>Ga0075163_10011071_pt1 | contig 11762 bp, 14 predicted proteins | sample JI1023141ADNA_FD_71478 | JGI IMG/M metagenome (GOLD analysis project Ga0075163, IMG submission 71478) | Wastewater effluent complex algal communities from Wisconsin, to seasonally profile nutrient transformation and Carbon sequestration -... | ecosystem: Engineered > WWTP > Effluent > Algae... | reverse complement strand
CGGGCGGTGCGACGATCGCGTTCGCGCTCAGCAGGCGGCTGCACCGGCTACAGACCTTGATCACGGTGTTCGATGCGATCGGGCTGAGCGTCTTCGCGGTGATCGGCGCGGGCAAGGCGCTGGCCTACGGAATCGGGCCGGCGCCGGCCATTCTGCTGGGTGTCGTCACCGCAGTGGGCGGTGGCACCATCCGGGACACGCTCATCCGGCAGGTGCCCACCGTCCTGCAAAGCGAGTTGTACGCCATCCCGGCGTTGATCGCGGCGGGGCTCACGGTGCTCGCCATCGAGCTGGGCGTGTACGGACTGCCGGCCGCGCTGGGGGCGGCGGCGGTCTGTTTCGTCATCCGGATGCTGGGGGTGCGGTACGGACTGAACGCCCCCCGTCCGCCCGGATCGTCGTGGCGCGCCGAGCAGTGACGATCACTGCACCGGGCAGGCGTACTTCCTGGCCACGTCGAACACCCGCTCCTGCGCCCCGGGCCCGATGACGCCCTGTGCGGCCAACTCCAGGCCGATGTATCCCGGCAGGCCGCCCACACACGCCTGATGCATGGCGCGCCATGCGGTGTCCGGGTTCAGGTTGTACCCGTTGCGCTGCAGGCCGCCCATGTACTCGTCGAACTCCGGTGTGCCCTGCTCGGGTATGGCGTGCGCCGTGGCGGCCAGCGCGATCGAGGCGGCAACGGCCGCAACCAGAGGTGCCATCACACGTCTCACGACTGTCTCCTACCGGGCTGTCTGCAGGTCAGGGCACTACGGTCGCACACCGCACCGGCACCGCGCGCGGATTCGCGGTTCTAGACTGGGCCGGTGCCCACCTTGCAGCTAGTCCAAGATCCCGCGGCCGATGCCCTGCTCGAGGCCAACCCGTTCGCACTGTTGGTCGGCATGCTGCTGGATCAGCAGATCCCTATGGAGACGGCGTTCGCGGGCCCGAAGAAGATCGCCGACCGCATCGGGGGCGTCGATGCCCGCGAGATCGCCGATTACAACCCCGACGAGTTCGTCGCGCTGTGCTCGCAAACCCCGGCCATCCACCGCTTTCCGGGGTCGATGTCCAAACGGGTGCAGGCCCTGGCCCAGGCGATCGTCGACGATTGCGACGGGGACGTGACCGCGCTGTGGACCAGCGGTGAACCCGACGGCGCCGAGGTGCTCAAGCGGCTCAAACGGTTGCCCGGCTTCGGCGAGCAGAAGGCCAAGATCTTCCTCGCGCTGCTGGGTAAGCAGTACGGGGTGACGCCGAAGGGTTGGCGCGCCGCGGCGGGGGATTACGGCAAGGCCGGTACGCACATGTCGGTGGCCGATGTCGTCGACGCCGGCTCGCTGAAGGAGGTCCGGGCCTACAAGAAGAAGATGAAGGCGGCCGCGAAGGCTGCGAAGGCCTAACTCGTCGACTCTGCGGCCAGGGCGCATTTGTGCGAGTGACCCGCACCCTCATCGCAGAGTCAAGGCGACTAGAACGCCGGGCCGTCGAAGCGTTCCCGGGTCACGAACTCGGAGACCGGTTTACGGGTCAGCCTGGTGACCTGCTTGACCGGCTTGCCCAGCGGCAGCACCGCGGCGACCGCGAAGTCCGCCGGGATGCCGAGTAGTTCTTTCACCGCGGGCTCCTCGGGCACCACCATCGTGGTGAGCACACCGCCGAAGCCCTCGTTGCGCGCTGCCAGCAGGATGTTCCACACCAGCGGGTAGACCGACGCGCCCGCCACCAGGCCGATGCGATCGAGATCCTGATCGAAGGCCGCCACCACATTGAGGTCGACGCAGATCACCAGCGCCACATCGGCGTCGAGCAACTGGGCGGCGCGGGGCACCCGCACGGCGGCGAGCTCCTCGGCCGACGCGCCCGTGGGGTGCAGCGGATTCCACGGGCTCTCCCCGCGGCGCTGTTGGGCGATGTAGCGGCGGAACCCGGTGTCGGTGAGATCGGCGAGGGCCTGCATGGTCGCGCGTTCGCGGACCACCACGACACGGGCGCCCTGCCGGTTGCCGCCGCTCGGCGCGAAGCGGGCGTTGTCCAGGATCCGGACCAGTGTTTCGTCGGGCAGCGGTTCGCCGGTGAAGACCCGGACCGCCCCGGTTGTGCGCATAACGTCGTAGATGTCCATGCTCACCATCATCGGTATGCGAAGGTGGACATATGGCTAAGACACATCTGAACTGCCCGTGCGGCGAGGCGATTCAAGGTGCCGACGAAGACGATCTGGTCGAGAAGGCGCAGGCGCACCTCGCTGAGTCCCACCCCGGCCGTGAGTACGACCGGGAAATGATCCTCTTCATGGCCTTCTAGCGCGCTCGGCGAGCGGGCTACGGCACCACCGTCGAACCGATGGTGGGCATGAACTGGCACTGCTTCTCGGTGGTGCTGACCTGACCGAAGATCGTCGACATGATGCTGCCCGAGCCGGTGTCGGCGATCGCGGTCAGCGTGGTCGGTCCTTCGGGGTTGATATCGGCCTGCGGTTTGAGCGTCGCGGTCCCGGACTTGCCGGTGCTCAGGTTCACCCAGGTGACGTTCAGCGGCAGCTTCTGCACGGCGGCCGGGCCGGGCGTTCCGACCGCGGTGAACACGTAGGCGGTCTGGCCGGCGACCGGTCCGGGCGCGGGGATCTTGGCCGGGCCCGCGACCGAGATCGCGGTGGCCAGTACGTTGCCGCCATCGGCGCCACAGCCGTTGCTGATGGACGGGTACATGAAGTCCTGGGTCGTCGGCGCGTCGGGGCCGAAGTCGGGCATCGCGCCGGGAGCCGGGGCCGGAGCGGGTGCCGGCGCGGGGGCGGGTGCGGCCAGCGCGGCGGCCTCCGGGGCCGGAGCCGGCGCGGGCACGGCGTCGGGGGGCGGCGCCGGAGCGTCGACCGGCGGGAGCGCCGCTTCGGGCGCGGTGGGCACGGCCATCGGCACCGGGCCGACGGAGTAGGCCGGGTCCACGCCGGCGGGTAGGTGCGCCTGGGCGCCCGCGCCGGCCGCAGGCACGTGCGTCTGTGCGCCCGCGCCGGCCGCAGGCACGTGCGTCTGTGGTTCCGACACGAACTGGTTCACCGCGGACGCGACATTCAGCGAATCGGACGGCGCCGCCGCGTTTCCGGCGAACGCGGCGGCGGCGGCCATCAGCATCGAGGCGGCATTGGTCGGGTCAGCAGCAGCCTGCTGGATCGCCGGGCCGAGAGTCTCCATCGCCGGTAGTCCCGGTGCCTGTAAACCGTTGATCGGCAGCGGCATGGGCGCGGCCGGATCGGCATGGGCCGGGATCGCGACCCCACCGCCCAGCACCACCACCGCGCAGGCTGTGGTGCTGGTCAGCAGTGTCCGGATCGATGGCATGACTTCCCCCTGGTGAGCTGTTCGGTGACGGTGTGGGCGGTCGGTCAGGGCAGCGCGGAGACCGGTAGGAACATCGGCACCAGCGACTGGGCGGCGGCGTCTGCGGGAGACGACGCGGGAACGCCCGGCGCCGCGGGCACGCCGGGGGCCGCCGGGGCGGCGGGGGCCGCGGCGCCCTGCGGCAGCAGACCCGCGAGCGGGGTGCCGGCCGGCATCAGCGAGGCCAGACCCGCGGGCATCAGGTCCTGCACGCCCGCCACGGCCGGTGCGGCAGCCGCCGCGGCCGGCAGCGCCGCGGCGACGCCCGGTGTCTGCGGCAGGTTGAGCGACGCGGTGGCCGTCGGCGGCTGCGGCGTGATCGGATCGACCGGCAGGGTCGACTGTCCGCCGCCACCGGTGAATGCCGAGGCGAGCCCCTGGATGAGCTGCGGTGCGGCGGCCGGGATACCGGCCAGCTGGTTCATGAACGGGATGTTCGGCATGGCGGGCGCGGGTGCGGGCGGCGGCGGGGCCGGCTCGGCAACAGCGGTCGGGCTGAGCATCAGGGCGGTGGCGACGGCGCCTGCTCCGGCAATCATGCTGGCGGCAAACGCTTTTCTGGCTGGTGACACGAGACTCCCCATTTCGTTGACGGCACGTCTCAGACCGAAGGTACGGAGTTACTGGTGTTACTCAAGTGACAAGAGTGGCATTTATTCAACCGTTACGGAGGTGTGCGCCGATGGTGACCGGCGCGCGGGCCACCGGTGGGTCGTTAGAGTCGGAGCGGTAAACACCATGCGCAACACCGGTCCGCGGGCACAGCTGTATCGCTGGGCGCCGCTGGTGGTGGTGGTCAGCATCCTCGCGCGGCTGGCCTGGACCTACCTGGTGCCCAACGGGGCCAACTTCGTCGACCTGCACGTTTATGTCGGTGGCGCGGAGACCCTGGAGCACCCCGGTGCGCTCTACGACTACGTCTACGCCGAACAGACGCCCGACTTCCCGTTGCCGTTCACCTACCCGCCGTTCGCCGCGGTGGTGTTCTATCCGCTGAGTCTGCTGCCGTTCGGGGTGGTTGCCTTCATCTGGCAGCTCGGCATCTTTGCCGCGCTGTACGGCGTGGCGCGGACCAGCCTGCGCCTGCTCGGGCACACCGACACGCGGGCGGCGATGCTGTGGACCGCGGTGGGCATCTGGACCGAGCCGCTGCGCAGCACGTTCGACTACGGCCAGATCAATGTGCTGCTGGTCTTGGCGGTGCTGTGGGCGGTGCAGAGCAACCGGTGGTGGTTATCGGGTCTGCTGGTCGGACTGGCCGCGGGCATCAAGCTCACTCCCGCCGTGGCCGGGCTGTACTTCGTGGGGGTGCGCCGCTGGGTGGTCGCGGTCTTTGCGGCGCTCGTCTTCTTCGCCACCATCGGCATCTCGGCGCTGGTGGTGGGCGAACAAGCTCGCTACTACTTCACCGATCTGCTGGGCGACGCGCGACGCATCGGTCCGATCGGGACCTCGTTCAACCAGTCCTGGCGCGGCGCGATCTCACGGATCCTCGGGCACGACGCCGGGTACGGTCCGGTCGTGCTGGCGGCGCTCCTGCTCACCGCCGTGGTGGCGCTGTTGGCCTGGCGGGCCATCGGCACCGCGGACCGGCTCGGCGGCATCGTGATCGTCGGACTGTTCGGGCTGCTGCTCTCGCCGATCTCCTGGACGCATCACTGGGTGTGGCTGATCCCGCTGATGATCTGGCTGCTGCACGGACCCCTGCGCGAACGTCTCGGTGCCCGGGTGCTGGGCTGGGGGTGGCTGGCGCTCACCCTCGTCGGGGTGCCCTGGCTGTTGAGCTTCGCGCAACCGACCATCTGGGAGATCGGCCGCCCGTGGCAATTGGCCTGGGCCGGCCTGGTCTACCCGGTGGCCACGCTGGCCACCCTGGGGTGGATCGCCGCTAGCGGTCGAGCAGCTGATCGATCGCCTTCGCCATCTGAAGGTCCTGCTCGGTGATACCGCCGGCGGAATGCGTCACCAGGGCGAAAGTAACCGTGCGCCAACGGATGTCGATATCGGGATGGTGGTCGCGCTGCTCGGCCAGTTCGGCGACGCGACCGACGGCGTCGACCCCCTGCAGAAACGTCGGGAACTCGATCGAACGACGCAGCGCCCCGTCGGACCGTTCCCAGCCGGTGAGATCGGGCAGCGCGGCATCGACTTGGTCGTTGGTTAACACAGCCATGACCTCGACGGTATACCGTCGAGCGCGATGAGCGGGCAGATCGTCGTTGCGGGAGCACTCATTTCACCGGCGGGGTTGCTCGTCGCGCAGCGGGTGCGGCCGCCGGAACTGGCCGGCCTGTGGGAGTTACCCGGCGGCAAGCTTGCCGACGGCGAGACCGATGCGCAGGGACTGGCCCGGGAACTGCGCGAGGAACTCGGCATCGAGGTCACCGTCGGCGCGCGTCTCGGCGCGGACGTGGTGCTGCCCAACGCGATGACGCTACGGGCTTACCTGGTCACCTGTACGGCCGGGAGTCCGCGCGCCCATGACCATCGCGCGCTGCGCTGGGTGCGTGCTCAGGAGTTGGACACCCTGGATTGGGTGCCCGCCGACCGCGGGTGGATACCCGACCTGGCCGGCGCGCTGCGTTAGCTCGGAGCCCTCACCAGCTCCCGATGGGCGCGTACTGGCGGAACTCGCCGCCCGCGGGGACCCCGAACGGTGCTGACGAGGTGCCCGGCACCGCGATCACGCTGTCGCGGACCTCGCCCTGGGCCATGACGCCACCGGCGCCGGCGCGCCTGTTCTCCGCGCCCGCGCCGCGGGCAACGCCCTGGCCGGCGCGGCGCAGCGCATTCTTGTCGACGATCACCGCCTGCCGACTGCTCACATTCGGGCGCGGCGCGACCTCGGTGACCTCGGCGTTCGCGGTCGCCGCGGCGATGCTCAGCGAGGCGGCGGCCGCAGCGGCGGCGCCGATGCCGATGACGGTCAGCGAGCTCGCGACACGCACAAGGCTCCGGGTGGTCACAGACATCGGCACAAGCCCTTCGTCGCAGCGGACCGCTCTGGCCGCTTGCCGGATCACGCAGGAGTGTCGGACGTTACCCAATCGATTGCGTGCGCAAGGGCTTTCCCGGTGGGTCTGAGCGGCGATCGCACCGAAAGATATTGACTTTCAGGTCAATTGGGTGAACCTGAGAGTTCTCGAAGATTATGGCGCGCCGGAGGTGGCTAGTACCGCAGCCGGTCGCCGACCACCCGGACCGGCTGGTCGCGGTGGCCGGCGGTGTAGATCGGGTGCAGCAACGCCGGGTGCCGGCAGTGCGGGCAGGACGCTTGCGGGTCCTTGGCCGAGGACAGCGTCAGATGGTGACATGCGGCACACCGCACCACGTACGCGGCGCCGAACCAGTTGAGCAATCCGAGATAGATCGCGGCCGTCGCGGCCACCGCCAGCACCACGATCACCGCCACCGTGAACACCTGATAAACCGCCATGACCGTAACCTCCAAGACGCCCGACGGGGTACCTCCACGGTACGCCTGCGGTGGCGTCAGGAACAGGTGTCAGCCCAGCTCATCAGGCCTTCCTGGCGAGTTTGTAGACCTTCTCCAGTTCCTTGCCCCGCAGCCCGTTGTGGGCGGCCTTCTGCACCTTGTGCAGCACCAGTGGGCACTTCTTGCAGCGCGGCTTGCTGCGACAACACTTCTTTTTCGGCTTGGCCGAGAGCAGCTTCTTCACGCACGCCTTCCGCAGGATTGGCTCGTTTTCGTGATCGGGTACCCGCACTGCGACAATGACCCACGTGGATTCTCGCCCGAACTTTCGCAACGTAGCCATCGTCGCGCACGTCGATCACGGTAAGACAACCCTGGTCGATGCAATGCTGCGGCAGTCCGGTGCGTTGTCGCACCGTGGCGATGACGCCATCGAACGGCTGATGGACTCCGGTGACCTCGAGAAGGAAAAGGGCATCACCATCCTGGCCAAGAACACCGCGGTGCACCGCACCAACCCGGATGGCACCGTCACGGTCATCAACGTCATCGACACCCCCGGGCACGCCGACTTCGGCGGCGAGGTGGAACGCGGACTGTCCATGGTCGACGGTGTCGTGCTGCTGGTGGACGCGTCCGAGGGCCCGCTGCCGCAGACCCGCTTCGTGCTGCGCAAGGCACTCGCCGCGCACCTGCCGGTGATCGTGGTGGTCAACAAGACCGACCGCCCGGACGCCCGGATTGCCGAGGTCGTCGAGGAAAGCCACGACCTGTTGCTCGACGTCGCCTCCGATCTCGACGAGGAGGCCCAGAAGGCCGCCGAGTTCGCTCTCGGCCTGCCGGTGCTCTACGCCTCGGGGCGGGCCGGCATCGCCAGCACGACCGAGCCGGCCAACGGGCAGAACCCCGACGGGGAGAACCTCGACCCGCTGTTCGACGTGCTGATGGAGCACATCCCGCCGCCGCAGGGCGATCCGGAGGCCCCGCTGCAGGCGCTGGTGACCAACCTCGACGCCTCGGCGTTCCTGGGGCGCCTCGCGCTGGTCCGCATCTACAAGGGCAAGCTCAAGAAGGGCCAGCAGGTGGCCTGGATGCGTGAGGTGGACGGGCATCCCGTCATCACGAACGCCAAGATCACCGAACTGTTGGTCACCGTCGGTGTCGAGCGCACCCCGACCGACGAGGCGATCGCCGGCGATATCGTCGCCGTCGCCGGTATGCCGGAGATCATGATCGGCGACACCCTGGCCGATGTCGAGCACGCGCACGCGCTGCCTCGCATCACGGTCGACGAGCCCGCCATCTCGGTCACCATCGGCACCAACACCTCGCCGCTGGCGGGCAAGGTGTCCGGGCACAAGCTGACCGCGCGGATGGTCAAGAGCCGGTTGGACGCCGAGCTGGTCGGCAACGTGTCGATCAAGGTCGTCGACATCGGCCGGCCGGACGCCTGGGAGGTGCAGGGCCGTGGTGAGCTCGCACTGGCCATCCTGGTCGAGCAGATGCGCCGCGAAGGCTTCGAGCTGACCGTCGGCAAGCCGCAGGTGGTCACCCAGACCATCGACGGCAAGCTGCACGAACCGTTCGAGGCGATGACGATCGACACCCCGGAGGAGTTCGTCGGCGCCATCACTCAGCTGATGGCCGCCCGCAAGGGCCGCATGGAAGACATGACCAACCATGCCGCCGGGTGGGTCCGGATGGACTTCATCGTGCCCAGCCGCGGCCTGATCGGGTTCCGCACCGACTTCCTGACGATCACCCGCGGCACCGGCATCGCCAATGCCGTGTTCGACGGCTACCGCCCGTGGGCCGGCGAGATCCGGGCCCGCCACACCGGCTCGCTGGTCTCCGACCGGTCCGGAAAGATCACCCCGTTCGCGATGACCCAGCTGGCCGACCGCGGCCAGTTCTTCGTCGAGCCGGGCCAGGACACCTATGAGGGCCAGGTCGTCGGGATCAACCCGCGTGCCGAGGACCTCGACATCAACGCCACCAAGGAGAAGAAGCTCACCAACATGCGGTCCTCGACCGCCGACGTCTTCGAGACGCTGGCGCGTCCGCTGGAACTCGGCCTGGAGCAGGCCATGGAGTTCTGCGCCGAGGACGAATGCGTCGAGGTCACGCCGGAGATCGTGCGGGTGCGCAAGCTTGAGCTCACCGCCAGCCTGCGGGCCCGCGCGAAGTCGCGCGCCAAGCAGCAGAACTCCTGAGGTTGCGGCGGCCCGATACCCTGAACCCCGTGCCGACAGCCCGACACCGCTGCACCGTGGTTGTGGCCGTGCTGTCGGCGCTGGTGCTGGCCGGCTGCACCGTCAGCCCGCCGCCCGCCCCGCAGAGCACCGAGACGGTGTCCACACCGCCGCCGGCGCCGGCCAAGGCCATGCAGATCATCATGGCCATCGACGCGATCGGCGCCGGGTTCAATCCGCATCTGCTGTCCGACCAGTCCTCGGTGAACGCCGCGATCTCGTCGTTGGTGCTGCCGAGTTCGTTCCGTCCCATCGCCGATCCGGCGACCCCGACCGGTTCCCGGTGGGAGATGGATCCGACGTTGCTCGTGTCGGCGGAGGTGACCGACGAGGAGCCGTTCATCGTCACCTACAAGATCCGGCCGGAGGCGGCGTGGACCGACAATGCACCGATCGGCGCGGACGACTACTGGTACCTGTGGCGGCAGATGGTCAGCCACCCCGGTGTCGTCGACCCCGCCGGATACGACCTCATCACCGGCGTGCAATCGGTGGAGGGCGGCAAGACCGCCGTGGTGACCTTTTCGCAGCCCTATCCGGCGTGGCGGGAACTGTTCAACGACATCCTGCCCGCCCATATCGTCAAGGATGTGCCGGGTGGTTTCGGCGCCGGACTGGCCAGGGCGCTGCCGGTGACCGGCGGCCAGTTCCGGGTGGACAACATCGACCCGCAGCGTGACGAGATCCTGCTGGCGCGCAACGACCGCTACTGGGGCGAACCGGCCAAACCCGACCAGGTCCTGTTTCGCCGCGCGGGTTCACCTGCGGCACTCGCTGATTCGATCCGCAACGGCGACACCCAGGTGGCCCAGGTGCATGGCGGGCAGGCGGCGTTCGCGCAGTTGTCGGCGATCCCGGATGTGCGGACCGCGCGCATCGTCACGCCGCGGGTGATGCAGTTGACGCTGCGGGCGCAGCCACCTGCGTTCGCCGACCTGCGGGTGCGGCGGGCCTTGTTCGGGCTGCTCGATGTCGACCTGCTGGCCGCCGTCGGCGCCGGGTCGGACAACACGGTGACCCTGGCGCAGGCCCAGGTGCGCTCACCCTCGGATCCTGGTTATGTGCCGACCGCCCCGCCGGCACTCAGCCGGGAGGCGGCGCTCGGATTGCTGGCCGATGCGGGCTACCAGGTGCAACCGGTGCAGGCGCCCACCACGACGACGCCGGGCACTCCCGCGCCGGACCAGGCCCGCGGTCAGATCATCAAGGACGGTGTGCCGCTGACGGTGGTGCTCGGAGTGGCCGCCAACGACCCGACATCGATCGCGGTGGCCAACACCGCGGCCGACCAGTTGCGCAGTGTCGGTATCGCCGCCTCGGTGTCCGCACTGGACCCGGTGACCCTCTACGGCGATGCCATGGTCAACAACTCGGTGGACGCGGTGGTCGGATGGCATTCCGCCGGAGGCGATCTGGCCACGGCGCTGGCGTCGCGCTACGGCTGCCCCGCGCTGGAAGCGACCCCGGTGTCCACGGTGACACCGGCGCCCAGCGTCACCGTGACCACCACGCTGCCGAAGTCCTCGAGCACCGTCACGTCGGCACCTCCGACGCCCACCGCCACCGCGCCGGCCACCACCGCGGCCACCTCGGCACCCCAATCGCCGGAAAGCACAGGCGAATTGGTACAGGCGCCCAGTAACCTCACCGGGATCTGTGACCGCAGCATCCAACCGAGAATCGATGCGGCCCTGCGCGGCACCGAGGAGATCGGCAAGGTGATCGATGCCGTCGAACCGCGGTTGTGGGACCTGTCGACCGTGCTGCCGATCCTGCAGGACACCACCATCGTGGCGGCCGGGCCGCGGGTGTCCGGGGTCAGCCTGACCGGTGCGGTACCGGTCGGCATCGTCGGTGACGCCGGCAAGTGGGTCAAGCAGCCCTGACGGAGCTGCGCCAGATCCGGTGGGCGGCAAAGGCCGCGATCGCGAACACCGCCAGCAACCACACCGGCGGATGTGCGAGTTCCCAGACGAACAGGGCGGCGAACGCGGGCGCGCGCTGGGTGATGGCGAGCACCCCGGCGGCACAGGTGAGGGCGACCGCAGCGGTATTGACGTGCAGGCCGGTGAACTCGTTGAGCGCCAATGCGGCCACCGATCCCGCCGCGGCGCCGGTGGCCAGCGCGGGGGTGAGCAGCCCACCCACCGCGCCGGCCCGCAGGAACAGCGCGGTGAGAACGGGTTTGAGCGCCAGGATCGCCAGCGCGGCGGTGATGGTCAGATCGCTGTCGACGCTGACCACCAGGATGCTGCGGCCGTTGCCGGGAAGCTCGGGCCACCAGATGGAGCAGACTCCGGTGAGCAGGCCGGCCGCGGCGATGCCGGGGATGAGTGTCCAGGAGGAGCTGGGGGTGGTGCTCGTTGCGGTGATGCAGTTGAACGCGACGCCGACACCGACCGCCAGCGGTGCGATGACCAGCGCCAGTCCGACGAACAGGTAGGAAAGGTCCGCGTCCGGCCAGTCCAGCGGATGGCGCAGATGCGTGACCGGGGACGCCACCGCCACCGCGAGGCTGGAGGTGATCAGCGCGGTTCCCACGACGCGGGGGTGCCAACTGTGCATCAGCACACTGATGGTGAACAGCGCGCCGCCCAACGGCACGCCGTACACCGCGCCCAGGCCGGCCCCGGCCGCGCAGGACAGCAGGATCTCGCGGTCGCGCGCGGTGAGCGACCAGCGCGCCGTGGCGGCGTCGCCGAAGACCGC
>Ga0075163_10011070_pt1 | contig 11763 bp, 13 predicted proteins | sample JI1023141ADNA_FD_71478 | JGI IMG/M metagenome (GOLD analysis project Ga0075163, IMG submission 71478) | Wastewater effluent complex algal communities from Wisconsin, to seasonally profile nutrient transformation and Carbon sequestration -... | ecosystem: Engineered > WWTP > Effluent > Algae... | reverse complement strand
GCGCAACTGACTACGCAGTGACAATGTTCACATTCGAGATTGCGACTCGGTCGCGGATATCATCAAGCATGCATGCGCGGAACTGATAGTCTTTCGGATGCATAAAGTACACGTACTTGGTGCCGATGCGATAGTAGACAATGCTACCACCTTTGAACACATATTCGACGCGTTGGCATCCCAACAATGCATGCTGCATGACGTCGGTGATGACAGGATCCGAGTGAACTGCGATATCGGCAGCGGACAGTGGAAACTTCACGCGAAAGACGTATTCAAATTGATCCTCGACTGCGTGCTCCGCTGGCGACCAGTGCAAACAGATCGGATGCAACGCAATTGACGCGCATTCGGTCGGGGTCTGCTTCAGCAGAATGTAACACTCGTCGAACAGCACACCTTTACATCGCGCGCAGAGTTTGTCCGATCGCTGTTTGGAGTCGATCGAAACCGTCGGCGGGTCCAAGGTGAACCATTCGCGCGGTGCCACGCGAACAGGCTTGTTCAACTTGTCACGCATTTTGGTGTATTCGCTTGCATAGACTTCCCGCGTATTGTGCAACTGCAACCCAAGCGGCTGAGATGCAGTGAGTGTGACTTGCTCGGGTAGCTCGATCATCTTACCATGCGAACGAAAGATCTCGGGAGGGAACGACCAGACAAGTTCATTGTCCGCACTCGTCAACGTGTTATATTCATCAACGTACAAACCGCATCCGTATTTGGCCATGGCGGCATCGGGATATTCGCTCGTGAGTTTGAGATCAAACGCGGTTGTATTGCCAATAACGCACACGAATCGGCATCCACTGTGCGTTGACTTGTCATCACCGACGAACGTTATCAATCCGGAATCTTGTATTCTTGTTCGAATTGGCTTTCCGCAGATTTGCGCCGATGCCGTATGCGCGCGGATGTTCGAGAAGACATTCGCCGGCACTCTCAATTCCGCCGGTACGAGATCGATAATGTCATTCACTGCCGCCCGAATGTCTCGTTCCGCATCCTCCCGCATCGCGTCCACGAAGACCCACATGCGCGTCGACACGATCCGATGATTCGCAATGCCCACTTTGCGCAATGGGTACATAAGCGCGTCCGGGTTGAATCGGAGCGCCCCATCTGCGTATACGATGTATTCTTTGCCGAACAGCTGATTCAGAATCTCCGCGGCGATGCGATCAGGCGCATACTGCTTAATGACGCGGACCATGTAACGTAGGGAGCGATATAACTTGCAAGTGCAAATTCAAATGACTCGCACAACATGAGGGCTTCGCAGCAAAGCTGCTAGCCCTCATTCTGTGCTCGCTCTCGCATCTAGTCATTTTCTTCGAAAATGACGTCGATACTCGTGGATATGTTTGCAGGATGTAAAAATAAGCATATTACTGTTCGGCAGTGCGGCTTTGCCCCAACAGGAGGGCTTCGATCCGATCAAGCTGGGCTTGTTGCTTTTTCTGCGACGATTCCATTTCGCAGATATGTTGGCAAAGGATCATATTTTCTTTAAGCAATCGTTCAACGCCTCTCATCGCCAATGAGCTGTTCATTGTTGCGGATTTGCCAACATCGACCGCCGCATCGATGCCATTTTCCACGTTGGTGATTGATTCAAGAATTTCCTCAAGTATGTCGTCAACTGTGCGCTCGGCCGGTTGCCATGGTTTGGACCGAGGCTTTGGCCATCCTTCATTGGGGTCAAATGAGAATTGAGGTTCGCTCGGCCACCCATCATCGTTTTGCATAGATTCAATAAATGCATCCGCGCGCGATGGTGGTTTGACCGCTTCCATCTCGGCTATTTGCGCGATGGCCGCGTACGCATCAGCGTCATCCTGGTCAATATTGTTTTCCATTGTACATGGGTATAGAATCCGTGTGCAAATTCATATGGGTTATTTCTTAACCATCGGTTTACGAGCCCGGGGCCGTGCGGGAACTGGCGCTTCGGGCTTGGTGGGCTCGGTTATGGTGGGGGTGGGGGTGGGGGTGGCCGCCCCCGCAACCGCTGAAGTATGCGTATCCGGCGCTGGGAGCGCTTTCGGCTTAACACCACGTTGACGTGGTCGGTGTTCACGATTCGTCTTGGCAAATTCAGCAGCGGCCTTGCGCAACTTTTCCGGGATCGGAATCTTTAGTGTAAAACATTCGCGCCATTCAATCTTTCCCTTTTTTTCAACTTTCATGAGATATTTCAGCCATAAACAGTCCTCTCTATCGACATCTTTTTCGTCCTGGATCTTTTCGAATTTCCAGATCAAATCCTCCTCGTTTGTGTAGCCGAAACGTTGCATAAGCAAATCTCTATGCGCCTTAATTTCAGTAATGGTCATCGCGCGTGTGGCAATTGGGGCACAAGAACGCTCGTTGAACTGTCTGGACGTGCTCGCTTGCTCTTTGGCACCCTTACCATGTTCTTCCGGATTCATCCACACGTGGGGATATTATAATTTGACGGGAAGACATCTAATTGACTCGGCCGACGACGCGATTCGCAGCGAAGCTGCGAACCACGTCTCCGGCCTCGCTGTCGCCCTTAGTCATTTTGCGCCTTCGGCACAAAATGCCGTCAGGGCTCCAACAGTTCCGGTTATCCATGTGCCAACATAATCCCTTGGAGGGGCGACGTCATTTTGTGCCGAAGGCACAAAATGACTAGCCCCGACAGCGAGCACAGAGGCATGGTTCCCAGCTTTGCTGGGAACCGTGTCGTTGTGCGAGTCAATTGAATGTCGCAAGGTTGTGTATAGTGACATGGAGCAACGACCATTGTTGATTGGGTTTCACACCGAGCGCAAGGTGGGAGGGGTCGCAGCAAAGATCGTTGACGCGATGCAAAGAGATATTGCGACTTTGCGCGAGTTGGGTGTGCAACCTTGCTTGCAGATATTTGCATCGGGTCCGCGGGGTTTCAAACATATCACAACTGCCGCAGAACGTGCCGCAATTGCGGGACTGGGTATTCCGGTGGTGATTCATGGTACTTACATGGATCGACCATGGGGCGGATCGGCGGCACCCGTTGCGTCGGTGCGTACAGGGCTCTTGCATGCGCAGGAATGCGGCGCAACAGGGGTCGTTGTACATTTGTCTTCGGCGGTATTTGACGATGAGCAGCTTCGCACAGCACTGGCGGGGATTGGGGCACATGCGGGCGTTGTGCTATGGCTTGAGATCCATACGGCAAAGCCATGCGAAAAGACATACGAAACTCCTGCGAAAGTTATCACGCTGTTTGAACGAGTGCGCCGATTGGGCGTTCCCGGGCAGGTGTATGGGTTGTGCATCGATACCGCACACTTGTGGGCGTGTGGTACATCATTGGCGACGCGCGCGGCCGCGGCAGCATGGTTTGAGCCGGTCGCAGCATCGTTGGACGCAAATGGTCATCCGATCATGTTGCATTTGAATGACAGCAAGAAAGAATTTGGAAAGGGTGTTGATCAACACGACTCACTGTGTCAAGGCAATATTTGGAGTCAATACAACCCAGTCGGAGGCACATTGCCATTTCAGGACAGTGGATTAGCATACATATTCGAATGGATCCGTGCGCGCGGTACGGTGACTATTCTCGAACGGGACATCGACGACCTACATTGGGACTTTGACATCGTGCGACGTGTGCTCTAGTTTGGATTGTAAGCACGTTTGATTTTTGTTGTTGATGCTATAATGTCCTTAGAATCATTCCCTATTGACTTGTACTATTGCATATTTAGGCACTTGTCTAACGATGACATCATTTCGTTAGGGTATACGTCGCCGTGGCTTATGCGCGCGATGTTGCGCTTTACGCGGTATGTGTATCCGATACTAGCCATCCATATAAGCGGTAACGTTGATGATGGCAGAATGATCGATTGGTTGTTTGCGCGGGTGCGTCACTATGCACCATATGCGTGGAAAAAAGCAGTAATGTGCAAAAGATACGGTAATATGGAAGCGCTGTTAAAATACACAACCCCAAACGAATTTCTTAACTTTGCGCTTAAAGAAGCGTGTGACGATAAACGTATGCTTATGATATTGCTGCGAGATCCACGCACATGCGATTGTATGGGATATGGTGCTTTAAGTATTGTTAATACTGGGTCCATTCATCTGTTACTAAACGATGACAGGTTCAATGAACAATTCAAAATTGTAGAAGCATGTGCGTCTGCTATTGCAGATAACTGGCCCGATCGTCTGCGTGAATTAGCGCCACGATTGAACAGGACACGGCGTATGCGTGTGTTGAATTTTACCGCAGAATGGCACTTTGACCGAATTCATCTTATGATGCCATATATGCATAGAAAAGAACTATTGGCGCTGTTAAATGACCCAATGACACCTCGATGCTTGACGAAACTATGCGAACGTGCGTGCGGTCGTATTATGTAAATAGTTGCCACGGGACAATACAAATTGATTTTTAACTTGTCAATATTCATAAATGGACCCGTTTAGCATACTTCCACGCGATGTGCACAGTTGCGTGATTGAACATTTGAACGGAGTTGATGAAATCGCATATGGTCATGCTTCCGCATATACAATGCGCGGATGGATGCACTACATCCGTACACGCGATCTAAGCGCGTTTAAAACACTGTGTGGATTGGACCAAAAGCATGCAATGGTAGAATGGTTGGGAGCACGTGTAGATATCCAGACCCTACAGTCCGGATGGATGCAAGCGGTTGTATCCGGATCATGCAAGAACGCAGAGATATTATTGAAATGGGTTAATCCATACATGAACAAGAATCGCGCACTAGTGATATCGATTGTTGAACAATCTAATGCAAATATGCTCGGTGTGTTGCTGAAATCACCCCGTATAAAGTTACGCAAACGCGAATCGGATGCATTGTGGTTATGCGTTAAGCATGATCGCGTGGAACATGCAAGGTTGATATTGAATGATACACGATATTCGCGGTACTGGGTTGAAGTAGCAATGTTGGAGGCGATTGCAAGTCAGAAATATGACATGATTGATATCATGGCACCATATGTACCAAAACTCATTAATTCATTGTTTACCGGGTTAGCAGGATATTCTAATAGACCCGTTGAAGTGTTCAGGGCGGTGATACGTCACCTGGAGATATGTGAACTACCGTATGTAATCGGACTACTACGAAAATCCGAGCACCATCACGCAAACGATTTGGCCACGTATGCGTCCAATCGACTGAAATGTCACAAAAAGAAGCAAAGCTTGCACTGATAATTGGCGTACTCGCGTTAACCAAAACAGGGTTTGCAAGCGGCGTCTTTTTTGTTGTAAGTTCGGATTAGTATAACTTGACGCAACCCGAGTCATTTGAATGATGCTATATCAACGATATAGAATGCAGCCGAACGCACAGCCGCATGCACTTGTGAATGCACCTGTGAACGCGCAAGGTATTGTGTCCCAATGTGGGCTTGTGTTCCCGGTTCTTGTATTGAGCAAGTTGCTCGGTGATAAGGGCTATATTGCCCTGCTTAAGAAGCTCACGATCACGTACATACCAAAAGTTGGACCGCCCGTTGTTGCGAAGTTGTATAAGATCACGAATCCGAATGGAACGCGCATGGTACGACTGCCGCGGGCATTGTGTGATGTATTGGGCGGAGTGGCCGCGATTGAGGCGGTGTTTCCTGAACACAAGCTTGGGTTTCTGCCACGTTTGCAACTGGATCTGTTCCCGAACCAAACACTATGCGTGGAAGCGTTGATGCGGATATACAGCGAAGAACGACAGTTGAGAGGAACCGCGTGTGCTGAGTTGGTTTTACGCGCGGGAATGGGTAAGACCTTTGTTGCCGCAGGCTTGATTGCACGGCTCGGCCTGCGCACGTTGTATATTGTGCCAAAGGATGTGTTGATGAAACAAGCGTGCGATGATTTGCGCGGGTGCTTTGAGTCCAACGATCGTGTTGATGCTGCTTTGCGCCCACTTGTGATCGGGCCGTTTGGGCGCTTACGAAAAGCGGACCCGAGGACCATTGTTGAAACGCAGGATGTTACTGTGATATTGATCCATTCAGCCTTGCTGCAGACAGAGGAGTTCTTTGCCAAATACTCGTTTGTGATTTGCGATGAAGTTCATACGTTGTGCTCAAAAGAATGGCGCAAGATCTTCGAAAAGTGTCACGCTCGCGTAATGCTGGGTATGACTGCAACGCCCAACCAGCGCGGGGATAAGATGGACCCGATCGCGCAGAAAGAGTTTGTATGCGCACGGGATGGAATCGTGGACGCGGAGAAGCTGCCTGGTTATGTTCACGACGACGTGAACTTCAAGTCACGCGTGACTGTGTTGCGATACTGCGGTCCGCCGCAATACACACAAACATTGCGCCATGCTGCCACCGACGGGATATTCTGCGGGTACATGCACAGACAATTCTTGTCCGATCCGTATCGATTGTTTATTGCGGTTCAAGCGGTTAAGGCTTTATACGAATGGCGCGGTTCGCGCGGTCAACAGCACTGCATCTATGTATTCTGCGAAGAGCTGGAACTGTTGCAAATACTATTTCGAGCATTCCGAGACACGTTCGGGGATGACATACGTGCGCCCGAGATTGGAAACGAAGTGGGTAACTTCGTTGGTGGAATCAAAGAAGAGGCGGTGGACAATATCAAAGATAACGCGCGGATCTTGTTGACCACGTACGGATATGGCGGCACGGGTGTTTCGATCCTGAAAATGACCGCGATTGTCAAGTTGACTCCTCGACGCGCCAATATGCTACAAATCGATGCGCGAATTCTGCGCAGAGGAGGTGACGAGTCGATTGAACGCCGCATCGTGGACATACACGACTATAAGTCTTGTTTGCGGGGCCAATTGTCCTCGCGCATGCAGTCATATGAGCATTACGGCATGGAGGTTGAGATCAAAAAAGTCAAGTGGGAAGATATTGCCGCGATGGGGGTTGGGGCTGATGCGGTGGCGGAAGATGATGAATTGTGAGCGGATAGTTCATGCTAACATCCAATTTTACCACTGACGATGCTATTTATGACATCATATGTTGAACAATCGGTAGAAACATCAATAGTTATTGTTTTTATCATCAACTTCAGATCTTTTGAATAACTAAACGATGACATTAATTTTTGCAATCTTAAACTTGTTGCAATGTCAATGTATTCAAAAACTTGCGGAAATAACACGGCTTCGGGTGGTGGATTAAGAATATCATAATTGTTTATGGTTATGACCCCTGTCAATGCATGAGTGGATGTAACTTTATGATCTTTAAGTAGATTTTCGCAAAACAATACAAATTGAGTATGTAACGACTTATATATGTAAAACATGAATTCAATTATAATTAAACCCAATTTTGTTTTTTGATTCATTCCGTTCACCGAAATAAGCGGTTTTGCATGGTCAATGATTTCATTAAATACTTTTTCATTGATGTCATTCGGATCGTCAAAATGATTGGCTATTGTCAATAAAGATATGATCAGTGTCCATGTTTGACAAAACTCGTCTTCGGCAATTGATTGAAATGCCCTTGGGCATACACTCGGAGGCATAATATGCACAGTTTTGTAGTCTGTAAACCATTGACACATATATGTGCCCACTTCAGCGCTTTCAACGCCAAGCCCATTCGAATCGGTTATGTACAATAGTTTATGTGTATGATCTGCGATCACCGATACAGCATGTGCGCCACCATATTCAAAATCACACCAACTCACAGGTATGATAGTCATACCATGTGTATGCATTGATACATTTCTTAAGTCGATGCTACTCTGGATATAATGGAGTTTATCATCGTATATATCGGCATCAGTTACCTGACGCGTAAGATCACGTTCTACCAAATTATGATTATTTGGTTGGTATTTTGCAACATTAATAAATGCCGGATGGTCGGTAAACAATACGTCACCGGCTGGGGTGGGAATTGTGTCAATTATTGGGTTAAACCAATTTGGATAAGTTTGTGGAATACGTCTATGTATGTTTGAAGACCAAGCAGTATGTAAATCCAAAACATCATTTTGCGAATGTGCACTTTCATTAATAAGTTTTAATATACGAATGGTTAATGCACGTAGTTTTGTAAGTTTAACAGTATTTATAACGGTTGTTTTGGAATGCATATTTAACGATCTCAATAATGACCAATACCATATGTTATAGTCAACAGATCGTGAAAGCATATCAATAAATCCGGGAATGAGCTCATAAACACGGTGTGCAATAAATTGCTTGTATTCGGCATTGAGATCCGTTGATGGATCTCGTAACCGATTTGCAAAATCTAACGGAATCATCATATTGACATTCGCAACGCCCCATGGTGTTTTGTCGGTGATAGGCACTTCCAGACCACCTGAATACGTTTGTGTATTGCCCATTAAGAATAGATATCGTTCACTTATGTATATTAATACGGGTAAAATGCCAAAAGTTGCGATCTTGTTGCTACTGATAATTGTGATTGCGATATTATTGGCTATACGCGTGCAACCGGGGTCGAAAAAGAGGATAGATGATTACAATGAAGGCATATCATATTTGTGATCGAACCATAGACGTAAAGTTTGCAAAACACATTGCCGCGATGGGGGATGAAGCGGATGCGGTGGTGGGAGACGATGAATAATTTACGCAACACGTCATATATTTTGCGTCGTTGAGCAGCTTATCGTAACTCATTTGATTTCATTTTTTATCAACACACAGTACAATGAGCTTTGATACATGCATAAACAATGACTTGCTGGGGGTGATTATGCAACTTGTTGATTGTGCTACGCTGCTTACAATGGCACAAACATGCCTGCGTATGAAAAGACGGTTTATGGCTTTGATAAAGCAAGACACATCAACGCGCGAAGGAATGTCCATATACGCGTGCAGAATTGATGAAATTTGGTTGTTTCAATTATGTCGCGGTACGAGCGCGCTGATCTATTGGCATAAGGCGGTGCACAGCTGCAGTTTAAAGATAATGAAAGTGTTATTACACGAGATTAATCCCAATACTAACAATAACTATGCGCTAGTGATACTATGTCGGTCAAAACATGAAATGGCATCTGAGGCGTTAAAAGTGTTGATAGGTGATCCGAGAACCAACGATTGCGTGAGTGGCGCACTCAACATTGCAACATGTTACGCCAACGCGGCGTGTGCGTATGTGTTGATGAAAGATTCGCGTTTTACTTCTAATCATCATCCTTCTCAAATGATCGAAGCGGCAATCCGATTTAACATCGCATTGACAAGTGAATGGTGTGAGAATAACCAATACCTTTGTGAACGGTACTTTCACAATGCAGTCGAATCATGTTGTGACGATATTGTTCAAACAATGTTACCTTATGTACCAGAATGGGCAATCAAGCAACAAGCGCACGCACAAACAAATCGTAACATTGGGCTGATGATTCGGGATGAGCTCAAACGCAGAGATGATAATACGTTTGAATCATAACTATACGATGGGCTTTATTTACACGCAGCCATATCATTTCCGCTTCTGTCATTTTTGTCGATGAATGAATAAACAATTGCATACGATCGCGGCGTAATTTATATATCAGCGCAGTATCCATGCGACGCAATGTAACACATCGGTGTTTTGGCACGGGCACGTTGGCGCGCACCCAATCGTATGCGCGTGCATTTGTGTGTTGCATAAACCATGCAAAACTTCGACGCTTGGTTAGTGGATATAGATAGACGAGTGCTGAAATATTGCCGCATTTTAACGCCGTCCTGACGTGTTTCTTACCACGGATATTAAATTTTCTCAACATTTCACCAGTCAGTCCGCATCGTATCATATTCGTCACAAGTGATTTTGATAATTCATAACCGCGTTCGTACATCGCCCACACTATTGGAATGTGTTCTGGCTTGAATAATTCGTGCATCATAATGTATTTCCCGAGTGTGTCTATGTATGCAAGTATGGTATCGATTGGTAATTTCTTTGCATATCCTATGATAATAGGCATATTGTTTTCAATACACCATCTTATAGCGTGTTCAGACATCCACGAATCTCGCATAACGACGTCTGCGTGGTTATTAAATAATGATAGAAACTCGCATGTTTTTGTGTAGTTATCATCAATTCTGATACACCACCATGACAGACTTTTGTTCGCATACACGCCCGCGCGCAGATACATTGCAACACTTGTTGACATCTTATCCACGGAATAGCCATTTGGCTTAATTAACCTATCTATCATACCCATGTTAAATGCAATATCCAATACTGACCTGCCTAGCGCGATGTATCTATATCTTTCAAACATTTCGGGTGATGTCGCGATCGATATGATCACTTGCTGAATATCCGCGCGCGAGTAATCATCTCGATTTTCTAATACACCACCCTCGTCATCATGTTTAGAGTACCATGCAATCGTGTGTTGCATGCACCAATTCATTTCGTTATTATGTGTCACGTGATAGCAAAACCACACACCGCGCGTGTATAGCCATTTCATTACGTCCACGCTTGCGCGCATATCCACATACCGGTCCCCATAAGGACGGATACATGTGCGTTCAAACCACTCAAGTTGTTTCACAGAAGCGTGAGGTATTAAGTCTTTGTATGGTACATTAACTGTGTAAAATCCGCATGCAATTTGCAAGCACGTGAGTGACATTTGATCCAATTTATTGACTATGCACAACGCAACATCTTTGTACGTTGATATTCCACGCGGCCATATCTCGTAAAACGGGTACATTGTGTGATGTGTTGTGGTGTGAAATTCATTTGAGTCAAAAAAGCTAATCCACGCCATCGTAACGCAAGATAGCAACGTTAAGACTTGCGACGTCGTACCAACATGACACCATAAGCGTGATTGTACGATTTGTCGCATATCCGGCGACGTGTGCGGCTGTACCATTGTAATTCACCCACGCGGCCACATAGTCCCATTTGATGGGAATTGTCAGATTGGTAGGGTTTGTCATCGCATAGTACCTTGACACAGCGAATGCGGGCCATTGCCACGTGTACACATCCGCCTGCAGAGGCGGCGTAGTGTTGAAGTACAGTGGGAAACCCACAACTGTAGTAAACAGCAATATATGCAGCATGTATTTTATAAATATGTCTAAAAATCAAATGATGGCATCACATACAATCACAAGTCCAAAATCGAACGTGGTTGTTCATCCGATGGGGTGTGTTGTGTCAAACACGGGGACACGATTGGGACCTTTTTGCCTTCGCACCATGCGGTCACGGCATCACGCCCGCGTGCAATCAATTCGTTCACTTGTTCGGTTGTGATGTTGAAATTCAACGATGATATTTGGCCGGTCTTGATCTTGATTGTTCGTTGCCAGTCTTGTTCGTCCAGGTGTTGTTTTTGTGGCCAGTTCCACAGTAGGTTCAGATGTATCATACCATAGCTGATCAGGCCACCGACCGGTGGGAAATCAACTTGCGCATCGGCATCACTGAACAGCATGCACCCGATTGTGTGCGGGTTAATGATGTCGCCAGTTGGAGTATTGTAATGAAAACACTGGATCGGATAGTTGTTAAGCAGGCCACCGTCGACATATAAATCACCATTGTTGAAGATGTCGACGGGTATGTACAGGGCGGAAATTGACATTGCTGCCCTCGCCAGTTTAGCTACGCTGCACGTAGGATGTGTCTTGCCGGTGATATATTCCAGTCTGCGTTTTGTAACATTGACCACGCAGATTGTTAGCTTGGTATCGAATTTGTCTTCCAATTGTTCCAGCGTAATGTCAGGGT
>Ga0075163_10011069_pt1 | contig 11763 bp, 10 predicted proteins | sample JI1023141ADNA_FD_71478 | JGI IMG/M metagenome (GOLD analysis project Ga0075163, IMG submission 71478) | Wastewater effluent complex algal communities from Wisconsin, to seasonally profile nutrient transformation and Carbon sequestration -... | ecosystem: Engineered > WWTP > Effluent > Algae... | reverse complement strand
CGCCGCCGACGCCATCGTGGTGCGCGACTTCGGCCACCAGCTCGCGGCCAATGTATTCGTGCGCCACAACAAGCCACATCGGCCCATCCAGATGTTCCCCGACCAGGATAAAGCCATGGCTTGGCTCAAGGAGCAACATCACCTCATCGACAAAGCCTGAACATGATCCTGCGTTCGACGCTACTGGCCGCAGTGGCCAGCTTGATGCACGTTGTTGCTGCACAGACCTTATCCGAAGCACCCTCCAGAACGATCAAGACCGGCAAAGCGGCCGTTACCGCATTGGCGATCGCACCCAAGGGGGATCGTGTGCTCGTGGGCACCAACAACGGAGCTATCCTCCACGAGATCGAAAGTGGCAAGAAGCTGTACGCCTTCCCCTACGGCGAGGATGGGGCCACCGCCGTATACCACGTGGGCTTCAACGACAATGGAGAATTCGTTGTGCTCATCGGACCCAGCGGAAAGCGCACGGTGTGGAGCGCGGCCAACGGCGCCCAGGAAAAGGTGATCACACCACATCGGTGGATCCCCGACCCACGCGCGGTGAAAGCGATGGGATTGGAGATGTCGAATTCCGCGTTCGATCGCTTCTATCAGCAGACAGAAGTGAAGATCGGCGAGGTGACCGTACGTGCAGCGAAGAAGGGTGTGGTAGAATTCGTGGGGACCGATGGGAAGGTGTCCCGCACGATCACTTTTCCGGAGAACAAGGACCAGCATCACCAAGCACCCCTGTTGGTGTGGGAGAACTTCCTGTTGATCGGCACCGATGATGGTCGGGTGCTGTTCTACGAGGTGCTGTGATCGGCCAAGGCATCCAACGCCTCGCGCACATGATGGGATGCCCTTAGGGGATCATTCACCGCATGACGGATGATGCCATACCGATCGATCACGTACGTGACACGGCCGGCAAAGAACCCCAAGGTCTTGTTGACCGCATATGCCTTGCGCACGGCACCTTCAGGGTCGGAGAGCAACTGATAGGGCAGGTTCCAGCGCTTGGAGAAGGACTGATGTGAGCCTACGGGATCGTTGCTGATGCCCAGCACCACGGCGTCGGAACCCATCAATTCGGCGTGCGCATCACGGAACGCACAAACTTCAAGCGTACATACCAAGGTATTGTCCTTCGGATAGAAGAACAGCACGACATGCGATTGATGCTTGTACGCGCTCAACCGCACGGGTAACCCGTCCTGATCCAGCAGTTCGAAATCGGGAGCCGCGGTACCTACCTCAAGCATCGTTCGTCACGTTCTGTCGCTTTCCGCGAAGGGCATTCACCACCAGCATCACGACACCCCCCACGATGAGCAGGCCGAAGGAACCCCACACCCAATCCATCCGGGACCGGAAGACTAGCAGCACCACCAGCACGAAGAGGAAAAGCGTGGCCCCTTGCGACCAAAGTGAAAGTTGGAAAGCGGACCATTTGATCACCCCGTGTTTGAGCTGGGTGTGGATCCGGTGTGCGGTGAAGTGGTAAGCAAGCAACAAGGCCAAGTAGCCGAACAACACATGCATGAAGGGTTCCTTGAGCAAAGCTGGCCGCAGATAAAGTATCCATAGTCCGAGCGCCGCGAAGGCGGTCAACGCGGGCCAGATCACGAAGATCAATGCCCTCCGCTCCATACCGGTGAACTGGTCGAGCAGGATCTTGCGGTCGGGCTCCCACCGCGCCATGGCCTCCCTGTGCGCCACGAAAAGGCGAACGATGTGGAACGAGCCTGCGAAGAACACCACCAATGCGAACAGATGGAGCGCCTTGAGGAAAGCGGGTATCTCTATCTCGGCTGTGTCCATGGTATCCTTCAAAGATAACGTGGGATACCGCGCTAAGGGTGCTCTGACATGCGCCTAACTTCGCGCTCCCATGACAAAGAGCGCCCGTCCGACCACCGATAGCTATGCGGAGACCACCCATCTCGTGTTGCCGAACGATACAAACACGCTCGGCAATTTGTTCGGTGGTCAATTGTTGAAGTGGCTGGACATCAGTTGTGCGATCAGTGCTCACCGCCACTGCAAGCGGCTTGTAGTGACCGTGGCGGTGAACCATGTAGGGTTCGATAGACCGATCAAGCTGGGCGATTTCGTCACCATCCGGAGCCACGTGAGCCGCGGCTTCAACAGCAGCATGGAAGTGTGGGCCGATGTGTGGGTGGAGGATCAACTGACCGGAGACAAGATCAAGGCCAATAGCGCGATCTACACCTTCGTTGCGCTGGACCAAGCGGGCCATACCTGCACGGTACCGGACGTGGTGCCCCAGGATGAAGAGGAGCAGCATCGCTACGATGGTGCGCTGCGTAGACGCCAGCTACGGCTGATCCTGAGCGGCAAGATGAAAGCCGCCGACGCGAACGAGTTGAAGGCCTTGTTCGACTGATCCGAAGAGCGTCGATCAGAGGCTTTCGTCCAAGCTATAGCCATCGAATAGCTCGCCGGTCTCCGTATCGTGCGCACGCAGGTTCAAAGCACGTAGGATGGCCGCTACACAAACGGCGCTTTGATCGCCCCCATGGACATGGGCCACCACATAGCGCACCGTTTCGGGCCCTTCCATATGCAGTTGCAGGCTGAGGTCCATACCGGGCTGGCGGATGAAAAGCCAGTCGCGGTCCTGTTCTTGCACGAAAGGAACGGCTTCTTTGATCTTCGCGATGATGTGGTCCCGATGACCGATGGGTTTTGGACGATGCGTCGCAGGCACATCATTGATGGAGGCCACATCGGGCAGGTCTTGGATGAAGATGTCCCAGCTCATGCGGTGAAAGCGGTTGCGATCGAACGTAGATCCTGAAGTTCCATGCAGCGGAAATGCCCTTGTGGGCAGCGGTCGTGTCCGATCTTGGAGCACGGACGGCACCCCACATCGACCTGTGCGATCCGCGCGCGCTCGGGATATGAAGGAATATACGGGCCCATGCCGAACTCCGGGATGGTATTCCCCCATATGCTCATCACAGGTCGCTTGAACGCACAGGCGATGTGCATAGCTCCACTATCGTGTGCGATCACGCGCTGGGCCCGGCGGATCAGCGAGGCACTGCCGAGGATATCGTACATCCCCGTCGCGTCGAACACGCGCGCGCCAGTCGCGGATACGATAGCGCGCGCCACTTCTTGATCCTCCTTGCCACCGATGAGCACGATCGGACCTTCGATGAGCGCTGCAAGCTCGATCAGTTTATGGGGCGGGAGTCGTTTGGTGGCATGTGCCGCGCCAATGGCTAAAGCCGTATACCCATTTTGATGTTGTGCAGGCAAGGTTGTCAAGTCCACTTCCCGGTCGGTCGGAATGAAGAGATCCAGGCCCTCTTGGTCGTTCTTCACACCGAAGTCGGCGACTGTGCTCATATACCGGTCCACGATATGTTGTTCCGGGAGACGGTCCATTTTGAAGTTCACCATCAACCACTTCTCGATGTTGAGCTTCGGAAAGTTGTTCGCCTTCACACCAAGGGCCCGCTTCACCCGAGCGGTGCGCAGATTATGGTGCAGATCCACTACCGCATCGAACTTCTCGGCGCGCAGTTCTTCGATCAAACCGGGTAGGTCATCACTGGCAGGGGGATCCTTCAATAAGTGGACTTTCTCCACGTGCGGGCTGTATCGGACCAGGTCGCCGAAGACCTCCTTGGTGGCCATATGGATACGCACATCCTTCACCTGTCGTTTCAGGCAACGCAGCACCGGCGAGGTGAGCACGATGTCACCAATGGAACTGAAGCGAAGGATGAGCAACTTCATCGTTCAAGGGCCGTGACCGCTCGCTGGCGGCACAAGGGGTGGTAAAAGTAGCGGCACCGAAGGGGGCCCTACCCCGTCCTAGGAGTATGAACACACGCCGGCCTGTTCAGATCGGAAGTGAAGTATGGTAACGACGAGCGTGTACAGGTAGATGAAAGGCTGGCATTGGCACTAGGGCTACCTTCGCGCACCGACCAACGACAACACCGATGAAATTCGGCACCAAAGCCATCCACGCCGGCGTGGAACCCGACCCGACCACCGGCGCCATCATGACACCGATCTACCAGACGAGCACGTATGTGCAAGCTGCACCTGGTGATCACAAGGGTTACGAGTACAGTCGCACGCACAACCCGACGCGTACAGCCCTTCAGAACGCCCTGGCGGCCTTGGAGAACGGCACGCACGGCCTATGCTTCGCCAGCGGTATGGCCAGTATCGACGCCATCGTGAAGCTGCTCAAACCCGGCGATGAAGTGGTGAGCACCAACGACCTGTATGGTGGTACGTACCGGCTGTTCACCAAGATCTTCGAGGGCTTCGGCGTGAAGTTCCACTTCGTGGACATGGGTGACCTGCGCAACGTGCAGGCCGCCGTGAACGCGAACACCCGTTTGATCTGGGCGGAGACCCCGACCAATCCGCTCTTGCGCATCATCGACATCGAAGGGCTTGCGGCCATCGCGCGGAAACAAGATTGCTTGTTGGGCGTGGACAACACCTTCGCCAGCCCCTACCTGCAGAATCCGTTGGACCTTGGTGCCGACATCGTGATGCACAGCGTGACCAAGTACCTCGGCGGACATAGCGATGTGGTGATGGGAGCATTGATCGTGAAGGATGATGCCCTGGCCGAGCGCCTCGCTTTCATCCAGAACAGCACGGGCGCCACACCGGGCCCGCAGGATTGTTTCCTTGTGCTTCGCGGCCTGAAGACACTGCACCTGCGGATGCAACGCCATTGCGAGAACGGCCAGGCCGTGGCGGAATGGCTGGTGAAGCACCCGAAGGTTGACAAGGTGTATTGGCCGGGCTTCGCCACGCATACGAACCATGCCATCGCGGCCAAGCAGATGCGCGGGTTCGGCGGCATGATCAGCTTCACGCTCAAGGGCGATAACATGGCCGATGCCACGCGCGTCCTAAGCAGTACCCGACTTTTCTCACTGGCCGAATCCCTCGGTGGGGTGGAATCGCTGCTGGGCCATCCGGCGAGCATGACGCACGCGAGTATCCCCCGTGAGGAGCGGTTGCGCAACGGTCTGGCTGACACCCTGATCCGTTTAAGCGTAGGCCTGGAAGATGCCGAAGACCTGATCGAAGACCTCGACCAGGCCTTGGCTTGATACTTGGCCAAGTTGTCAGGATCCCACGCGAAGCTGGGGAAAGTCACCGGTAGGGGCCTTTGCGATAATGCGCTAATGCCAAGGAAAGGTGACTTCCATCGAAGGAACGGGCACCCTTAGCGGCAATAAGCATCTATGGCGGGAGCACTTTGCCCCTGAAGACATCCTCTTGGGAGTACGAAGGCCCCCGGTCGGATGGGTCACTTTGTGATGGTCCGTTGTATCTACAGGGCGGTAACTTAGCGGCGAACGGTCGGTACCACTACAACTGACCACAACAGATGCGAAAAGTCTCGACGGTCCTCACAGCCCTTTTCATCCTACCCATTGCTGCGCAGGAAGCCTTCCACTGTGGCACCGATGAGTTCCACAGGGTGGGAGCATCCATCGCCCATGAGGCGGATTTCCCCCAACGGGTAGCAGCTGCGACGGCAGAACTGGAGGACTTCACCCGTTCGTTCAACGAAATGGAGGTGCGCGGTGGAAGTGGAGGCTACGTGATCCCCGTGGTGTTCCACATCATCCACAACAACGGACCGGAGAACATCACCGATGCGCAGGTGTACGATGCCATGCGTGTCCTGAACAACGATTTCAACCGGTTGAACGCGGATTGGGACAACGTGCGTCCTGAATTCCTGGATATCGTAGCCGATGTGGACATCGAATTCCGGCTGGCCACGCGCGACCCTCAGGGTAACTGCACCAACGGCATCACACGGACGGTTTCACCGCTCACCAACGAAGGAGCCGAAGAGATGAAATCGTTGATCAGCTGGCCCCGCAACAGGTACATGCAGGTGTGGGTAGCGGCTTCTGCGGATGGCGCTGCAGGATACACCTTCCGCCCAGGGTCCGCGCAGTTCTTTCCAGAGGAGGATGGTATCGTTGTCCAGCACATTTACCTCGGTTCCGTGGGAACGGGGTCTCCTTCACGCTCCCGCACGTTGACCCACGAGGTAGGCCATTGGCTGAACCTGGCCCACACCTGGGGGAATAGTAACAACCCTGGTCTTGATGAGAATTGCTTCGAGGACGATGGTGTGGCAGATACGCCGCTAACGCGTGGCTGGACTACCTGTTCCTTGACCGGTTCAAGTTGCGGCTCCGACCTGGACAACGTGGAGAACTATATGGAATACTCCTATTGCTCCAAGATGTTCACCGAAGGCCAGAAAGTGCGGATGATCGCTGCGTTGAACAACTCGACCGCCCAACGGAACCAGCTATGGCAGGAGAATAATCTCATCAACACCGGGGTGAATGGCAATGCCACGCTCTGTGCAGCTTCCTTCATCAGCAATACACGAGAGATCTGTGCTGGCGGAACAGTCGTTTACACCGATCAGAGCTATCACAATGTGACCTCGCGTACATGGAGCTTCCCAGGGGGAGAGCCTTCCACGTCCACCGACCCCACTGCGGTGGTGACCTACCCCATAGGAGGCACTTACTCGGCGAGCCTTACCGTATCCGACGGCTCGGGTACACTTTCCACCACGCAGCAGGACATCGTTGTGGTCTTGAGCAACCCGGGTACAGCTCCGCCGGTTTCCGAGGGTTTCGAATCGGCCAACCTGCCTGACGATATCGGATGGACCGTGGTGAACACCGATGGAGATAATGGATTCGGCATCACTTCCGCAGCCGCCTATTCGGGAACGAAGAGTCTGCGGCTGGTGAACTCCGCGAGCATGGCCGGTCGATTGGACCAGATCGTTTCGCCTACCTACGATATGAGCCAGGCGACGGACATCGTCCTATCGTTCCGATATGCCTACGCCCGCAGGAACTCCACCAACGCCGATCAATTCCGCGTGTTCGTGAGCGCGAACTGCGGGGAGAATTGGAGCCTACGGTCACAGCTTTTCGCCACCAGCGACCTGAACACCGGTGGTATATTCGCTGGGACATTCGTTCCCAGTACGGCGGCCCAGTGGGGATATGAGGAAGTCACCACCATCGGCAGTACGTTCCATGTGAGCGACATGCGGATCCGGTTCGACTTCTTCAGCGATGGTGGGAACAATTTCTATTTGGACGACATCAACCTGAACGGGATGGCTGTTGGACTGGACGAATTCACGACGTATACCACGGAACAGATGCGCGTGGTGCCGAACCCGGCCTCGGCACAGGCTGACTTGCTCTTGCAGCAAGACCGTAGCGGTAGGGTCACCATCGAGTTGCTGGATGTGACAGGCCGTGTGGTCGATGCGGTGTTCAGCGGCGACCTTTCGGTCGGGGAACACCGGATCGCCGTGCCGGTCAAGGGTAAGCCAGCAGGGGTTTACATGGTGCGCACAAGCTCGGAGAACGGCCCCACGGGTACGGTTCGCTTGGTGGTGGAATAGGACCGTATCAAGAAGCTCTCCAATTGAAAAAGCCCCGGGAGACCCGGGGCTTTTCCTTATTCGACCAGAAACGTTGAGTCCCTATTCCTTGAAGCCGACCATGATCGCCACGCAACCGACGTGTACCATAGCACCGGAACCCTTGTTCGGCACCCAAACCACCACCTTCATGGGCACGGTGTTCGCGGCTTTCAGGTCGAAGTGGTGCTTCGGTTCATCGGCCAAGCTCTCGAAGATCACCTTGTTGTTCTCATCCACCAACTTCCAATTCACCTCGCCGAGGATCGGGTGCGTACATACCATCACACGATAGTCCTGACCGCTGTAGAAGGTCAGGCTTACCTCGGCTTCCTCACCGGGAGCCAATTGGGCCGCATTGAAAGTCTCGTTGAACTTGTACGGTGCCAGTTCGGGTACGCACTTGTTCTTCGCAAAGCTTCGGCACTGCGCACTGGCTGTGATCGAAAGTGCAACCGCAGCTACCAGGAAAGCGGGTCTCACGAGTCTGTTACGGTAAGTCATGGGACCGATCAGTTGATGTAGGAATTACGGATGGTGGCGGTCTTCTCGCGGATGGACTTCAGTTGCTCATCCGTTAGGGTAGCGGCGGGTGAATTACCGCCGATCACCGCGGTACCGTTCTCCTGGGTTACTGTTGCACCGGGCGCCGGCATGGCCACCTGAGCGAACAGCGCTTGTAGCCCGGCAAGGTCGGTCTTCACTCCTTCGAGGCGGGCATCCTCTGCCTGGTAGGCACCGATGAGACCGACCAGATCACCAAGTGAGTGTTTCTGCTCTGCGATGCGTTGGCGAAGTTCCGGAGTGTCGTTCGAAGCCGAGACCTGGGTAGCGATGTACAGACCTTCGACCCAGCCGCCGGCGATCATCAAGGCACTGATGTTGTCCCGACCGTTGTCCTTCAGATAAGCATCCACATCCCAATACGTCTCACTGATGATGTCGAGCAAGGCAGCGCGATCGTTCATCTTGGACTGCATCAGCTCCAACGTGCTATCGTTGAACGCACTGGTCACTCCAAGACGGTCGGCCAACTTGCGGGAGCAGGAGGTGTAGAACATGCTCTCTTGTGTGTGGTTGAACACGCTGGCGTAGCTCAGGTCGGCACCGTACACGCCCAAGTTGAGGGCCTGTTGGCTCGCGGCGGTATAGCGGTCCACGTTCTTCACGTCGTTCAGGATCTTGCTGTTGTATTCCGCACCTGCCTTCTTCAGCAAAGCCGCCGTCTCCATGGGCGACGGGATGTTGTAGAAGATCTTCTTGGTCGTGGCCAGGCGTTCGGCCTTGGTGCTGTCCACTGTGGCATCCACGTTCAGTTGGTCCTGAGCAGCGGGTTCGCTGCCGCAGCCGACAAGGGAGGCAGCCACCAGAACGGCGACCGGCCAAGAGTGTTTGCACATGAAGTTCATGGGTTGAAAGGGAGTCGGGTGTAAAGGTCCCCTGTGATCAGTGGGCCCCTAGTGCGCCTCGAGCCAGTTTTTCCCCACGCCCATGTCAACAACCAACGGCACAGCCAGGTCCATGGCGCCCTGCATCCGATCACGTACCAACCCCTTCAACTCCTCCACTTCGCTCAGATGCGCATCGAAGACAAGTTCATCGTGCACTTGAAGCAGAAGCCTACTCCGTGATCCACGCTGCTTCAGGTCGCGGTGGATATTGACCATGGCCACTTTGATGATGTCCGCTGCCGACCCTTGCATAGGTGCGTTGATGGCGATCCTTTCGGCTTGTGCGCGCACCGTGTTATTGGCGCTGGTGATGTCAGGCAGATACCGTCTGCGACCCATGAGGGTCTTGATGTACCCGTGCGTCCGGCAGAACCCGATCATCTCGTCCATATAGTTGCGCACCCCGGGGAACTGGGCGAAGTAGTCATCGATGATCTGCTTGGCTTCCGCGCGGGGGATACCGAGGTTCTGACTCAGGCCGAACGCGCCCTGACCGTATGCGATCCCGAAGTTGACAGCCTTGGCCCGGCTGCGCTGTTCACGCGTTACGGCGGCGATGTCCACGTTGAACACCTTGGCGGCCGTTGCGGCATGGATATCGAGCCCGTGGCGGAAGGCCTCCTGCATGTTGTGATCGCCGCTCATGTGGGCGATGATGCGCAGTTCGATCTGAGAGTAGTCGGCGCTGAGAAGGAGGTGGTCCCGATCACGTGGTACGAAGGCTTTCCGGATCTCCCGCCCTTTCTCCGTGCGGATCGGGATGTTCTGCAGGTTCGGGTCATTGCTGGCCAATCGTCCGGTCGCGGCCACGGTCTGCAGGTAGCTGGTGTGTACCCGGTGCGTGATGGGATCGGCGGCCTCGGGCAGTGTGTCCACGTATGTTCCTTTCAGCTTGCGCAGGCTGCGATAGTCCAGGATCAACGGGATGAGCGGATGCGTGTTGCTCAGCTCTTGTAGGACATCCTCGCTGGTCTGGTACTGGCCTGTCTTCGCCGTCTTCTTCACCTTGCCTTCACCGAGCTTCAGGGTCTCGAAGAGCACATCCCCCAACTGCTTGGGACTATCGATATTGAAGGGCACCCCACAAGCGGCGTGGATCTCATCCTGCAAGCGCAAAAGATCGGCGCCGAGCTCCTCACTGAACTGTGCCAAGGCCGGTATATCGATGCGGATCCCTTCGGATTCCATATCGGCGAGCACCTGCACCAGCGGCATCTCCACATCATGGAAGAGGCCTTCCACCTCATCGGCCTTGAGCAGCGGCTCGAAGGTACCGGCCAGTTGCCAGGTGATGTCGGCATCCTCCGCAGCATACTCCTTCACCACCTCCACATCCACATCGCGCATGCTCTTTTGCACCTTGCCCCTACCCTTCTCGCCGATGAGGGTGGTGATGCTCACGGGACGGTAGCCGAGGTAGGTCTCGCTCAGGTAGTCCATCCCATGCTTCTGTTGGTCGGGCTTCAGCAGGAAGTGGGCCACCATGGTATCGAACAGCGGGCCCTTCACCTGTACGCCGTGATTCTCCAGTACGCGCAGGTCGTACTTCGCGTTCTGGGCCACCTTGCCGATGGCCTCATTCTCCAGCACAGGCTTGAAGATCCCGAGGATCCGCTGCATTTCCGAACGATCGGCGGGCAAGGCCACATAATGACCTTCATGGGCCTTCCAACTGAAGGCCAAGCCGACCAACTCCGCTGTGCGTTCATCCGTACCGGTGGTCTCCGTATCGAAGCAGAATCGCGGCTGCTTCTTGAGCTGGGCGGCAAGCATGTAGTAGTCCTCATCCTTCGAGGCCAAGAAATACCGATGTGGGACGGTCTCGATGGTGGCCAGCTCGGTAAGCTGCACATTCCCTTCCGCATCGACTTCGGTTCCGAACAGGTCCACCTGCCCGGTGCTGGCAGCAGCCGCCGTGCGTGATGTGGTCGGCTTCCCCGCTCCAGCGCTGTCCGGACCACCGGCCGCACCCACCGATAGTACCCGATTCACGAGGGTCTTGAACTCCAATTCACTGAACACCTCCAGCACTTTCGCGGCATCCGGTGGGTCCAGGTGCAGGGCGTCATGGTCCAATTCAACGGGAGCATGGATGTTGATGGTCGCGAGTTGCTTGCTCAACCTGCCTTGCTCCGAGAAAGCGATCACGTTCTCCTTCTGTTTCCCCTTCAGCTGCTCCACATTCTCGATCACCCCTTCTAGGCTTCCGAATTGCTGCACCAACTTGATGGCCGTCTTCTCCCCGATCCCAGGGATACCGGGAATGTTGTCCACAGCATCGCCCATGAGCCCGAGGATGTCCTTCACCTGTTCGGTCCGTTCCAATCCCCAACGCTCGCAGATCTCCTTAGGGCCCAATTTCTCCGGCGGATCGCCACCACGACCGGGCTTGTACATGATGATCCGGTCGGTGACGAGCTGCCCGAAGTCCTTGTCGGGCGTGACCATGAACGTGACGTAGCCTTCAGTTTCGGCCTTTTTGGCCAAGGTCCCGATGACATCATCCGCCTCGTAACCATCGCTCTCGAGCACTGGTATGTTCAGGGCCTCGATGATGCGCCGGATGTAGGGAACGTTGCTGCGGATATCGTCGGGCATCTCCTCCCGATTGGCCTTATAGTCCAACAAGGTCTCGTGCCGCTCGGTGGGTGCCGCCGTATCGAACACCACGGCCAAGTGCGTTGGTGCCTCGCGCTTGATCAGGTCGAGCAGGGTGGTGGTGAAGCCGAAAGCCGCGCTGGTATTGAATCCCTTGCTATTCACCCGAGGTGCACGGATGAAACTGAAATAGGCGCGGTAGATGAGCGCGTAAGCGTCGAGCAGGAAAAGACG
>Ga0075163_10011067_pt1 | contig 11763 bp, 9 predicted proteins | sample JI1023141ADNA_FD_71478 | JGI IMG/M metagenome (GOLD analysis project Ga0075163, IMG submission 71478) | Wastewater effluent complex algal communities from Wisconsin, to seasonally profile nutrient transformation and Carbon sequestration -... | ecosystem: Engineered > WWTP > Effluent > Algae... | reverse complement strand
TTATTTGCATTGTTATCTGTAATATCATCACTATCAGAATCATCCCAATTATCGGGAACATTTTCCTGATCATCAGAATCATAATCTTCATCATCCCAGCGATTTTTAACCGAACTCATATTATACTTCTCTCTTTCCTCTTATATTATAATAGATTGTTCAAATTATTATCTTAATTAGTAACGAATAACTACATAAATAAAAATTCAATTTATTTTTATTATCTAAAATAATTTACGGAGGAATTATTAAATTAAAGAGACTTTTGTAAAATATGCACCCTTAACTAATAAGGTATCAATGTTTTAATGATAAATGTACTAAATGAAGTCTATCTTTATTATTTAATAATTCATCAAAGACAGATTTAAAATCTCTCTCTTTAAGCATAGAATTAATAATCTTATCGGGGTCTTTAATATTATGTTCCGCTAAGACGAGTATCTCTTTAATTTCACTTTTATCTTGTAAACCAACTTTTTTTGTACAGTTACTAGTACAATTACTAGTACAGTTAATGGTAGAGTTACAGGTACAATTAAAAGGGATTGAGTAATTACAACTAATACCATCTTTAAAATTTTCAGCTGTAATAACTGGTTCTTCTAAGAATCCGCAAATAAGAATATGATGACCTGCTTCATGTAGATATAAAAGATCTTTCTGCTTCTTTACAGTCTCTTTAATAAATTTCCATACAAGCTCTTTATTATTATTGTATGTACTAAAATCGATAATCTTACAATTAATAGTATTCTTAGAGACTAAAGTTATTCCTTTTAATACACTCTTGGTTCCCATCCCCATCTTATAATCATCATTATCTAGTTGTAAGCCTATAATCTTAGAAATTTCATGTGGACAGATCGTCTTTTTCAGCATTATCTGTATAATTTCTGAAATAACGGTAGGACCACATAATTTTGGTAATTGTGGTCTAATACAAGCCTGTATAACTCTATTATCGATAAAACGATTATATTTCATTATATAATCGTCTTAAATAAAAATAAGCTAATCTAAACAAAGTAGAAAATAATAGTATCAGCAGATCAAATGTCATGATTTATTTCAAATACTCGTGTATTTCGCGTGATCCCCTAATCATTGAAATATCCCATGAATACTTTCGTCGATACTCAGAGTAAGGTGGAGCCAAACGATTAACTGCAGATTGTATTGGTTCATCACAATGTATATATAAGATCGATGTATTCGCATTAATAAGAGGTACTAAAAGGTCCATGGATGTCCATGGAATGTTGTTCCTGATAATATTTAGTTGTTTAATTCCGTTCGACTCAGTTAGAATAGCTTTTACCCCTTCAAAATCAATTTCATTATACATAATGTCAAGACACTTAATGGATTGATTAACTGCTAATAACTTAGCTCCAACTGTCGAACAACGGCAGCTATGTGCTTCTAAATAGTTTAACTCTTTCATGGTACAGATAATCCATATTCCATTATCACCTATGGGCGTCCAGTTTACATATAAAGTTTTAATCTTATCATTATGTAATAGGGGTAGAATACCTTGACCAGTAATAGCATTATCACTTAAATTTAATTCTTCTAAATTAGGTAATCTGCATAGATGGTATACACTATCATCATTAAGCTTACATGCATCAACGGATAAAATTCTGAGTTGTTCCATCTGTCTTAAAGCTTTAGCAGCATTTTCATCGATAGTGTTACCACGTAGAGAGAGTTCTAAGATTGTTTTATTGATAGAAAAATCGATAAAACCAGTAGGAGTAATGTTACAATACATTACTGATAATGCTTTTAATGTTTTTGAGGCTCCAAGATGTACGATGCCACTATCTCCAAAATAGCAACTATTTAATTTCAAATCTTCTAATAAAGAATCTCTGGCTAATGCTTTAACACCAGCTTCTGTAATCTTTCCACAGCATTGCAAGCTTAGATGAGTTACGTGTCTGTTATATTCGCATAAGATTTCGATTCCAGAATCATTAATATTGCAGCAATTAAAGGCTAGATGTGTGATATTAGTGGTATCGGTATCGTTATGACCATCATAATTATGATTCTGTAAGGAATAAACTAGATCGATAAATTTATTATAAGGTAAATCATATTGGTATAGGAAATATGGGTGCGACATGCTCTCTAAGCTTATTTGAATGGTCTTGTTCTTTCTTCTTCTTTTTCAAGAAATAATATTTAATCAATTTTTTTAAATTTCTAGGGTGAGTTTTTTCCCCTAGGGCTTTTTTTGTAAAAAAAGGGCTAATATGTGTATACGACTATAATTGCTAACTTTCCATAAAAGTTTATTTTGTTTTGCAAATATAGCAATAGCATAAACATCATTATTTATATGACTACACCATGCAGTGTCACAACCAGCAAGCTTTTATATTAAGATAGACTCCATTTTTGAGGATGTTTTTATATGGGGTTAACAGTGTGAACAATAACTAAATTGCTGATCTGCATATTCTTCTGTAAACATTTATTTTTAAATACATATAACATTTAAAGTAATATCAATTTTATATACAATTAGATAATTAAAGACAAAGATAGCAAATAAATTTAAGTTGTTAGCTCATTTATCTTGTTCGCTTCCATCCAATAACAATAGTTCGAGTTGTCTTTCATAGTATGCAACTTCTTGTTGATAATAAAGCATCTGTTCTTTCGCATGTTTTTGACGATAGCATAAATCATCTCGTTCTCTCTCAAATTCTTGATCTTTATAACGTGAGATTTCATCTTCTGTTGCGAATCGCCAACCATAGGATCGATCGAGTGGATATTGTGTACAGTTATACATCTTGAAGTTTATAATCTTGCTAGTATTTTTATATCTATCAGTGACATAGTCCTCTATTTTAAATTTTGGTTCACTTGTATGCTCAAAATCACAGCCAAATTTTTCCCCTTTCTCTAAAAGTTTCTCTAATTCCGTCTTTTTCTCTTTCTCTTTCTCTTTCTCTTTGTAAAGATCAATCTCTTCTTTTGTTGCTATGCGCCAAAAGTTAACTCGATCATCAAGAGGGTCTACAGTGTAGTAGTACTTATAAAAGCCATCCCTTACTATGGTAGTCTTACCATATCTGTCAGTCACGTAATCGCCAGACTTGAACTTAGAACTCATTATTATTAATTAAATTAATAATAAATTACTTTTATTCAATTTTTTAGAGGTTTTCTAGGGATATTTTAAGATAGAGTTTTTCCCTGAGCGCAGCAAACTGACAAGCCCTAGGGCTATTCTAAGATAGAGTTTTTTTCCCCTAGGGCTTTTTGTCTCTTTAGTTTAAAAAAGGGCTATCCAGATTGAGGCATTTTACGACTAACAACGATCACGTAATGAGGAGCGGTTCCTCTACTTACCTTATAAACCTCACCAGGTTTTCCACAATACCATCTATTAATAGGGTCATCAATGCACATTTCAGGCATCATCGAAGCATTAAGATTAAATCTATGCAATACTGCTTGTTTATCAATTTCTGATAGGATTTCGTGTGGTTTAATTAAGATATGATTGGGATAATTTACTTGTAGTCTGTGAACTGGCCATAGTTCAATATTGTCATATTCTGGCATTGTAAAGCTGGTCTCAACATTCATTAAAAATTTTCCTTTGCTATTTCTTCCTGCAACGAAAACTACGATAAGTTTAACATCTTTAAAGAATTTGCGTAAATCTTCATTCGATTTAAACTGTTCTCTCTTGAATACTTGTGTAGCAACATCATTAAAGATACCACCTGCATCTTTATTATTGAAAAGATCAGCAACCGTAATCTCGCTAGATTTACCTTTGGGCATAAAAAATTTAACATAGACAGGAATATTATCTTTAGTAAGAATACCACCAAGATCTATAGCTACATCACCAACTTGACTTAATTCTTTAAATTCATCAAAACTAATATATCGATTCTGTAAGTCTGAAGTCTCACCAGTAGCTTGGTCTTTATAACCTCGATCGATAAGCATGGAAATTACATTATTTCGTGCTTTATAAAAGGATTCATTTAGATCTTGCATGTCGTTCTTATTTGTCAACTTTTTTTACTTAATGAAAGTAGAGATTATTTTTTATTTTTATCAATTTTTCTTATTATAATTAAACAAATTAAAACAAATTATACTATTGCAGCAAAAATTAAAAATCTGGCTCGAGAATGTGCAGCGAAATTTGGCTGCAAACTCATTATCTCATTTTAGATATTGGTTTAAATAAAATATACAATTTAATACTGCATGAAACTTTTGCAGTAAAAAACTTAAAAATCTTTTTTTTAAAAAGTTAATCTAAAATTCTTGGCCACAGTATATCTTTTATTGATATTTGATATAAATTTTTATTACAATTTATCCAGTGTAACAAAATAAACTATTAAATGTTAAAAAAAATGACTACACAAAATATTTGTATATAAAGAATTACTAATATAAACAAGTATATGGAAACATTACAAAAATTTCTTACCAAATATTGTGTAAATACAGGAAAAACCAACATTACTAGTTTGGATGGAAAGTGGGGAGGTAAGTGGTATATACCACCAGAAGATTATAATGATTTTCTAATAATTTATGCAAATACAGCAAAGAAATTTCCATTAAGATTTGTTGAAAAGAAAGAAACAGATCAAGAATTATATTACATGTTTGCAGATGTTGATATATCAAAAGAAGATATTGATTTACATTATTCAGGAATTTTACCTGAAAACTTTTTAAATCAAATTGTCGAAGTTTATGAAGATATTGTAAAACAATGGTTTATAGATCCTATATTAAACTTAATTATTAGTTGTAGGTTAAAACAACCCAATAAGATGCATTTACATTTTAATGGCTTAATCGTCAATAATGAAATAGGCAAGAACATAAGAATTTCCGTAATTGATATTTTAAAACAAAAATTCAATGGCAATTGGGATAAATGGATAGATGCAGCTTCATATACATGTACTGGATTGAGATTATTAGGATCACTTAAACCAATGGAAAAAATGGAAAATAGGTATTATGTGGTGGATAGATTTGATAAAAATAATAAACCCATAAATCCCAAAATAGAATTAGCTTTAGATGATATAAAGGCTACAAGTATTAGAATAGTTAATAAAGATATAAAATTGCATAATTTGAATCCTAATTTTTATTTATGTAATAAAATAGTGAGTGATGGGAAAAATCCTGACTATTTTATAAAGAAAAATGTTATTACAAGTAACACTGAGTCTAAAATCATCAATACAAAAATATCACCAGATGTTTTAAAAGTAATTGAAAAAGCTTTTATGGACACATGGACAGTCGATAATTATGGAGAATATGTTAAAATGTTTAGTGTGGGTCCAATAATAAATATGGGGAATCACTACATAATGAAATCCCTTAACAAAATGTCTTGTCCAATTAAAGGAACTTATCATAAAAGAAAAAGTTCGTGTAATTATCATATAATGGGACCAGATGGTATATGCATTAAATGTCATGATGAATCATGTAAAGGAAAACGATATCCTAGCATACCAATCCCTTTACCAATAGAAGTTAAAAATATGTTTATAAATAATTTAAATATTTCATTAGAAACAAAAACATCATCTGTTGAACTAAATTTTATGGGAGACAGTAATGTTATCAAAGTTTTTGATAATGATGAAAAAAATAAAATATTACTGAAAGCTTTAAATGGTGGTGAAACCAGTATGGCTAAACTTTTATATAGTTGTTGTAATGATAAAAATTATTTTAGTAAAGAACAAGGGTGGTGGCACTGGGATGGAACAAAATGGCGTAATGATGGTAAATTTGACATAGCAATGGCTTTATATGATGATATAGGAGAAATAATTAAAAAAGTTAGAGCATTATATATAGATAATTATGAAAATAAAAATCTAAAAGAAAAAAGAGATGAAAATGAACAAAAAATTGTACAATTAGATAAACTACTTAAAAGGTTAGAATTAAAACAATATCAGTTTAATATAATTGGTCAAGCAGAATTGGTATTTCACACCCAAAGAAAAGAACCTTATTTAGAAAATTTATTAAATAGTAATCCTTATCTAATTGGTTTTCCAAATGGAGTGTATGATATTTTAAAACAAGAATTCAGGGAAGCAAAATCGAGTGATTATATAACAATAACATTAGATTATTTATATTCACCTGAAGTTGATTCAGAAATATCTAAAGATTTAGTGTTTTTTTAGAAAGCATAATGCCAAATGATGATGATAGACATTATTTGCTAAAATTGTTATCAACTGGGTTATTAGGGAAAAATCCTGATGAATTGTTTCATATATTTACAGGATCAGGTCGTAATGGTAAGAGTAACCTTACAGAACTTATTAAACTAACATTAGGTAATTATTTTGATATAATAAGTTCAACATTTTTAACAGCTAAACTTTCTTCTCCAGACTCTCCATCTCCTCATCTTTTCACTTTAAAAAATAAAAGGTTGGTAATAGGATCAGAACCAGATCAACAATTTAAATTAAATAGTACATTGATAAAATCATTGTCTGGTAATGATGATATAACTGGAAGAAAACTTTATGGACATCAAGAAAAATTTCACCCTTACTTTAAAATGATATTATTATGCAATGATATTCCTGAAATAGATATGAGTGATAAAGCTATATGGATGAGGTGTAGATGTCTTTCATTTCCAACAAGTTTTGTATCTAATCCGACTGAATCTCATGAAAAACTTATTGATGAAAATTTAAGTAGTAAATTAGTCACATGGAAATTAGCATTTTTCCATCTTTTGAATAAATATTTTATGATATATCTGAGTGAAGGACTAAAAATGACACCTAATATGCTAGAAAGAACATATGATTATAAAAAACAAACGGATGTATACCTTCAATGGCTATCGGAAAGAACGGTAAAGGCTGATACTAATATTCATATTAATATTCTTTATAGTGATTTTACAGAATGGTTCCAAAATGAACATAAAGGATCCAAACTTCCTAAATCATCCCAATTTACAAAAGGATTAAATCATCATATAACTGTTAAAAAGAATATTAGAATCAATAATTTGAATCGCCAAGGAGTTGAAAATCTAAAGTTGATTGATAAACAATCATTTGGTGATTTGTGATATTGATCATGTATTTTCAAGTCAAATTTTGGTGTAATATAAAATTGCTTATAAGAATAATTTAATTTTCAAATATAATTATTCTGTGTAAAACACTTTATGGTGTTAATTTTTAATGAAATAAAAGGATTAAGGTGATCTTATTATCTTTTACTTTTGTAGGGAAAAATTATATTATTTATCGAGCCAGATTTTCTAGAGAAATTGCTTATAATTATACAAATTTATGTTTAAAATTGTTAAAATTACATATAATATATTGTTAATTCATTAAAAAGTTTTTAAATGAATTTGTCTGCAAAAATTATATGGAGTTCATTTTTGTCAATAAAAATAAATCATGGTGGTCATATCCTCTTAAACAGTTGCAGCGAAATTTCGCTGCATTTTATCGAGCCAGATTTTGAATTTTGCTGCAACCAGTATTTCTATTATAATAAAATAAATTGAATATTTACATAACAACTTTGAATTTCAACTCAAAGTTGTATATAAATATGAGTTTGTCAAAGCTATTGTATAAAATGAAAGAATATGGAGATATATTGGAGATGTCATGTAGTTCAAAATTGGAAGAATGGATAAGATCGCTTGACTCTCCATTTGTATCATCAATGATTCTTATGCATGTAAAGGATTTGTCTGAAGAAATTTCATTATATTTTAATGAAGAGAAGATGGAGAATTTCAGAACAGTTATAAATGGTTTAAATAAACATAATAATTATTTACCAATATTGATATTCATAAATATCTATTCGTGCGATATTGTTTATTTACACAAAGTTATGAAAAACTTAAAACATATTCATAGCATATATGCAGAAAACAATGTTAATAAAGTTAATAGAGTCAACAAAGTTAATAAAGATCTTGTCTTCCTTATAAATGATGTAAAGAATGAAATAATGCATGCAAATATGGGTATTCTGACATGTAATATTATTCAAAATCAGTCTATGAACAATGGCAGAATAGATAGTTTATTGGATATTAAAATCGAAATACTGGGTAAGACCAGAGAGAAGATAATAGTCTTAAATGAGATGTTCTTAGCAGTATTAAAGAAATGTAATTTGCATCTTCTTTTTTATAAAGAATTTGATAGATGGTTAATAAGAGTAGGAGAGATACTTACAAATTTCGTGAGATTAGCACGTGAAAAAGCATATACACATACAGAATTAATATTCGATTTTAAAAAAGAGATGAAATTATATGAGCATTTATTCAATAAGATAATTATTTTAGCTCTAGAGCTCTAGATCTCTAGGTCTCAAGCCCTAACTCTAATTAAATCCTAAATATTTAATTATTGCTTCTAATTCTGGACAAGGTGTTATAACACTAATCTTAATCATAAAGCGCGAATTCTGCCAATTAACTAATAGTTCATCGAAAGTGCGCAAGCAATCACATGGTCTGCTGATTATAAAATTAACTGTAAAGTTTGTATTTCTGTAATATCTAAAAGCAAGTTTTTCGATGGCATTATAAGAATTATATGGTGGAAATTGTGTAATAGAAAGTGGTATTTTCCTACAACACTTAACATGTAAATTGCTGTAAACTTTTTCATCGTTTATCCTTTCATTTTGTGATTGCTCTATTCGATCATCTTTATGAATACGTATATCGGTGATATAAGGTAGATCTTGTAAAAATCTAGAGCCACTTGCTGGTTCTACACTGTTATTTAATTGTAAATATTCTTGATATATGGTCTTATTGATACTTACTCTTTGGGTACAATCTTCATCAACGATCATAACAATATCATTTAAGAAGTATTTGGTTGAGAAACCGCTCTTCCATTCCTGCCAGATCTTAAGTAAGGAAAGATCAGCGAGAATTTCGTTAAATTTTGGGCCAGATAGTTCATAGCTATAACAATTTTTTCCTGTCTGATTTGCAAGATAAATTTCTAAAAGAACATTTTCAATTGGATTTTGATCGACATGTTGTTTCCAAATATTATTAATTCTTTCCATTTAACTAATTTAATATATAAAAAGAGTGCCTTTTTATATCAATTTTTGATAAATAAGATTCATTACCCATTTTTTCTATTAAGATATACCAAATTTACTATTAAAATAAATGTCCTGATACTGTATCAGGACATTTATTTTAATAGTAAAACATAAGCAAAATATAAACAAAAATTTGTATTTTTAATCGCATTTTTAAAATCTTTAAAAAAAATAAATTTTAGTATAAATAATATTGATAAGAGCATATCTTTTTATTTGAGAACAAAACAAAGGCGAATTATAAGATTAGGGTGATTATCTATCTAGGTCATGTTATCCTTGCTCAAATATAGTTCGAAATTACGTATTGCATCTTCTATTTCATCTTCATGTACACAGAATTCAGTAAACTTTGAAACCATAATCTTCCTTGCATTTAGTTCATGTAGTAATTCGTTCAAATTATGCGAAGCAATAGCTTTGTTTACTTCTTCCTCACCAAATATTTTTTTCATAATATCTAACATGTCAACTTCTCTGATATATGTCATTTCTTGTCTCCAGTTAACACGGCCAGGTCTAATCAAGGCAGGGTCAAGCTTATCAATATGATTCGTAGTCATAACAACGATAGTCTTATTAAGTTCATTAACACCATCAAGAATATTTAATATATCAGATAATTTAAGGCCATATGGATTATATGTAGAATAGTCACCGAAAAGCCCATATTTCAACAATTTTTTCTCTTTCTTTTCTTTCTTTTCTTTTTTCTTCTCTTTCTTTTCTTTTTTCTCTTTCTTCTCTTTCTTCTCTTTCTTCGCTTTTTTCTCTTTCCTTTCTTCTTTCTTTGCTTCTTTCCTTTCTTCTTTATTTTCTTTATTCTCTTTATTCTCTTTTTTCTCTTTCTTCTCTTTCTTCTCTTTCTTTTCATCTTCTTTATTCTCTTTCTTTTCTTGTTCTACTTTTTTATCTTTATCATTATCTGTATCTCTATTTGGATTTGATATTTTTACATCTTTTTTATTTTTATTATCATTATCAGTGTCGCTGCTATCGCTATCGCTATCACTATCACTATCACTATCACTATCACTATCACTATCACTATCACTACCGCTATCACTATCACTATTACTATAATTATCAATTAATTTCATAAATTTCTTCTCTTTTCTATCGATCTTCTTTCTATCATGTACTATAGTGCTATCAGCATCAACATCATCCATTATGATAAGTCTCTTATTAGTAGAGAGATAATAGTCACTAATTACTCCATTCTCGCTAACTTTAAGTTTGGAACTATGAAATAGTTCGAAAAAATCTTCATAGCATCTAAAATCATTCAATCTAACGGAGATAACATCATATTTGCAAATGTTTTGTATAGCCTTAATAATGCTGGTCTTTCCTCCTCCTGGCGCACCATAGAGTAGGATTGTAAATTTGCTCATTGGGTTATCAGGTTTTAGAAATTCGGTGAGTCTGCGTAGGAGTTTTTGTTTTCCTGGAAAGAATAAGTAATCGAAACTAGTGCGGTTATTGAGTGCATGACGTTGATAAATAAGTCTAGATGATTTGTGTTTATCGATTTCGCTCATTGCTTTATTATTATCGGAATCTCTTACAATCTTAAGTGTAAGCTCTCTAGAGGGATATAAATGATAAGAGCAATTCTTAACCTCGTTATAAGGATATATATCCTTGATATATTCGTTATATAATTTGTGTATATGTTCTTTGATTACATTGGTGCTTTCATAGCTTTCAATAACTACAACTTTCGTGGTCTTATATAAGATATCGTCTTTAGGTAGTACGGTATCAACTGTCTCTGAATATGTGTAAAAGAATTGATCGAGTTGTAATCTTGAAATTGGTTTAAAACCGAATTTAACATGTGGTAAGAGATCTTCAGAAAAATTTGCATCCATACCTTCTGTAAGGATCATCTCGCTTTCTTTTACATTATGTAGTTTTTTACCTAGATAGTGCAATACAGCAAGAACGACAGCATTATCATCTAAGTCTGCGCAACTATTTCTGGAACTTCCATAAATACTTAAACATATCTTGCTCTTAATCGTTACTTTATTAGTAGGTTTTTCAAAAAACTTAATAATCTTCATAAAGAAAGAGATAATAGATGAGGTGTTAATCTGATTTAGTAAACTAATTAAGAAAGATACAATACTTATTTTCAGTAAGGACCATACAATGTCGAATGCATTATTCCTGGCTTGAGAGTTAAGTAATAGTTCGATGGTCGAAAGAGGGACACCTAGATTTCCTAGTAAATTGTTTGGGTCTGGAGCCATAATTATAATAAATAATTTATAATTATTTATTATATTTTAAATGTAATTTGTTCTTGCTTTTAGTTTATGTAGAATGAGTGTAGGAATAATTAATTATTCAATTTTTGTAACCATAAAATTGCTAAAGCATTTCACAAAAGGGAAAAAGACTATACAGAATATTTGAAAGCTATTCTATAAAAGAAAAAAAAATTAATGAATATATTTAAAAAAATGATGTATACTCTCATTCAATATCAGATTAAATGATTAAAAAAACTGTTATTAAAGTAAAGAAATAGAAAAAAATAGAAAATAAGTAATAAAGTTAAGTAATGACGAGTTGCAC
>Ga0075163_10011066_pt1 | contig 11764 bp, 8 predicted proteins | sample JI1023141ADNA_FD_71478 | JGI IMG/M metagenome (GOLD analysis project Ga0075163, IMG submission 71478) | Wastewater effluent complex algal communities from Wisconsin, to seasonally profile nutrient transformation and Carbon sequestration -... | ecosystem: Engineered > WWTP > Effluent > Algae... | reverse complement strand
GGTGTGGCCGCTGGGTTGAGCTTGCCGCGCACGGTCTGCTCGACGAGACTTACCATCAGTCCAGCCAGCTCGGGATCGGTCGCGGCGCCGGGACTCAGCAGCAGCCCAAGCTCTGCGGCAAGCGGATAGCGGAGCGGCACCGACTGCTGCAAGCGCACGCTGGCCAGCAGATGGCGCACGCCCAGCGCGGTCACTCGCCCATACTCCGGAGTCTGAAGCGCGACCTCTCCCGCGGGCACGGCGCGCTCACTCAGCAGCGCTGGCAGATACCACCACGCGGTCCCGGTGGCCTCGACCAGGCGCAGCACAGCCGCGTACTCCTTTTGCCAGAGCGGCAGCGGCAGCTTGTCCGCCGAGATCCTGGCGCCGCCTTTTCCATCGCCTTTTTCCCCGGTCGCAGCCCGGCTGCCCGGGGCCGCGATCCCGTCGACGATGCTCCCATCCCGGGCGCGGGCCAGCGCACCTGCCACCGAGTACGCGAAGATGAGATCGCGCACGCCCGAGATCGCAGGTGGCCGGCGCCCACTCTCACACGCCCGGCGACCGCTGAACAGCTCGGCCAGATCGTCGCGACGATCCGCAGCCACTGCGCGCAGGATGTTCGCTCGACGACGCGGCCACTCTGTTGCGGAGTTTTTGGCCGAGCGCACGCGCAACAGATCCCCATAAGGCGTGTCGGCCGGCGTGATCGGATCGGGCGCGCTGGCCGGCGCGGGCGTCTTGGTCTCAGACTCTGGCTTCTCTAAAACCAGCGCCGCACTGCCCAGAAGCTGGAGCGCATAGCGCGCGCGCAGCGTCGGTTCACGCGAGCCCGTCTCGCTCGCCATGAGCGCGGTCAGCTGATCCGCGGTGGCCGCGGCATCGTTATAGAGCGTCGCGCCCGCCTGCTGAAACGCAGTGGCGATGAGCTCGGCCTGACGCACCTCGCCGGCCAGGCGGCTGAGCGCCGCATCGTCGCGCGCCACCGCCAAGACGCCGGCCATGAAGGGCCGCAGCGGATCGCTCGGGTAGAGCTCCCACACCGCGCCGCTGCGGTCGCTGCGCACCATCAGCCGCAGGTCTGCCGCCTCGCCCAGCAGCAGCAGCGCCTGCTCGATCGAGAGCGACTTCAGCTTGGGCAGCACCGGCAGCTCGACAACCGGAACCTGCGCCGCCGCCGCTCCCGAATTGGTCGCCGGCGCCGCTCCTTTTTCTGCCAGCACCACCGCTCGCCTCGCGCCCGGATCTTTGACTGCTCTGCGCACAGCTTCGCTGAGCTGGCTCCAGCCATCTTCACGATCTCGCAGCTGCCGCGCCGCCATGTACGAGTCCCAGGCCGCGACGGTCTTTTGCTGCTCTTCGGCTGTGCTCGGCGCGTCCAGCCGCAGCCACAGCGCCTCTTCGCAGCTCGCAAGGTGCGCGGAGTCACAGAGAGGCGCCGGACCGGTTCCAGGAGGGCCGACTTTGGCCATCGGGCAGCCCGCACTCAGCGCAATGAGCCCCGCGAAAGTCCCAAGAAGGAGCCCAGACATCGAGCGTCGGCCAGAAGACTGCATAGGACCATGATACTCCTCGCCTCGGGGTGCGATGAGCGCGACGAAAAAGGATCGCCGCCACCCTCGCGAAGCTATTGTGCGGAATTCCGCTTCGCGCAATCATATCGGGAACCATGCGCGCACAGACGCGAGCCCATAAGGAGTGAGGTCATGACCTACTTCCGACCACTTATCTTGTGCAGTATGCTGCTTGTCGCGGGGCCGGCTGGTGCTGGCAAGCCTGGCGACGCACAGGTCGAGGAGCCTGACAAAGAGAGCAGCGAGCAGCGCGTCGAGCTGTTTGACAACAACAAGGCCGAGACCCTGTGCAAGCTCAAGGGCAGGGTCTGTCTGCGTGCCGGCACCGGCACCGAAGCCGAAGGCAGCGAGACCGCGCCCAGCCCGAGCTTCAAGCGCCGCGCCGGACAGCGAGGCGACTGGATTCTGGATCTGTACGGAATGTTCAAGGTCCCATCGCTCGCCGGAAATGCGCAGTTCATCTTCTCGGATGTTGCCGACTCCAAGGCGAACAAGGCGCGCGAGGTGACCGCGCTCTATCAGGTCACGGTCAAGGCCGGCGGCAGCGTCTCGGCCAAGGTGCGGCTCTCGCCCGACGACGGCTTCCGCGTTGGACGTCAGTATCGCGCGCAGATCGTGCAGCTCTTGAATGGCAAGGAAGTGCTGCTCGCAGAGGGCGACTTCCAGCTCAAATAGGTGCCTGCTCCGCAAGACGTCACTGTCCGCTTTTCCGCGCTCTTTCCGAACCTCCACCAAGACAGCGCAGCTCCCGACAAGACTCCCGGCTGAACCTGGGAGTCTCGCAGTACGCGATGGATGATGCCGCGCACGTGCGCTGCTTCGAGTGCGCTGGCGGCTGCGGCGCCGAGCTCGATGGTCTCGCGAACGGTCAGCGGCTCGCGGGCCATTCGCTGCGAAAGATCCTCGCCCTCCAGCCACTCCATCACCAGGTACAGCTGTCCGGTCTCGTGCGTTCCGTGCGAGATGTAGCGCACGATTCCTGGGTGGTGAATCTCCTGAAGGATCTGAACCTCGCGCTCAAAGCGCAGGCTGGCTTCGAGGTGGCGCGAGAACAGGAGCTTGAGCGCCACCTGCTCATCCCGCTTGAGATCGTGAGCGCGAAACACCGACCCCATCCCACCCGAGGCAACAACCTCCTGGAGCTGGAAACGGCGAGCGATGAGGGATCCTGTGGGAAAACTGCGCGGCTTCATCTTGGCAGTCTGGCGACTGCTACGATTTTAGAGCACAGGGTATGCCAGCGCTCATCGCGTCGCTGCTGAACCCACAAAGTGTCGGGTGGCCTCGCACTTTTATGGCTCAGTAGTCGTCCGTACGGGCCATCCCCAGCTACCGCTCGAGTTGCGCCCCAGGTGCGCATCTTGCCTGGTCAGGGCTGGCTGTCGCAGGGCTGGCTGCGACGACCATTTGCCTTGGATCGGTCCTGGAGATTTCCCTGGGAGCAGCTGTGCGCGCCCGGAATTGGCCCGCTGCGGCCGCGGCCGCATCCGCACTGCCCATCCAAATCGGGCGCATGGAAGCAGTGGGCAACCCGTGAGCAGCGCGCTCAACGGCCCGATTTCAGCTGCGATTCGGATCCGGCGACACTCAACCCAGTGAGCGCAGCGGAAGCGCAGGTCGGCTGAAAACAGGGGCTTGGAGTGGGGGGATCCAAGGTGGAGGCAGTGCGTGTGGGGAATTCTGCGCTCGGATGGTCGCCAGGGCTTGGCCGCGGCGGTCTGGGGGACACTCAGGCTAGAGGGGGCCGGGAGCGCAGGAGGCCTGGGGCAGCCGGGCCTGGTTGTTGCCGGACTTGCACTCATCGCTGCTGCCGCCGCCCAGGCCGTCATCGGCGACGCGAACATAGATGTCGTGCGGCGAGGCGGGCGGGCTCGGCCAGTCGCACTGCATGGGCTCGCACTCTCCGGGCAGCAGCTCCAGCTTGCCGTGGAGCGTGCATAAGGCGGTCCCTCCCGACTGGGGCGCACCGTCGTAAAAGGTGACCGCGACACCGGCCTTGCCCTTGCCTGCGCCGCGGTTGCACAGCGCTGCGTTCAGGCGCCAGACGGTCTTGCAGTCGGTGCGCTCGCTGGGCAGAAAGCGCGCCGTGTAGTCGGGGGCGCCACCGGCGCGAGGCGGAATGATGGCGTGATTCTGGCGATAGCTGTTCTCGCCGCGCCAGCTCGGCAGCTCGCTTGATGGGACCGTGAGGTCGTCGCTGATGTTGGTGATGTGATAGCTGTGCTGGTTCCACAGCGGCCGGGCGCCGACCCAGCGGTTCATGGGATCGCTCAGGATGTAGATGCCGCTTGTCTGGCCAGCCCAGCGCGTGCCGGTGTCGAGCTCGGGGCGGCCGACAAGCAGGCAGGCACCGATGGCGTCCATGCCGTAGTCCGCGACCACCACGATGTCGGCGTGGCCATCGCTGTTGACGTCGGCGATGACCGGCAGCTCCAGGCAGGTGTTGCTGGTCATGGAGCGGGCAAACGCGGTCTTGCCGGTGTCGCCGCGGTAGACGCGCAGCCAGCACTCGTCGCGGTAGATGACCTCGGGCTTGCCATCGCCGTTGAAGTCAAACACCGACGATCCGGTGCTTCCCGATGAGAAGTCGGTGATGAGCTTTTCCCACAGCACGCCGGGATCGCGCCCCGTGCAACCGGCGGGCTTGGGATCGCGGGCGCACTTGAGCGCGTAGGCGTAGTAGCGCGTGGCCGCACCCAGGCCGAAGTCGGGCACGTGGTCGCCGTCGAAGTCTGCGATGACCGCTGGCCCGCCCCAGCCGCCACCGGCAACGCTGACCGGGCCAAACAGGCTCCGCCGCGCCTTGTAATCGTAGATGCTGACCAGCTGCTCTTCGCGCGCTGACTGCACCAGCAGCAGATCCGGACTGCCGTCCAGGTTGAAGTCTGCAACCTGGGGATAGAAGGGCCGGTCGGCAAGTCCCGGCGGCGTCTTGTCGGCGCCGGTCAGACCGTCGTAGATGCCCTCGCTGACGATGACCTCGCCGCGGCCATCGCCATCGAGATCAGCGGCGATGGGCAGCGAGCCCCAGGTCGGCGTGCGCGCAAAGCGCGTCCACAGGACCTCGATGCGCGGCTGAGGATCGCGCACGAAGCGCGAGACCTGCGCGCCCGCGATGATCTCGGGCGGCGCCATGCCATCCAGCTCGGCAATGGCGGGGGCACTGTACTGCGGCTCGTCGGCGATCCCGTACTCGAAAGCGGGCACGTCCGAAGTGGCCAGCAACAGTCCCTGATGGTCCAAGACCATGACGCGGTAGCTGGCATTCACTGCGACGATCTCGGCTTTTCCGTCGCTGTCGAGGTCCGCTACGGCCACGCTGCCCTGTCCATCGGAGAGCAGCGGATAGCTGCGCTGCCACTTGAGCGCGCAGTTATCCCCGCGCATCGCCAGGATGATGTTGGGATAGGCCAGCGTCACGACCTCGGGCATGCCGTCCTGATCGATGTCGGCCACGACTGGCACCGACATGACCTGAAACGAGTCGAGCGAGCAGCGCACGATGGGCGTCTGAAACCACTCGGGATGAAAGCCCGCGCCCCAGCAGAAGCGGTCGTGGTCGCCAAGGCCCTCGCACGAGCCGAAGGGAATGCAGGCTCCGGCGTAGCAGCGGGTGTCATTCTGACACTCGTTGTCATCGACGCAGCTCGCCTCGGCGGGCAGACAGATGCCCTGAAGGCAGCTCTGCTGCACGTGATCCGGATCGTGCTGGCAGGGCCGGTCTGCGCTGCACGCCTGGCCGTGGCAGCCATCGGCGTTTGCGGCCAGCCCTGGCATCGAAGCGTCGGGCAGCTCGGGCTGGCCGACCTCTCTATCTACATTGCAGGCCACATTGCAGGCCACATTGCAGACCACATTGCAGGCCGCGGCGAGCACGCAGACAAACAGACGGAAGCTGGGCTTCATGGCACCCCTCAGCGCGAAACCTAGCACGTTTGCAGCGATGACAAGGAGGGGCCTGCGACGGCGCCGATTTGGGGCTATGGGCGCGCCACAAGAGCAGATACAGTGAATGAAAAGTGAAGGGGATCGACGATGCGCTATGTCGTGATGCTACTCATGTTGGCGGCTGCGGCGGTCGCAGGTTTTCTGGCTGCGGTCGCCACCGTGCAAGTCACCCAACGGGGTATGGGCATCCATCCCGATATTGTCGAAGTGATCGGCTGGGTGGTTGCGCTCGGCGTTGCAGCGGGAGTGCTGCTGCTCTGTCGCAAGTGGGCGCTCCAGACGTTCAAGCGCTGCCCGAAGTGCGACAGCTATGTGCGCACCGCCGCCAAGAAGTGCCTGTACTGCCAGTCTGACCTTGCTTGAGTCTGGTTGGGCACGCTGCTAAGCGGCTGGCGAGGCCAGTCGGATGGCCAGCGGGATGCGCGCCACTTCACGTGATGCATCGCCCTGTTTGAAGGTGATGACGAACTGGTGCATGCCCGCTCCCGTGATCGGGAAGTCAGGCAGCAGGTGCCGGGTGCGAGCTCGCCCGCCGCTATCCATGCGCACGGCGACATCGAAGTGCGCCAGGCTGACGTTTTTCGCATCGACGATGCTGATGGTCGCCACGCCCGCCTCGGGACCACTCTGCTCCCGTCGGTACCAGAATGACACCACGTGAATCGGGAGCGGCACGACGAAGATGTTTCCGATCTGCCGCAGCGGCTCGCCGATGTTGATCTGATCAACGGCCTGCATGCTGATGCTGCCAGCCTGCTCATCAAGCGAAGAGTTGCTGCAAACCACTGTCCAGGCATGTTCGATCATGGAACAGACTCCACGTAGAGGGAGAGCTCAGGGCTCAGCGTAAGTCATTGGAAGAAATTTAGACAGACACTCAGTCGTTTAGAACCAGCTGCTGTCGTCCGGAGTGCCTGACCACTGCGGGCTGCCAAACTCTGGAGTGCCGCCCGAGCCGACGGTGATCTCGAGACTCATCTGGGTGGAGTTGCCATCCCAGTTCCACTGGGTCGAGAGCGTTGTCGAGCCGTGCTCACCGTTGGCGGCTTCATCATGGGCCTCCTTGCCGCCCACCACTTCGACGGTCAGCGAGTCGCCATAGCCCAGCGAGAAGCTGCTGCCCTTGTTCAGGCGACCGCCGCGGAACTGGCGCACCTCCATCTCCTGACCCAGACCAGGCACGGTATGCAGCGCCGAGATCTGGTTGGCATCGCCCGAGAGGGTCAAGGTCTCCCGGAACGAGGTGCCCTTCATGGCCGAGAACTGAATGGCGCCCACGGTGCCCATCATGTCGGCGGTGTGATCGCCGCTGTCCGACCAGATGTACTCCTGCGAGCTCGCGCTGCGCTGGCGGCTGTTGAGCGCCGAGATCAGGTCGCTCTGAACCGAGCTGTTCACCGAGGCCATGATCGTCTGATCGATGGTACCGCCCTGCGCCGCCGGATCCGGAGCCTGCGGGGCCGGGGCAGCGCCTCCTCCCGTGGGCGGGGCGGTGGTCGTGGTGGTCGGCGTGGTGCTCTGCGTGGTGTTGGCTGCCTCGGGATGGGCCGCCTTCCACTGCGTGACATAGGCATTGATCAGGCGGACCTGGGTGATCCGCTCAAGGTTGCGCTGATCCTTCTGGGTCATCCAGGAATCGAACTGATAGGTCGCCACGCCGCCGGCACCCGGCGTTGCGGCACCGGTGAGCGCCGTCGCGCCCGCGATCACCGTGCCAGCCACGGTGGCTGCCTGGGCTGCCGTGGCGCTGGAAAGCGCCGAGCCGATGGCCGCCAGGGCAGCGGGAATGACACCCTGGATCACCGGCTTCATCTGCACCGCCGAGTCGCCGTCGAGCTTCGCCTGGGCGACGCCGGCGCCCGAGCCTGCCTCCAGCTTGGCCTGCGCGGCCGGAGCAGCGTGTCCGGCCGCCGCCTTGGCGCCGAGCGCGTCGGCTTCAGCTTCGAGCGCCGGGTTCTGCACCACGGCGGCATTCCCATCGGTATGCATCGCAGGACCGCCGACGCGCCCGTCCCGCTGCTGGACCACGTGCTGCAGCTCATGCCCAAGCAGCTCCTGGCCTCCCTGACTTCCTGGATCGTACTTGCCCTGCGCGAAGTGAAGGTCGTTGCCCACAGCAAAGGCCTGGGCTCCGAGCTTCTCCGCCTGTCCGTCCTGATGAATTCGGACTCCTGAGAAATCGGCTCCCAGCCCCTCTTCCATTTTGGACTGTACGTTCTGCGGCAGCGCCGAGCCGCCGCCATTCTGGGTGAGGTTCACGCCGAAAGAGAGATCACCGTCGTCCGACTTCGCCTGCGCCATCTCCGCGTTCTGGCCGCCGCCATCGGCAGCTGCTCCCTCGGGCCGCTCAGGACGCTGTAGACCTTCGGTCAGGGTGCGCTTGCCGGGAGTTCCCGGCGCCCCCTTCGCTCCTCCGCCACCGATCTTCTTCTTCTTGGTCTTCAGTTGCAGATTTTTCACAGAGTGCCCCTCAAATCTTCTTATAGTGATACTCGGAGATTATTCGCAGAGGTTGCTTCTCCGACGGTCGATTATTGGGGGGGACGTGCTCGATCTGCAGCTTGATCTGGGTTATGTCGAAGCGTTATGCGAGCGCGCGATCGCACAGGGTTGGGACAGCGGACGCGTTGGCTACCCCTCGCAGACCCCACTGCCGTTTCAGGACGAGGTCTCCGCAATCCTTCGCCCCATCAGCGGGCTGGCGAAGGAAGAGCTGGCGCGCTGCACCGCGCGGCTCGCTGAGCTTGCGGCGCGGCGACGCGAAGTGCGAGCCCGCAGCGGGGAACTTTCCCCAGCAGCTCGCGGCGCCAGGACCGGGCTCGCATGTCCCGGGAGTGCACGCTTGCCGTCGCTGGCCCAGGAGTTCAGTCTGTCCGAGCTGGCCGCCGACATACTCCTTATCATCGCGGCGCCAAGCGTGCGAGGTGAGCTGGCGCGCCTTTATGCCATCATCGCCAACGATCCCGATCGACCCCTGTGCGATGAGTTCCTCCTCTGTCAGATGTTCTCGTTCGGAATGGAGGAGCGCAGCAAGCTGGCTCGCGAGCTTGATGCCGGCAGTCCGCTCATCCGCTATGGGCTGATCACCGTTGGCGCCGGCGAGCGCCCCTTTGCTCAGCTGACGGTGGATCCGCTGGTGACGCGCTGGCTGCAAGGCGAGACGTTCGAGCGCTCCGAGCCGGGCAGTCCGGTGGAGCTGCGGCGCGCCGATCGGAAGCTCGATCAGCTGATCCTCCCGACCCCACTCCTAAACGAGCTGCTGCACGTCACGACCCATACGCCCCATGAGACGCTCCGCCTGGTGGTCCGCGGACGTCTGGGCAGCGGCCGGCGCACCCTGCTCGCCGTGCTGACCGAGGAGCTGGGAAGGCTGATGGGAATTCTGGATCTGGGCCTTCTGGCTCCCATCGATGAAGAATTTCCAGGGCGTCTGCGCGATGCACTGCGCGAGATCGTGCTGCGCGGATGGTGGCCGTGCATCGATGGACTGGATCGATTCGCCACCCTGGAGGGCGATGTCCGAGACCGCGTCCGGGCCATCCTTCGCCAGCATCCCGGGCCGCTCCTTTTTCGATGTGGCGCCGATGTGATGCCGCCCCTGGCTCCTGGATATAGGCTGATCGACCTCCCGCCGCTCTCGGAGAGCCAGCGCGTGGCCGCATTCCGGGACGCGCTGATCCGACATTCACTGTCCGATGACGTGGCCGAGCAGATGGCGGCCAAGCACCGGATCGGTCCCGGTCTTATCGAGCGCGTCGTCAGCCAGGTTGCGCGCTGGGAAGACGAAAATGAGAAGGGAGTGCGCGCCAAACCCACACTCGCCATGCGCCTGGAGGCGGTCATGCGCCAGCACCGCGACAACCAGATCGGTCACTTCGCGGCGCGCGTCACCCGCCTGGCCTCGTGGGATCAGGTCGTCATTCCCGAAGATGTGAGCGACAGCGTCTGCGAGTTCATCGGCCGCATCCGCCATCGCCAGCTGGTCTTCGAGCGCTGGGGCATGGATCGGGTGCTGACCAGTGCGCGCGGGCTGACTGCGCTGTTTGAAGGACGGCCTGGCACCGGCAAGTCGATGGTCGCAGGGCTCATCGCCCGCGAGCTCGACTACGAGCTTTACCGCGTAGACCTGTCGCGCATCCTCTCCAAGTGGATTGGCGAGACCGAACAGAATCTGGCGCGGGTCTTCGACATTGCCGAGGATGGCCAGGTGATCATCCTGTTTGACGAGGCCGATGCGCTTTTCACCAAGCGCACCGAGGTGAGCACCAGCGTCGACCGCTACGCCAACGCTGAGGTGAACTATCTCCTGCAGCGCCTGGATAGCTTTGAAGGCATCGCAATCCTCACAACCAACCTGGAAAAGTCGATCGATACGGCCTTCAAGCGTCGCATGTCGCTGCGCCTGACCTTCCCATTTCCCGATGAGGACATGCGCGAGCAGCTGTGGGCCGTGCACCTTCCCGAGCGGCTGCCCATCGAAGGAACGCTGGACCTTCGCACGCTGGCCGAGCGCTACGAGCTGTCGGGAGGCTACATTCGCAACGCCGTGCTGCGCGCGACCTTTCTGGCTGCGATGGAAGGCTGCGCCGTCAGCCAGGGCCATCTGGAGCGCGCAGTGCGTCTGGAGTACCGCGAGCGCGGCAAGCTCTACGAAGGCGGCGTCCTCGAATAGTCTCGCGATCCGGTCGCGCGTTCGAACAGCAGGCAGCGCGCAGATTGGGAAGCGTATCCCTAGCCGATGATCACCGGATCCAGGCAGACGCCCACTTCCAGGATCAGATACAGCAGCGCCAGCGCCTGCGGCTCCAGGGCGCCGTTGGTCTCATTGGTAGGCTGGGTGTGGTACGTCGAGTAGAGCACGCGGCCGCAGCCGTGCTGGAAGCTGGTCGTGACCGGGCTGCCCGCGGCCTCGACCCAGACCTTGGGCGTCACCTTGGCGGGCTTGCCGTCGGGATCGATGTCGTTCACGGTGTGCACGCCGGTGAGCGCGGTCCACGCATCCTTGACCGAGGTCAGGCCCTTGGCCTGCGCGCTCAGCCACGCATCGAGGCCGCTGTCCTTGCCCGAGACGCCCTGATCGCCGCCGCCGCTCATGCACGCGCTGCCAATCTGCGTCGCCTCGCCGCGCCACGACACAAACCCGGGGAAGAGCTGGCGCACGTACTCATACGACCAGTCCGATACGTACAGCCGCCCGCCCTGCTGCACGAAGCCCGTGAGCGTGGAGCGCACCTTGGGATCGCTGGCAAACACGCCGCTGCACATGGGCGCCCCCGAGCCGCCGCCATCGAAGTTGGTGCTGCCCGAGCAGGGCAGGAACACGATGTGGTACTTGCTGATCTCTTTGGGATCGCTGATGAGCGTCATGGGCGCCGGATAGGGGCTCATCTCGCCGAGTCCGTGCACGCCATAGATGGCAAACGCCGCCGCATCCTTGGACAGCACCTGCGCCTTGCCGAGCCAGTCCTTGGTGATCGTCGCCTTGAGACCCATGCGCGCCAGCACCAGCTCGATGGGATCCCACGCCCCCAGCAGCACCGCGATCTTGGGCACATCGTCGCCGTTGGCCTTGTCCATGATCGCCGGCATGGTTGTCATGGCCAGCGGCACCTGCTGCTGACCGCTCTGGATCGTGATCTTGCGGACGCGGCGAAACGCGCCCTTCTGGACGATCAGATAGGCGCTGCCGGTGCCGGCCGCCAGATCGAACGTGCCGTCGGGATTGGTCGTCGTGTAGGCAGTGCCCTCGGGCAGGTGCACGCACTTGTCGCAAAAGACGCCGTCCGGAATCGGCAGCGGCGGCGAGGACGACAGGTAGACCAGCGCGCCCGAGATCGGAATCGTGCCTTCGGGCGCCACCACCTTTCCGCGCAGGTGCGCGTCATACGAGCTGCTGCCCCCGTCGGAGCCGGGCCGCGGCGGATCCGTCATCTGCGGCGTCGACATATCGTCTTCGCCGGTCCCTCGATCCGAGGCCGCGCAGGCGAGAAGCGCCAGCGCCAACGGAAACATCCACGGAAACATGAAGTTACGACCCATCCTGGACGAGGTGACATTCCGCATGGGCGGAACATACCAAATCAAGGCCGCGCCAGTGCTGGAATCCTGTGAATGCTTCAGCCCAGCTCTTGAAGCAGCAGGCGGTCGTACTGATCCTTGGAGCGCCCGTAGAAGTTCGGGGTGTGCTCACCGGAAAGCAGAATGTGGCGCCCTCTTTGGGCGTAGCGATGCGCCTGCGCATTGGCGACCATCCCGTCGAGCTC
>Ga0075163_10011064_pt1 | contig 11765 bp, 11 predicted proteins | sample JI1023141ADNA_FD_71478 | JGI IMG/M metagenome (GOLD analysis project Ga0075163, IMG submission 71478) | Wastewater effluent complex algal communities from Wisconsin, to seasonally profile nutrient transformation and Carbon sequestration -... | ecosystem: Engineered > WWTP > Effluent > Algae... | reverse complement strand
CACAAATAGGTCCGTTATTTCCTGCGGTAACCGGACAAGAAGAGCAAGATGCAGGTGCAGTGTAATTTTGTGTTAATGTACATGCTGGGTCAGCTGAAAATACTGCTGTCACAACACATGGCAATCCATCAGATGATAAGCTGTTTAAAGCATACGCCAATGGACTTACAAATGGAGGATTTAAGGTTTGAACCGTTCCACCACATGAGCTGGTTACTGTTAATGTACCCGTTGCAGGAGGATTGACAAATGAAATGCTTCCGGTAACAGAATAGTTATTCGTTACAGGGTCACAAGCTGATGGAGTAGCAGAAAGAGTAGTAATAGAACATGTTATCGGACATGGAGCAGGGGCTGTATAAGCCTGAGTAAAAGTACAAGCAGGATCAGCTGAAAAAACAGCCGTTACATTACAAGCAGCGCTGTTAGCCGGTAATCCTGGGAAGCTATAGGCTGCAGGACTTACAAATGGTGCATTTAAAACAACAGGGGTTCCACCACAAGAGTTAGTTATAGTAAGTGTTCCCGTAGCAGGCGCATTTACAAATGTTACACTTCCACTTACATCGTATTGTTGTGTTGTGGTATTACATGCTGTTGGAGTTGCTGAAACTGCAGATATTAAGCAGGTTACCGTACAAGGTGCGGTTGCTGTAAATGCGGTTGTAAGTGTACATAAAGGGTCTGCAGAAAATACAGCGGTAACGGTACATCCAGCACCTGAAGCCGGCAATCCTGCTAAGGAATAGCCGATGGATGTAGGCGGAAATGGCGGATTGATAACTTGCGTGACCCCGCTGCAACTATTGGTTATTGTGAGTGTTCCCGTTGCGGGAGGATCCGTATAGGTAATGGTTCCAGTGAGTGTATAGGTATTTGTAGCCGGATTACAAGGCCCTGGTACTGCCGTTAATGCAGTCATGTTACATAAAATCGCACAGTTGGTAGTAGCAGTACTGGATGGGTCGGATTGAAAGGTAATATCTGCAGGTACTCCCGCAAAATTGGTTAACATCAAAATATAAAATTCCCCAGCTATGGCTGATGGGATTGTACAGGTTTCTACTGCAGCTGTTGAATAGCTGCAATCTACTGCAGAACCGGTTAATCCGGATGCGCAACCTGCTGCAGGAGAGGTAAATGGCCCCCAGCAAATAAAATCCACATCCTGACCCGAACCAGAAGCATCGGTTTGTTCAATATCAATTTCTAAAGTACCTGAAGTAGCTATCTGGACATAATAAAATGCCGGATTTGGTTGTGAGCCCAAGCAACCGTAGTTTGGGCCTACCGGAGCGGTAGTGGTTGTTGAAGCTGGAAATGTATAGGTTACTCCTGTACAAAATGGATCTGCTGTAGAACAGTCGCCTCCTTGGGCCATTGCAGTGTTGTTGATGAATAAGCCAATGATGGCAAGGAGCGAGAAGATTAATTTTTTCATTAAATGATTGTTAAGAGAGATTTATCGTTATAAATATAAGCATTTTTTAGTCAACCTAATGGTTGATGCAAAAAACTGCCATATAGTTGCATTCTTCCCCCTTAAAACACGAAAATGTTAGTAAAACCGAAATCTGTTTAAAACTTAATGGTTGGATATGTTTTTCTTTTCTAATTTAGCACTCAAATTTTGATAACCCTATAAAATTATAATAAAATGAAAGTAACCGTAGTAGGAGCAGGAAATGTAGGTGCTACATCCGCAGATGTATTGGCATTTCGTAAAATCGCTTCAGAAGTAGTTTTGCTTGATATCAGAGAAAATTTCGCTGAAGGAAAAGCTTTGGACATGATGCAAACCGCAACATTAAACGGATTTGATACCCGTGTTAGCGGAAGTACAAACGATTATGCAAAAACAGCAAACAGCGATGTTGTTGTCATCACAAGTGGTGTACCTCGTAAACCGGGTATGACTCGTGAAGAGTTAATTGGAATCAATGCAGGAATCGTAAAAAACGTTACCGAAAATTTATTAAAACATTCTCCAAATGCAATTGTAATTGTGGTGAGTAACCCAATGGATACAATGACATACCTTGCTTTGAAAGAAAGCAAGTTGCCTAAAAATAGAATCATCGGAATGGGTGGAATCCTTGATAGCGCTCGTTTTAAATGTTATTTGTCTTTAGCATTGGATGCCTCTCCTAACGATATCGAAGGAATGGTAATTGGTGGACATGGTGATACAACCATGATTCCATTAACTAGAATGGCTTCTTATAAAGGTGTACCAGTTGGACAATTTATTGATGCTGACAAATTGAAAAAAGTTGCTGCTGACACAATGGTAGGTGGAGCAACATTAACTGGAATGCTTGGTACTTCTGCTTGGTATGCTCCTGGAGCTGCTGTTGCTGCATTAGTAGATAGCATTTTGAATGATCAGAAAAAATTATTCCCTTGCTGCGTTTATTTGGATGGTGAATACGGGCAAAAAGATATTTGTCTTGGAGTTCCTGTTATCATCGGAAAAAATGGTTGGGAAAAAATTGTGGACATTAAATTAAATGAGGAAGAAAAAGCAGCATTCGCAAAAAGTGCAGAAGCAGTTCGCAACATGAACAATATTTTAAGCACAATTACTGTTTAATTTTTTTTATTCATTTTCATATAAAGGCGACTGATTTATCGGTCGCCTTTTTTCATACGATGACAACAACAATCCCTTTTAAAGTATTAGATATTGCTGGTGAAGGATTTCATTTGCTGCTGAAAATGTACATCAACAAAAAAGTAGCGCATGTGATTATTGATACCGGTGCTTCTAAAACTGTTTTTGATAAAACAAGAATTGCGAAATACGTTTCTGATAAAACATTTGAAAAACATGATAGTTTGTCGAGTGGGTTGGGAACAAATACGATGCAGAGCGAACAAGTTTTTATTAAAAAATTAAAAATCGGAGATTTGGAAATCGATGGGTATAAAACAATTTTACTTGACTTGTCACATGTCAATCAATCGTATCATCAAATTGGTTTGAAGCCCGTAGATGGGGTTTTAGGAAGTGATCTTCTTTTGAAATATAAGGCGGTGATTGATTACGAAAAGAAAGTTTTGAAATTAAAATTTTCTAAAAAAAGATAAATGCACTTCTTGCAAATGGGAAAGAATGCTTCGTTCTTCGGCATGAAGATACTTGTTTTGAACACTGTATATTAGACGGTCATTGCGAGGGACGAAGCAATCTGTTTTATCACAAAAACTTCTCTCGCACTTCTGCAGTCGGAATCATACAACTATCCTTTTTGCCCCACCATTTATATCTGTTTCTTGCAATAAAATCATAAACTGCATCACGAATAAATGTTGGAATAATGATAAAGCCGAACGCAAGTGGGTACAATCCGTTGAGGTGTTTGCTGATTTTCAAAATGGCCGTTGATTTTATAAAGACAATATTGTTTTCAATCAAAATGATGCTGTCAATTTTTGTTGCATCAATTGAATGTTGCTGCAATAATTTTTTTCCGGCTTCGGATTGAAGTGCTGTGAATTTAAATTTATTTTTTTTATCGTGTTTGATGATTTTGTTGACAGATGTATTGCAGAAATTACAAACACCATCAAACAGAATAATTGCAGTATTGTTGGGTTGTTCAGGCATCTATTGTCGCGCTGAAATGGAATAGGGGTCAACAGAAACCTCTACCTTTTTTACAATTCCATTTTGATTAGTAATCATGGTTCGAGTCACCAAATCAATGAATGTTACATTCCCGTTTCTTCCTCCGCATTCTCCGGAATGATGAGGTGCGGGGCCGTCACTCGTTGCGTTTCTATTGGCAACATAGACTAATTTTTTTACATCGTCTACTTCAATGCCATGTGGTTGATGGCCGGTGTAAATAACACTCTGTAAGGTATTTGTTAAATAATTGATGATGGCAACTGAACCTCGTTTGCCAGGAAAGCTAAGTGTGTCTTCGGTACAAGTAACATACATATATGGGGTAGTCGTTGAAAAACTCATTTCTGATGGTAATGCACCTACAGGAATAATTGCAAGTAACGAGTCGTTGCTTGTTTGCATTATTCTAACTTCTGATGTTCCTTGACAGGTTACAAAATATTTTGTTCCGGTGGGATTAAAGCGAACTTCGTGCACATTTAAGTTTGATGCTGGTAAGGTGGTGTATAAGTTTACTTCCGAATAAGCGCTGAAATCTGCAACTGGAATTTTGTATAATTTACTACTGTTTGTTTGTTGAGTGATGTATAATGTGTCGTCAGTGGAATTTAAAGCAGAGCCGTGTGGGTATGAGAATCCGGATTGAACGGTGGCGGTCATATTCGTTAAATCAACTGTCGCAACTTTTGCTGCAGTCGGACTTAAATCCACACAAAAAGCTGTTTGAGAATTGCTTGTAATAGCAAATGTGTTCCAATACCCTGAGCCGATAAATGCTCTTCCTACAAAACTATCATCACTTGTTCTGTATTTTTCTAAATACTGCCCAGCTAAAAAAACAACATACCAATATTGATTATCCGGAGAAACGCGAATCATGTGAGGCGATTCGCTGCTGGCAGAACTTCCTACATTAATATATCGCATCGGTAATAAGGTTGCTTGATCAAATACCGTAACCACATCACAACCTTGATTAGTGACATAAAACTTTTTACGATTCGGATTGTCAGCAAATTTTACTTCTCCATTTCTGTTTGGAGCACCTGTATTGATCCAGTTTTTCATTCGTGTCACTTCTTCTCTAGTCAACTTTGTTTCGTTGTAAGGCATCGTTGGAGAAAGTGTGACCCCTAAATCAGGATAGGTGTTGATGTAGGAGAAAAATGTGCTGTAATCGTGTCGATATGGAATAACACAGGCGCTACCACTTCCGCCTTCAAATAGTTTATCCCAACTTTCCATAGATAAACCACCTGCAGCGCCTTTGCTTTGGTCGGTGTGACAGCCCGGTGTAGCGCATTTGGTAAAAATGATTTTCCCGACATCGTCCGGAAATTGGTTGTAATCCGGAATTCCTTTTTCGTTGGTACAAGTCGAAAAAAAACACATCCCGAATATCAGAACTGCTGAAAAAAGGAATGTGTTTTTTTTAGTAATCATTTCGTTTTATTCTGTAACCGGAACATCGGTAGTAAGTGCTTCGTTTCTTCTTAACTTAATAGAAATGCCTCCAACTACTTGTTCTAAAATCGCATCGTCATAGCCTACACCATAAAGGTAGTAATCTCCTTTTTGAAGTCCTGAAAACTCATAATGAGCATTTGCATCTGCTGTTACTTTATCATCGTAAACAGAAACATCTGTTCCAGGGAATTCCGTTGCGCCATATTTAATGTAAACAATTGCATTGGGAATAAGTTTAGTATGGTGTTTCACATTTCCTGTTACACTGGATTTTCCGCCAGTGCCTTCTTTTTTACAAGCAGAAAAAGTGAATGTAAGTATTGCTGTAAAGAAAAGGATGGTCGTATATTTAAAAAGTGTTTTCATGAGATTATTTATTTGTATAAAGTTAAGATTCTTTTTTGGATTTTAAAAGATATTTCTTTTGATTGAAACTATAGGTCAATCCGACCAAAAATTTTCCCGCTGTTGCGAGGTTGCCATCGAATTTCTTTTCGGATATAGGTAATTGAAAAGAGGTATTTATGGAAATTTGTTTGTAAAACACATCTAGTCCAATTCCTGCTGTTGCGATGTTCATCTCCGTTGCGGGTTGGTAAACCTTATCGATATACAATCCTTTTGTATACTCATAATATCCTTGGATGGAAGGAAATAGTTTTAAATCTTTATCCTGACGGAATTTATAAAAAAGGTTGAGGTAATTGGTTGTGCTATTTCCAATTCGTTCATGGTAATAATTGTCGCCATTGATTTTGTAGGCAGTCATGAAATTAATCCCCAGTTTTTTATATCCGAAAACATAATTTAAATAACTCATGTAATCAATGCTTCCGGTGCCGGGTTGTAATAAAAAGTCGATACGCTGATTGTTTTCATCTTTCTGATAATAATCGCCTACAGGTAGTTTTATTCCGGCACCTAAGATTAAGCGGTGTTGGAACTTTTCTGTCATCGTACGATTAATCAAATGAATCCCTGTAAAAAATGTCAGATCGCTGATGCCTGAAATTTTTTGTTTTAGATCACTTTTACTGCTTGTGTTCATTGTAAAAGGGATAACCGCATTTAGTTCGATTCGCTTATGAATAAAAAATTTAGCACGGAGTTCGGCTGTAGTATATAATTCGTAATCACTTTGTAAATAGTTGGGTTGCGGAGGAGTGGTATGTTGAGTCCCCGTACTACCGTGTTTGATTGTATTATAATTACCAGATGGATTTGCGAATGTATTTGACGAAGTGTTCGATGAAAGAGCACTTTTTTGAAATACATTGTGATGTTGATCCGTATTCTGATAGCCGTTAAACATTTTATAACGGTACATGGCAGTAATACTGCTGTGATTATCATATGGGGTGATGCCCATAAAACAACCGCAAAAATCACAAGCAAATAAACTATTGGTAATTATAACACTTAAGAGTGTTATAGTTGTTTTCATTAAGATTGAATTAAGGTGCAAAAGGATCGTTAAACCTAGGGTCTGTAATAAATTCGGTATCTGAGAGTGTTTTTAAAAATGCAATTAGATCTGCTTTTTCAGTTGAAGTTAATGGAATTCCACCCACTACTCCTGGACTTATCGTACTTGAGTTTACTACTCCACTGCTATAATGATCCATCACTTGGTTTAATGAAGAGAATCTTCCATCGTGCATATACGGTCGAGTTAAGTTGACATTGCGCAGCGATGGAACTTTAAATGTTCCTGAGTCGGCTGCAAGCAAGGTGATTTTTCCTCTTCCTGCATCTGCAAAAACGCTGTCTAGTCCGTTGTTCATAAAAGCCATGTTTGTAAATAATGGAGCCGTATGGCATGAATTACATTTGTCCATGAATAAGTTTAATCCGTTCTGTTCAGAAGCTGTAAGGATTATTTCCCCTCTAGAATATTTATCGTATTTTGAATTGTACGAAACTAACATTCCTTGAAATTGAGTGATGGCTCTGAAAATAAGCTGACTTGTTACCGTTTCTGTTCCGAAGGCATCTTTAAACATTGCTGTATAAGATGGATCATTTTGAATTTTTGTCACCACATTCGCTATGCTTTCATCCATTTCAACAGGGTTGGTGATGGGAGCAGTAGGTTGTACTTCAATGTGATTTACTCCACCATCCCACATAAACGAAGTTTGCCAGTTTAAGTTAAATAATCCAGGTGCATTTCTTGTTCCTAAGAGTCCGTATATTCCATGACTAACAACATGATCTAAATGAGAAAAGGCTGCAAATTGTTGATGACAACTTCCACATGAAACCGTATTGTCTCTTGATAGTTGCGGGTCATAAAACAATTTTCTTCCTAAAACAAAACCTTCCTTTGTTAGTGGGTTGCCTGTGAAATCATAATTCGGATAAGGCCAGCCCGGAGGGACAATCAGGCGAATGTTATCTGCAGGTAATTCTTCAACGATAGGAGGATCAACTTCACACGAACTCGCTGCAACTATTAAAGTTGCAGCGACCATCGTGTATTTAAGTGCATTTTTAAAAAACATCTTGACTAGTTGTGAATGTGTTCTACTGTAAACATATCTGCATAGTTATCAGCGATTGTTTTCGCATTTGCACCAGGCATGTGTATGGTATTCAATGTAGAAAAATCGACATTGGTTGGAGTTGTGAATAATTCTAAAATATCTGTCTTCAAATGAATTTCTGGTGTAACACTTGTTGTAACAGAGGCAACATCAACACCAAAAGAAGGAGATACCGTTTTTAATGTGTTGTTTGCACCGGAAAATCCTCCAACATGGAACAATAATGCATTTGCTGCAGCTGTTGATTGCGGTGAATTTCCTTCGAATTTCATCATGATGTAACCACTGCTCCAGCTCCAGAACATTCCGTTTGCAGGGTCAAGTGCACCTGTTTGAGCTCCAGAAACATTACGAAGACTATCTACACCAATCATAAATGAAATGCCAGTGTAGTCACCCAACGGAACATTGGTAAGTGTAATTTCTCCTGTAGCAAGATCACTTGCATCAATTAAATGGTAGCTTTCAGATTCTGTATATGTTCCACCGCCACTTTTTGTTAAAACGATATTGCTGATGTAATATTTGAATGTAGATACGGTAAAAGAATCACTGTTTGCAGTTACATAAGACTGTGTGTTGAATACCAACGCACTGTCACCAACCATGTTTTCGAAATGAAGAGCAAGACTTCCGGTTGTTGCAGCAGGTGTTGGTGTAGGTGTTGGTTCTTCATCTGGATCTTTTTTACAAGATGAAAGACTTACAGCTCCGATTAAAAACAGAGCGCTTAAAATTTTGATTGAGTTTTTCATGATTTAAATTTAGTTATTAATTATTAATTTTTATTGTTTAATGAATTTAATTTTTGAACGATACGTTTTGGTGTTGACAGAAATAACATACGTACCGGCTTTGATTTTGCTGATATTTATCGGCTCATTTAATCTGAAATTTTGTTCGAATAGCACCAGCTTTCCTGTAGAATCTCTGATTTCAATATTAACAGGATTGTTGTTATCCAACCCTTCAATACTTAGATAGATGCTCGTTGTGCTTGGATTTGGAAAAACTGAAATAGTCGATTTTGAATTAATTTCATTAATACCTACGGAAGTTGAAACATCCCACAGAATCACTTTGTTGAATTGGGTGCCGATTACTATTTTATCTTCCGTTGGCGACCATGCGCAAGTGTAAACTTTTCCTGCACCGGCTAAGCTAAAAGAGCTTACGAGATTTCCTGTGAGAAAATTCCAAATTTTTGTTGTCATATCATTTGAAACTGATACGATGTACTTTCCATTTGGTGAAACATCCACTTGCCGAATGTCCTGAGTGTGTCCACTAAGTGTTAAAATCGCAGTATGAGTAGAAATATCCCATATTTTAATTTTATCATCTTGGGAACCTGAAATCAGATAATCATCATTGGGTGAAAAAACAACAGTGTTGGCATCTCCGGTATGCCCTGTAAATGTGTGAATCAGTGCACCTGTTGTGTCCCATAGTTTCACAAGATTGTCATTTCCACCGGTAGCGATGTATTGACCATTGTGAGACCATGCAACACTGAGCACCGATCCAGAATGGGCAGTAACCGTATGCAAAACATTACCAGATGGAACACTGTATATAATCATCTTGTTGTTAGTGCAACCAGTAACAACTTTATCGCTTTGTGGTGAAAAGTCAACGGAATATGCACCTGAAGTTCCGGTGTGCACACTTGAGGTTAAACTTGCTGTTCCACCACTTCTCGAATAAATTTCTAGTTTACCGAGTTCTTCCATATTAGCTAAGTACAAGCCATCTGAGCTGAACTTTACACTGGATGTGCAATAGTTGGTGGTATCCACTTCAAAATCCCAAGTGTTAGTACCTGTAATTGTTTCAAAGATTCTTAAATGTGTTTTATGACATTCGCTCCCGCTTAAAATATAATTTCCATCGGAAGAAAATGCAACACCATAAACTTCTCTTTGTTCAGGGTGACTTGCACGTGTCCAAAGTGTATCTTGCGATAATACAGAGGTTTTAACAAATAATGCTGCAATAACAGTTATTGTTGTTTTCATGATTTTCAGATTATGAACGCAATTTATTTTTTATTGCTTGTATCTTTTTGATCAATAGCTTCACCGTAACGATTTCTTTAACCGCATACAGGAATAAAGCCATTGCCAAATAGGTCAATAGTTTTATCATATGAATCAAATTAAGTTGTACGAAATTGAACAATACGCCAACGGACAGTAGCGATTATTCTTGAATACTAAAATTGGTGTAAGATTAGGCCTGGGGAGGATGAAAAATGGCCGCTAAGTGTTTGGATGAATTAGAAAATAAATAGTTGAAATTTAATTTCTCTTCAGGCTGCGTTTGTAAGGGTTGATTTGTTTTTTCAATGGAGCAAAAAAATTGAATCTCAAATTTTTCTTTTACATTGTTGGTAGGCGAATTTTCCTTTTTTTCTTCTTTTTGTAACTCCTTTTTTAAATGACATTTACCATTACATTTAAGAATAGGTTTTGCCTTGTTTTCACATAAAACGGTTGAGATAAAATCTTTATTAAGGGAGTATTTTACAATAACAATAAGCTTTCCCGCTGATTGGAACAGGAACATAAATGCTAATAATATTGCTACAAACGATTTCAATTGAAACTGATTTTGTACAAAGATAATAATAAAATGTTCAAAATGTTGTTTATTTAATATGTAACTTTAGTAAATAATGAGAAAGGTCATAAAAATAAGTGCACTTATTCTGTTTGTCTTTTTCCACAACAGTTCATTTGCTCAATTAAAATCAGCAATTGTTGGGGTGGATGGTTTAACTTGTTCTGCTTGTTCATTTGCTACTGAAAAATCCATACTTAAACTTGAGTTTGTCGACAGTGTTAGAATGGATCTTGAGAAAAACATCGCTTTTGTATATTTTAAAAAGGATGCAAATGTTTCTTTAACCAACCTTGCTCAAAAAGTTGTTGATGCAGGATTTGCTGTTCGAAGTATTTTTATTCTTGTTGATTTAAAGGAGATTAAAATTGTAAATGACTTTTGTTTGCCTATCGGAAATGATGTGTATCATTTTGTTAAGATTTCCAATGAAGTGGAATTAAATGGATTGTCGACCATCCGTATAATTGGCTACAAGTTTATGTCTAAGAAAGAGTTTAAAAACTGGAAGTTGCTTTGTGCTTCTTCTTGCTCCAATCCGATTAGTGCAACAGTTATTTCTTCGAAAACCTATTATGCGACCCTGCCTTAAAAATCTAATTTTTGGTTTGCTGGTTTCTTGTGTTTCAATTTCAAAATCGCAAGAACTGTTTCCGCATGTGGAACCAGCAAGTAATATTCCGAAAGGAGTATTTGGATTTCGCTTATTTAATGAAGGGTATAATGAAGTAAATCAATTCCGCAGTTTTCAGAGTTTCCGATTTATGTTTGGGTTGTCTTCAAAATGGATGTTGACGCAATCCTTCAATTTTAGTAATCATCATGGCAAACGTTTTCCAACTGATTTTATTCAGAATGATGGAACAATCGGTTATCATACGCATGGTGTAAAAAAGGGAAATAAATATCCGTATTCATTTGAAGGATTAAATCTGAATGTGAAATATCGTTTTTTTAGTAATGATGGTGAGCACAAGCATTTTCGAATGGCCGCATATTTAGAGGCGGCCGGAGGGAATGAAGCGCATGATGAAGCAGAACCTTCCTTGATGGGTGACAATGGTGGAATTGGTGGCGGATTAATCGCTACAAAATTGAGTCATCGTTTTGCCATCTCTGGGAGTGTTGGAGGGATTTTTCCACAGTCCTATTATTTTCAACGCTTAGATTCTACTGTACAAGTGAAATATGGAAATGCAATCAGTTACAGTCTTTCTATGGGTTTTTTATGTCTGCCGATTAAATACAAAAATTATAAGCAAACAAATGTTAATGTGTATGCGGAGTTTGTTGGGAAAGCATATGATGACGCAAAAATCTATAACAAAGGTCAAGAAATTATTATTGCGGATGTTCCACAGCTGGAAAAAGGATATTATTTAGAGTTTCGTCCGTCTGTTCAGTTTATTTTTCATTCGAATTTACGTATTGATTTCTCTGTAGCAACCCCGATCATTAATCGCTCATACGTGCATTCCTCTCCGGTTTATTTTTTT
>Ga0075163_10011062_pt1 | contig 11765 bp, 10 predicted proteins | sample JI1023141ADNA_FD_71478 | JGI IMG/M metagenome (GOLD analysis project Ga0075163, IMG submission 71478) | Wastewater effluent complex algal communities from Wisconsin, to seasonally profile nutrient transformation and Carbon sequestration -... | ecosystem: Engineered > WWTP > Effluent > Algae... | reverse complement strand
GCTATGAGAAAAGTAGCGAAACTGCAAATATTAGCAATATAAAATATTGTAGTATTTATAAGAAAGTAAGTTTCTATTTTTAAACATTTTTCTAAAATAAAAAAAGAGACAGGATAAACCTCATCTCTTTTTACTTTATAAAACCTGGTTAGAAAAAGCTTATCTATAGGTAGCGCATTGAGCATTCATTCTGGTGAATTGGCCAGCACTAAAGGTGGTCATACAAGCATCATCTGTATAATCCATAAAGTTGGTTGTTGGGTCGTTGCCAGCTATTGAAGTGCAAGTGTTACGATTAGTTGGACAACCATAAGCTGGACTCTTTTCTGCTGGTGTATCTGATACTAAATCGCCACCTGTATCGGCTTTGCGTGAACAACCACCTTGGAATGTATGATAAAGACCTACCCAATGACCTACTTCGTGTGTTGCTGTGTCGCCTAGATTGTATGGTGCTGCTGTTCCACCTGGTAATGAAGCGTTTAGTAATACTACGCCGTCATCTGTTGGTCTGCTTGCATAACTTGATGGAAATGTTGCATAGCCTAATAATCCACCACCAATGTTATTTGCATAAATGTTTAAGTCTGCTTTTCCACCTCTGCGTAATGCTGTCTTCATAGCTGTTTGAGCGGTTGTTCCTGGACCTGCTGTATACCAAGAATCATTTACTGTTGTATCTGTGCTTACTAAGTTAAAGCTAAATCCTGTTGTTGCATAAGCTGCATTTAATATATTGATTTGGCTTTGGATTTGGGTTGTTGTTACTGTACCTGCTCCAGCAGCGTTCTTGATTACGTGGAAATAAACATTAAAGGTTCTTGGAGCTAGTGGTACTTCGCCGCCGTTAGCATCTTTTAATGCTGCTAATCTGGTTTGAAAATCTCTTTCAGCAGCTTCCATTCTTTCTGGAGAAAGGTGTGAAGCGCAGCGTTTGCCACTTTCTACGAAGGCTCTTTGATTTACATATTCAATTTCGCCTAGAGTGAAGGGAACTAAATCACTTGGGTTTACTTGTTCTTCTGTTGTTGGGCTGCTAACTTGAGTTTGGCCATTGTCAGTAGCTTGACCGATTATTACTAAACCCATCATTAATACTGCCAGTATGATCACTGTCGTTCTAATTTCTCTCATTTTATTTCCTTATGTTTGATTTTTTGATATTTGATTTTGTTTTGTGCCTTTATATAAGGCAATAAGCGTTATGAACAAAATTCTCATGGTTTTTCTCCATAATTTATACCAAACCAAGATTAATAAAATCTGAGAGCGAGATTAAAAATCACTCATAATTGAGATGTTTCTAATCTTAAAGCTATGAGAAAAGTAGCGAAACTGCAAATACTAATAGCCTCTATTTAGTGTTCATCGCTATTTAAACTATTCAAAGTGACTTTTTCAGCATAAATATAAGTAAAATAGACCGTTACTAATATAAAACCTAATAACCACCAGATTAAAGCTATCTTTCAGTTAAAGTAAAAGTAGTTTAACCTATAAAAACTGTAATGTAAGTAGTTAACAACATTAATTACTTACATTACAGTTTACTCTTAGCAAATACTATTTAGCTTACGAAGTATTTCTTGTTTTGGTTGTGCTCCAACAATACGATCTATTATTTGCCCGTTCTTAAATATAAGTAAAGTCGGTATACTCTGAATACCAAAGCGAGCAGCAATCATTGGATTTTCATCAATGTTTAGTTTTGCTACTTTTACTTTTCTAGCAAGCTCAGTTGCTAGTTGCTCAATTACTGGAGTAAGCATTCTACAGGGGCCACACCAAGGTGCCCATAAATCCAGTAAAACAGGTATGTTCGATTTTTCTACTACAGTGGAAAAATTAGCGTCAGTTACTGTTATTGGGTGAGTAGAAGAGGTGGATGTTGTAGATATTTGTAATGGTTGCTGACATCTACCACAAACAGGTTGAAAACTTTGTGCTAATTTGGATGAGTCTATACGGTTATTTGCTCCACAATTAATACAACGAATTATTGTAGATTTTTCTGTATTCATGGATTTTTGGGAAAACATAAAAACCTCCTGCTAAACAGCTTAGATAATAATCATGATAATCTTACATTCTTCCTTTTAACATTCCATGCCAGTAAATTTGTGGCAATAAGTATTTTTTCAGCAAGTACATACTCCATCGTTCTTTTGACTGGTCAAAAGGAAATGTTTCTTCTGGTTTAAGCTCATAATCAAATTCTGCCATCACTAACCGACCATAACCTGTCACTAATGGGCAAGAAGTATAACCACTATAAATAGCTGTTAATGGCTTTCCTTGGATTGCTGAGAGTAAATTTTTTACTAGAACTGGTGCTTGTTTTCTAATTGCAGCACCAGTTTTAGAAGTTGGTAAACTGCTAGCATCTCCTAAACTAAAAATATTGGGGTGACGATTATGCCTTAAAGTTTGTTTGTTGACATCCACCCAACCATCAGCGTTAGCTAATGTGCTATGTTTGATGAAATTTGGAGAACTTTGCGGAGGAGTAACATGAATCATATCGTAGTGAAGAACTATTTTTTCTTTTGTATCTAGATTTTCAAACACTGCCTCTTTAGTTTCAGACTTTATTTCTACCAAATTATGTCGATATTTGGTTTCTATCCCTTTACGGGCTATTACTTTATCTAGGGTGTTAGCATATTTTTTTACTTGAAAGCTTACAGCAGCAGCAGAGGCATAAATAACCTTAGTTTTCTCTCTAACACCTGATTTACGAAAGTAATCATCAGCCAAGTACATAATTTTTTGAGGTGCGCCTCCACACTTAAAAGGTGGCGGCGGTTGAGTAAAAATTGCTGTTCCACCAACAAAATTTTTAATGTATTCCCAAGTTTTATCTACATATTGATAAGAATAATTACTACAAACTCCATCTTTGCCTAAGCTCTCTTTTAGACCTTTAATTTTATCCCAATCAATTTGAATACCTGGTGCAACTACTAAGAAATCATAGTTAATCTTTTTTCCATCACGAGTTAATAGATAATTTTCTTCTGGGTAAAACTCCGTCACAGCATCTTCAATCCAAGTATTTCCTTTTGGGATATAATCAGCCTCATTTCTTTCTGTTGATTCTTTAGAGGCTTCGCCGCCACCTACTAATGTCCATAAAGGCTGGTAATAGTGCTTACTGGAAGGTTCGATTATGGCTATCTCTTTACTGTTGAGTTTTTTGGAAAGTTGAGATGCAACAGTAAGCCCTGCTGTGCCACCGCCAACAATTACTATTTTGTAATAAGCAGTGGCAACAGCACTATAATGCTTTTCAGCTATTGCGACTTGGTTATTTAAGTTTATGCTCATGGTAGTTTACCTTTCTTTCATCATTAAGCGATCTTTTACTGGCTGATAAATTATTATTTGGTGCAAGCAGCAACTTGTTTTTCTGTTGGATAGTTAGCATTAATCCAAGCAGTAGTTCCACCTACAACGTTATAAAGTTTATTAAAACCATTACGAACTAGCAAACTAGCGGCAATGCTGGAACGATAACCACTAGCACAAATTATCGCAGTTGGTTTTTGAGCATCAATTTTTGAAATTTCCTTTTCTAAATATGCTAGTTGGATGTTAATAGCACTAGGAGCATGTCCTGTTTGGTATTCTCCAGGCCGTCTAACATCAATTAGTTGTAGATTAGCTTTTTCTTCTAGTTGGCTATGTAGTTCATTTACAGATATTTGCATAACTTGGTTAATAGCTAAATTAGCTTTATCCCAAGCAAATATTTCACCATCTAAGTACCCTTTAACGTTTTCTATACCAATACGAGCTAACCTAGTAACAGCCTCATTAATTTTCTCTAAATCTTCTGCTACAAGGATGATAGGAGTGTCTAGAGAAATAATTGTTCCTGCCCAAGATGCAAATTGTCCGCTTAAAGCAATATTGAGTGAGCCGGGAACATTACCTGCTCCAAAGGCTGATGCTGGGCGCACATCCAAGACTAAATAGCCTTGTTGAGAAAGCTTGTTTACCTCTTCTGCTGTCATTGCTAGAGGTTGAGGCAATTCTTGAAGTGCTTTAGCTCCACTACGGTTAATTTCAGCATCTTTAGGAAAATAAGCTGGTACTTCAGGTAAATCAACAGTCATCATTTTGATAAATTCGTCTTTATCCATCGACTTTAACGCATAATTAAACTTTTTCTGTTCTCCAATAGTAGAAGAAGTTTCTTTTGACAAACTACGCCCACATAAAGAACCTGCTCCATGTGCTGGATATACTTCTACTGTATCAGGTAGTTTCAAAAGCTTTCCATGTAAGCTGTTATAAAGCATTTCAGCCATAGCTTGAGGTGTGTAACCTTTTGAACCTACTAAATCTGGTCGTCCTACATCGCCAATAAACAAAGTATCTCCTGTTAATACTTTTTGAGGTTCATCAGAAATATTTGTATCAGTAACAGTAATAGAGATGCTTTCAGGAGTATGCCCAGGCGTTTCTAACACTTTTAAGGCTAGTTTTCCTAGCTTGAGTTCATCACCATCTTTCATTGCTAAATGTGGAAAAGTTGCATTAGCTTTTGCTCCAAAAACAATTTCTGCTCCAGTTCGTGCAGCTAATTCACGATGCCCACTTACAAAATCTGCATGTAAATGGGTTTCGATTATATATTTAATTTTAAGGTTTTGTTTTTCGGCTTCCATTAAGTAGTGCTCTACATCGCGTTGTGGATCAACAACGGCGGCTTCTCCTTCAGAACCAATTAAATATGAAGCATGTGCTAAACATCCTAAGTAAAATTGTTTGAAATACATAAATCCTCCTTAATGCTTAAAAAATAAAGTGATAGTTTTTGATGATTAAAAATATCCCTACAACCAAGACAAAAGCAGCAAACCCTGTCTTTAATTTAGTAGGCGACATTTGATAAGAAAGTTTCGTGCCTAAAAGAGTCCCAACAGCAGCAATTATGGTTATTAATAAAGTTAGACGGATATCAAAGGAACTGTGATGAAGGTGTCCAATTAGTCCAGCTACACAGTTTATAGAAATTACTAAAAGAGATGTTCCTATAGCGTCTTTCATCGCTAGGCCACCAAATAAAACTAAGGCAGGAACTATAAGAAAACCACCACCGACACCAAGAAAACCTGTAAGTAGTCCAACTATTAGACCTGCTAGAGTGGCTTTGCCAATATGGGTTTCTTTAGTGCTGCTGTCTACTTGAGCGTTGTTTTTTAGTAGCATGACTAAAGCAATAGCTATCATCAAAAAAGCAAATATAAAAAGTAAGGTTTCTGGTAAAAATAAATAGGTCAAGTTTGAACCAAAATAAGCTCCAACCATTCCTATTAAACCAAAAAGTATTCCAGTAGTAAGATTTACAGAACCTTTTTGATAGTGAAGGATGGCACCAATTAAACTAGTTACAGCTACTATGGCCAAAGACATTCCAATAGCTTGATGTGCATCTACTCCCATCACATAAACTAATACTGGGACAGTAATGGTTGAGCCACCACCACCTATTAAACCTAGAGAAAAGCCTATTGAAGCACTTAGTATCAAACCGATTATTAGTTGTATACTCATATCATTGCCTCCTTTGGAATTTTCTCTAGCTATTTAGCTGCTTACCTATATAACTATATAGCAATATATATAAACTGTCAATTGAGTAGGTACTGTTTTTTGCTATTTTTGAGGAGTAGTTTTAATTAGGGGCTGGAAGATTTACTAGGGAAAAGCAAATTGCTATCAATATAAATGCTTATAACAAAACACTTATAAACTAAAGTTTATATTATTTAAGTTTTATATAAATGATTTAGAATAATTATTTTAACTTAAGACCAAGAGCATCGGCTTTTGCAGAAAATTTCTCTCGTAAACTATTACAAACAATTTCACAGATATCAAAAACTACCTTGTCAGAAATAGAATAATAGACAGTATTACCATCTTGTCGTCGTGCTAAGAGTCCAGCATCTTGTAGTAACTTTAAGTGTTTACTAATGTTTGGCTGGCTAGAATCTACTATTTGTGTAATTTCTGTCACACTCATTTCACCTTCATGTAATTCTTGTAAAATACGTAGTCTAATTGGCTCGGATAATGCCTTAAAACGGTCTGCTACTAATTCTAATGCTTCCATTGACATATTTGGTTTATTAGCAAGTTTAGTCATAAATACTTTGCTTCTATTTGACAATATAACTATATGAACATATAATTAATCTATTAAAATATTATATTATAACTACTAAGTTATTTGCAAGAAATTAAATGTTTTAGTAGGAGTAAAAATATGGCTGATTGGTTTTGGCCGGTAATAATCATAGTAAGTTATATAGTGTTGATGCGCTTTATCTTACCAAGATTTGGGGTTGCAACTTGAATGTCTGATGCTTGTAGTGTCGAGTCTCGACACAAGGAAAAGCAAAAAGATAACTCCAAATAAGTAAGCAATTAAGCAAATCTTGTCACCTGATAGGAGGAGTTATGAAAAAGATACTGGTAGTATTTTTTTTAATAGTGATAAGCCTATTTTCATATAATGGTTTAGCACAATCCACCGTTTTAGATAAGCAAACACAAGATGCTTTGATAGCAGCAATTGATGATGAGCGACATGCTCAAGCAACTTATCAAGCAGTTATAAATAAATATGGCAATGTACGTCCTTTTATAAATATTATTCAAGCTGAAAAGCGCCATGAATCAGCATTGCTTATTCTTTTTGAAAAATACAACGTTTCTATACCTGAAAATACTTGGACACCTGATAAAATAGCTGTTCCAAAAACTCTTACTGATGCTTGTGAAACAGGCATAGTGGCAGAAAAGGTTAATATTGCTATGTATAATCGCTTTTTAGACTTTGTTAAAGAGAGCGATATTCGCTTAACTTTTATGAATTTACAAGCTGCTTCAAAAGATAATCATTTGAAGGCTTTTCGCCGTTGTGCAAGGTAGTAATAAAGATTTGGTAAAGAATTTGGTAGGTCTTAATAAAATTGATTACATGGTTTAGCTATTTAGCTCTAACAAATGGCTAAACCCTTTATCTATTCTAATTTCTCAACTTAAAGGTTAACAGCTTAAATATGAAACATATTTTTATTGCATTAACTCTAATATTTGCCAGTTGTATGAACACTCAAATAAAGTCTACACAAAAACCTTCTTTCACGCTTGAGCATCGAGGTGCAATGCGTGATATGTTTTTAGAAGGAAATATAAAAGGGAATATTTCGCTTACAGAATTTAGCAACAAACCACATCTATATGCAGTTGCTCCATTAGAAGGGTTAAGCGGTGAAATTATGATTTTGGACTCTATCCCTTACATTAGCTTTATTCACAATAATTCTGTTGTGGTTGAAAAATCATTTGATAAAAAAGCAATTTTTATGGTTTGGGCAGAAGTTTCTGACTGGCAAGAAATAGCTATACCTACAAAGGTTCAAACCTATTCTGAATTAGAGAAATTTGTAGCTCAAAGTGCCAAAAATGCCAATATAGATATAAATAAGCCTTTCCCTTTTTTACTCAAAGGCAATCCATTAAAAGTTAATTGGCATATTAATAACTATGTTTCTGACAATACCCCTGTTAGTCGAGAAAAGCATGATCAATCTAAGTTTAAGGGTGTTTTAGAGCAACAAAAAGTAGAAATACTTGGCTTCTACTCTGACAAACACCAAGGAATATTTACTCACCATTCATCTAACACTCATATGCATATGCGAAATCAAGTAGGAGATATTATTGGACATACTGATGATATTAGGCTAGGTGATCAAATGTTACTTTATTTGCCAAAATAATGATTTAATATTTCCATCTTAAGTCATTAGGTTTGTTAGGAATAGGAACAAATATTGCGTGATATTTAACTTTTGAGTTTTAGTAGAAAAAGCTAGCAAATATAAAATATATCTGCTAGCTTTTTCTACTTTCTTTCAAACTTTATTCAAATATTTGTCGATGCCCAACAGATATCATATCTGGATCCTTTTCTTTTTCCTTTGTAACCTTTTGATAATGGCTTTTAGCATTCATATAATAAAGTATTGGAACTGTCATTCGTGAAAGTAGCAATGATGCCACTTCACCGGCCATTAATGAAATTGCTAAACCTTGGAATATTGGATCAAAAAGAATTACTGAAGCACCAACCACAACCGCCGCCGCAGTAAGTAACATTGGGCGAAATCTTACTGCACCAGCATCAATTACAGCTTCACTTAATGGCATACCTTCTTTTAATCTTAGTTCTATAAAATCTACTAAAATAATAGAGTTTCTTACTACAATGCCTGCTCCAGCAATAAAGCCAATCATTGAAGTAGCAGTAAAGAAAGCTCCCATAAACCAATGTGCAGGTAAAATTCCTACTAAAGAAAATGGAATAGCTGCCATTATTACTAAAGGTGTTCGGAAAGACTCAAACCAACCTACTGTAAGAATATAAATTAATACTAGCACCGCAGCAAAAGCCAAACCTAAATCACGAAAGACTTCATAAGTTATATACCATTCACCGTCCCATTTCATTGCTATTTGCTCACTACTAAAGGGTTGTTGCGATGTGTATTGTTCAATTTGGTAGCCTTCAGGCATTTTTATTTTGGCAATTTCGTCACTAAGTTTACCTATAGAATAAACTGGACTTTCTTCACTACCAGCTACATCTCCTGTGACATAAACTACTGGCATTAAGTTCTTATGATAGATACTTTTATCTTGATTAACTTTCTCTACTTTTATTAACTGGCTAAGAGGAACTAAATTACTTTGTCCTTGGACTTTGATTTCTGACAGATCTTGAATGCTAGAACGCTCAGAGCGTGGTAGTTGTAAAACTATTGGCACATCCTCTTTATCCTTACTTTGATGAAGTAACCCAACTCCTAAGCCTTCTAATGATAGACGTAAAGTAGTATTTACTTGCTCTGTAGAAATACCATTTAATGCTGCTTTTTCTTTATCTACAACAAATTGATATTTAACTTGATCATCTTCTACATACCAATCTACATCAACTACACCTTCGGTTTTCTTAAAAATAGTATGAATTTCTTTAGCTACAGCAATTTGCTCTTGGTAATTTGCCCCATAAACTTCTGCTACTAGGGTTTGCAAAACAGGTGGGCCTGGAGGAATTTCTGCTACTTTTACATTAGCTTGATAACGAAGTGCTATTTCTTGAATCTTAGGTCTTAGTTCTTTAGCTAGTTTATGGCTTTGTTTGCTACGTTCCTCTTTAGGGGCTAGGTTGATTTGAATATCTGCAACATTGCTTCCTTGACGTAAAAAATAATGACGTACAAGCCCATTAAAATTATAAGGTGAAGCCGTACCAACATAGGTTTGATAATTAGTAACTTCCGGTATTGTAGCTAAATAAGCACCTATTTCTTGGCTTACTGTAGCAGTTTTTTCCAGTGTTGTTCCTTCAGGCATGTCTATTACTACTTGGATTTCACTTTTGTTATCAAATGGAAGCATTTTAACCATTACACCCTTAAATGCTACTAAAGAAAATGCCCCTAAAAGCAAAACTACTACCATAATTAAAAAGCTATATCGCCATTTAGGTAAATTAATTAAGGGTGTCATAATTCGGCGGTAAAATTTGGTTGTCCAGTCTTCTTGGTTATGGTGATTTTTGCTATTTTCCTCCTTGGCTAAAAGGCGTTTTGCTGCCCAAGGAGTAACAATAAAAGCTACTAACAAAGAAAATAGCATTGCTGCTGATGCTCCAACTGGAATTGGGCGCATATATGGCCCCATTAGCCCACGAACAAAGGCCATTGGCAAAATAGCAGCAATTACAGTAAATGTAGCTAGAATTGTTGGATTACCAACTTCGGCAACTGCCTCAAGCGCAATATCTACAACTGAACGAGCCTGATTTTCTGGCATTCTATAATGACGCACAATGTTTTCTACTATTACAATCGCATCATCTACCAAAATACCAATAGAAAATATTAGTGCAAAAAGGGTTACTCGATTAAGCGTATAACCATAAAGGTAAAAGACTACTAGAGTTAAGGCTAATGTAACAGGAATAGCAATAGCAACAACTCCTGATTCTCTAAGCCCAAGTGTTAACCAAATCAAGACAGACACAGAAAGAATGGCTAAAAACATATGGAAAAGCAGTTCATTAGATTTTTCTTTTGCTGTTTCACCATAATTTCTTGTAACAGATACATTTACATCTGATGGAATAACCTTACCTGAAAGATTTTTTACTTTTTCAATTACTTGCTCTGCAATTAGAGTAGCATTAGTACTTTTACGTTTAGCAACAGAAATTGTTACAGCAGGATAGCTATTATTATCAGTTTTTTCATTAGAACCAATAATTAAACTTTGGCTTAAATTAGCTCCTAGGCCAGAGTTAAAAAATACATAATTACTGGCTTCTTCTGCTCCATCTTGAATCTTGGCTACATCTCGCAGGTAAACAGGGCGATTATTAAAAACCCCTACCACTACCGCTCCAACTTCATCAGAGTTTTGTAAAAAACTACCAGTTTCAACTAAAAATTCTTTGTTGTTGCTTGCAAAGCTACCTGATTCTAGTTCCTGATTTGCCTGTGTTAATTTAGGGATAATTAGAGCAGGTGCAATGTTATAGGCTGCCATACGAGTTTCATCTAGCACTACTTGGATTTGTCTTTTTTGGCCACCTATTAATTTTACTTCTGAAACATCAGAGACTTCTTTAATTTGGTCATGTAACTGTGCTGCAATTTGGCGTAACTCATAATGATCATAGCGTTTACTCCAAAGGGTTAAAGCTAGAATTGGAACATCATCAATTGAGCGAGGTTTAATCAAAGGCTGACTAGCACCAGACGGAATTAGGTCAAAATTAGCAAACATTTTTTGATTTAGCCTAACAATTGCATCTTCTTCTTTTTCACCAACACGAAAGCGCACTATTGCTAAACAAGAACCTGGGCTAGAAGTTGAATAAATGTATTCTACGCCAGGAATTTCCCAGAGTAGTTTTTCCATTGGTTTAGTAACTCTTTCTTCTACTTCTTTAGCATTTGCTCCTGGCATTTGGACAAAAACGTCAATAATGGGGACAATAATTTGAGGCTCTTCTTCACGTGGTAGTAGTTGTATGGCTCCTAGCCCTAAAAGAATAGAAGCAAAAATAATTAATAGAGTTAATTTAGAATCAATAAACATCTGTGCTAGTTTACCTGCTAAACCCAAATCTTTTTTCATAACTACCTCCACAGAAAATGGTGAGACTTTATAAAAACATTAAGTTATTTTTGGGCTAATTTAGGCTCACTTAATAAAACCTTCTCCCCTATATCTAGTCCTGAAAGGATTTCTACCCGTTCACCATAAGTTTTTCCTGTTTTAACTAACCGCATTTGTGGATTACCTTTTTCATCTAATACATAAACACTAGTAAGCTGACCTCGTTCTTTTATTGCTACTGTTGGGACAGTGATAATTGGTTTTTCTGACATAGGAATTTCTACTCGTCCAAACATGCCTGAACGTATAGATAAATCAGTAGGTAAACTGATTTTGACTAGAAAAGAACGGCTAGAAATATCAGCAGAAGGAACTATTTCTTGTACTTTTCCAATGATTTTATCTTTACTTATTGAATCAATATAAACTGATAACTCACTAAGTACTGGACAAAAAATTATAAACAGTAGAATCTAAAAAAGATAAAGAGTTAGAAAAAAATCTACGAAGACGGTCAAAGCCCAAACGAAAAAAGCTTTTTTCAGGACGACCATGAT
>Ga0075163_10011060_pt1 | contig 11765 bp, 4 predicted proteins | sample JI1023141ADNA_FD_71478 | JGI IMG/M metagenome (GOLD analysis project Ga0075163, IMG submission 71478) | Wastewater effluent complex algal communities from Wisconsin, to seasonally profile nutrient transformation and Carbon sequestration -... | ecosystem: Engineered > WWTP > Effluent > Algae... | reverse complement strand
TGGTATCAATGCAGGTTTCCTTTTTGGACAGCAGTTCAACGAAAAAGGAGAGGCACTTAAAGACAGAAAAGGCAATCCACTTTCATTCACCAAAGAAGTAGCCATCAAAGAATCTGGCGACAATCTTGAAATCACAGGTATCAGGGTTATCAAATACCCTATCGATTACAAGAGTGGTGACAACTGCGACAATGACTATGTATATTACAGGTATGCAGATGTATTGTTGATGAAAGCAGAAGCATTGTTGCGCACAGGCAACGCCGCTGGTGCCCTTGACATCGTAAATCAAATTAGAACGAAGAGAGGTGCATCTCCGCTTGCTGCTCTCACGACAGACAATTTATTAGCGGAAAGAGGTAGAGAATTGTATTGGGAAGGACACAGGAGAACAGACCTGATCCGTTTCGGTAAGTACTTAGCTGCATGGGAAGAAAAATCAGCTTCCGGCAAAGAAAGACTATTGTTCCCAATTCCAACTCAATCTCTTGCTTCAAATCCAAATTTGCAGCAGAATCCTGGCTATTAATGGTTAAAAATTCTAATTTTACGGGGGAGCGTTTTGCTCCCCTTTTTTGTTTAAACCCACTACATTGAAACGGCTTTTTTTACTCCTCGTACCTTTTGCCCTGCTGTTGTCTTGTTCAAAAGACCAGCAAAATCCTTCAAAATCTACCGGCAAAACCCTGTTCTCCCTGCTCGATGCCAGCCAAACAGGTATAGATTTTAACAATAAAGTAGAAAACACTGAAAAGTTCAACATTTTTAATTATCGCAATTTTTACAATGGCGGGGGTGTTGCGATTGGCGACATCAACAACGACGGACTTTCAGATGTTTTTATGACCGCTAATAGGACGGCCAATAAACTCTACCTTAATAAAGGAAAGATGAAATTTGAAGACATCTCTTCCAAAGCTTTTGCAGATACTTCACGACATTGGAGTACCGGTGTGGTGATGGTAGATATCAATAGTGACGGCTGGCTTGATATTTATGTATGTAATGCAGGCTTTCAATCAGGTATAGAAACCGCCAATCAACTTTTTATCAACAACAAAGACCTTACCTTCACCGAGCAGGCAGCACAATATGGCCTCGACGATAAAGGCTACACCACCCACGCAGCTTTTTTTGATTATGACAAAGACGGCGACCTCGATGCCTATATTCTCAACAACAGCTTTATACCGGTCAACACCCTCAACTATTCCAACAAACGCGAACAAAGAGCCGAAGACTGGGGAGTCAAAGACTTCCTGAAAGGAGGAGGGGATAAGTTGCTCCGCAATGACAATGGCAAGTTTACCGATGTTAGCCAAAAAGCAGGCGTCTACGGCAGCCTTATCGGTTTTGGACTGGGCATCTCTGTAGGTGATGTCAATGGTGATTTGTGGCCCGATATCTACATCAGCAATGACTTTTATGAAAAAGACTACCTCTACATCAACCAGAAAAATGGCAGCTTCAAAGAAGAACTCGAACAAAGAATGGGTCACATCAGTCTTTCTTCTATGGGCTCAGACATGGCAGACATCAACAACGACGGAAGGCTCGATATTTTTGCAACCGACATGCTTCCTTCGGAAGATGTAAGATTAAAAAGAACCACCTCTTTTGAAAGCAACGATCTTTTTAACCTGAAACTTTCAAAAGGTTTTTATAACCAATATATTCAAAACACTTTACAGCTCAACAGTGGAGATGGTCATTTTACCGAAATTGCCAATATGGCAGGAACGGAAGCATCTGACTGGAGTTGGGGGGCCCTTATTTTTGATGCCGACAACGATGGCTGGCAAGACCTCCTGGTTTGTAATGGAATTTACAAAGATGTGATCGACCAGGATTTTATTGACTTTTTTGCCAATGAAGTAATGCAAAAAATGGTATTAAGCGGCAAAAAACAGAAGCTGGATACCGTTGTAGGCCTGATGCCTTCTACGCCCATACCCAACAAAATGTTTCGCAATATGGGCGACCTGCAATACCAGGATGTAGCAACTGACTGGGGTCTGGATCAGCCTGGTTTTTCCAACGGCGCTGCCTATGGAGATTTAGACAATGACGGAGACCTTGATCTGATTGTCAACAATGTCAATGGTCCCAGCTTTGTCTATCAAAACAATGCCAACCAAAGTGCCCAACATTTTTCTGTGCGATTAAAAGGTCAAAGTCCCAATACATTTGCCATCGGAGCCAGGGTAGAGGTCTATACCAAAGATCAAAGCTATACCAAAGAAATCATGCCTTCCCGCGGCTTTCAATCTTCGGTAGATTATACCCAGGTATTTGGCCTTGGTAAAAACACGGTTGTGGATTCAATGGTGGTCTACTGGCCGGATGCAACCAGGCAAGTATGGATGAAGCCAGCAATGAATCAGGTATTGGTGGCTGAGATGTCGACCCAACGCACCAAGGTTACTATGCCTATCTCTAAAGGACAGGCAATTTTCCAGCAAGTGGCATTGCCGGGCAAATGGAAACACAAGGAAGACGAACACGTAGATTTTTATTATGAAAGAGGCCTGCATGAAATGCTCAGCAAGGAAGGACCGCCCATTGCAGCAGCAGATCTCAATAAAGATGGCATTGACGAAATCTTCGTTGGTGCTGCATCCGGACAACGCCCCGTATTATACTGGTCGGCAGGTACAGGATTTAAGGCTGACACTACCACTTTTTCATACACCGATTTTGAAGATACCGCAGCCGCCTTTTTTGATGCTGACGGCGACGGTGATCTCGACTTGTTTGTAGGGTCAGGAGGCAATCACCATCCACCCCTGACCCGTGAAATGCAGGATAGGGTCTACCTCAATAATGCCAATCAATTTACCCTGTCTACAAGGGCCCTGCCTGTCAATGGCATGAATACCTCCGTTTGTATTCCGATAGATTACGACGCAGATGGCGACACTGACTTGTTTGTAGGAAGTCGCTCATATCCGCAACAATACGGCACCGCGCCCGATAACTATCTCTACGAAAACAACGGAAAGGGTAGCTTCCAGAATGTCGCAAAAACGGTTTGTCCTGACCTGGCCAATGCAGGCTTTGTAACCAGCGCAACCCTGGTTGACCTGGATGGCGATAAAAACAATGAATTGGTAGGTGCTTGTGCATGGGGAGAGATTCAGGCATTCTCCTTTAAGGGAAAAAAGGGAAACAAACTCTCTTCTTTGCTACCCAAAGGTTACTCTGGAATGTGGTCATATGTCTCACATGCCGACCTGGATAATGATGGCGATCAGGACCTGGTCTGTGGCAACATGGGTTTAAACTCCGGCTTATCTGAATATCCGCTGACCCTATGGGTGGGCGATTTTGATGCCAATAAAACAGTAGATAAAATCATCAGTCGCCAAATCAATGACCGAAACTGTCCGGTGATGATGAAAAGAGAGTTTATGGAACAGCTGCCCTCTCTTAAAAAGAACAGCTTAAAGCACGAAGAATTTGCCCATAAAACCATTGAAGACCTGCTTCCTGCTGATATAAGAAAGAAAGCACAGACCTGGAAAGCCGACTACTTTGGTTCAGTGGTAATGATCAACAAAGGAAAAATGCAGTTTGATGTCAAGCCCCTGCCCAGAATGTTCCAAACCTCTCATATGAGCGGTGCCGTACTGGTAGATGTCAACAAAGATGGTTTTACAGATATCATACCCATAGGCAACAGATCGGTATACGCACCGCAGTTTGGTCGCCTTGATGGCTACTGTGGCGATGTCATCATCAATGACAAAGGAGTCGCCTTTGGCCGCCTCCCTGCCAGGGAAACAGGTTTGGACCTCAGAGGTGATGCCCGTGCAGCCTACCTGATCAAGGGCAAAAAAACCCCAACGTTTATGGTCACATTCAACAACAGCCAAGCAAAATTGTATGCGCAACGATAATATACGCCCATTAAAAAAATATTGGGGCTTGTTTTTTTTCTTGATTCTTTTTTCATGCAAAAAGGAAGAAAAGACCGAAGCCATGTTCACCCTGCTCACCGGCGATCAAACAGGTTTGGACTTTGATAACAAGCTCGACCTCACCACTCAAATGAACATTTTTAAATACATGTATTTTTACAATGGCGGGGGTGTAGGCATTGCCGACTTTAATAACGATGGCAAAAAAGACATCTTTTTTACCGGCAATATGGTTGAAAATGAAATGTTTCTCAATGAAGGGGATTTTAAGTTTAAAGATGTAACCAATAAAACAGGCATCAAAAAGGACGCTGCCTGGTCAAATGGGGTGAGTGTGGTGGACATTAATAACGATGGCATGATGGACCTGTACATTAGCCAGGTGGGCTCCTTTGATATGTTTAAGGGACACAACCAGCTCTATGTATGCAAGGCCATCGAAAATGGTATACCCGTATACGAAGAACAATCCGCTCAATACGGCCTAGACCTCGTGGGCTACGGTACCCAGGCGGTATTTTTTGACTACGATCTGGATGGTGATCTAGACATGTACCAACTCAACCACTCCACCCACAACAACGGTACCTTTGGCCAGAGGTCTTCTTTTTTAGGTACCTTTCATGAGCAGTCGGGTGATAAGCTGATGAGAAACGACAACAACCACTTTACCAATGTGACCAAAACTTCAGGCATTCATTCTTCCGTTATCGGTTATGGATTAGGGGTAGTGGCCAGTGATGTGAATCTAGATGGTTATCCGGATTTGTACATCGGCAACGACTTTCATGAGAATGACTACCTGTACATCAACCAAAAAAACGGGACATTTAAAGATGTCACCGAAGAGCAACTCATGCACACAAGCAGGTTCTCAATGGGTGTAGATGCAGCAGATCTCAACAACGACGGCTTCAATGAAATCATTTCACTCGATATGTTGCCTGAGAGACCTGATATCCTCAAGAGATCAGAAAACGATGAAGACATCAGCCTCTTTAAGTTTAAACTCGATTACGGTTACAACTATCAGTACTCGCGCAACGCCCTTCAACTCAACAATGGCAATGGCAGCTACAGCGAGATAGCCATGTACAGCGGCATTCATGCTACCGACTGGTCGTGGTCACCTCTGTTTTTTGACATGGACCAGGATGGTAAACAAGATTTGTTTATCTCCAATGGCATACCCAAACGAATGAATGATCTGGATTACATCAATTTTGTTTCCGACCAGGACTGGCAGTGGAAGACCAGCCACAACGTGCTCAGTCAGCAGGAGCTCGACCTCATTGCTAAGATACCGGAGCTCAAGCTGGAAAATAAAATTTACCTTCAATCCAACGCTCTTCAATTTTTGGATAAGAGCAATGCTGTTAACAATGTGCTGCCCTCGTACAGCAGTGGGGCTGCGTATGCAGACTTTGACAACGATGGCGACTTGGATGTAGTGGTCAACAACATCAATGAAAAACCATTTATCTATAAAAATGAAAAGAAAAAGACGCCTCAAAACGCGGCTGCTTTAAGGATCCAACTGAAGGGCCCTGCCGGTAATATCAATGCGATCGGCAGCCGACTCATCGTTAAGGCAGGATCTACACAGTTTTTTGCAGAACAATATGCAGTGCGTGGTTTTCAGTCCAGCAGTCAGGAAGATGTAATCATAGCTACCGGCCAACTGAAAGCCGACTCACTATGGGTGATCTGGCCTGATCAATCGTACACAGTGACATCTGTGGGCAAAGACAGCCTCTTTAAGCTAGCTTACCAAAGTGGCTTGCCGAAGTTTGATTACAGCCGGCTAAACAAAACAAATGAATCTGCACAAAAGGTATGGACAGAGGTTGCGGCCACTGCAGGACTTAATTACCGCCATAAGGAAAATCCCTACATAGAATTTCACCGTGAACCCCTGGTGCCCTTTAGCTGCGGTGAAGACGGCCCTGCTGCTTGTGTGGGAGATGTCAATGGTGATCAGCGAGAAGATATATTTTTTGGTGCCTCTAAAACCTTTAAGCCCGAGCTCTACCTCCAGCAAGCCAATGGCAGATTTGTCAAGAGCCCTCAAAAAGCCCTCGATGCGGATTCAACCTATGAAGACACCGATGCTTTATTAGTAGATGTTAACAAAGATGGTCATCTGGATTTAGTTGTGGCCAGCGGTGGCAATGAATACTCGCTTAAAAACGATTACATGAGACCGCGGCTTTACCTCAATGATGGAAAGGGTAACTTTTCCAAGACGGCCGATGCGCTGGGTCAGGTAAAACTCAATGCCTCAACCGTAAAAACCGGCGACCTCAACAAGGATGGCCATGCCGATTTGATTTTCTTTGGCAGGTCTGTTCCCTATCAATATGGAGCCTTTGCCTCATCCTTTATTTTGATCAATAAGGGCAATGGTACCTTTGAAGATAAGACTAATGAATTGGCCCCTGAGTTTAAAGACCTGGGCCTCGTCACCGCAGCAGAAGTGACAGATATGGATGGCGATAATGACCTCGACATCGTAGCTGCCTGCGAATGGGATGGAATCAAACTGTTTACCAACGAAGGCGGTAAATGGAAATCCTCTATGCTCTACAGCGGTCACGGCTGGTGGTCGTCACTGATCATCTCAGATTTGGATGGCGACGGCGACCCCGATGTATTGGCGGGTAATCAGGGACTCAATACCCGGATGAAGGCAAGCCCCGAAAAACCTGTACGCATGTATTATGCCGATATGGACAACAATGGCACCAAAGAGCAAATTGTCACTTATTATATTGGTGATAGAGAGATACCACTTGCCAACAAAACAGAATTGGAAAAAAAATTGCCTCCGGTTAAGAAAAAGTTTCTGAAGGCCAGCGATTTTGCCAAGGCAGATCTCAAAGATATCCTTTCTTTTTACGACCTCAAAAAGGCACAAAAAATGGAAGCAGATCAATTTGCCAATATGGTTATTTATCAGCAAGCCAAGGGTCAATACAGTGCTTCTGCCCTACCTTCCAATATGCAATACGCTCCGTTGACAGCAGCTGCCAGCCTGGGTAAAAATGAATGGCTGATTGGCATGAACAAGTACAACAGCAATGTACAGATAGGTCGGTATGATGCGGATTTTGGTGGCATCCTTACCATCACAGGTAAAGAGCCAAAGTACCAACACCTGCCTGGCTTATTGCTGAAAGGGGCAATCAAAAAAATCCTACCCATTCAGGTCAATGGCAAGACGCAGTACCTAATTGTTAAAAACAACGACTCCTGTGCCTTGCTTGCCCGTTGAATAGGATCACGGTAGCCAGGGTGAGGTAAAAGTAAAGGTAGCGCCATCAAACAGGCCCTTATCAGAAAGTTTGAGCCGGGGTATTACCAGCAAGGCCATAAAAGAGAGCGTCATAAACGGAGCAGCTAAGGCAGAGCCCAGCTCCTTTTTGGCAAAAACATCGATGGCCTGGTAGTCGGTAGCCACCTTGTAGCCATCTTCGTTACTCATCAAACCCGCCACTGGTAAAGCCAGTTGGTGGACATCTTTGTTATAAGTAGCCACCACACCTCCTTTGCAGCTGACCACCGCATTGATGGCATCTACAAGGTCTTCATCACTTACACCCACTGCAATGATGTTGTGCGAATCATGGGCAACAGAAGAAGCAATGGCCCCCCGCGCAAGTCCAAAGCCATGGATAATGGCAACAGCCGGCGTGGCTTGGGTATATCTATTGTACACCACCAGCTTGAGGAGGTCGTTTTGGGCATCACTTATAAATTCTGAAGGCCCTTCCTGCCAGTCTGCCAGCAGTTCCTGGGTTATGAGCTGACCTCCCGTGGCATGGATCGCACGCAGTTGTGAGGTACCTTCAGGCACGACCAACCTGATTTGGTCTACGGTGATGGCCTGGGCATTGAAATAGTTGACCACCTTGCTTTGTGGCAGGGGGAGCAGACTAACACCATCACGAGCCACACAGCCACCACTGAGGTAAGTGGCAGCAACCTCGAAATCGATCAAATCTTTTACTACAATAAAGTCGGCCGGGTCGCCTTCGCGCAGCAGGCCAATGGGCAGTTGATAGTGCTTTACCGGGTGGACACAGGCCATATACAGGGCATCAAACAAGTGCAGGTCAAATTCTTTGATCGCTCTTTTGACCAGCAAGTTGATGTGACCCAGTACCAACTCGTCCGGGTGTTTGTCATCAGAACAAAACATCATGTGTTGGCTATGATCTCTGGCCAGAGGCATCAAGGCATTGAAGTTTTTGGCAGCACTGCCCTCCCTCACCAAAATTTTAACACCGAGTCCCAGCTTTTCTGCTGCCTCATCGGTTTGGTAACATTCGTGGTCGGTAGAAATGCCGTAAGCAAAGTATTTTTGAGTATCACTGCCCCGAAGGCCGGGAGCATGGCCATCAATAGGCTTGCCGCTTTTGGTAGCAGCCATCAGTTTTTTGATTACTTCTTCATCTTCATAAATTACACCCGGATAATTCATCATTTCTGCCAGGTAATAGATGTCGGGCCGGGCCATTAATTGGGCTATTTGGTCGCTGTCTATGGTCGCTCCTGCTGTTTCAAAAGCGGTAGCCGGTACACAGGAAGGGGCGCCAAAGGCAAAATGAAAGGGACTTTGGGCCGCATCTTCCAGCATGTATTCCACGCCTGCCTGACCCAATACATTGCCAATTTCATGGGGATCAGAGACCGTGCCTACGGTGCCATGCACCACCGCCAAACGGGCAAAATGAGCCGGCGTTAGCATTGAACTTTCGATGTGGACGTGCGCATCTACAAAGCCGGGCATGATATAGTGCTTGTTTTTCTGTTCCTGGTCAAGGGCGTCGATCCTTACTATTTTACCTTCATCCCACCACAAATGCCCATAATAAATTTGGCGCTTAAATACATCTACAATGTTTCCTTCTATGTTCATCATCTTCACTAAAATTTGGAGATTGAATTACAAGATGTAATTTAATCAAAGTATGCCAATTATTCAGTTGACCTGGGTCATTGGGCGTGAAACATTTCACGAAGAAGGCGTAACTTCGTGGTTCATAAACTTAAGATCAAATGCAAAAGGTATATATTTTATCCGCGTTGAGAACACCCATGGGCAGTTTTGGTGGTGCACTTTCTTCTTTCTCTGCTACCCAGTTGGGATCAGTAGCCATTAAAGCTGCGGTTGAAAAATCAGGCATCAACCCATCAGATGTTGATGAAGTGTTTTTTGGCAATGTTTGCCAGGCCAACAATGGTCAGGCCCCTGCCAGACAAGCAGCACTTGGAGCCGGCCTGGATAAAAAAGTACCCTGTACCACGGTCAACAAGGTTTGTGCTTCAGGTATGAAATCGGTCATGTTTGGTGCCCAGTCTATCCAATTGGGACAAAACCAGGTGGTGGTAGCAGGAGGTATGGAAAGCATGAGCAACATCCCTTACTACCTGCCAAAGGTGAGATGGGGATTGAAATATGGTGGAGGTGAGCTGGTAGATGGTCTGCAAAAAGATGGACTTACCGATGCCTACAACCATCAGGCCATGGGTACCTGCGCAGATGCCACCGCTACCAAGTTTAACATCAGCAGAGAAGAACAGGATCGTTATGCCATTCAATCGTACCAGCGTGCAGCAGATGCTACCAAGGCCGGTAAATTCAAAAATGAAATCTGCCCTGTTGCCATACCACAGAAAAAGGGAGACCCAGTGATGATGGCGGAGGATGAAGAATACAAAAACGTGATGTTTGATAAGATTCCCGGGCTCAGACCCGCCTTCTCAAAAGACGGAACTGTAACGGCTGCCAACGCTTCTACCATGAACGACGGGGCTGCCGCCCTGGTTTTGGCCAGCGAAGAATATGTGACCAAAAACGGACTTACACCCCTCGCAGAAATAGTGTCTTATGCAGACGCAGCGCAAGAACCGGAGTGGTTTACTACAGCACCTACGCTGGCAGCTCCAATCGCCCTTAAAAGAGCAGGATTATCCATCGGTGACATCGACTTTTTTGAGGTCAACGAAGCTTTTGCGGTGGTTACAATGGCCTTTAACCAAACCATGGGTGTGGATGAATCTAAGGTCAATGTCAATGGAGGTGCAGTTGCCCTGGGCCATCCACTGGGAGCTTCTGGAGCCAGGATCATTACAACCCTTTACCACGTTTTGGCAGAAAACAATGGTACTTACGGCCTCGCTACCCTTTGCAATGGGGGCGGAGGAGCCAGTGCCATTATCATTAAAAAACTGTAATTGCGCTTACTTTAAATCGATGGTGCCGGCATCGCTGTTTTCAAGCATGCCGCCACTAGCCAATCGTATGTCCTTACCCTGGATGTTCTCAATGGTAATTTGACCCGAGTTACTGAACATGCCCAGATTATCAATGCCATACAGGCCATTGGTAGCGTGGTTGTTCAGGATAGAAATGATGCCATTGTTGGTAATCTCACCTGCCGCCTGATTTCTGATGGCAGTGCTGCCACTATTGGTTATGGTTAGCATTGATGAACTGTTGATCAACAAACTTCCACTATTGGTAAAGGCCGTACCCGAGGTATTGAGCGGGTTGGAGATACTGATATTGCCATAACACAAGATATCACCCGCATTGATCAGCACCCCCTTGTCCTGGAGATTTAGGTTGCCATTGTTTTGAATCAACAGGGTTACATTGGCGCCCAGATTGATCGATGAAGCCCGTGCCGTGGTGCCATTGGTAATGGTGATGGTATAAGCCAATGCCGGATTGATAACCACGTTGTGACAGGGCTGGGGTACAATGCCGGTGCTCCAGTTGGTAGCCACATTCCAGTTTCCATTGGTACCAATCCATGTATTGGTTACATCGGGTATGTTTTCATCCACACTGCTATCACAGTCATTGTCTTTGCCATCGCAAATTTCCGGAGCGCCGGGATAACTCATATTGTCATCGTCGAGGCAGTCCTGGCTACCGGCACAGAAACCGTCGTTGTCAAAGTCGCCACCGTAGCCCGTGAGGCAAAAGTCGCTATAGTTGCCGCCACCGGGTAAAAGGGGGTTGAGTTCCAATCGAAGGGATGCACCTCTCAGACAAAAATCGTTGTAAGCATTAGGTATGCAGCCGCTGAAGTTGTTGTCATTGAGCCAAAGCACCGAGATGGGTGGAATCACCAAAAAGGCGGGCAGGGTTCCTGCAAAATTATTGTTGTCGAGATAAAGGGTTCTGAGGTTGGGTGCATCACCAAAGGAGGAGGGAATGGCTCCGCTAAAATTGTTGTTGCCCAGATCTACGTACTCTAGCAAGGGCAGGTCGTCCAAAAAGTTGGGCAGGGTTCCGGAAAAGTTGTTGCTGTATAAATTTAGGCGGGTTAGCTGGGTCAAAGCGGTGAGGGCAGAAGGAATGGTACCGCTTAGGTTATTGGAACCCAGGTTGATGGCACTTACCCTGCCGGCGCTGGTACAAACTACGCCAAACCAGGTGCATACATTGCAGTTGGAGGCATAATTGATCCAGCCTGTTTTATTGGTCCACGATGCTCCGTTGGTGCTGTTGTAAAAACTGACCAGGGCCGGATAGTCGGGATGACAAGGTACCGATGCATCGTAAGCGCAGATACCAAATTCGCCGTAGTCGTTGGTAGCGGGTACATCTTTGGGGGTTACTCTGATGAGGATGGTCTCTCCGGGTGTGCGCCCCGTGAGTAAGAGCAGGGCATGATTGCCTGCACCAGTATTATCATCGCAGCCAATGGCAGTCAAAGCGCCGCAGCTACCGGCATAGGCCTGGATGACCATATCGGTAAAGCCACCAGATACCTGGCTGGTCTCGATGGTCAGTGAGCCGGATGAGGGCACAATGGCAGAGAACCATAC
>Ga0075163_10011059_pt1 | contig 11766 bp, 11 predicted proteins | sample JI1023141ADNA_FD_71478 | JGI IMG/M metagenome (GOLD analysis project Ga0075163, IMG submission 71478) | Wastewater effluent complex algal communities from Wisconsin, to seasonally profile nutrient transformation and Carbon sequestration -... | ecosystem: Engineered > WWTP > Effluent > Algae... | reverse complement strand
CGAGATTAACCCGATAACAATGTGGGGCTATGGTGTGCTGGCGTTTTGGATTGTGCGTATCTATCGCATCCGCCCCGTCCTCGCGTACGGTACTGTTGGAGGCTTATGGCTTCTTTGTACGATTTTTACTGCAGCAGTCCAGCAATTCAATGCCAATATGACAGGAGCAGTGAGATGAGTACCCAAATGCCTCAAGAACGCTCCAGAACAGCGAAGCTGCTGATATTGGTGGCAGTTTTGCTTGTTATTATCGGTGGTAGCGTCGTTGCCGTTACTTTCAAATCCTCCACCGCATTTCTCGGCGCAGAAGGAGTAATACTGCAAAAAAGCAAAAACGACTGCGGCATAGCGGCGGCAAAAAATGTCGTCAAAAAGTTCGGCTATGAGCCAAACGGTATAGATACGTTGCTCAAAGCAACGCAAACATCCGGCGTAAATTTATTGGAAATCAAACACGCCTTGCAAACATACAACCTTGCCGCAAGCGGCTACAAGACCACTATGCAGGAAATCCACACGCTTTCTCTGCCGATGGTTGCGCATTGGGAAGGAAATCACTTTGTAGTGGTCGAAGAAATTCACGACGGCGATATTACCGTGATAGACCCTGCTATGGGACGTGTTCGTTACAGCAAAGCCAAGTTTGCCGAACACTGGACGGGCGTTGTGCTTTCTGTCCAACGGGCAACGCAAAAGCAGTAATGCAATCGCAAAAATTGTTTACGACATCCTCCCATACCCCATGAATTCACCTTCGCTGACTTTTCGCACGTTTGCTCTGATTGCCCTTGAACTGCGCATTACCTACTGGCAGGAAGCCTTTCGCACGGCACCTGTGAGTTCCGCATTACGCGCACTTATTTTCGTTATAGTCGTGTTGCAGGCATTAGCAACAATGTTCGGTATTGTAACAGTACGTTTGCCGGATGACCTTATTCAGGAGTTGAGTAAATCGCTGGATGCCGTGCGTACCGCACTGCTACTCATCTTGCCGATAGTGTATCTTCTTCAGCAAATTTTTTCTGCACCGTTTTTCATTCGGCAATCAAGTTCACAATTTTTCTGTCCATATCCGGTTCATCGCCTGCATCTGGCACTTCTGCGCTGGTTGGAAGGCGGACTAACGATGACACAAATCACAGGCGCATCTGTGTTGCTCGCGGTTATTGTTTTTACTGCACCCACTGTTTGGGCTGCGCTTTGGCAATGGTTGATTTGGTGGAGTATTCTTCGTACATTCGTGATGTTTTGTCACGAGATATATTGCTTGATTGCTGACCGTCCTGTCTTGCTGTATGTGCTGTATCTTGGCGTTACCGTCTATGTGATGTGGAGTTTCATCGGGCTGATGAACGGCGCAAAATCTTCCTCTCGACCAAGTGGCACATCATTTTCGCTGTCATCGCTGATTGCTTGGCTTGATACGGCAATTATCAGGCAGTCCGGCATACTACCGATAGCGGCAAGCATAGTAATGATCGGCGGTTTATTCCTGTCGGCAGCGTGGCTTTATGGCTATCGTATGAAAAACATCGCCAAATATCAATAGACTCTATCAATAAACTTTTCTTTTTTGCTTCTTGAATTCAAACTCTATGAATCCAATAGACGTTCAGAATGTTTCTTTTGCCTACAACGGCAATAATATGGTGCTTGACGATATTTCCTTTACCGTCCGGCAAGGCTCCGTTACGGGCTTGCTGGGCGTGAACGGCGCGGGCAAAAGTACGCTCACGTGGCTTCTGTGCAATATGCTGGAGCCGAAACACGGCAGTATCAAAATCTTGGGCGAAAAGCTCACGATGGATTCAGACCACATCAAAGCACAGTTCGGCATTCTCCCTGCCGACGACCCGCTTATTGAGCATTTGACCGTCGAGGAGTATCTGACGTTTGTGGGGCGCTTGTACAACATTGAGAAAAAACTCCTTCCCGACCGCATCAATCAACTCCTGCCGCTTTTTGCGTTGGAAGAATTTCGCAAAAAGCAAAACCGTCATCTCTCCACCGGAACACGCCGCAAGGTCGGTATTCTCTCGACGCTTCTTCATTCACCAAAACTTCTCATCTGGGACGAACCCTTTAACGGGCTTGACCCGATAGCAAGCGCGACGCTGAAAGAACTTATCGCGACGTTGCAAACAAACGGTATCACAATTCTTTTCACCTCCCAAATCCTTGAGCCTGTCGAAGCCGTCTGCGATGCGGTGCTGATTCTGGACAATAAAACACTCTTGCTGAATCAAACAATGGCGGAAATCAAAGAGCAAATTCGCGCTGCAAACGTGCAAACACTGGAGCAATTACTGGTGAAACTCGCATCGAAAACACCGGCAACATCAGACTCCATGCGTGACATGTCGTGGCTGAAAGTGTAAACTCCGCAAATTTCTATCGCAATAGAAACTCCGCCCACGCAAAATCAAGCGGTGTGGTAATCTTGATATTTTTCTCTTCTCCCGCAATGACATGAACCGGGAAACCCGCAAATTCGACCACGCTTGCATCATCTGTGCCGAGAAACCCGTGCTCCTGCGCCTTGCGATAGGCAGCTACCAAGATTTCGCGCCGGAAACCTTGCGGCGTTTGAATTGCCCTGAGGCGTGAGCGCTCGTGCGTTGCCGCCACCAATCCTGCTTCGGTACATTCTTTTATCGTTTCTTTCGGTGTCAGCCCCGGAATTGCCGCGCCGTGCTCCCATGCTGAGTTGATGATTGTTTGGATGAAATCGGGCGTAACAAAAGGGCGCACCGCATCATGCACAAGAAGCACATCGGAAACGGCACTAATACTTATTTGGAGGGCGTTAAAGATGGAATCTTGGCGCTCTTTTCCGCCTTCAACTATCGCAGCAATTTTTGTGAGATGATACTCTGCTGTGAGTTCGGCAATAGGAGCATGAAAGTCAGGCGATGCAGCAATAACGATATTTTGTACGGCATCGGTCTCTTCAAATGCCTGAAGGGTGCGAACGAGAATCGGCACACCCAGAAGAGGAACAAATTGCTTCGGGCGACTAGCGCCAAAGCGTGTACCGAAGCCGGCGGCGGGGATAATGACGGTGGTACGCACGTCCTTGCGATCGGCTTTATTCACGATGCTTGCTGAGGTTTACGTCCAGCAGCCCGCGTCCGGTCTTTGTTGCTTGCCCTTTTGCGGTGAGTTCGGCAAAGGCGAAGTCCAGTACGCCATTCACAAACTGGCTACTTTTATCGGTGGAGTATTTTTTGACGATTTCGATGGCTTCGTTGATGGTAACTTTGGCGGGAATCTGTTCAAAACTTATCAGCTCGGCAATGGCAATCTTCAGCACCACGCGGTCAATATGCGCCAAACGACCAACTTCCCAATTCTGCGAAAATTTTTCGATAAGCTCAAGAGCATATTCAGCGTGAATCTCGGTTTTATCCAGAAGTTCAAGTGCAAACTGTTTCATCTCGTCGTCCCAATCAATGATAAAATCAGCTTCGAGGCGCTCTACTTCTTGTTCGGAAAGTAAGCGATTTGGCGTTTCCGCTTCGTCTATGCGATATTCGTAGGGAAAAACATGGGGGAAATTCTCGCGCCAATGCACTTCGGATACCTCCTGCGCTGAGAGAAGCTGCATCACTTTTTCACGCGCTATGCGCCGCGTTCCCTTCACAACCGGCGTAGTGATTACCGTAGCGGAATCCGCTTTGCGTGCGCTCTCCGAGCGTTGTGGTTCCGAGCGATTATTCTGCGACATACATTCGTACTTTCTGCTAAAATCAAACAAAGAACATTGAATCGTGGGCAATCAATCGGCGGTGATTATATCTACCCAACCTTCTTGCAAAAAACGTAATTCTTGGTCTATCAAATTATTACGCGAGAAGTCTGCTAATTTAGCGTGAAATGGGCAGAAAACAAAATTGGATTTTAGAGGCTGCGTTGCAACCATATCGTAGTGAAGCCTGAGCATCCATAGAAACTGAGGATTGGTAGAAATCAGTATTCGTAGAAATGAACACCTGCAATCTGCTATTTCATCCCAATAAACGCCACCATTCTTCCGGCTCGCTCACCGTCGCGGCGGTGCGAGTGATAGCGCTCGTCGCTGATGGTGCAGCCTGCCGCTACTTCGATATGTTGCGCTTTTACGCCGGCGGCAAGCAACTGTTCGGTAATACGGAGGCGGTTGTCGAAGAGATATTCGTCGTCATTCAAGCGCTGAAGCGCCGGAGCGGTAAACAACTGCGCTACGTCCTCGCGCACGACGTAGCGTTCCCCCGAAGCACAAGGCGAGATATACGCCAAAAGCGACGAGGCTTTCGTTCCGAATTTCTTGCTCATATCATTGATACCGCCTTGCACAATATTTCCGTGCGTTCCTTTCCACCCCGAATGAAGCGCCGCGATAACCTGATTTTCCGGATCGTAGAGCAAAACAGCCGCACAATCGGCTATGCCTACGCACAAGATAAAACCATGGGTTTGTGTTACCATTCCGTCGGACTCCTCAAAAGGCTCGTTGATGTGCCGCTCATGGTTTTCGTGCGTAAGTGTGCGCACGGTGGTAGAGTGGACTTGCTTCTGAAACTTTAAGGCTTTGCCCTCCACGCCAATAGCCTCTGCCAAACGAAGACGATGCTCTGCCACTTCTTCCTCGTTCAAAATGCGCCCTTTGAGCAACGACAAACCTGTTTCGGGAAAAAGGTGCGTATTGCGCTCGGTGACGCCTGCAAGGATATTGGAAGGGAAGATGTGGGGTTGTTCTATTTGAAGGCTCATAATTGCTAGGGTTGTGTTCTGAAGATATGGACAGAACGTGGATAAACGTGGTACGGATTCAAAACAAACGTGGAAAAGTGAGCAGTCTCTCGGCAAATGGATATGCACATAGAAATAGAGTTCGTGTTTCGGATACCGCGCTATTACGCCTCACCAAGTTCCCGCAGCAGCGCCTCGCGTTCAATTTCCAACTGCCGAATTTTACGTTCGATAGAATCTAATTCTTCGGGCATAGAATCAATCTCAATGCGCAGCTTCGATGCCGACTCGTCTATGAGGTCAATCGCCTTGTCCGGCAAGAAGCGGTCGGCAATATAGCGATGCGAAAGCTGCGCCGCCGCTATAAGCGCTCCGTCGGTGATTCGCACGCCATGATGCACTTCGTAGCGCTCTTTGATGCCGCGCAAAATCGTGATAGTATCTTCCACATTTGGCTCTTCAATCAGCACTTTTTGGAAGCGGCGCTCCAAAGCGGCATCTTTTTCGATGTATTTTTGATATTCGTCCAGTGTTGTTGCGCCGATACAACGAAGTTCACCGCGCGCCAGCGCAGGCTTGAGAATATTTGCTGCGTCCATACTGCCTTGGTTGGTCGCACCCGCGCCCACAAGCGTATGCAGCTCGTCAATGAAAAGAATAATTTCTCCGTCCGATTCGCTCACTTCGCGCACGACCGCTTTCAAGCGCTCTTCAAACTGTCCGCGAAAACTCGTGCCAGCCACAAGTGCGCCCATATCCAGCGCGATAATCGTTTTGGTCTTGAGCGTCTCCGGCACATCGCCTGTGACGATGCGCTGCGCAATGCCTTCAGCAATGGCGGTCTTGCCTACGCCCGGCTCACCGATGAGAACAGGATTGTTTTTCGTGCGGCGCGAAAGCACTTGAAGGACGCGCCGAATCTCTTCTTCACGCCCGATGATGGGGTCAATTTTGCCTTTTCGTGCCTCGTCATTGATGGAGCGCCCGTACCGTTTGAGCGCTTGGTATTTATCTTCGGGATTTTGGTCGGTAACGCGCTGCGAACCGCGAAAATCCTTGAGAATTTTCACAACAGCATCTTTTGTCACCCCTTGGTCGCGCAAAAGCTGGGATGCAGAGGATTTCTGCTCTGCAATCGCCATGAGCAGATGCTCGGTGCTGACGTATTCGTCGCCTAGTTTTTGTGCTTCTTTGAGCGCAAGCTCCATCACGCTTCCCAAGTCACGGCTCAGAAATTGGCTTCCCACCACCGTTCCACCGACTTTAGGCAGTGCGTCGAGGTCTTGTTGCGTCTTGGATTTGAGGTAGTCCACATTTGCACCGAGTTTCAGCAGCATGGGTGGAATAATTCCCCCCGAATCCTCCAAAAGCGCCAGCAGAGCGTGTGCGGGTTCGATAGACTGGTGGTTGTTCGCAGAGGCTATTTCTTGGGCGCGTTGGAGCGCTTCTTGTGCTTTGAGCGTGAGTTTTTGGAAGTTCATTGCAGTTGCCTTGAATAGGTGGTACGCCAAGGATTAAACAAATCTACAATTTTTTCACAGTTCGGGCAAGAATGAAAAAACGGCGGCAGAGCGCATCAATTCTTGCTCTGTCGCCGCTTGTTTTTGTTACGGGAGCTGATGAGAGTGTTAGCGAGAAATCTCTAATATCTCGTATTCTGTCAATCCCGCCGGTACTTTCACCGAGGCAATTTCGCCAACGGATTTGCCCATCAGCGCACGTCCTACGGGTGAGTTCACGGCAAGTTTATTTTTCTCAAAGTCAGCCTCTTCCTCGCTTACAAGCGTGTATTCGAGTGTGGCATTGTTCTTCTTGTTTTTAAGTTTTACTTTGGCAAGAATATAGACTTTATCTGCCGGATAATCCCCCGGCTCGACTGTCCGCGCACGCGCAAGCGTTGCTTGAATTTTGTTGATGCGCAATTCCAACAAGCCCTGCTCTTCTTTTGCGGCATCATAATCACCATTTTCCTTCAAGTCGCCATGGGAGCGAGCCTCGCCAATTTTACGGGCAATTTCGGCACGACCTTTTGTGGTCATTTCATTCAGTTCGGCTTCGAGTTGATTCAATCGCTCCTTGCTCAGGTAAATCGGTTGTGTACTCATGGTTGAAATATGGTCAAAGTGAGGTAAAAAGATATAAAAATGGGGTAAAACAAAAAGAGGCAAAAAACAATAAAAAAACAAAGCCATCACCGCGCTTTACGGGGAATGGCTTTGGTTCAAAAGCGAACTGCAAATTTACGAAAACTTTATGGTAGTGCCAAGATGAATTTTTGCAAGGTGTTACAATGAGATTACAAGTGCTGAAGCAAGTGCCCCATTTTCGTTTTTTTCGTGCGCATATAGTCAATGTTGCGGTCGTTGTGCGCCACCTCAATCGGTATGCGCTCCACCACTTCTAAGCCGTAGCTTTCCAGCCCGACGCGCTTGGTGGGGTTATTCGTTAGCAGACGCATTTTGTGCACACCCAAGTCAGCAAGTATCTGTGCGCCGATGCCGTAATCACGCGCATCCGGCTGAAAGCCGAGTGCCTCGTTTGCTTGCACGGTGTCCATGCCTTGCTCTTGCAGGGCGTAAGCACGAATTTTGTTCAAAAGCCCGATACCGCGCCCTTCCTGACGCATATAAAGCAAGACACCTTTGCCGTCTTCGCTGATGCGCTTCATCGCTGCATCCAACTGCAAACCGCAGTCGCAGCGCATGGAGTGGAATACGTCGCCCGTCAGACATTCCGAGTGAACGCGCACCAATACCGGCTCGTCAGCCGTCCACGAACCCTTGACCAATGCAATGTGCTCTTTGCCATCCACCACATTTTGATACCCGATGATTTTGAATTCGCCGAACTCCGTTGGCATCTCGGCTTCGGCAACTTTTGTTACCAGCCTGTCCGTCTGCAAACGGTATGCAATCAGGTCTTTGACGGTAATAATCTTCATGGAGTGCTTTTTTGCGAACTCAATGAGCGCGTCTCTGCGCTTCATCGTGCCGTCTTCGTCCAGAATCTCGCACAGCACCCCACACGGCTCAAGTCCTGCAAGTCGCATTAAATCTACGGTTGCTTCGGTATGTCCTGCGCGGCGCAGTACGCCTTCCTCGGCGGCGATAAGCGGAAAGATATGTCCGGGTCTGCCCAAATCAGACGGCTTGGTAGCAGGGTCGGCAAGCGAACGCACCGTTGCAGCGCGGTCAAACGTGGAAATGCCGGAACTGGTATTGTGCAGATAATCTACCGATACGGTGAATTTTGTGCCGTGCAATGCCGTATTGGAACGCACCATCGCGTCAAGCTCAAGCGCGTGTGCCCTTTCGGGAGTAATGGACACGCACACCAGCCCGCGTCCTTCGGTCGCCATGAAGTTAATCATCTCCGGTGTACAGAGTTCCGAAGCACAAATGAGGTCGCCTTCATTTTCGCGGTCTTCATCGTCTAAAACAATAATAATTTTGCCTTGTTTGAGGTCGCTAATGGCATCAGAAATAGTGTTGAACGCCGGATGTGTAGCCATAACTGAAAAAAGTGGTGGTAAATAAGCCCAAGGGGTGAATGGTTAATTTTGAATGAATTATACTCAACGACTCTTCATTGCTAGCGTTGCAGGCTTTTGAACTCAACACCCCAAACTTCACACTGCCAATAATTACTTGGGCATCGTCTGATTCAAAGCCGAATAAGGGTCGGAATTATCAAGGCTGCTGAAGTAGTAGAAAGCGCGACCGTTGGCATCAATTTCCACCGCCGCAATGCGCTTTTCGACAGCGTGCTTCAGGAACTGCTCTACTTCGGAAAGCGAGAAGTCGGATTCAATCACCAATAGCTCAGGATAAACCTTGCCTTGATGCTCAAATGCGTAACGCAAAACTGCTTTTTCCATCAGCACAAAGTTTGCCGGGGCAGAAGGCGACATCGGCGTTGATGCGGGCGCGAGAGCAAGAAATTCTTGATGCTCTGCCTGCAAACGATAAAATTTCTGGCGATTCTCACGGACACCGTAGGCGGACATAGCCGCAATACCGGCAAAAACAAGCGCCGGAACACCAAAATCGGCATCACCGAACACCATTGCAACGCTAAAACACGCGGACATAATCACACTAAAGACCACACTTCGCTTGCCGCTTTCGAGCTTGCGTTCGGCTTGCTGGAGTTTTTTGACAAGACGCTTGTAGGTTTCTTCGCGGTAACGGTCGAGCGCCGTCGGTGCATTGGCGCGTTGCTGCTCAAAACGAGCGCGGCTTGTTTTGGCGGTGTCGAGCGCCGAATCAACGGCATCCATGACGGTATCAATAATTTCGCCGACAATTTCACCGGCACGGGTGCGATACTCCTTGCCTCGGTCCAGGTCGCGCTCAAAGCGGTCACGTCTGCGTTTACGCCATTTATCGCGCATATCGGCAAAGTCTTCTTGCCAATCTTGCTGGTTTTTACGACCGCGATTGTCTTTGCCGGTATTATATTTGTCCCAGTTGTTGTTTGAGAAACTGCTCATGGCGATATTCCTTGTGTAAGGCATGGTATCGTACGGGGCTTCATCGAATGAATTGTTCCGTTTCATTGTATCCGCTCCGAATAGTGTCAAGGATGGTAATTTACAAAAGATTTTACCCTTCTTCCAACGCAAAACACTAAAAAGAGTTTCATTTATTGACGTAGCTCGTCCCAAAATCTTTCACAGTGCGTGAATTCAGCACAAATACTTCTTGTCAGATGCCCCAAAAAAACCGTCAATACTCGCTTCATCACTTTCCTGCTGTCAAAGTACTTGCCGGCTGCAGTCTTGGTATAGCACTGTTTTTGGCGTTTTCTTTTGTGCCGATTTCTTTTGTACCGACTGCTGTTGTTGGTAGTGCGGCGTTGCTGTGCTCGCTCATGGGAATTGTCATTGCTGCCATCATTCATCGCAAGAGGGCGCAACGTGCTGAGCTTGCGCCATACCTCCGCATCGCTGCTTCCGGTTTGTACTGGTGCGCTGCGGTGGCAATAGGCTGGATGATTTGCTGGGAAGCGCAGAGTTCGCGCGTGGTGCAGAATGTGCAAACACTCACACCCGCCATGCCTGCTGTCGTGCGGGGTGAGATTCTGCGCGTTCTCCGCCATGATTCTGTCCTCACCCGTGTTCTGGTGCACGGCGAGATAGACACCAAAGCATTTCCACGCCTACATGAAACAACCACGCTTCTAACAGTGTTTACAGGCAAATATAACGACACAAACCGAAGCGCAGCACAAAAAAGTATTGCAGAGAGAGTATATCTGCACCGCGATAGTATTCGCTCCGGGATGAGTATTTATGCGGTGGTGAGTGCTTCCCTGCCGCGTCGTGCATTGTTACCAACGGACTTTGACGAAGAGAATTATGCTGCATCACTGGGCGCTTCGTTTCTTGCACGGGCAGAGGTGCGAAACGTTGCCGTCGTGCAAGAGCATTTGACCCTACAACGCTTGACCGACATAGCGCGGGCGGCGCTGGAAAGACGTATCAATACACTTTTTCCCGCAGCAACCGCACCCTTTGCGCTGGCACTTCTGACGGGTAATACCGAGCATCTTGCCCTTGAAACCAAGCGAGAGTACGCACGTGCGGGAACAGTCCACGTGCTTGCAGTTAGTGGACTACACATTAGCCTCATCATGGCGATAATGCTTGTGCCGCTTGCGTTTGTGCGCCGTGTGGCTGTGCGCTGGGTGTTGTCGGTTATGGGTATTACCGCTTTTGTGCTGCTCACGGGCGCTGCGCCGTCTGCTATGCGCTCGGCGGTGATGGCAGCATTATTCTTACTCGCTTTTGCCGTGGAGCGCCGTGCGAGTTTGCTGAATACCGTTGCCATAAGCGTTGTGCTGTTGCTTGCGTGGCAGCCTGCACTTCTCTATTCTCCGGGCTTTCAAATGTCGGTGGCTGCAGTGTTTGGAATTTCACTTGCACTGCCTGTCTTTGAAGAAGGTTTTCTGCGGCTTATGGGCGTTCGCGCCATTGGCAGGCGACGCGATTTTCCCATCCGCTCGATTCTTGCCTCGGCGCTCGGCATTACGTTTGCGGCATCGTTGGCAGTAGCGCCGATTGTAGCGTGGTACTTTGGCGTGGTCTCACTTATTTCCCCCCTTGCAAATCTTGCCATCGTGCCACTTAGCTCAATAACAATGCTCTACACACTGGCAAGCGTCGTTTTCTCAGGCTTCTGGGGTTATGGAGCAGAGCTTTTCGCACAGACAGCCCACACGTGCTTGCTTGGAATGAACACGCTCAATCATTACGCCGCGCAGCCACACTTCGCTGCGGTAGAGGGGCGATATGCCCTTGGGCTGGCGCTCAGTCTCTCCGCCGCTATGGTCTATTGTGCTTGGTCAGCATCGTGGCGCGTCTTTGCCTTTCGTGGCGTGGTGGTGATTGCTGCCGGAGTGTTACTGATGATGATTCTGGATGTGCACACGCCATCACCACTGGTACGCCTTCTGCCAAGAGAGCAGGTTGTTGCGGCTGTTGTTCAGATGCAGGGGCATTGTGTGGTTTTGTTGCAAGACCGCCGTGCGGGGAGTTTCGGGGACGAGAGACCAAAGCCCGATCTAAGTTTGGAGCGCTATGTGCAAGAGTATTGTCTCGCGGAGCAAGACTCTCTAACGCTTTGTACCACCGGTGCTGCTTCGATGCTCATTGCATCACGGATTAGCGAACTTTTGGCAAAGCGTCCATCACCGGAAAAACCTCATGTACCTGTCCGAATGCGCGTTGTGGCACAATCGCTGCTTTACAAAGACCCACTCTTTTTTGCTGCTCTGGACACACTTCAAGCCAGAGGCATCAACGTTTCTTCGGCAAGCGATATCATTAAGCGGGATACTGTTCTGCGTTTGATAGAGAACATCGGCGAAGCGCCAGAAAAGAAGCGCTTTGTAGCATGGGATGGTCTTCGCGGTACACTGATGGTGAATCGTGCGCAGCAAACAGACACTATTCTTTTACCGAAAGCAATGGAGTATCGGTTTTGGTAAAATTTTGCATTTCAATAGCTTGAACACTTGGCAACGGAGAAAGGC
>Ga0075163_10011057_pt1 | contig 11767 bp, 8 predicted proteins | sample JI1023141ADNA_FD_71478 | JGI IMG/M metagenome (GOLD analysis project Ga0075163, IMG submission 71478) | Wastewater effluent complex algal communities from Wisconsin, to seasonally profile nutrient transformation and Carbon sequestration -... | ecosystem: Engineered > WWTP > Effluent > Algae... | reverse complement strand
CTCGCCCTGTTGCACAAGGATCTGAAGATCGTCGACGCCATGGCCCAAGCCGCCGGCACCCGGCGCGACATCATCCAGAAATCCCTCACCGACTACGCCCAACTAATGGCCGAAGGCTACGGCGACGACGACATTTCGGCCTTGATCCGCTTGAAGCGGCGCGGGTGAGTTCAAAGTTTCTGACGCCTGCGGCGGAACAACTTCGAGGAAGGGGCTCCCGATGCGCGCAGAGATCGCGACCACCCGATACGTGATGGGGCGAAAGCGCGCTGTCGTCGTTTCCCGATTTGGGGCACTGGTGATTCTGCTGGCGGCGGTTCTAATCGTTGCTTCAATCGCCAAGAACTATCCAGGAAACGCGCAAACCTTGCTATCGATCGGAATCGGGCTGCTGTTGATCCTGTTCGGACAAGTGGCCACCGCCGTTTTCGACATGGCGGATCATGTTCTCGGCAACCGTGCGCCGGGGAATGCTTTCTCGAATGCCGAACGCGATTCGGCGTCGGCAGGTAAGGGATGAGACCGACCGTGCGCCGGACCGTTGAGAATTTTCCTTGGGCGACGCTGTCTTGGCTGCCAGCGTCGATTCTGCTGTTGTTCCTCGGGATGGTCTGGCGACTCGATGCGGCGCGCTTCACGCCGACCGCGCTGACGGATGCCATCGCGAAGTTCGGACTGGTTCTGGCAGGCCTGCTCTGCGCCAGCGCGGTGCTGGCCGTGCTAGGCATCTACTGGGCTGGCCATGCCATCCGTCAAGCAGATGCGCGCCCACGCCTTCGCCACTGGCTGGCGATTGGCTACGGCGTGCTGCATGTGCTGCTGGTGCTCGCGCTGTACATCGCTCGCACCGTACGGTGAGGCTATGCATCCCGGTCACAGTGATCAGGCGGCGTTGCACCGAAGCGTCAGGCAGGACACTTCGCTAATTCGATGGGTGGCGTGCGAGGTCGTTGAGCCTTGCGACTACCCGATCAGCGCTTGAATCGCCGCTGCCTCTTTCGCCAAAGCCCAAAATACGCGCGGCCATCCGAAGATGGCCGCGCGTGCCGCACCAATCAATACGCGCTAACCCGTCGTGTGGGCGCGGTCAGTGACTGTTGGGTCAATAGACCGAAAACACGGCGCGACAACCGTCTTGAACCCAGATTCCGCTGTTGTCCCAGCCCCAGTTGTCGCCGTAGCGGCACTGGGTGCGCGACAGCTGCTGATCGAGGTCGACACTGGCATGGCGAAGGTTGACGTAGCAATAGTGCTGGCGGTTGTCCTGTGATTCGCAGGTGATTCGCTGCGATGGGCCGAAGCCGCTGTGGTAATCGCCGGGGCGGTAGTCGTAGCGGTCCCGATCGCGATCGTTGTCATGGTCGTGATGGGCGGCAATGGCCGCCGCACCGATCAATCCGATGGCCAATGCGGCCGCCGCTTTGGAGTCACGATCACTGCCATGACCCGAACGGTAGTCACCGATATCAAACTGCGCACGGCAACCGTTTGAAACCCAGATGCCGCGATTGTCGTAACCCCAGGTGCTGCCTTGGCGGCAGCTTGCGCGACTGTACTGGGTGGAAAGGCTGACGCCATTGCGTGTGTCGGCTGGGCAGTGCTGGGTCATGCGGTCTTGGGACTCGCACACGATGCTGCGTGCAAATGTCGCGCTGCTGATGGTGCTGAGCAGCAGGCCAGAGGCAAGAACAACCAAGGGTTTAGCGTGGATATGCATAGACGTTCTCCGTGGAATCAGGATTTCTTGCCAGACCACTCTTCGGCGGACAGTTCACCATCGCCATCTTTGTCGGCCTGTTTGAAGGCCTCGCTGACGGCGCTGGTAAAGGACTCCGCACTGACATTTCCAGGCTGCACGTCCTTGCCCTGTGCATCAACGGCGGGTGGGTGCTCCTGACCCGCGATGCGGCCATCCGAATTGGCATCCATGTGACCAAACACATTGACAACGCGATTGCGGAATTCTTCCCAGCTGACTTTGCCATTGGCATCAAAGTCCGCTGCCTTGAATGCGGCATCAGCCGCATCGGCCAGCGCCTGATCGGCGGCAAGACTGGTGGCGCTGAGGGCACCCAAGGGAACCGCACAGCAGAGAGCAAAACGAGAGAGCCAGTGACGCGACACGGACTTGGACATGGATGCACCTCGGTTGGGGTTTAGCGTGAACATCGTTCAACCAGCAGCAGGGTCGAGTCTGTCCGTTGCTTACCCAAGGCCCTGTCAGCAATTTACTGACGCGGGGATGCGTGCATCACGGACAGATGGGCGCGTCATCCAGGCAGACGCTGTAGCTGCGCTGCGGCGCCCCTTTCCCAATCTTTCCTCCGAGGCCACCCCATGAAGAACCTGAGCGCACTTCTTTTGTCCATCGCACTGCCGATGACCGTCGCCGCCGCACCGACGGTCGTCACCTGCGAGTCACACGACAACAAGATGAACGAGTGCGAGATGGATACGTCTGGTGTCGTGGTGGTGGAACGCCAACTCAGCCACACCCGTTGTGTGCAGGACCAGAACTGGGGATTGAATCGCCATTCGGTGTGGGTGAAAGACGGCTGCCGTGCGGTGTTCGCTTTGCAAGGTGCCAATCAGGATCGTTACGAAGAACCAGCGCCATCCGATGAAGACAGCGGCTATCAGAGTTCCGGCCATGCACCCTCGGCGGCAGTTCGTGCCTGCAACGAGTTCGCGGATCAGGGCTATGACGGCACCATCGTTTCGCAGAATCCGATGAAGCCGGGCTGGTGGGAAATCGTCCTGCGCTATGAGGAATACCGCTACGTCTGCAACGTCAGCAGCAACGGCAAAGTGGACTCCTTCGACAAGCTCGACTGAGCGAGATCTTGCCAATTCGCTCCAATCCAAAGGTCTTGTCGCCGCGCTGTGGTGTCAGCGCGGCGACAGCGTTTTTTACGAGGTGGAATATGGCGAGTCGTTCGGTGTGGAAAATGTGCGTGCTGCTGTTGGGTTGTGGGATTGGCTGGCACGGCTATGCCGCGGAAGCACGTGATCCAGCAACACCTCAGGCTTTTGACAAGCTGATTGGTGACGCGAAAGCCACTGGCGATGGTCCATTGCGCGCCTATGCTGGCAAGCAGCAAACCCTGTTGTCGCTGCCGACCGCCCTCGAGGGTCGACTGTTGTTCTGGTATGTCGAGGCGGCTCGCTTTCCTGAGTCTGCGGTGGCCACACTGGGTAACGAAGTGGCAGGTGCCGTTGTCGTGCTGGAACAGCATGGCGATCGTCTGATGGTGCGCGATCGCAGCCCGGCCTTCCAAAAGCGTTCCGGCAGCGGTGTTCCCCGCGCGGAGTCGATTGACATCGACGAGCGTCGAAGCAGTGCGGCGATTGATACCGCAATCGATGGTGTGGCACTCGGTCCAATTATCGCCGTGTTCCCCATTCTGGCGGAGGCCGAAGGACGCTGGCTGATTGATTTGACCGCGACATTTTCGAATGACATCGACGGGCTGACTGCGACCAACCACATTCTGCAATCCGGATTGGTACCCGCTCCGATTGGACTGACCGTCGATCCGACGAGATCCTTCATCTCTGACATCGATGCCTATCCGACCAATCTGCATATCCGCACGCAACTGACGTTTCGCGGCGCCGATCCGGCGGCACCCGCCGAGGGCTTCAAGCCGATCACCATCGAACTGGGGCATTCCCTGGTGCTGTTGCCGGAGAAGCCCATGGCGGCACGTCGATACGATGATCGAGTCGGCTTCATCCCGACGCAATTCGCCGAGTTCGAGACGGCGGACGGCAAGGCGGTCTCCAATGACATCCTGCATGGCGTGATCAGGCGGCATCGGCTGGAGAAGCGTGATCCGGTCGCTGCGGTCAGCGAGCCGATCAAGCCGATCGTGTTCTATGTTGGACCCGGCGTGCCTGACCGCTGGCGGCCCTATATCAAAGCGGGCGTGGAAATGTGGCAGCCTGCGTTCGAGAAGGCGGGCTATCGCAACGCCATCCTCGCAATGGACGCACCGACCCCGGAGCAAGACCCTGAGTGGAGTCCTGAAGACGCGCGCTACAACGTGATCCGTTGGCTGCCACAGCCTTTCGTCAATGCGATGGGGCCGAGTGTCTCCGACCCACGCTCGGGCGAAATTCTGTTCGCCCACGTCATGATCTGGCCTCAGGTACTGGACTACTTCTCCAACTACTACTGGCTGATGGCCTACGGCATTGAGCCCGACGTAAAGGGCTTACCCCTCAGCGAGGCCAAGCAAGGCCAACTGTTGCAGTACATCGTGGCGCATGAAGTGGGTCATTCGATCGGTTTGCGGCACAACCATCTTGCCTCCACGGCTTACTCCGTTGCCGATCTGCGCAATCCCTCGTTCGCCAACGTGCGTGGCTCCAACGCGTCGATCATGGCCTATGGCCGCATGAATCAGGCCGCCCAGCCCGGCGATGGTGTCACGCGCGTGCTGCCGATCATTGGCCCCTATGATGAGTTCGCCATCCAGTGGGGCTATGGCACGCATGGCGACACCCCCGAGGCCGAGCAAGCCGAATTGACGCGCTTGGCAGCGGCGTCGGTCAACGACCCCCTGCTGCGTTGGGGTGCAGGCGAAGATGGGGTAGAGGATCGTTGGGCATTCGATCCTCGCGTGCTGAGGGAAAACGTGGGCGCCGAGCGGATCGAAGCGACCCGGCTCGGATTGCGCAAGATCGGCTTGGCTGTCGATGCGCTGCCAACCGAGGCGCCGCAACTCGTTGACTTCCGTGCCACTTATGACTTGGCAATCGGTCAGTTCGATACGTTCCTGAGCAGCGTGCTGAAACTGATGGGCGGTCAACTCACCGGCGCCGCCGGAGACGGTCGACCGCAATTTGTTCCTGCCACGGAACAACGCGCGGCAGTGGCTTTCCTGCTGGACGAAGGTCCACGGATGGCGGACGTGTTCTTGAAGCCGGAGATCGTGGCGCGCGGTGAGCCATTCGCTGGCGATCGTCTGGTCGATACCCGGCGTGCCCGCTACGTGCGGGAATTACTCTCTGGCCCACTGCTGGCAAGGGTACAGACCCAGCATCAGATCGACCCGACCCAGTTCGGTGTGTCCGACCTGATCACCGAAGTCACCGCGCACGTCTGGCGTGATCTGGATGATCTGCCGAACTGGCGACGATTGCAGCAGAGTGGTTGGCTGGACATGGTCGAGGCGGCCGTGCATCCCACGCCCGATCCAATGGCGGCGGCGAAGGCGGCCGAACTTCTGGCGCAGCGTTACTCGCAGGGCTATGTCGTCAACCAACTCGCCCGCAACGCGGACAGCATGTTGCCTGGCTATGCGCTGGAGACCTTGCCTGGTCTGGCGACGCGCTTGCGCCAAGCGGCACGCAAGCCTCGAGATGAGGAGTCGCGGGTGCATTTGCTGGCGATGGCGCGGCGGATGGATCTCATTCTGAAACCGGCGACGCCCTGAGCAGGCGCCGCCTTGGGCGGCGCTCGCGCTTGACCGGCGTGCTTGACCCGGGGGAGGACCGCGTCATGGCACTGAACGGGATGCTGTGGATAATGGAGCCCATGAATGGCTCCACCCTCGGCGCAGACCCTAGCCAGTTCCATCGATGGCAGATCATGATTGTGGACGACCATCCGATCGTCCGCATGGGCCTCGCTGCCCTGATTGACGCCGAGCCCGACATGCGAGTGGTTGCCCAGGCCGAAGACGTTCAAGGTGCGCTGGAACTGTTGGGCCAGCACACCTTGGATCTGGTGATCATTGATCTGTCCCTGCGCGAGTCGAGTGGTTTGGATCTGCTGAAGGAAGTCGCGAAACGGCAAATGCGCGCCATCGTGGTGTCGATGCAGGACGCGCCCACCTGGGCAGAGCGCGCGCTTGCGGCGGGTGCGCGCGGATACGTGCACAAGAGCGAAGCCGGCCGGAATATCGTTCAGGCCATTCGCAAAGTGCGCCAAGGTCGTCTCTACGTCAGTGACTCGGTCTCACAAGCCTTGCTGGAGCGCCGCCTCAGCAGTGGCCGCAACGAGGAAGAGCGCGATACTCCGCAAGTCGAACGCCTGACGGATCGCGAGCTGGAAGTGATGGTTCGCATTGGGCGCGGACTCACCACCACGCAGATCAGCGCCGAGCTGCAGGTCAGCCCCAAGACCGTGCAGACTTACCGCGACCGCATCAAGCGTAAGCTGGCGTTGGACAACGCAGCCGAATTGTCGGCCGAAGCCACCCGCTGGGTCGTGCAACGCGGCTGACATCTACCCCAGAGGTAGTTCGACGCGACAACATGTGCCCTCGCCCGCGGATGATTCGAGGGTGAAGGTAGCGCCAGCCAGTCGCGCGCGCTCCTGCATGCTCGCCAGTCCCATACCGCCATGGGTTCGCTTGGCGGCAGGATCAAAGCCGTGGCCGAAATCGCGGACTTCGACCTGCAGCATGGCGTTGGTGCTGCGTACCGACACGATCGCATTGGCACTGCTCGAATGGGTTCGCGCGTTGCGCAAGGCTTCTTGAACGATACGGTAGATGGCGAGACCCGCGGCGGCGTTCGGCTCGCTAATCGGCTCAACGCAGTCAAACTCCACCTCAAACCCGGTCCGCTGGGCGAAGGTGCGACATTCACTGTGCAGGGCGTCAACCAGACCGAGGGTCTCCAATGCGGGTGGGTGCAACTCACGTGACAGGACTTGAACGTCATTGGCCACGCCTTCCAGCGCCAGCGCCAATTCCTGCATCTGTGCACTGGATTTCTGGTCGCCACCGCGCTCCAAAGCTTGCAACGTGCTCCACGCCAGCATGGCCAGTCCCGCCAGACGCTGGGTCACATCGTCGTGCATCTCACGCGCCAGTCGACGGCGCTCATCTTCCTGCGCGTTCAGGACTTGCGCCGCCAGTTGGCGTGCTTCTTCCCGACTGCGGCGCAGCTTGGCTGCCTCTTCGCGCAGCTTCAGCTCCAAGTGTTTATAGCCGCTGATGTCCACCGCGGTGGTAATCACATGTTCCACCTCGCCGCCATCCGAAGAAAACCCGGGTCGTTTGATGACTTTGTACCATCGCGCAGACTGTTCGCCCTCCTGCAACTCGAACTCGTCGATCACGAGTTCTCGCGATTCGCTGATGACCACCCGATCCAAGGTGGCAAGGCGTTGAAAGTCATTCGACCAGACCGGAATAGTCTCAGGCCCATCACTGCCAGCCAACTCGGATTGGCGTTCAATCACGGCCGTGGCCGCCTGATTGCTCAGTGCCACAGAGCCGTCTTTCGCGCGCACGAAGATCGGATGAGGACTGGTGTCGATCACATCGCGCAGGAAGGTGCGGGCGCGTAATAGAGATCGTGCGTGCTGATGCCTGATGTGGGCACGCCAAGCAGTCACTGCTGCAGCGATGCTCAGAATCAGCAAACCGACGGCGATCCTTACATCCAGCCGTTCCCACCAGCCTGCGACGACATGGACGCGATAACTTTGTGCGGCAGTAACCCAGTCACCGCTCGGAGCGCGGGCCTGAAACTCAAAGCGGTACTCGCCCGGGGGTATTCGGCTATAGCGCGCTTCGTTGCCGGGCTCGATTTGAGACCAGGCTTGCTCCAATCCCACCAACCGATGTCTGAACTGGATTGCCTCAGGACGCAAGGTCTCCACCGCCGAGTAGCGCACCCGCAAGGAGCGCTCATCGGTATCCAATTCAAAGCCGTTGGCATCCAAAGGTAGTGCGCGTGTGCCGGCCCAAGCCTCCAGCAGATACAAGCTGTCCGGTTGCACGGTGGGACTGCGGATCTTCGAGGTGTCGATCAAAGCCAAGCCACGAAGACTTGGATAGACCAGCTCCCCAGTATTCAGCCTCGTGATCGAAGGTACGCCCCAGCCGTTGGTTTCGTCGTCGAGCAGTCCGTCGCGACGGTCGAAATGTTCGATCGGCAGGGTCGGAAGCTCGCCTTGCTCCCAGCCATCCAGATCGTCTAGCCGCACACGAGCCAGACCGCCATCGCCAGACATCCAAAGGAAGTCATCGCCTTCCAGTGCCAGAGTGTGGATGGGCCAGAAGCTCAAACCACTGTCATACCCGAAGACCGCGCGTCTGCCCTCCTTCAATCGGACCAGCCCAAGCGCGCCACTCGCGACCCAGAGTGTGCCGTCCGTGGCCTCGGCGAAGGCACTGACATAGTCGCGCCGCGGCTCGCCCAGATCAATGCGATGCCAACGATCGCCCCGCTGTTGAAACAGTCCTTCGGCGCCTCCGGCCAGCAAGTGGCCACCGCGATCGCGCGCGATAAACCGTGTGGCACGAAGTGGCAGACCGACGTTCGCATCATGCCGCGTGATGCCGTCAGCCGAGAGTTCAATCACCGGATTGACCCGATCGCTGATCCACAAGGTGCCCGCTTTGATTGGATCGGCGTACAGAACGGAAATGTGGCCGGCCCAGCGCTGTCCCTTCGGCCCCGCCGGGTGCAGTCGGCCTTCATGCAACCACGCCAGGCCCGATTCTGTTCCGACCCAGATCGCGTTGGGCTGCTCGACATCGAAGGCCAACGCCCACGGGGTCTGGCCAGGTAGGCCCTGCGCAGTAGACCAGTGCTGCAGGCGTTCTCCCACGTGATCAGTGCGGAACAGGCCGCCGCGAAACGCGCCCGCCCAGATCTGTTCGCCATCGCTCAACACGGCTGTCGCACTATTGATATGCAGACCTTCAGGTCGACCCAGCGATCGCACCGCACCCTCTCGGAGCCGCGACACACCGCCCGCAAACGTACCAATCCACACGTCGCCCCGATGATCCTGCAGAAAGGCTCGTACTCGCCAGTCGTTGAGTCCGTCGCCGAGGGGGCGTTGTTCCATGGCCCCCTTGGACCATCGCAGCAGACCGTCGGGTCCGCCAATCAGCAAGCGCTGTTGCGCATCGACGAACAGCTTGCCGACGCTGGCGGCGGGATGGATTCGCTGCCATTCGGACGTCTCATCCGCACGCATCCACACGCCATTGCGACACGAGCTGTATTGGGTGCCCGCGACGTCGATGACAAACCCACCGGCGAAACAGCCTGGCGCATCAGGACTGGACTGCCAGCGACCGTCGACGAGATGCCATAGACCTGCGGAGTCCGTTCTGGCCCAGAGCGAGCCTCGATGAACCTGCAGAGCGACGACGACGGCCTCCGCCAGCGGCGCACCTGACTCCACGCGCTCCTCTCGATCTTCAAGGACGCGCCAAAGTCCGCGTGCGCTGGCAACCCAGAGAGTATCGCCCACCCAGCGCATATCCATCACCGTTGCGTCCATGCCGGACAAGATGACGGGCTCGACGGGATCCAGTCGGTCGCCCTCTAGACGGCGAATACCGCCGTACTCAAGACCGATCAACAGCGTCCCGTCAGGTGATAACGCGAGGTCAGTCACCGGTGCCCGCGGCAGTCCGGGTAGGTTGGACGAATTGAAGTGGCTGAAAACTTTCCCGTCGAAGCGTGACAGACCTTTCACGCTGGCGATCCAGATGAAGCCATCTGGCGTTTCCACCAGGTCGCGCACCCAGTTCGAGCTCAGACCTTCCGCTTGACGCCATTGCTGCACACCGAGCTGGGCCAGACTGGGTTCGGAGGACGGTGCACTCAGCGCGATGTTGCCAAACAGTGCGCCGATCAGGAGCGTCGACCCGAATGGCCAGCGAGGCCGGAGCCAGACGGCAAGCAAATGGCAAAGCGACATGGGTTCGATCCGACAAGGCATCCGGTGCGCAGTGTAGAGGCGAATCGCGAAAGCGCGGCTGCACGCAGGCGTTTCGTCCGAACGCGGCGAAGACGGGTGCCAGCGGATGAAGGGTTGTGCCCATCCGCTTCCGTCTGATGAGCAATGACGTGCGTGGCAGGGTTGCCACGCATGCATGCCTCAACACGACTGGAGACTCCATCATGGCCCTGACTCGCGTGCTTACGGTGCTGCTGCACCTGCGTTCCCGTTGCTTCGGTCCAGCCTTGCTGGCGTTCGGCCTATGCCTTCCCGGATCGATGCTGTGGGCGCAAAGCAACGCGGTCCCAATCGAGAACGCCATTGAGGTGGCACAGGGGTCCACCCATGCCTGCGTTCTGCGCGAGGGACAGGGCGTCTGGTGCTGGGGCAGCCAAGGCGCAAGCGGCCAGATGGGTGATGGCACGTTGGTGCCGCACGCATTGCCTCAACCGGTGAACGGATTGCCCGGCGACATCACTGCCGTGGCGGTGGGCGGCGACCACGCGTGTGCCATCGACGACATCGGCGGCGTGTGGTGCTGGGGCGAAAATGGCAGCGGTCAGTTGGGTCTTGGCGATACGCAGGATCGCAGCACGCCGGTGGCGGTGACTGGGCTGAGCGTTGCAGCCGCGCAATTGTCCTTGGGAGACCAGCACAGTTGCGCACGCTCCGCGACCGGTGCGATGGCATGCTGGGGCGAAAACGGTGCTGGCCAGTTGGGAGACGGCAGCACGACGGACCGGCTGAGTCCAGTCAACGTCCAGGGCCTGCCAGCAGGAGTGGTGGACATTGCGCTGGGATTCGCCACCAGTTGTGCGCTTGACAGCAATCAGGACATGTACTGCTGGGGAGACAACAGTTCAGGCCAGATCGGCGATGGCACCACCAACAATGCCGCACTGCCACAGCAGACCGGCTTCAATTCGGTGGCGGCGATGGCGGTTGGCCTCTCGCATACCTGCGCCATCAACCCGAGCTTCCAGACGGTGTCCTGTTGGGGAAGCAACTTCGCGGGGCAGATCGGTGACGGAACCACCACAACGCGTCTGTCGCCAACCCAGATTCCCGGTCTCGATGACGTGGTCGCGGTATTCGCCGGCGCGTCGAGCAATCACACCTGCGCACTCGGCACGGCGATCAGTCGTGGCACCACGCCCCAACTCTACTGTTGGGGTCGAAACGACTCCGGACAGCTCAGTGATTCCAGCTTTCAGAATCGATCGACATTCAGCGCATTCAACGGCATCGCCGGGGCCGTGGTCGATGTCTCGCTGGGTTTCGCCACCACGTGTGTGCGTGTGGCCAGTGGCCGGGTTTTCTGTGCGGGATGGCTGAACGGAAGCACCGGCGATGTCACCCATAGCAGCGCGCCGCTCGCCGTGACCGCGGCGGGTACCTTCGGCCGCGAGATCGCCGCCGGCAAGGCGCATACCTGCGTGCGGGCAAGCAATGGCAGCGCGCGTTGCTGGGGCAAGAACGACGTCGGTCAATTGGGTACCGGCGGCTACTCGCAGGCTCTGTTACCGCAGGCGGTACCCGGCGTCACCAACAGCAGTCAGCTGGTGGCGAATGCGGATCAAACCTGCACGCTGATTCCTCAAGTCAGTCAACCGCTGGCCGGAAATCCTAACGCGCAATTGATCTGCTGGGGTCGCAACGCGCAGGGTCAGTTGGGCGACGGCAGTGTGCTGAATCGGCCTGCGCCCACGCTGATTGCCAGCGCGGGATCCGCGGTGACCTCGATTGGCCTCGGCTCTAATCATGCGTGCATCAGCTATGACAGCAGTGGTCTTCGGCGCTGCACGGGTCTGAACGATTTCGGTCAGGCATGCGCAAGCAACGGGCTTCCGCGCACCAGCTTTGCGGCGTGCGATGGCAGCCTGCCGGAAGTGCTGAGCATTCGCAGCGGCGGTCTGCATTCCTGCGCAGTGACCGTCCAAGGGGATGTCGCGTGCTGGGGATACGGGTTGCTGGGTCAGCTGGGCAATGCTGCGACCGCTGACTCGGCAACGCCGGTGGCGGTGCAAGGATTGCCCAGTTCCATCGTGCAGGTTGTGTCTGGAA
>Ga0075163_10011056_pt1 | contig 11767 bp, 12 predicted proteins | sample JI1023141ADNA_FD_71478 | JGI IMG/M metagenome (GOLD analysis project Ga0075163, IMG submission 71478) | Wastewater effluent complex algal communities from Wisconsin, to seasonally profile nutrient transformation and Carbon sequestration -... | ecosystem: Engineered > WWTP > Effluent > Algae... | reverse complement strand
TACCGGTGTGGAGGGAAGTGCCTGAGGACGTGCGACTTCGTGTGTCTTGAAGTGTGTTGCTAGGCGCCGCCGGCATCTATTTCCAAGCGTGCTCCTTCAACCACTCGGACATCTCTCCGTACTTGTAGAATCAACAGTGACCGGAACCCCCGGCGCCTGCTCGCCGTAGAAGCCGGTCCAGATCACACGCCCGCCCCGGATCACCGCGATGCCGACCCCGGCGGACTTCTGCTCTGCCAGGAGAACCGGCATCAGCGCATTCATGATGCCAGGGTCAAGCCTGGCTGACTGTTGGCTGCCCGGACCGAGATTCACGCAGCCGACGAGCAAGAGGAGCGTGCTCACAACTGGGATGACACGTAACACAGGCACGCTCCTCAGAAGGGCGGACAACGAACGGGCTAGGCAACAAGGGGGTGTCGCAGGTTTCGACGGCGCCCGTCCACGAAAACCATAGCGTCGCCGGCCGCCCCGACTCCGCACCGCCGGCCGAAAGAGCTCGGGGCGTCTAGAAGAACCGCGAAAATGCGCCTTTGGCCGGCTTACGGACGGACCGGGAGCATTACCTCAACATGGCGCCGCCCGCTGAGTTCTGACCAGGAAAGGCCTGTTCTGATCACGGAGCAGTGACCAAGCGCTCACGGCTGTCCTCACACCGATTGTAGCCATGCGCGCACATGTCAGGCGCGACATGGCGCTGGTCAGCTCTCGGCGGGCACGGATGATCAGATCTGAGCGAGCGTCAACATCTCCATCGATTGAAATCTGAGCTGACGGTTCGACGAGAGTTCGTGATCACCGCCCGATGGCGGCGTGGACGGCCCAACAACTCCGTTCGCCCCCAGAGGCTCAACTCCTTGCGGAACTCCTCTCTCGGGCGAAACGCGTCGAGTCGTCGGCGCCGCTCCGCGCGGTCCATCCAAGCAACGGCCCTGGGGCGCTCCTCCTGCATGTCAGCTGATGCGCCGGACCGACCGCGATTTGGGCTCGTTCTGTGTAAACGGGAACGTTCTTAGATGCTCAGGTTGAGACGGGATTGGGAGTCGCGCGAACCGAGAGCCACAGGTGATGGATCATCGCGACAAACAGGACTGCCCACGCCGCCAGGGCGGCGTACACGGTGAGGTGCGGAATCACCGAGAGGAATTCTAGGCCCGTAGCCTGAACGAGCCTCACGGTGCAGACCGTGTACATGCCAATCGGAAAAACCATGCCCCAATACTGTGGGTCGTACCGCAAGGGAAAACGTCGGACGACGTGCCGCCACACGCCGAGGATGAGCAGCAGCGGGATCCACCATGTCGCGGTGGCCCAGAAGAAGAGGGTGAATCCTGCGATGAACGGCCGCAGCATCACCAGGAACGGCCAGAGGTGCGCCTGAATAAGCAGCGACGCCCCTGCCAGTGTGGTGATCGCGACGGCGCCCATGTTGATCCAGTACGGCGGCGTCATCTGGTCCACTGTGAGCGCGACAAACGTGAGACGGTAGAAGATCAGCGTGATGATCGTCAGGTAGAGCATGCCGCCGACCAGGTACAGGCACAGCGCGAAGAACAGCACGACCTCACGCCCGCCCTCGATCCCTGGCGCGAGCAGAGTTCCGAGGACCGACACGGCCTGGGTCGCCACGATGCCGAGGAGCCACGCCCCGTTGATGCCCATCTCGAGGGTCGGTTTCGATTCGCGAACCACCGTCGCCGTGAAGAACGCGTACATCACGACCACCCAGAGCGCGATGCCGGCGACCCACAGCGCGTGGGCCACGCCGGCGCGGCCTGTCAGAATCGTGATCTCGCTTCCCAGCACGCAGGTCCCAGCGACCACCGTGAAGAACCCCGGCCCCCGTGCGTGGCTGTTCAGGTCGTGGAGCACGCGCGGAAAATACAGCAGGAACCGAATTACGAACATGACCGTCAGCACTGCGTAGGCGCAGAGGTTGATTGCGAGCAGCACTGACGCTATGCGCGGCATCTGCAGCAGGTGCGCGGCAATCGACACAATCCCCGTGGCCATGACCAAGGCAAAATAGCCGGGGAACAGGCCCGCGACCCCTTCGGAGAGCCGGCTGCCGATGGAGCCCATTGGCGATCCGGTCATCTGTCGAGGCCGAACAAGTACCAGAGCAGCCCGGTATTGAGGCCAAGACAGGCGAGGCTGCCCACGGCGGCTGGGACGACAGTGCCGCTGTCGCCACCGAGGTAGGCATTCATCGTCGCAGTCAGTAGCCAGAGCTGCAGGATGACAATCAGCACCACAAAGGCGAGCATCGCATGCACGATCGGCATGCGCTGCGCGCGGACCATCCGGAGTCGTCGGGTCATGTCGTCGCGTCCTCCACACCCGTCGCGTATACGGTGCCGTCCCGCACCTCCAAGAGCACTCTTGGTAGCGCCCGCTGCGGCGGGCCTGCGAGAGGCCGGCCCGTCGCCAAATCGAACCAACCATTGTGGCAGGGACAGTGGAGTCGGCCTAGATCGACGGCCGGGACGACAGGGCACAAGAGATGCGTGCACTGCTGATCGTAGGCGACGAAGGAGGCCGCGCCCGTCCGTATGAGGAGCCTCGGCGTGCTGCCTTCCGGGTACGTGAACGTCTTGGCACTGCCGATGGCTAACTCGTTCTCACGGGCGATCGGCGCGCTCACTGATGGTGTCGGCTTCCGGCCGAATGCGCTCTTGAGCACGATCCAGAACTGTCCGGCCACCAGCGCTGCGCTGGTGAGCACCATGAACTTGACGAGTTCCCGGCGCGACACGTACTCGTCCTGTGCCCAGTCGATGGGAAAGTCGCGGCGCCACTTCGGCTGCTCGGCGATCGAGCGGCCGTCTGGAGGCGTGGTCCCGTGATCGAGATCCCGTGGACCCTCAACGCCGCGCTGATGCTGAATCATGCGTCACCCCTATCCGGTGTCTCCCCGAAGACATCGTCCAAGATCTCGTGGCCGATCGTCGGCTCGTGCATCGCGTCCGTCACGTTGACAATTTCAACGGCGGCGTCGCGCGGGATCATGATGTTGACCTTGGTTCGAATGGTCTGCATCCCAAATTGGAACGTGTTCACCGGTTTCGCGTGCGGGCGCAGCCGCGCCATCTCGTCGCGAGTGCCGAACGCCAGCGCCTGGCTTGGACAGGCGGATGCGCACCATGGCTTCAGCCCAACCGACGTCCGGTCGTAGCACATATCGCACTTCATCATGAGGTTCATCTTGGTCTGCATCTTCGGAACGCCGAAGGGGCATGCCAGGACGCAGTTGTTGCACGCGATGCAGCGCGGCTTCCTGGCCGTCTGCACGATGCCGTCCTCGGTCCGCTTGATCGCGTCGGCCGGACAGACCTCTGCGCACGTCGGCGAATCGCAGTGCATGCAGACGACTGGCACGGTCTGCGTCGAGTGCGCGCGATCCACGTAGTCGAGCTGAATCATCGACTGCCCCTTGTGGGTGTCGCATTCCGTGCAGGCCTGAATGCAGGCCTGGCAGCCGATACATCGGCCCGGGTCGATGAAGAACTCGAGAGCATCTGGAACCGGCACGGGTTGGGACCTGGCTATTGTTGCGGTTCGAGGGCATCGGCGTAGTCAGGCGGTGCGTCCGCCTTCCGTACCCGCACGGCGCACACCTTGTACTCGGGGATCTTCGAGATCGGATCCTGCGCGGAAATCGTCAGCTGGTTGGCACTCTTGCGGCCCGCCCAGTGGTACGGAATGAACACCGTGTCGGGCCGGATCGTCGTCACCACCGACGCGCGCAACGTACAGTTGCCGCGGCGACTCTCGGCCGTAGCCCACTCTCCGTCGGCAATGCCAAGGCGCGCCGCCAGCCGCGGGTGCATCTCGATCCGCGGCTCCGGAGAGTGATCGACCAACGGGCCAATGCGCCTGGTTTGATTCCCCGAGAGGAACTGGCTGACGACGCGCCCGCTCGTCAGGATGATCGGAAACTCCTCGTCCACGTCCTCGGTCGGCCCCGCGTAGGGGGTCACGTTCAGGCGGGCCTTGCCGTCCGGGAAATAGAACGGCCCGGCGCCCTTCGCAACGGGGTTCCATGACCCCACTTCGAACAGCCGGGGCGTGCCTTGCGGGCCGGGCATCGGGACGCCCTCTGGCACGTCGCTCGGACACGGCCAAAACACGCCGAAGTTCTCCTCGATGCGCTCGTAGGTAATGCCGGAGTAGTCGGCAATCCCGCCCTTGGACGCGATGCGCAACTCTTCGAACATCGCACGCGGATTCTCGAAGGTCAGTCCCTGCTCGCGGCCCAGGGCTTTCGCGATGTCCTGGATGATCCGCCAATCGGGCCGCGCTTCGCCTGGGCACTCGACGGCCTTGTTGATTTTGATGACGCGCCCTTCCGTCTGCGCCACAGTGCCTTCGTCCTCTTCGTGAAGCGAACCCGGCAGGACGACGTCCGCATAGCGCGCGCTTTCGCTCATGAAGAAGTCGAGGACGACGTAGTACTCCAGCTTCTCGAGCGCCTGTCGGACGAAGTTGTTGTCCGGCAGAGAAACCACCGGGTTGAAACAGAGGCTCAGCAAGCCCTTGATTTCGCCACGGTCGATCTTGCGAATGATCTCGTAGGCATCCACGCCCGGCTGGGGGAGGTCCGACGGATCCATCCCCCAGACACCGGCGATGTACGCGCGGTGCACGGGGTTGGCGAGGTCACGGCCGCCCGGAAGTTGATCGCATTTCTGGCCGTGTTCGCGTCCGCCCTGGCCGTTGCCCTGTCCGGTGATCGTCGCATACCCACAATTCGGCCGACCAATACGTCCGGAGGCGAGCACGATATTGATGGCGCTCATCACGTTTTGCACGCCGTGGCTGTGATGCTCGAGGCCGCGCGCGTGGCAGAGAAAACTCGTCTTCGCCGTGCCCCACCATTCGGCTGCCTGCTGGATCGACTTCATCGCGATGCCAGTGACTTCGGCGGTGCGCTGCGGCGTCCATTCACGGACGTGTGCCGCGACCGCATCGAATCCGACCGTGTGGCTCGCGATGAACTGGTGATCGATCCAGTCGTGCTCGATCATGAGGTGCAGGATGCCGTTGAAGAGCGCCGTGTCGCGGCCCGGTTTCACCGGGAGGAACAGGTCGCAGGTCCTCGCGATCGGCGTGATGCGGGGATCGACGACGATGATCCTGGCGCCCTGCTCGCGGGCCTGCCAGACATAGTTGGTCGTTATGGGCGCGCACTCGGCGATGTTCGCGCCGCTCACCAGGATCACGTCGGCACCGAGAATGTCTTCCCAGGGGTTGGCAGCGCGATCGATCCCAAACGCCTTCTTGTTGCCCGCTGCGGCGCTCACCATGCATAACCGGCCGTTGTAGTCGATGTTCGCGGTGCGCAGGCACATGTGGGCGAACTTGCCCATCAGATAGGTCTTCTCGGTAGTCAGGCTCGCGCCTGAGAGCAGCGCGAAGGCGTCCTTGCCGTAGGTGCGTTGTATGCGATCGATTTCCCCGGCGGTCCTGCGGATAGCTGCGTCGTAGGCCATCGTCCGAAAGCCGCCGGGCAAGCTGGCATCCTTCTCGTACGCATGGAGGAGGCGATCGGGGTGCGCCTGCTGAAGATAGCGCTTGATGCCTTTCGGACACATCATTCCCTTGTTGAAGGGAAACTCGTACCACGGCTCGACGCCCACCACCAGGTTGTCCTTGACCTTGAGCTGCATGCCGCATTGCTGACCGCAAAAGCAACAGTGGGTCTTGACGTATTTATCAGGCTCGACGCCGGTGTCGAGCCGGCCGTCCTTCGCGTAGGCAAGATGCGGCCCGAATTCGGCGATGGTCTCCCGATCGAGTGGCGGGGTCGTCTCGGTGGTTCGAGTCGGGCCATTCATGGGGTCAGCGTGCTCCTGTGGAATCGGTGGCGACGGACTGGCTACGGGAAGAAATTGTCGGCGTCTTCGACACCGAGCGGGCCTTCGCCCAGCGCGGGATTGGCGTGGACGGGCATCGGCAGCGGACGACTGTCAGGCAGCGGCGCGCCGCCGCGCCGGCCACGCCACAAGGCGCCCTGCGCCATGGCCAGTGACGCCCGCCGGCAGCGCGGGCAGATCCACTGGTAATGGCCGTCGTCACCGGGGATGTCATACTGGAATCCCAGCTGGCGTTCGACCTCGATCAGATCCTCGATGTGCATGCGCGAGCTGAAAGCATGGCCGCAGCGGCGGCAGTGCGCCAGTTCCTGGGCTCGGCCGATGTCCTTGTAGAACCCGACGCCAAGCTGCGCCGGCCGCTGAAAGATGTGAAAGAACTTCCCGAACGGGAGCCAGAGGAACGTGCCGATCACCGCGATCGCATGCAGCATCGCAATGAACGTGTAGGCGTACCCCTTCATCCACGTGTAGCTCACGGTGAGCATCAGGCCCGTGAGGCTGACTGCGAACAAGAGAATCAGCGGCATGAAGTCTTCCGCGAACCGCTGGACCGCTGCCGGGCCCTCCTCGCGCATGCGTCGTCGCACGGCCAGCATCACGCCGGCAATCACCAGAAACGACGACCACACCAGGCCGTGGAACGCGACAAACGCGATCACCGAATCGTGCGGAAACCGGAAGGCCGGGAAGCCAAACGCGACCGCCTCGTAGAGCGACAGGTCGCCAGGAACTGGACGAAAATGCAGCCACCCAAAGACGAGAGGAAAGGTGATCGCCACGGCGATCAGACACCCCCACATGATGAGCATGTGCGTGAGCCCGCGCAGCCGACCTCGCGCAAAGATGAAGCGATTGGCGAGCAGGTCGGCGCCGACGCGGCGAAACCACGTGACGGTGTTCTGTCGTCGCCGCCCTCGACGGAAGAACGCCTGCCAGCCACGCCTCCAGTAGAGGGCGGTGGGTGGGCGCTCCAGCCACAGCGCATATCGATAGGTCAGGCCAAACGTGGCGAACAGCACGGAGAACGTGTAGCCCACGAGGGCCGCGTCGAAATGGGCGAGGTTCCGCGAACCGACAAGGATAAGGGCCGAGAGAACTAGCGTGGCGCCAATGCCCCAGGCGACTGGCCTGATCCCCTGACGAAGTTTCGACGTCCGGAACGTCGCCGTAGCCGAAGACGCAGGCATCACACCCCTTTTCCGAACCCACTCAGCAGGCCGTACATCATCGGCCGACAATCGTGTGGACAGTATCACCCGAGTCGCCACACGCCGCCCGACTGTCTTCCAAGGCGTGAGGCATCGCCGCCTGGTGGCCAGGGTCTGATACGGCTGGACCGCTGGGCCAACTCGGGCTGCTCGTCAAGGGCAGCGTCATGCGAGAGATTGAAAACCGCCAGTGCGCATAGTCGCCCCACGTGCGCTCTTCCGATTGTGGCTCACGCCGGCACGGAGAGGTCGGGCATCGGGCGTGCGGTGAACAGACGACGGCAAGGATGGGCAAGCCATCGCGCCCATCGCGCAGACCGACCCACGCGCGCGCTGTCAGTGGCGATCCCGGTGTTGGCGTACATCTGGCGGTACAACTTCGAGATGAGCACGAAGGCGATGCGCGACTTCAATGACTGGACACACCGCGACCGCACCCAGACGTTGGTGAGACTGTAGAACTGGTCCCAGGCGCGCTGCGTGCCACGCCGGATGTCGTCCGCGGCCATGGTCGGATGCGGCGTGTACACCTTGGGCCGTTGTGCCTGCGGAATCAGCCAGTGGCGCGTGAGCGGTACACCAGCGATCCGGGTCTGGTCCGCGGCCAGCGACGCTTCCCAGGAGGCGAAGTCGTTGGTCCCCGGGAATGGGGTCAGCATAACGAACTGGGCAAACGTGACCCCGGCCTGCTGTGCAACGGCGACCGTCGCGTCGAAGGTGCGCTCGCGATCGCTCGCCAGCCCGAAGATGAACGACCCCAGCACGTGCACACCGTGTTCGCGGAAGCCGCGCAACCGCTCGATCAGCGCGTCGCCGGCAACGTTGAAACCCTTGTGGACGTCCTTCAGGCCCTCCGGCGACACCGACTCGATGCCGACGAGTGCCCCCTTGATCCGCGCCTTGTGCATGGCGTCCAGGAACTCCGGATCCTCGCCGGCCTCCATCGTGATCTGGGTGAAGAACACCATGTCGGACGGCAGCGCAGCCAGGCGGCGCATCAGTTCGAACCGCTCGGATCTGATGGCGCTCAGAGTCTGAAACGAGGTCTGGTCTGCGCGCCGGGCCGCCATCTTGAGATCGGTCAGGGTCACGGGATGGAAGTTGTCGTCGGCGAGGGCGATGAACCGAAAGCCCTGGCGCCGCAGTTCAACGATCTCTCGGATGACCCCGTCGCTCGTGCGCTGGCGGGGGCGCTGGCCGTCGGTCTTCCAGACGGAGCAGAACGAACAGTGCTTCGGACACCCCCGCACCGTCTGCACCGAGGCCCACATGTACCGGTTGGAGGGCATCAGGTCCCATCGTGCCGGCAGCAGGTGCTCCGGCTCGACGCGGCCCCCTTCGTACGTCGGATGAAGACTCCCCGCGACACAGTCCGCAAGCGCCCGCGCCCAGGCCCGATCGCCGTCACCCTTGACCACGGCATGGGCGTCACCGAGCGCGTGGGCCTCCTCCGGGAAGAGGGTCGCATGGATACCACCGTAGATCACGGTGGCTCCGGCCTTCCGAGCCAGGCGACCAATCTCATAGCCTCGGAGCGCGTTGCCCGTGTGGATGCCGATGCCAACGATATCGTCAGAGACAATGCTCGACGGGACCAGTGGCTCGAGTGTCTCGTCGGTGATGATCGGGTCGCCGTAGTGCCGAGGCGTCGCTTCCGCCAGTACGTACAACCACCGTGGCGTGATGACGCCGATGCCGAATGACACGTGACTCGGATTGATCAGATGGACTCTCACGTTAGCTCCGTTGAACGACACAGAATAGAACCGTGTCGGTGGCTGGCGCGACGCGCGTCACATCGAAGGCCTCGCGCACGCATGTCCATAGCACCGCCACGTTGTGGGTGGCCAGGTAACCCGCCAGTCTGGTGGCGAGCGCGCGGTCCGCGCAGGCACAGACATCGGTGGGCCAAATTCATGCGGACGTCGTGGCGCCCGGAGCGCTCGAAATATGGTGCTGCATCACCGCGGCGATCCGTAACGCTCGTGCCTTGGTGTCTTCCGCGCACGGCCCACTGAACGAGGCATCCACGTTCTCGTGAAACAAGTCGAGCCACCGCCCAAACTCTCGGTCGCCAAGCGGAACGTGACGTGCGAGTTCACGATGGACGGCCAGCGGGTCGCCCCGGAATCCGGCGACGCCGAACAGCACGCCCTCCCAGAAGGCGTACATGTTCGGCAGATGCCGCACCCAGTCTGTCTTGGCGACATCGTCGAAGATCGGACCCAGGAGTTCGTCGCCGCGCACGCGCTCGTAGAACCCGTCGACGAGGCGTTCGATGTCGGCGCGAGAGGTGATGTCTTCTCTATCGGGTAGGGTCATGGGCCCACCTCACACATGGTTGTCTCGCACTCGGGGCCGGAGACTGGTCACGCGCGCCACCCACTGCGGTTCGGCAATGAGGTCAGCCAGCGAGTAACGGTCAAGGACGGAGAGGAACGCGTCAAAGGCCTCCGTGAGCACCCCCTTCAGGCCGCATGCTCGCGCCAGCGGACACGTGTTCGTGTCGCGGTCAAAGCACTCCACGAGCGTCATTCTGCCTTCGGTGCGCCGGACCACCTCGCCGATACGGATGCGGTGAGGCGGTGTCGCCAGCGCAAAGCCGCCTTGGCGCCCGCGGGTCGTGTCGAGGTACCCGAGATGCTGGAGCTCGTTGACGACCTTCACCACGTGATGGCGTGAGATGCCAAACACCGCGGCGACGTCAGTCGTGAGGCATCGCGACTCCGGACGCACCGCCGCGTAAATCAGCACGCGGAGGGCGTAGTCGGTGAAGGAAGTAAGTTGCATGTAGAATACAACTTTAGTCTACGCGGAACGCGCTGACAAGGCTCGGCGCAGAAAAGGATCGCCCGTGTCCTCGACCCCACTGCCCTACCCACCGGAGAGGCGTGCTGCCTCGAGTCGCTCATCGGGCCAACCCCTGGAGGCATCGCAAGCCGGATCCTCGCCAAGGCAGCGGGTGGCTCTGTCACCCTGTTTGCGTTCGACGCCGGCCAGGGCCTCACTGAGCACTCGTCCCCGTTCGACGCCCTTATCCTCGTACTCGCCGGAACGCTCGACGTGACCATCGCTGGCGCGCCCGTGGAGGCGACGCCCGGCACGATCGTCCGGCTCCCCGCCGCTGTCGCTCACGCCGTCGAGGCTCGGGATCCGACACGCATGCTTCTCGTGATGCTGCGAGACACCGCTGCGGCCTGAGGCTCGGCAGCGAACGGTAGACGGCGAGGTCGTCGGTTGCCCGAACTGGAAGCCCGAAGGATCGTGATAAAGTTGCATTTATTATGCATCTTAACGCGTCATCGGTCAGAGCGGATGGCCGGACACTCACCCTTCACGACGGCGGCCTGCTCGCCCTCGACCACGACGTGCCCCACGACGTCACAGCCCTCCACGACAGCGTCTTCTTGCTCACGGTCGCTTGGCCGGGCGAGGCAGGCACATGAGTGACGCGGCGCCTGCCGCACGAGTGACGCCGAGCGTTTCGGAGTTCACGGCCGTCGTCCTGGACTCGGTGGTCAATACTCCGCACACCAAGACTCTGCGGCTCGATCTCGGCGCGCCCGCCGGCTACCGCGCTGGCCAGTACGTCACCATCGACCCGCACCAGTTCGCGGAACTGCGTTCGATCGTCGGGTCTCTGGAACAGGTCAAGCGCCGCCGCGAGGCGCCCCGCGCGTACTCGTTGAGTTCGGCGCCTGACGAACCCTGCATCGCGATAACGGTGAAGGAAGAGGTGTTCGATCCCGGCGACACCCCCTTTCCGCCGCTGCTCTCCGGATTTCTTGTCCACGAGGTGCGCGCCGGTGATGCGCTGACCCTGCGCGGATTTGTTGGAACGTACACACTGACCGACGAAGCAGCCGCCGAGACGGACCACGTGCTCCACCTGTGCGCCGGCTCAGGCAGCGTTGCGAACCTTTCCATCCTCAAGGACTCGCTTCGGCGCCATCCACACATCAGTCACACATTCGTCTATTCCAATCGGACGTGGCAGGACGTGATCTTTCGGAGCGAACTGCGAGCCATCCGGCAGTGCTGGGGCGAGCGGGTGCAGGTCATTCACAGACTGACTCGCGAGAACGGCCCCTTGCCTGGCGAAGCAGACGTCGCATGCGGTCGCATCGATTTCGACCTGCTCCGGACGATTCTCGCCGCCCATCCGACATCACGCGTATTCGTGTGCGGCCCCGGTGTGAGCGTACGCGAACGGCGCGCAGCGGCTGCTCAGGGCACCACGCCGCCGCCGCCGCGATTCATGGAGACCATGCTTGGATACCTGGATGCGCTGGCGATCCCGCGAGCGCATATCAAGGTGGAGGCCTACGGATAGACTCGCGCGCAGACAGACTTCATCTGGAGGGGACGCCCTGTCAGCGTCGCGGAGTACGACGCGTCGTCTCCGGCCGTTCGAGCACGGCCGATCTCGGCGGTACAGTTCCTGCGGAGGCTTGCGTCTTTCCGGGTCAGGACAGGTGACGCGTACGCCGTCAGCACGTGCGAATGGCGTCAGTGAATGAGGCCGCGCGCGGAGACGGCTGGCAATCTCACTCGCATTGATTCCCCCGGGCCAGCAGCGCGTCCGCAATCAGCGAGCGGTGACAGCGCCACGGCACGGCCTCTGCGCACATGAGATGAGCAGGACATGCGCCCGTTTCGCGAGGTCAATCCACCCCTCCAGGC
>Ga0075163_10011055_pt1 | contig 11767 bp, 14 predicted proteins | sample JI1023141ADNA_FD_71478 | JGI IMG/M metagenome (GOLD analysis project Ga0075163, IMG submission 71478) | Wastewater effluent complex algal communities from Wisconsin, to seasonally profile nutrient transformation and Carbon sequestration -... | ecosystem: Engineered > WWTP > Effluent > Algae... | reverse complement strand
TGATCCTACAGGTATTCCGTATTGTGCAAAGTGGAATCTTGAACGTCTTTCTTTAACTTCATCAACTTCCTTTTCTTGCTCTTTAGTTAAATCGCTATCAATTTTTTCTTCTTGAATTTCAACTCTTTTTAAGGCAAGAGTTGCATATTCTGGATTCATCTTAAAAAATTCACGACTATCTCTCGCTCTACGATCTGCAAAAATTGAATGTAGCCATTTTTCTTCTTTTTCAGCATTTTCTACGGTCGCCGCATAATAAACCTCAAACGGTAATGGTGTACCAGTCCGATCTAATTGCTTAATTCTTTCCTTAACATCTCCATGAGTAAAACCAATTTTGATGTACTCAGGCATCGATTCATTTTTTAAGATATAAACAATTTGATTCATAAATTTATTTTAATAATTCGTTGGTTGAAACATTCAACGCTTGAGCTAAATTGGTAATGGTAGCTAGAGTCGGATTTGTCTTCGCATTCTCTAGATTGCTAACAAAGGAACGATCGACTCCTAACTTCTTAGCAATCTCAACCTGGGTGATGTTTTTCTTGGTTCTAATCCGTTTAAGGTTTTGCCCAAGTTTTTTCACGTCATCTGTCATAAAAGTATTATATCATATCTTGTTGTAGTATAAAACAACAAAAAGGACTCTCTATGTAAAGAGTCTCATTTACGAGAATTACGGTCCCAATTAGCAACTGGCTGGCTTACTGGGGGCACATCTTTAAGTAGTTCGTCCGATTCCGTCTTATCTACGGACACCATACCGTCTTTGAGAATAAGCTTGCTTTTGAGGTTTAAGAGTACATGACGTTGCTCGAAAATATTACCCTCTCTCAAAAGGAACTTCATATATTTTTTGATGTTGATATCACCAAGCTCTTTCGTATCAAAACCATCTGTGGCTCCCATAACATCTCTGTGAAAACGATACATGCGATCAACGTCGAGATCCATTTGTCCGCGAACACCAAGCTCATCAATAGTTAACTCGTCGATGATGTTACAAAGCTGTTTTATAAGATTATCCTCTCGGATATAACGTAACTTACAATGACGGTCTTTATTCCTGTCACAACCATAGTAAACATATCGTGCAATGGAACCATCTTTGAGTGCCTTAAACTTTTCTTCTGCGGTCACCGTTGATCCACACAGACCACACTTCATGAGGTTGAGATATGCAAAATCTTTTCTGTAAATTCGAGTAAGCCGACTCTTTTTCTTTGTTTCAATTTGTACCTGATCAAACAGTTCCTTTGTAATGAGTGGCTGATGCGCCCCTTTATACCAGTTACCACTTTTCCTTGGATACTCAAACATGCCGTAATAAAATGTTCGGCTAAGAATTCGCTGAACGCTTGAAAGGACAAGATGTTTCTCGTTTGGTGATACAAAATCCAGTTCATCAGTTAACCAGTTTCTGATACGGTGTTGACTCCAACCTTGGGCTGCCTTTTCAAACATTAGCTGAACGATGTGAGCACGGGTAGGATCTATCTTTACAATCCCTCTATTACCTTTCTCACCGACATTGATGTATCCCATTGGAGCAACTCCTGGCCACAGTCCTTTATCAACTAATGCACGCAAACCCCTTCGTACATTTACACCTCGATTGTCATTTTCCAATTTTGCCTGAGAGCCTAGAATCATCAACAGAAACTTTTCATTGGGAGAGTTAGAGAATGTTTGGTTGTATGTTTTTATCTCTAAAAGAGACTTACTATCCATGAGATCAATGAGTCTGCCAAGGTCGCCCGCATTTCTACTAAGTCGATCTGGGTGCCAGGTAAGGATTGCGTTATATTTTCCTGCGTTTATTTCATCAATCATCTTATTGAATACCTCTCGTTCACCAGAATTTTTAGCCGAATGAGCTTCTGTTTTTACAACAACAACAGTGAGACCATCTCTCTCGGCGAGACTACTCATTTCTTTTACCTGAGACTCGATGGAAAGAGCTTGTCGTTCTTCATCTTCACTGGACTTTCTTGCATACAAACAATATCGAAGAATTGGAGCCGATTCTTTTTCAATTAGGTTATTTCCTTGTACAGATCCTACACGTTGAGACATATAGTAATTATAAAATATTTTAATTCTGAACTGAAGAGAAATTGCTGTAACTTAATACAACAAAAAACACCTCCGTTTGGAAGTGCTTTTTGTTCTGGTTACTGCTCTCAGCAGGTATGCAATTACGGTATAGATTTCATGATTAGCTCTATCTTTGAGCTAGCTCAAGTTTGCTGCGGGTCAGGGACTCGAACCCCAATACTTTGCTCCAGAGGCAAATGTCCTACCATTAGACGAACCCGCAATAACGAGCGTACTATACCGTAAAAATGGAGGTTTTTCAAGGATACATAGTATTCTGGGTAATACGTAAAAAGGTATGTATTTTTCTTGGTTTTTCACGATTGAGCATCAAAAAAGCGTAAATATTGGCTATTTTTAGGTATAATTTACGTTTTTGTTGACTTATAACCGTAAATTGACTATAATAGAAGGGTTACATTTATGATTACACTCTCTAAAAAAAATCAATACATACTTAACCTCAAAAAACGTTTCGATACCCTTAAAAAAGGCAAAGAGGCACTTTTGGCAATTATAGAAGACGTGGAACTTGCAGAATCAGTCTACAACTCCAATGCTATTGAAAACTCAACACTCACACTCCCTGACACAGAAAAAATTCTGTTGGATTTAGAGGTTTCCAAAGATTACTCACTTCGTGAAGTATTTGAAGCAAAAAATTTAGCTCGGGTCTATGAGTATATAAAAAATAAAAAAGATACGATTGTTTTAAATCAAGAAACAATTTTATTTATTCACGGACTGTTAATTGGAGGCATCGATGATTCAATCGCTGGCCGATTTCGAAAACAATATGAACACGTGCGCGTGGGTAAACACGTTGCACCTGCTCCGGAGCACGTCATGCGTATGATTGAAGTATTGCTGTATGAATATAAAGCAAATCACGATACAAATATTTTCGCAAAAATAGCATATTTTCATTTGCAGTTTGAAACCATTCATCCATTTTGTGATGGCAATGGTCGTATTGGTCGCGTTTTGATCAACCTGCAGCTCCAAGAATTTGGATATCCGAATATTATTATCCGAGATAAAGAAAAACAATTATATTACAAAACGTTTTCTGAGTTTCGAGATAAACAAACGATACGATCAATGGAAAAAATTATTTATCTTGCTCTTTCTGAGGGGCTGAATAAAAGAATTGCGTATTTGGAAGGGCAAGAGATTGTTCTTTTGTCAGAGTATGCAAAAAAGCATGCTATTCCTCTTGCGAATCTTATCAACGCAGGTAAACGTCAAACCATTCCTGCCTTTCGAGAAAAAGGGGTTTGGAAAATTGGAAGTAAGTATATTCAAGAAAAGTAAGAAATCTGTTCGTGTGAAGATCATGTTACACTTACCCCATGCGTTCTAAAAAACATTCTCTCGTTATTATTCTCGTCGTTTGTATCTGTGCGGCGATTGCGCTCATTCTATTTCGCGCTTCTTCACCACGCGAAGCTGTTTCGGATGTTCCCGTGAGTCGTGTCTCTGAATCGGATATTGTGGAAGTGTATGTGCGTGAGAATATTGCTGCGCTTGCACCCGAAGACGAAGTGCTTGGTGGCACGTGGTATGTTGCGTCGATGGTGATTGATGAATCAACTGATACAGGAACAGTGGAATATGAAGACGGACACATTGCCGGAACGGCGACGTTTGGGTACGTGATCAGTGATGATGGTGTGAAAGTCACGAATGTGCAGAAGAGTCAGGAGTAGGAGGCGGTGTATGTGCTCGTGGGTGGTATACTCTATGTGTCGAACGAACACGATTACTACACTAATGAACACACTATGGTAAAGAAACAATCGAATGTAGGAAAAGTTGTTGCAGTCAGTGCAGGCATCGCTGCACTCTCATTTGGTGCGTATCTTCTTTTTGGGCCGAATGGCAAAAAGAATCGAAAGACGATGAAAAGTTGGATGGTAAAGATGAAGGGAGATGTGCTCGAGAAACTTGAAAACGTAAAGGAAGTAACAGGTCCGATGTATGACACAATCGTTGATCAAGTATCGGCAAAATATAAGAAACTCAAGAATGTTGATCCAGTAGAACTCGCCGCAGAAATTGCTGATTTGAAAAAGCAGTGGAACGCGATGACGAAGGGAAAGAAAAAAGCAGGTGCGAAGAAGGCGGTAAAGAAGGTTGCGAAGAAAAAGAAATAACGCGTATTGTGTAAATGCAAAGAGCGGCGCCCTTCGGGCGCCGCTCTTTGCATTTGCTATACTCAATCTGTATGAAAACTTCGAAAAAAACGACATACCGTATGCGCGCTCGCGTATGGCGTTGGCCCGGTGAGAATGGATGGCACTTTATAACACTTCCGCGCGAGATGTCGGCGCAGATTCGCGAGCACTACGGAAAGGGTATGATTCCCATTCATGCGACGGTGAAAAAAGCGACATGGGATACGTCACTCTTTCCGCACAAAGAATCACACGGCTATTTACTGAGTATCAAAAAAGCAGTTCGTGAAAAAGAAGGAGTGTATGAGGGGGACATGATAGTTGTGTCATTTGAGGTGGCGTTCACATCTCAGAAGTAATGCCGTATACTATAAAGTATGACGTATTCAATTCATCCTATTCTTGTGCACTTTCCTATTGCACTACTCGTCGTGTATTCCGGCATAAAATTGCTCCCGCTGAATCGTTGGTTTCCAATGGTTGCATGGACGCATATTGAACGCGCACTGTTACTCGTGGGTGTGCTTGGTGCGTTTGCTTCACTTTCGAGTGGTGAAAGTGCCGAACACCTTACCACAGCAAGTGATCAATTGGTTGAGACGCATGCCTTTTTTGCAAGCGCAGCAACATGGCTCTACGGCATATTGCTTGCAGGTGAAGTGCTCACCGTTTTGAATCCATGGCTTCTTCCACGACTGAACATACAGTTCGTGTCTCGTCTTTTTACGTGGTTCCAACATGTGCTCGCTCGACCGTTTCTCTCAAAATTGATTGCATTCTTGGCACTGATCGCCATTGCACTCACTGGTTTGCTTGGTGGCGTTATGGTCTATGGAGTAACGGCTGATCCGCTCGCACCGTTTGTTCTGAAGTTGCTCAATATTACGCTCTAATACCTGCTATACTATATATATGAAAAAGATACTCATCATTGCCGTGTTGGTTGTTATTGTTGTTCTTATTGGTGGTATGACGCGATCTGCTCCTGATGTGGTATCAGTGTTTCCTCAGAAGTACACTGACTCAGTTGAACGTTTCTCTTTTCAGTATCCTGATGGCTACACACTCGACACAACGCACGCGTATGGAATGAATCCAAATGTAACGATTGCTGGCGTGAAAATACAAATCCCCGCGTCACTTGCGACGGGAACAAATTTGTCTGCCGATACATATTTGAGTGTCGAACATCTACCACTCACTTCTGAATGTACCGCAGAACGATTTCTTGATGGAATTACCAGCACCACAACAGAAGTTCATAATGGAATAACGTATTCAGTTCTAACTCTATCTGGCGCCGGTGCGGGCAATCGCTATGAAGAAACAGTGTATGCAACTCCTGGCGCACGTTCATGTCTTGCAATTCGTTACTTTATTCATTCAACCGTCCTTGAAAATTATGACCCAGGGACACGTACGCAATTTGATGCAGCAGCTCTTCACACAACATTTGATGCAATACGAGACACACTGACGATTACAAAATAATAGCGAGTTATACATGAAAAAAGGATGTATGGTTCATCTTGAGAAAGATGCAATACGCAACACAGATTTTCGTCGAGTGCTCTATACGGGTGCGCATATGCAGCTGGTGCTTATGTCACTTCGTCCACTTGAAGAAATAGGGCTTGAAACACATCACGACAATGATCAGTTTTTTCGATTTGAAGCCGGAGAAGGGAAGGTAATTATTGATGAGATGGAATACGTCGTAATGTCAGGTGATACAATTATTATTCCCGCTGGCGCACAACACAATATTACGAATACTTCACATGATGCTGATTTAAAAATGTACACTATATATGCACCAGCCCATCATGCAGATGGCATTGTGCGGGCAACAAAAGCAGACGCCACCGCACAAGATGCGCCGTTTGATGGCGTAACGACCGAATGATTGTCACAAAGTCCTCACTGTATCGTAGTCATATGTAGAAGCGTCCATGAGTACACCGAAGACAACAGAAGATGCGCTTTTTACTGAGTTGTTTACTCCGCTTTTTCGTTATGTGCTGTTTCGTGTACGAGACCGGATGCTCGCTGAAGATCTCACGCAATCAGCATTTTTAAAATTTTTACAACAAACACATCGTCCTGACGATCCAATTCTTGCGCGACGATTTTTATTTACCATAGCGCGAACGACGCTGATTGATTACTACCGTGTTCACGGAAAACGTCAGACAGAAAGCATTGAAGGTGCAGACATTGAATTTGCAAGTGACGACCGTGGACCAGAAGCATTATATATGCAGGGTGAACATGCGAGTATCGTCGATGAATTACTACACACACTCAGTAATACAGAATCACAGATAGTACTCCTGCGAATGACGAGCCAGATGAGTTACGACGATATTGCGCAGGTGGTTGGTACCACATCACAAAACGCACGACAAATATACTCGCGGGCGCTCTTAAAAATGAAAACATATTTACAAGCTAATCATCCAGAGTTTCAGTATGAATAACGAAGAAAAAAATATTGAGTCACTGCTCAAAAAAGAAATAGAAACTATCGACGCACCACGCGCGGTATTTGATCGTGTCATGCATACTGTCACACAAAGTACCGTGCATCGTAATACAGAAGTGAAGGCACTTGTGCTTTCACCTTATCAATCATTTTCTTTTTTCATGAAAAAAATAAGTATGATCGGTGTGCCTGCGTTAGTACTTCTCATTATCGTTGGAGTACAGATGAACAAACAGACACCACAAAACGACGGAGTGGTGCGTATTGATACAACACAACCTGTCGAACTTCCCACACAAGCGGAAGAAACAGCACTCCTTGCATCGGGTTCAATTGATGCAATTGTGGATAGTTTTGTGACTGAAGGCACGTATGAAGCAAATTTAACAGCGACAGAATCAGATGATGTCACTGTTGTCGAAGATGAGCTGAGCGCATTTACTCGTATAGAAACAGCATATGAAAACACATTCTAAAAATACATTCGTAGGATTACTCGGATTAAGTCTTCTCCTGACGCCACTTGCGGCATTTGCTGCACCACGTACTGGTGCCGGATTTTGTACGCAAATCGATACTATTCTTGAGAAACAAACAACCAATCAAGAAGCGCGCCTTGCAACATTTACTGAAAAGAAACAAGCCCGCCTCGCATCGCTTACTGAAAAACGAACACTGCGTGATGAAAAGCGCGGTGGTCATCGAGGTGATGTTGATGCGCGTCATGATGCACGATTTGACGCACTTATGACAAAGGCAGATACTGATGCAAAGAAAGCCGCAGTGACTACATTTGAAGCAGACGTGAACGCGGCTATAGCGAAACGTCGCACAGCCGTGGATGCAGCAGTTACAGCATTTCGAAGTGGTGTGGACGCGCTCGTGCAAGGTAACGGTGGTTCACTCGATAGTGCTATTGCCACCCTCACTGCCTCAATTGATGCTGCAGGGGACAAGGCAAAAGATGCATGTGTCGCAGGGACTGATTCACGAACGGTAGCGGAAGCATTTCGCGCTGATGTAAAAGCAGCACGCGAGACATTTAAGAACACGCGTACGACTGAAGCTATTCGCACTCAGATTCAAGCACTCGCGACTGTGCGTAAAAACGCAGTTGCAGGGGCAGTTGCAACATTCAAAGCTGATATGGACGCAGCAAAAACAAAACTCAAAACTGCATTTGGAGAATAATACTGTCTCGTTAAGTATAAAGAAAAACCCAAGAGTCATTCGGCTCTTGGGTTTTTCTTTAGATAGACGTGAGTTATTTTGGATTTTTTCTTTTCGCTCTGTTGAAGAGTGATGTCGTACGATGGTTTGTATGACACCTGTTCCTGAATTATATACATGGGAAGAATGTAAAACGCATGTTGATACTGCGCTTCGGAAATTTTTATCAGCGCGTATTGAAGCGTACACACCACTCACCACCGATCCACTCCTTCGTGATGCAATCTATCACGCCACGCGTATCGCAATACACGGAAGCAAGCGTGTGCGCACGTATAGCGCCTATCTTGCATACGTATCACACGCGCAGTCACGAGAAATCCCGAGCTATTTTTGGGACGTCTGCGCAAGCATTGAACTCTTTCATGCATTTTTGCTCATACAAGATGATGTGATTGATCGAGGAACGATGCGACACGGACTCGTGTGTCTACACTCATATATACATACGAGATTGGTTCAAGAAAAACGATCAGGTGATTTAGATCATATTGCCGAGTCGTACACGTATCTTATAAGCGACCTCATGTATACTTGGGTCTACGATTGCCTCCGTGCGCCTACTCCTATGGACGTATTACCACTCCTCCTCTCGCAGTTTTCATCAGCGACCGACACAGTGGTAATTGGACAATTACTCGACGTTGATCACACAACAAAACGCAGAGTGCGCACATGGGAAATTGAAACCAAGCATGAATTAAAAACCGCGCATTATAGTTTCGTATTTCCCATGCAGATCGGGCAACTCCTCGCACACGCGCACGAGTCGCTACTCTCCGAATCAATTGGGGTTCCACTCGGAATGGCATATCAACTGCAAGACGATCTACTCGATATTGTGTCCGACGTGGCCACAACAGGGAAAACAATGTGCAGTGATGTCTACGAAGGGAAACACACCTATCTCACGCAATTCGTGCGCGAGTTTGGTTCCAATACCGATAAACACATACTTTCAAAATATTTTGGCAAACGCGGAGGTGATGTGTCTGAGTATGAACTCCGTATGTTATTTCAAGATAGTGGTGCCATTGCGTTTACTCGCACGAAAGTTGACGCATATATAGAAAAAGCAATGAAGGCAGTGCTCGCTTTCCCGATTGCGCCGAACGTGCAAGCGCTGTGGTTGGATTTTTTTGAAGCGCTAATGACGCGCGAAACATAGTCTGGTACACTTCCTGTATGAACACACGAGTCACAGTGAACGACCGCATGCAAAAAAAGTATCAGTATGTTCGTACTGAATTACCAGGAAAGAAGTTTGACCCCACGTTTCGACCCGATCTCACACCAAAGCAAATGCTCGCGCTTGGCGTGTTTGGTGGCAAATACATGACTGATTGCACAAAAGAATTTCCCGCAGATTGGTTTGCTAAAGCAAAATTGTCACCACAGAAAAAAGATCCTTCTCTCAATTATTTTAAAGTCGATGCGAGTCAGTCGCTCTCTGTATGGAAAAAGAAAGGGTGGATTCATCCCGAAGATCCACGCGGTTGGTTTCAGTGGTATTGCCGCTATTACATGGGCCGACGAATTCCTGAAGAAGATACACTCCAAATCAAACGCTGGCATGCAATTCGTCGCCACATCGGGCAAATTGTAAATAACTGCCGCGCCGGAGATCTTTCGTGTCGTCCACGGCAACGCCAAGCACTTCTGCATTGGGCGTACGATAGTCGGAAGATGTAAGTTATTCCAAAATTTTTATTCCTTCTGTCACGATACTGCGTTCACCGTTTCGGTCAGAAGTGTTTCCTTTGAGAGCGATAACCATATCGCTCGTTAATTCTTTCGGAAGCGCAGCGAGCGTTTTTGGAAAGACAACCGCTTCGATGGAGCCAGTGAAATCAGCAACACGCACGAACGCCATTTTGTCGTTCTTTTTTGTGAGAATAATACGCACCGTTTCCACGATACACGCAAACGTCACGGGCATTCCTTTTCTCTCATCCTCTTTAATTTTTTTCACACTGATTCCACTTTTCTCAATTTTTTCTTTATACGGATCGAGTGGATGTCCGGAAACGTAGAGTCCGAGTAATTCTTTTTCCCATGCAAGACGTTCTTTTGCCGAAACCGGTGGCGCATCTTCCATACGCGGTCCTGCGTCGATTGGCATATCACCAAAGAGTGACACCTGATTTTCATTACCTTTCAAACCGCGATTATATTCAAGCAAGTATTCAATGTTTGCCACAAGCATACCGCGTTCACCAAAGGCATCCATCGAACCTGATTTCACGAGCGCTTCCATTGATTTTTTATTCAAATTTTTGTGTTGAATGCGTTTCAAAAAATCTCCCATATCTTTAAATGGCCCATGCACTTTCCGGTCGTCGATAATTGCATTTGCGATATCAGTTCCGAGGTTTTTGATTGTGTAGAGCCCAAAACGAATTGATCCACGTGAGTGTTCGTCGCCTTTTTCATCAATTACTGTGAATCCACCAAAACTTTCGTTAATATTTGGCGGAAGCACGATCACTTTCATGCGTTCACATTCGTGAATAATTTCCGCAATTTTTTCCACATCACCAGATTCAGCGGTGAGAATTGCCGACATATATTCGACAGGGAAGTTGGCTTTCATGTACGCCGTCTGATACGCAACGCGTCCATACGACGCTGCGTGTGCTTTGTTGAATCCGTAGGCGGCAAACGGTTCGATGAGCGCCCAGAGTTCATGCGCTTTTTCTTTTGTCATGCCGTGCTCTTCAAAACCTTTTAGCAACTTTTCTTTTTGCGCTTCCATTTCTGCTGGAATTTTTTTACCCATCGCCTTACGCAATTTATCCGCTTCAAGCCATGAATAGCCACCAAGATGAATCGCGATAAGCATAACGTCGTCTTGGTAGGTGATAACTCCATAACTTGCAGAAAGAATGTCTTTCATGCGCGGATCAAGATAGCGAATTTTTGATGCGTCGTGTTTACGTGCGATATATTCAGGAATCATTTCAAGCGGACCTGGGCGATAGAGTGCCACCATCGCGTTGATGTCATGAATAGTCGATGGTTTCAATTCTTTCAAATATTTCGTCATTCCTGAACCGTTCAATTGGAAAAGGCCCATTGTTTCTCCGTGCGCGAGGATGGCAAATGTTTTTGGATCGTCGAGTGGAATCGTGTCGATGTTGATGTCGATATTTTGAATTTTCTTTACCAAACGCACTGCGTCGGCAAGAATAGATAGATTGCGAATTCCAAGGAAGTCGAATTTTGGAAGTCCTGCGTCTTCCACAGAATACATATCGTACTGTGTAATAATCGCGTTGCCTTTCGGATCGCGTTGAATTGGTGTGAAATTCCAGAGTGGTTCTGGGGCAATCACAACGCCCGCTGCATGCACTGATACATGACGAACACAGCCTTCCATTTTCTTCGCAAGGTCAATAATTTTTTTCGTGTCCGGTTCTTTTTTGTACGCATCAGCAAGTTCGGGAACCATTTCCATCGCGCGTTCGATAGTCATTGCAAAACCTTGCGAGCCGAGCGGGATCAAACTTGAAATACGATCACCGATTGTATACGGATAGCCAAGCGCGCGTGCCACATCGCGCACTGATCCCTTTGCCATCATCGTTCCAAAGGTTCCAATTTGTGCAACACGATCTTCGCCGTATTTGTGTCGCGCATACGCAATCATTTCATCACGACGGTTATCGGCGTAGTCCATATCGATATCGGGAAGCGATGGACGTTCTGGGTTGAGGAAACGTTCAAACGGCAATTTATACACGAGTGGGTCAACATTCGTAATTCCGATCAGATA
>Ga0075163_10011054_pt1 | contig 11769 bp, 8 predicted proteins | sample JI1023141ADNA_FD_71478 | JGI IMG/M metagenome (GOLD analysis project Ga0075163, IMG submission 71478) | Wastewater effluent complex algal communities from Wisconsin, to seasonally profile nutrient transformation and Carbon sequestration -... | ecosystem: Engineered > WWTP > Effluent > Algae... | reverse complement strand
GATGGTTCGCCGTCGCGATCACGAACGACGCCCACAGCGTCTTGTTGCGATTGCCGACGCGCCCGCTGAAGTGCTGCGACGGCGTGGCGGTCAACGTCAGCCCGCGGATCTCGATCGACTCCCACCAGTCGAGCTCGATCACGCGCTCCGGCGGGATGCCCCACGCCTCGAGGTACATGCCGACCCCGAGCGGCACCACGAACGGCGTGGTCCGCGACGCGAGCGCCTCGATGGTGCCGCGATCGAGGTGATCGAAGTGATCGTGCGAGATCACGATGGCGTCGAGCTCGGGCACGTCGGTCACCGGAATCGGCACCGGCTGGAAGCGCTTCGGCGCGACCACGCCGAACGGCGAGATCCGCTCGCTCCACACCGGATCCGTCAGCACGCGCGCGCCGTCGATCTCGAGCAGCACCGTCGAGTGACCGAGCCACGTGGTGCGCAGCCCCGAGGCGATCGGGCGTGCCCAGCCGGGACGTGGATCGATCGCGGCGAGCGGCTTGGGCGGGCGGCGGTCGACCTTCCCGAACAGATACTCCTTCGCGACGCCGAGCCGCATGCCGGGCTTCGGCCCGATCGAGGTCCGGCGTGTGTTGCGGAACAGGCCCTCGGCAAAGCGGGGCGAGGCGAGCGAGCGTTCCTTGCGTCGACCGATGGCGTGTGCGCGACGATCCATTGTCGTCGAGGCTAGCCACCCGCGCGCGATGCCGCAACGCGCAAACGTCTTCTCAGCCGACTCTTGCCACCTCGGTGGCGAGCACGGTGCGGACTTTCTCGAGGAGATCCGCGCGCTGGAACGGCTTGGGGATGAACTGGGACTCCCCGATCGGGGCGTGCTGGTGGTAGCCCGACATGAACAGCACTCTCTGCGCCGGGTTGATCAGCAGGATCTCGCGGGCGAGATCGCGGCCCGACAGTCCCGGCATCACGATGTCGGTGAGCAGCAGGTCGATCGTGCCGGCGTGCTCGCGCGCGAAGGCGAGGGCGTTGTGGCCCGAGCTCGCGGACAGCACCGCGTAGCCGGCGGAGCGCAGGATCCGCTCGGTGGCGCGGCGCACGTTGTCGTCGTCGTCGACGACCAGGATCGTGGCGGTGCTGGTCGACGAATCGAGCACCGGGCGCGGCTCGCTCACCTGATCCGTCGCGGGTAGCAGGATGTAGAACGTGGTCCCTTCGTCGGGCGCCGAGTCGACGCGGATCTCGCCGCCCGCTTGCTGGACGACGCCGTGGACCGTGGCGAGGCCGAGCCCGGTACCCTTGTTGCGCGCCTTGGTCGTGAAGTACGGCTCGAAGATCCGCGAGCGCACGTCCGGCGTCATGCCGCTGCCGGAGTCGGTGATCTCGATGCCGACGTAGCGACCGGGCGCGAGCCCGCGGGTGAGCTCGTCGATCTCGACCGTTTCGAGGGCGAGCCGAACCGTGCCGGCGCCGACGATCGCGTCGCGCGCGTTGACGATCAGGTTCATCAGGATCTGCTCGAGCTGCGTGCTGTCCATCAGGATGCGCGGGATGCGCGCTCCGATCGAGATGTCCATCTCGATCTGCGGGCCGACGGTGCGCCGCAGCAGCGGATCCATCGCGTGGACGACGTGCGCGACCTCGATCACCTTCGGCTTGACCAGCTCGCGACGCGAGAACGTCAGCAGCTGGCGGGTCAGCTCGGCGGCGCTGGTGGCGGCGTGCGTGATCTGGTGCGCGTCGTCGCGCTGATCCGCGTCCTCGAGGGAATCCTCCAGCATGTTCGCGTACGTCAGGATGACGTGCAGGAGGTTGTTGAAGTCGTGCGCGACGCCGCCGGCGAGCTGCCCGACAAGAGCCACGCGGTCGCGATGCGCCGCCTGGTTCTGGCGCTCGCTCTCCTCGGTGCGATCGGCGATCACGATCACCGTCTCGCGGCCGTCGGTCATCGCGTTCGCGGTGATCGAGAGGATGCGATCGGAGTCGGTGGTCACGGTGGTGACGAGATCGGCGCCGATCAGCTCGTGCGCGGCCACGCCGGCGACCGCGCCGACGACCTCGCCCGCGCGAAACTGTCCGAGCTCGGCGCGGGCGGCGATCCAGTGGTTGACGAGCACGCAGCGGCGCTTGTCGTCGAGCACCAGTACGCCGAGCGGGAGGTCGCGGACCACGCGCTCGAGCCGGCGCCATTCGTCCCCGATCACCGACTGGACGTGGCGCACGAGCATCGCGTTCTTGATCGCGAGCGAGGTGGGCCCGGCGATCGCCTCGAGGAGCTCGAGGTCGCGGGTGGTGAGCTCGCGGTCGCCGTCGAGCGTGATCACGCCGAGCCACTCGGTGTCGGCCGCCTGATACGACAGCGGCACCGCGATCGCGGAGCCCTCGTCGGTGCGCAGGCAGGGGCGGTGGGTGAGCATCACCTGGCCGAGCAGGACGCTCGACACGGCGTAGGGCTGGCCATCGCGCGCGCGCGCCACCGTCAACAGCGGTGCCTTGGAGTGCGGGTCGTAGATCACGGCGGCGCCGCGATCTGCGTGCAGCAGCTCGAAGCAGGTGGCCAGCACGCGATCGAGCAAGCGCTCGAGATCGTGCTCGACGCCGATCGCTCGTCCGAGCTCGACGATCGCGCGCAGCCGGATCAATTCTTCGTGGTCCGCGCTGGCCCCGGCGGGTACCTCGAACTGTTTCGCCACATGCCCTGTCGCCACAGCCATACCTGAGGCGTTGAATCGACCGACTCCCCAGGGTTTGGTGGGGTGTCAGTGTGGGGTGACCGTGAGTCTTCGGCGTGATCTCGGGTAGGAGACGGTGCGAGAACCTAGGTCACGATCCGCGGATCGTTCGCCACCAGCGTCGCATCGAGCCGATTCGCCCGCAGATCGATCTTCTTGAGCGCTGGGAGGCGCGCCTCGGAGACGTGCGTCGCGCCGACCGTCCCGAGCCCGGTCTTCTGCAAATCGAGGTGACGGAGCGCGGGCAGCTGGTGGGCCTTCCCGGCCAGGGTGGCGCCGACCCCGTTCCCGAGCTTGTTGCCGGCCAGCGCGAGCTTGCCGAGCTTGGGGAGCGCGCGTTCGAGCAGCCGGTCGACGCCGACCGCGGTCAGCCCGCAGGTGCCGAGGTACAGCGTCTCGAGGTTGGCCAGGTGTTTGTAACCGGCAAGCCCGGTGATGCCGGCGTCGTCGAGCGGGTTGCTGGACAGCACCAGGCTACGAAGTTTCGGGAGCCGGTCCTGCAGCGCCGCGATGCCCTGCGCAGCGATCCGGTTGCCGGTGACGTTGAGCGCCTCGAGCTGCGCCACGGCGGGCGAGACGACGAGGGCCGCGAAGCCGGCGTCGCCGATCTTGCCGCGGACGATCAAGCGACGCACGCGCGGTAGCCAGGCGCAGGCGAGCAGCCGCTCGACCCCTTCGATGCCGCGCAGGCCTCGTACCTCGACCTCGATGATCGGCTCGCTGATGAACAGCGTGGCGGCCGCATCGATCTTCGCGGGGAAGCCGCTGATCGCCTCGACGAACCCCTTGGTGACGCGCAGCCGCACGTTCGCGTACGGCCACCACGTCTTCGCGTGCGCCTGGAACATCGCGTCGCGCTGGAGCTGGAGCGCCTCGCGCTTGCGGATCGAGAGCGGGCCATCGAGCGCGGTGTCGAGCTGGATGAACTCGCCACGCGGATCGTTCGCCGCGACCAACGCGTCGGCGTAGACCAGGCGTGCGTCGAGGTTGGCGGGGTCCGCGATCACCGCGCTCAGCAGGAGCTCGCGGCGATTACCGGCGCCGGTCGCGACCGCCCCTGCGGGAGCAGCCGGAAACCCCTCGCGCTGGTCAGGCATGGGTGTCCCCCGTCAGCCGCGCGACCTCGTCGAGGTACTGCTTGCCGAGCACCGGATCCACCATGTGGACGTAGGCGGCGTAGCCGGCGAGGTACGCCGGAAAATCGGCGTGGTCCTTCGCCTGCGAGGCGAGCCCGTGCTTCGCGACGTTGTGCAGGATCGCGCGGAACCGCCGGCGATCGGAGCGCGGGATGTTGACCTTGTCGTTGACCACCAGCCCGGTGATCCGCTGCTGGTGCTTGTTGCGCAGCACGCGACGTTTGTCGGCGCGCTCGGTGAACCCCTCTTGCTGGCAGATGCCGTCGACCCACCACAGGAAGCGGCCGAGCTTGATCGCGGGATCCACGCGGAACGAGAACGTCAGGTCGTCGGCGTAGCGCGTGTACGCGGCACCGTACTTCTCGGCGAGCTTGCCGAGACGGGCGTCGAGCCGGCGGCTCACCAGGTTGGCGATCGCGGGTGACGTGGGCGCGCCCTGCGGCAACACGCCGGGCCACACGACGTGGCCGTTGTCGAGCTTCGGACGATACGTGGTGAGCCCGGCGAGCGTGGCCGAGACCTCTTCGTTGTAGCCGAGGTACTGGAACAGCCCCTTGACGCGGCGGTAGTGCACCGTGGGGAAGAAGTCCTTGAGGTCGAGCTTGAGGACGATCGCCGCGCGCGTGTGAGGCGCGGCGTTGGTCACGGTCGAGCGCGTCGGGACGAAGCCGTGCGCGGCCTCGTGGAGCGGCACCTTCGCGAGGATCGCGTCGAGGATCTTGCGCTGCACCTTGCGGAGCGGCGTGCGTGGCGCCGCGATCTTCCGGGTGCCACCCTTGGCTTTCGGGATCTCGAACTCGACGTATCCCGAGCCGGCGTCGGTGCCCGGCCGCATCAACTTCGCGAGGTCTGCGGCGGTGATCCCGACGAGCGTGGCCACCGCCGCCGGATCGGCGAGCGCGGGGAGCTGGAAGGCGGCGAGGGCCGTCTGCCGCGTCGACTTCTTCGGCTTGCGCTGCGGATGATCATCGTTCGGGAAGATGCCGAACGCCCAGCCCGTGGGGTTGTAGCGACCGAGCGGGGAGCCGAGCTCGACGCGATAGCGGATATCGGCGGGGGCGACGTCGTCGAGCTGGAGGGCGCGAACGGCGCGCTTGGCCGCGGTCCGGACCTGCGGGTTCGGATCCTTGACCACGCGGCGCAGCAGGCGCGCGGCCACGCTGCGCGGAAACACGGCGCGACAGGTCTCGATCGCGACGGTGCGATCCGCCGGATCGAAGCTCGCGATCAATGCCTCGGCGCGAGGCACCAGCATCCGGGCGACGTAGTGGCGGCCCACCGCGTACTCGGCCGGGGCGCGCGGGTTGGCGAACAGCGCGTTGATCTTCGCGAGCTGCGCCGCATCGCTCGGGCCGGCCGCCAGCGTCTTGAGCTCGAGCAGGAGATCGACGAGCGTGAGCACCGCCACGAGAATCCTCCGCCATCCGCGGTGGTGCAAGCGGCCGCGGCACAAGGTCGGGTAGGATCGCGTGCGATGGCCCCAGTCCAGCTCGGTCGCTACGAGCTCGTCGTCGAGCTCGCGCGCGGCGGGATGGCCGAGCTGTTCATCGGGCGGATGGTGTTCCAGGGGTTCGCGAAGATCTTCGCGATCAAGCGCATCCTCCCGCACCTCGCGCAGGACAGGCAGTTCACCCAGATGTTCCTGGAGGAGGGGCGCATCGCGGGCCAGCTCAATCACCCCAACCTCTGTCAGGTGTTCGAGCTCGGCGAGGTCGATGGCCAGCTCTACCTCGCGATGGAGTACCTCGAAGGCGTCTCGCTCGACGAGCTGACGTCGCACGGTCGCATCGATCCGCGCGTGATCTCCGGCATCCTCGCGCAGGCCGCGGACGGGCTGCACTACGCCCACACGCTGCGCGATCACGCGGGTGCGGCGACGCCGGTCGTGCATCGCGATATCTCGCCGCAGAACCTGTTCGTCACCGTCGACGGCGTCTGCAAGCTGCTCGACTTCGGCGTCTCGAAGATGACGTCGGATCCGTCGCGGACGAAGTCCGGCGTGATCAAGGGCAAGCTGCCGTACATGGCGCCCGAGCAGATCCGCGGCGACCAGCTCGACGGCCGCGCCGACGTGTTCTCGCTCGGGGTCTGCGCGTGGGAGGCGCTCGCGGGCGAGCGGCTGTTCGATCGCCCGTCGGACTACCTGACGTGGCAGGCGATCACCGAGGAGCCGGTGCCCTCGCTCGCCTCGAAGTGGGCGGGCCCGGCGGAGGTCGTCGCCGTGGTGCATCGCGCGCTGGCGCGAACGCCGGCGGAGCGTGCGTCGGCGCAGATGTTCGCCGACGAGCTGCGCGGGACGCTGGGCTTCGCCTCGCCGGCGGAGATCGGCGCGGCGGTGCGGGCGACGTGTGGCCCCAAGCTCGCGGCGCGCGCGAAGCTCGTCTCGGCCGCGTCCACCGGTGTCAGTGGGTGGGCGCCCGGTCCGGTGACCGAGGCGGGTGCGACGCTCGATCTGAAACCGGCGTCGAGCATGCAGCTGCGCGAGCATTCGACGGTGCTGGAGCGGAAGGCGGTGCCGTCTCGCCCGGCGCAACCACCGCCGGTGTCACCGGTGCCGCCCCCGGAGCCGCCGCGAGGTCCGCCGGCGAAGTCGCGCGTCGGGGTGATCGTGGGTGTGGCCGTGCTGGCCGCGGCGATCGCGGTGGTGGTCACGGTGCTCGCGTTGCGCGGTGGCACGCCCACGGCACCGGTGGTCCTCGCGGTCGATGCCTCCGACGATCCGCTCGACGAGGGGCTCGAGCAGCTGCGGAAGCTCGACAAGCTGAAGGACCTCGGGAAGCTCAAGTCCGGCCTCGAGAAGATGCGGGACGATCTTCAGGGGATGCGGCCCGACGACGATGACGACGACGTGGGGCGGCTGAAGCTCACCACCGCGGACGAGGCCACGATCTACGAGGGGGACAAGCAGCTCGGGACGACGCCACTCGACATCGAGCTGCCGGTCGGCAGCCACGCGCTGCGGGTGGTGAACCGCGAGGGCCGGGAGCGCACGACGACGGTCGAGATTCGCGCGCGCAAGACGACGCACGAGACGCTCGCGGCCTGGTAGCTAGCGGCGACGCCGGCCGCCGAGGCGGGTGCGCGAGCGGCGCGCGGCGTTCGGTGCCGGTGCGCGGAGCTCGGCGTCGGGCGCGGGTTCGGAGGCGAGCATCTCGCGGGCCGCGGCCGCCGCATCGCGCGTCGGCTGGCGAAGCAGCGTGTTGAAGCGCTGGCTCTCGGCGCGCACGCCGGTGCCGAACACGCGGAGCTCCGCGAGGCGCTCCGCGGGCAGCGACGGCGTGGCGAGCGCCTCGAGGTTGTGAGCGAGCTCCTCGACGCGTCGCGGCGCCGAGATGCACGCGGTGACGCCGGGCTGCGCGAGCGAGTAGCGATAGCACTCCGCGGGCGTCGGGGCGCCGGTACCGGAGGTCATCCGGCCGTAGGTCAGCGCCGAGAACGTCACGATCGCCGTGCCTCGCTCGCGGGCGAGCGGGAGGAGCTCGGTCTCGATGCCTGGATGAGCCGCGCTGTGGCGGATCATCACGACGTCCCAGGCGCGTGTGGTGATCGCGTCGCGCGCGAGGTCGCGATGGTGGGTCGAGAAGCCGATCGCGCGGATCTTGCCCTGGCGACGAAGCGCGTCGAGGCAGGCGTAGGTCGCGGCATCGAGGCGCGCCGGCGAGCGGGTCCAGAACAGCAGGAAGACATCGAGCGTCTCGCGGCCGAGCGAGGCGAGGGCGCGCTCGACATCGGCGCGGATCGACCTGGCATCCGCGTGATAGGTGCCGGTGATGACGCGGAGCTCGGGGCGGCGGCGGAGGAACCGCGCGAGCAGATCGTAGCCGGGCTCCCAGAAGAACAGATCGACCCCAGCGGCGACGGCTCGTTCGAGGCCGGCGACGGGGAGATCGAACGCGCCGGAGATCGCGAGGGGCGCGACGTCGAAGCCGGTGCGGCCGAACGGACGGCGCTCGGTGACGGCGGGCGCCACGGTCTCGATCATGGTCGTCGGAGCAGGCTCCTCGATCGCGATCGCGGGGGAGCGCTCGCCGAGCACGCCCTCGAGGACACCGCGCACGCGAGCGTCGGTCTCGTGCACCAGCGCGGCGATCGCGAGCTCGCGCGCGGCCTCGTCGAGGCGGCGCACCAGCCACGCGTACGCGGCGGTGCGGGTGGTCGCGTCGAGGTCACCGGCGAGGAGCTGGCCGATGCGGAGATCGGAGTCGGCGAGGCGATCGAGGGCCTCGGCGGCAGCCGCACGCACGGCGTCGTCGGCATCGAGCGAGCACGCGAGCACGCGCGCGACGATCGCCTCGTGAGCGGGTGGCAGCTCGCAGGCGATCCGGCGAACGCCCCGATCGGCATCGCGAAACGCGACGAGCGCGGCGGGCGGAACCTCGTGCGCGGGCGACAGCGTCACCACGGCGCGGATCGCGGCGCGGCGCACCCACGGATCGGCATCGCGCAGCGCCCCGACGATGGCGTCGAGATCCGGGCTCGCGGCCTCGCGGCGGATCGCGGAGAGCGCGGCCTCGCGGACCGTGGGATCGGAGTCGAGTAGCAGCTCGGCGAGCGGCGCGAGCTCCTTGCGCGACAGCCACCGCGCGGCGATCGCGCGGGGACCGGGATGCGCGTCGGTGATCGACGAGTGCACTAACGCGAGGTTCGGGTCGCGCCGGCGAGCCGCGGCGTCGACCTGGAGGGCACGCGTGCGCGGGTGGGCGCTGCCGTCGAGCGACGCGAGCGCCTCGAACGCGCGGCGAGCATGCAGCTCGGCGGCGGCCGGATCGGTGACGGCGGGGTCGACCGCCCACGCGACGAGATCCGCGTCGTCGGCGAGCGACACGGCGGCACCGCGCAACCGTGCGATCGAGGTGCGCTCGGGGGCGGGGGCGACGGCGAGGGCGGCAGACCCGGAGACCTCGAACGGCAGCGGCGGCGCGAGGTCGTCGCGGACGCGCGCGAGGACGGCGTCGTACAGCGTCTCGGCGTGCGAGGCGACCACCCAGTCGATCGCCCACGTCGTCGCGGCAGGCCGGTCGGTGCGAGCGAGGGCGCGGCGCGCGATCTCGAGGGCAGGATCGCCGAGCCCGTCGAGGAGCTCGCGCACGGTGTCGCCGACCTGCGGGATGCGAGGCTCCTCGAGCCAGTCGAGCGCGGCTTCGAGCGCGTCGAGGTTGCCGGAGCGGGCGAGGCGCTTCGAGGCGGCGGCGCGGAGGGTCGCGTGCGGATCGGCGAGCAGCTCGACGAGCGCGAGCGGGGAGACGTCTGGATCGTCGGCCACGCGCGCGGTCACGACAGCGGGATCGGCATCGAGCAGCGCCGGTGGCAACAGGCTCGGCGCGCCCGCGCGCTGGGGCGCCTCGACGGCGACCGGGCCCCAGGTGCCGCGGAGAAACGCGAGCGTCGACGACGGCGGCGCATCCTGCATCTCGAGGCGCACCTCGGGATCCTGGGCACCGAGGACGGCGAGCACGCGCACCGCGGCCTGGCGAACGCGCCAGAACGGATCGGCGAGCGCGCGCGTGAAGGCGGGGAGCTCGGCCTCGCCGGCGACCGCGCCGAGGGCGTAGACCGCGGAGCGGCGCACCCACCAGATGCCGTCGGACTCGATCAGGGCGCGGAGCGGTGCGCGACTCGCGGCCGTCCCGCAGCGGGCGAGGACGCGCAGGATCGTGTCGCGCACGAGGGGCGCGCGATCGTGGATCGCCTCGAGCAGCCACGCCTCGGCCGCGTGGCCGTGGGGCAGCGTGCCGAGCGTGCGCGCCGCCGCGGAGCGCACGTGGGCATCGGTGTCGGTGAACAGCACGCGCCGCAGCGCGAACGCGGTGGCGTCGTCGGGAGGCGTGGCGATCGCGCGGATCGCGCGCAGGCGGTCGCGGCTCGCCACCGCGAGCAGGTCGGTCACTTGCCACCTCGGCGGCGGGTCAGGCGCTTGGCCAGGGCTTCGGTCACCGAGCGGCGCACGGGCACGCGCCCGAGCTCGGCCGGCGCCCAGAAATGCAGGACGCGCGTGCCGGTGATCGCGAACGAGCGCTTGAAGTGAAGGCCGGCGGCCTCGGCCGTCTCGCCGGCGCGCTCGAGGCAGTGCTTGCAGAGGCAGGGCAGGCCGGCATCGTCGTCGTGACCGGTGACGTTGACGAGGGGCGCGAGCACCGCGAGCACCTCGGCGCGACGCCCGGCGGCATCGAGCGCCTCGGCGGTGCGGCTGCGCAAGGCGGCGTCGTCGGGCGTGCTGCTCAGCTGGCCCAGCAGCGCCTGGATCTCGTCACCCATGGTCGGACGATAGGCGGGCCGTCGGCGGTGGCGCTAGAGGGTCACACCGAATTTGCGGCGGGCGCTATCGTGCGTGTGCCCCCGACGATGACCCTCGACTTCGCCGACCGCTGCCAGCAGCTCGCGCCGCGCTTCGTGGTCACCGGCCCGCTGCGCCGCCTGCGGAAGTCGGAGCTGCTCCCCGGCGAGATCGACGGCGCGCCGGTGATCGCGAAGCGGATGCGCAAGCCGAACCCGGTGTGGGACTGGTACTTCGCGCGCGAGGTCGCGGTGTACCGCGCGTTCCTCGCGACGCCGCCCCCGTTCGCCGCGCCGCACGTGTTCGCCGCCGCCGACGACGTGCTCGTGATCGAGCGGCTCCCCATCGCCCTCGCGACGCGGCGCCGGCCGTACGCGTCGCTCGCGATCGAGCCGCTGCTCGCGATGTGCGAGGCGATCGCCGGCTACGGGTTCCCGGGCGGAGCCGTACCACCGTTGGTGAAGGCCGAGCTCGCGCGACGCCTCCTCGAGGATCCGACCGATCCGGCGTGGATCTCCGCGGGCCTCAGCCGCTGCCACGCGCGCGGCTTGATCGACGACGAGGTGCTCGCCGCGGCACGGACTGCCCTCGCAGGCGCGCCGGTCTGCGCGAATCACGGCGATCTGCTGCTGCGCAACGCGATGCGACGCGGCGATGGCACCGTGGTGCTGGTCGACTGGGAGTGCGCCGGCACCCACGTCGCCGACTGGGACCTCGCGCTGCTGTGGAGCCAGCTCGACGCGGTTGGTCGCTCGACGATCGACGGCCGGCTCGCCGAGCGCCGCCGCTTCGACGCGCTGGTGGTCTTCGCGCTGTGCCGCGAGCTGGTGTTCCTCGACGCCTTCCGCGCGCCCGCCGATCACGCCGGACGCCGCCGCGTCGAAGCGGATCTCGCAGGCGTCACAACCCGCTTGCTCGGGTGAGTCAACCTCGCGGTGATCCACGGGTTTTGGATCGACGTTGATCATTGTTTTCCGGGCGCCTTCAGGCCAAGTTCCACGTCGGTGTTTCGCGGCCTGCTCCTCGATCTAGACGACACGTTGTTCGATCGCGGCGTCGCGTTCGAGGCGTGGTGCGAGGGCATCGCGCAGGTCCAGCTCGGCCGGTCGCTCGAGCCGGGCGAGCGCGAGTCGCTGCACGGCTTCGATCGCCGCGGCCACCGCTCGCGTCACGAGTTCGCCGACGAAGCGCGCCAGCTCGGCCTGACCGTCGATGCCGCGCGGTTTCCGTTCGAGATCGCGGAGCACGTGGTCCCCGAGGCCGGCGTGCTCGAGGTGATCACCGAGCTCGCGCGCAGCCGCCGGGTCGCGATCGTGACCAACGGCGGCGCCGCGCAGCGGATCAAGCTGCAGCGCATCGGGCTCGAAGGCATCGTGCGGATGGTGATGGTGTCCGAGGAGGTCGGGTTCGCGAAGCCCGATGCGCGGATCTTCCAGCGCGCGCTGGCGTGGAGCGAGCTGCGCGCCGACGAGCTGCTGTTCGTCGGCGACGAGCCGGTGATCGATCTCGCACCCGCAGCGTCGCTCGGCATGGCCACCGCGTGGCGCATGCGCGGTCCCGCGTGGCCGGAGGAGCTCGCGCCGCCGAGCTATCGGCTGTCGTCGCTCGCCCAGCTCCGGGAGCTCGTATGACCGACATGAACCAGATCGTCGGCACCCACGATCTCGCG
>Ga0075163_10011053_pt1 | contig 11769 bp, 10 predicted proteins | sample JI1023141ADNA_FD_71478 | JGI IMG/M metagenome (GOLD analysis project Ga0075163, IMG submission 71478) | Wastewater effluent complex algal communities from Wisconsin, to seasonally profile nutrient transformation and Carbon sequestration -... | ecosystem: Engineered > WWTP > Effluent > Algae... | reverse complement strand
GCCCCGCTTCGTCTACAGCCCGCGCGAGCGGCCCAACCTGACCGTGCGCCTGCGGGTCCGCCTCACCGACCCGACCGGGGTGCTCCACGCCGGGCTGCCGGTCTACGCCGAGGCGGTGGCGGCTGGCGCCGCGGTCGCGGCCGGGCGGTCCGACGCCAGCCCGGCGGTGGTGACGCCGTGACCGCGCCGGTCGCGCCGGTCGCGCCGGTGATCGCCGCCGCCACCGCCGACGGCGACGCCGCGGTCGCCGCCGCGCCGCTGGTGATCGAGACCCACGGCCTCGGCCGCCGCTTCGGCCACCTGGTCGCGGTCGCCGGCGTCGACCTCGCCGTCCGCCGCGGCGAGATCTTCGGCGTGCTCGGGCCCAACGGCGCCGGCAAGTCGACGTTGATCCGGATGCTGTGCGGCATCCTCGATCCGACCGCCGGCGACGGCCGGGTGGTCGGCTACGACATCCGCACCCAGCCCGAGCAGATCAAGCAGCGCATCGGCTACATGACCCAGCGGTTCAGCCTGTACGAGGATCTGTCGGTCGAGGAGAACCTGACCTTCTACGCCGGCATCTACGGGGTGCCGCGCCGGGTCCGCGCCGCCCGGGTCGCCACCGTGCTCGCCGACAACGGCCTGGTCGGGCGCAAGAAGCAGATCGCCGGCACGCTGTCGGGCGGCTGGAAGCAGCGGGTCGCGCTGGCCTCGGCCACGATCCACCAGCCGCCGCTCCTGTTCCTCGACGAGCCGACCGCCGGCGTCGACCCGGTCAGCCGGCGCGAGTTCTGGGCCGAGATCCACCGGCTGGCGGCCGGCGGCACCACCGTGCTGGTCACCACCCACTACATGGACGAGGCCGAGCGCTGCCACCGGCTGTGCTTCATCTTCGGCGGCCGGGTCCTCGACGTCGGCCGGCCCGACGAGATCGTCGACCGCGCCGGCCTGCGCGCCGCCGAGGTCGAGGTCGACGACGCGCCGGCCGCCACCGCCGCCCTCGCCGACCACCCCGACGTCATCGGCGTCGAGGCGCTCGGCCACCGCCTGCGGATCGTCACCCGCGCGGTCGATCCGGTGGCGCTCGTCACCGGCGTGGCCGGCCCGCCGCGGCGCGCCGCGATCGCCCGGGTCTCGGTCGAGGACGCGTTCGTCGCCATGGTCCGCGGCCAGGACGCGGCCGGGCCGGTGGCGGCGTGAGCGCGCTCGGCCGGATCGCGGTCATCACCCGCAAGGAGCTGCTCCAGCTCCGCCGCGATCGGATGACGATCGGCATGATGGTGATGCTGCCGCTGATGCAGCTGCTCTTGTTCGGCTACGCCATCGACACCGACGTCCGCCACGCCCCGACCGTGGTCTACGACGCCGATCGCACCACCGCCAGCCGCGATCTCGCCCGCCGGCTCGAGGCCACCGGCTTCTACGACGTCATCGGCGCGGTCGACGGCTACCCGGCGATCGCGGCCGCGTTCCGCAGCGGCACCGCCCGGGTCGGCCTGGTGGTGCCGGTCGGGTTCGGCGCCGGCATCACCGCCCACCGACCGGTCGAGGTCCAGCTCGTGGTCGACGGCGCCGACGCCCAGACCGTGGCCAGCGCGACCCAGACCGCGGCCTCGGTGGTCGCGGCGTGGTCGGCCGAGCTGCGGGTCACCGTGCTCCACGACGGCGTGCCCGAGCCGGTCACGCTGTCGACGTCGACCTGGTACAACCCCGATCTGCGCACCGCGGTGTACGTCGTGCCGGGGTTGGTCGGCGTGATCCTGACCATGACCATGGTGATGTTCACCGCGATGGGCATCGCCCGCGAGCGCGAGCGCGGCACGCTCGAGCAGCTCATCGTCTCGCCGGTCCGCTCGGTCGAGCTGGTGATCGGCAAGATCGTCCCCTACCTGGCGATCGGCTACGTCCAGATGACGATCATCCTGGTGGTCGGCAGCCTGGTGTTCTCGGTCCCGTTCGCCGGCTCGTGGCCGCTCTTGTACGGCCTGGCCGCGCTGTTCATCGGCGGCAGCCTGGCGCTCGGCCTGTTCTTCTCGACCCTGGCCCGGACCCAGCAGCAGGCGATGCAGATGTCGTTCTTCTTCCTCCTGCCCAACCTGCTGCTGTCGGGCTTCATGTTCCCGTTCGAGGGCATGCCGCGGTTCGCCCAGCACCTCGGCCAGGTCATCCCGCTCACCCACTTCCTCCGCATCATCCGCGGCATCGTGCTGCGCGGCGCGACCTGGCGCGATCTGGCGCCCGAGGTCGGCTGGCTGGCCGCGATCGCCGGCGTGCTGGTGGTGGCGTCGGCCCTGCGCTTCGAAAAGAAGCTCGGCTGATGCCGCGCCCGGCCACCGACCTCCGCCTGCGGGTGCTGCACGCCGCCCGCGCCGCCTTCGACGCCGGCGGCTTCGAGGGCGCGTCGCTGCGCGCCATCGCCCGCGCCGCCCGGACCACGATCGGGATGATCTACTACTACTTCCCGACCAAGGACGCGCTGTGGGACGCGGTCATCGACGAGGTCTACCAGCGGTTCGTCCGCGACCTCGCCGCGGCGCTGGCCGGGCCGGGCACGCTGCGCGCCCGCCTGGGCCAGATCGCCGGCCACCTCGCCGCGCTCGGCGACGACCAGCGGACGGTGATCCGGATCGCGCTGCGCGACGGGCTGATCTCGACCGAGCGGCGGGCACGGCTGTTCGCTCGCTTCCAGCACGGCCACATCCCGCTGGTGCTGGGCGCGGTCGCGCGCGCGCAGGCGGCGGGCGAGCTGGCCCGGGCGCCGACCGCGATGGTGGTGTTCGCCGCCGGCGCCAACCTCATCGCCGGCCAGCTGTTGCTCGGCAACATCCCCCTGCCCGGCCTGCCGGACGGCCCGGCGCGGACCGCGATCGCGCTCGATCTGCTGTTCGATGGCATCGGGGCGCGACCGGAGCCGGCGGCGGCGCCGACCCAGTTGACGCCCGCGCCACCGGCGCGACCCACGCGCTCGCCGCGGCCGGCGCGGACGCCACGGACGCGGACGCGACCGCCATCGCGCCGCTGACCGGGCTCGGCGCGGCCGGCGCCCGCGGCGCATCTCACCCGGATCTCAGGCCCCGCACGTTCGCGCCCCGCCGGCGCCGCGCGTGCGCTCCACTGTCGCCGCCATGTCGACGACGCAGGCCCCGGCGCTCGCGCCCGCCCCGAGCGCGTCATCCGACCCACCGCCGGACGCGCCCGGCGGCACCACCGACGACACCGACACCGACGACACCGACGACCATGCCGACGACGACGGCGCGCGGCTGGCGGCGGCGGCGGCCCGGATCGCGACCGCGGGGCGCGCCGCCTGGCCGACCATCGCGCTCGCCGACCACGCGGTCGCCGCGCACCTGCGGGCCCGCCAGCGCCGCGCTCCCGACGCCCGGCTCGACGACCTGCGCGACGCCGACCTCTACCTGGCGTTCGCGCTCGCCGACGCGCTGCCGGCGGCGCTGGCGGTGTTCGAGCGCGAGCTGGTCCCGCACATCGACGCGGCGCTGCGCCGGCTGCGATTGCCCGGCGGCGCCGCCGACGAGGTCAGGCAGGCGATGCGGGTCGACCTCCTGGCCGACGCCCGCGCCATCACCGCCTACGCCGGCCGGGGCGAGCTCACCGCCTGGCTGCGGGTCATCGCCACCCGGCGCGCGCTCCGCCTGACCCGTCGCGGCGACCGCCAGCAGGAGCTCGACGAGATGCTGCTCGATCGGTGGCCGGGCGCGACCCCGGATCCAGCCGCTACCCACCTGCGCGCGACCTGCGCCGAGCAGCTCGGGCGCGCGGTCCGCGCCGCCTTCTTCGCCCTCGAGGTCCGCCAGCGCAACCTGCTCCGCCAGCACTTCCTCGACGAGCTGACGATCGACGACCTCGCCCGCCTGTACCGCGTGCACCGCGCCACCTGCGCGCGCTGGCTGGCCCAGGCCCGGCTCGACCTCGGCCGCCGGGCCCGCAAGCACCTCGTCGGCGCGCTCGGCTCCGCCGCCGACGTCGACAGCGTGCTCCGCCTGCTCGACGGCGACGTCGAGCTGTCGCTGGCCCGGCTGCTGGCCTCGCGATGAGCTGTCCGACGGCCGAGGAGCTGCTCGAGCTCGCCGGCGGCGGGCTGACCTCGCCCCAGGTCGCGGCGCTCGAGCTCCACCTCGACCGTTGTCCGGACTGCCGGACGGCGCTGTCGAGCGCGATCCAGGGCGACGCCCCCCGCCAGGTCGGGCGCTACCAGCTCGGCAGCGTGCTCGGCGCCGGCGGCATGGGCATCGTCCACCAGGCCTACGACCCACGGCTGGCCCGCGCGGTCGCGATCAAGGTCGTGCACGGCGCCGATGACGCACCTGGCGGCCAGGTCCGGCTGCTGCGCGAGGCCCAGGCCCTGGCCCGGATCAACCACGCCAACGTCTGTCAGATCCACGACGTCGGCGTCGACGGCGCCGAGGTGTGGATCGCGATGGAGCTGGTGGAAGGGGTCACGCTGCGGCAGTGGGCCGACGGCGGGCGCGATCGCGCCACCGTGCTCGCCGCACTGCTCGACGCCGGCGCCGGCCTCGCCGCCGCTCACGCGGCCGGCGTGGTCCACCGCGACGTCAAGGCCGACAACGTGCTGGTGACCGGCGCGGGGCGCGTGATCGTGACCGACTTCGGCCTGGCCCAGGCGCCGCGCCCGACCGCCCCGGACCGCGCCCACGCCGCCGACCGCGAGGCGGACGCACCGGCACCGCGACCGACGGGCAGCACCGTCACCGGGGCGATCGTCGGCACCCCGGCCTACCTCGCCGCCGAGCAGCTCGTCGGCGGTCCGGTCGACGCGCGGACCGATCAGTTCGCCTGGGCGGTCATGGCGTGGGAGCTGCTGACCGGCGTGCGGCCCTTCCCGGTCGAGCCGGTCGCGCGGCTGGCGGCGATCACCGCGGGCCCGCCGCGATCGTCGCGGTTGCCGCGCGCGATCGCGGCGCCGCTGACGCGGGCGATGGCGCTCGTGCCCGACGCCCGGTTCGCGTCGATGGCCGAGCTGCTGGCGGCGCTGCGCCGGCGATCGCGTGGGGGCCGAGGATGGCGGGTGGCGGCGATGGGGGTGGCGGCGATCGCGGCGACGGTGGTGTGGCAAGCACCGAGGCCAAGCACGCGGCCGGATCGGGATCCGAGCATGAGCCCGAATCCGAGCCGGAATCCGACCCCGAATCCGACCCCGAATCCGAACCCGAACCCGAGCCCGAGCCCGTTCAGGCCGCGCCGGTGCGGACGACGTAGTCGCCGAACGCTTCGTTCGCGGTGCGACCGGCGGCGTACTGGCCGAGCAGGCCGTCGAGCAAGGCGAGGATGGTGGGCTCGTCGGCGTTATCGCGCACCAGGTGGGCGAGGCGGGTGCCGGCCTGATCGCCGCCGAGCATGAGGTTGTAGCGGCCGGGGCCCTTGCCGATCAGGGCGACCTCGGCGAGGTAGGGGCGGGCGCAGCCGTTGGGACAGCCGGTGATGCGCAGGTGCAGGCGCTGGCCGGCGAGGCCGTGGGCGACGAGCAGGTCGTCGAGGCGATCGGCGAACGCCGGCAGCGCGCGCTCGGCCTCGGCCATGGCCAGGCCGCAGGTCGGCAGGGCGACGCAGGCGAGGGCGTGGAGGCGCGCCGGGCGGCGGGCGCGGAAGCCGTCGAGGCCGTGGGCGGCGAGCACGGCCTCGATCGCGGGCCGCGCGTCGTCGGTGATGCCGGTGACGATGAGGTTCTGGTTGGGCGTGAGCCGCAGCTCGCCGCGGTGGATGCGGGCCAGCTCGCGCAGGCCGGTGCGCAGGCGCGGGCCGACGCCGGGCCACGGCGGATCGGTGACCCGGCCGCTGTCGAGGTGGAGCGTGACCCGCCAGCGATCGTCGGCGCCGCGGGCCCAGCCGAAGCGATCGCCGCTGTGATCGAAGGCGTAGGGGCGGGCCGGCGCCAGCGCCCAGCCGAGCCGGCGGGTCAGCTCGTCGGTGAACCAGGCCAGGCCGCGGTGGGCGATGGTGTACTTGAGGCGGGCGTGCTTGCGCTCGCGCCGATCGCCGTGGTCGCGCTGGATGAGCACGACCTGCTCGGCCACCGCCAGCAGCTGCTCGGGGGTGCAGAAGCCGATGACGTCGGCGACCCGCGGGTAGGTCGTCGGATCGCCGTGGGTCGCGCCCATGCCGCCGCCGACGCTGACGTCGAAGCCGAGCAGGCGATCGCCGTCGGCGATGGCGATGAAGCCGAGGTCGTGGGCGAGGACGTCGACGTCGTTGGACGGCGGGACCGCGAACGCGGTCTTGAACTTGCGCGGCAGGAAGCTGCGGCCGTAGATCGGCTCGGGCTCCGGCTCGCCGCCGGCGACCCGCTCCTCGCCCAGCCAGATCTCGTGATAGGCCCGGGTCCGCGGCAGCAGGTGCTCGGACAGGCGCACCGCCCACGGGAACACCTGGGCGTGCAGCGCGGTCGCGGCCGGATCGGGGTTGCACATCACGTTGCGGTTGACGTCGCCGCAGGCCGCGATGGTGTCGAGCAGCGCGGCGTTGATCGCGGCCAGCGTCGGCTGGAGGTCGCCCTTGATCACGCCGTGGAGCTGGAAGGCCTGGCGGGTGGTGAGCCGCAGCGTGCCGTTGCCGAAGCGACCGGCCAGCTCGTCGAGCGCCAGCCACTGCGCCGGCGTGCACACCCCGCCGGGCAGGCGGGTGCGGATCATGAACTGGTAGTCGGGCTCGAGCTTCTGCTGCCGGCGCTCCTCGCGCAGGTCGCGATCGTCCTGCTGGTAGCTGCCGTGGAACTTGAGCAGGTGGGTGTCGTCGGGCGCCAGCGCGCCGGTGAGCGGCGCGGCCAGGCTGGCCCGGAGCGTGCCGCGCAGGCCGTCGCTGCCGGCCTTGATGTGCTCGACCGCGGTCAGCGGCCGCGGGTCGGGGTCGGGCGGTGGGGTGGACATGGGGCCTCGCGCGTTCAGTAGACGTCGCGGTGGTAGCGACCGCCGGCGCGCAGCGCGGCCAGCCAGTCGGCGCCGCCGTCGGCGTCGAGCGCGCCGTGGCGACGGGCGACCGCGATCAGGGTGGCCTCGACCGCCGGCGCCATGTGGCGGGCGTCGCCGCACAGGTAGAGGTGGGCGCCGCCCTCGAGCCAGGCGAACAGCTCGGCGCCGTGCTCGGCCAGGCGATCCTGGACGTACACCTTGTGCGGCTGATCGCGCGAGAAGGCGACGTCGAGGCGGGTGAGGACGCCGCGGGCCAGCGCGCGCTGCCACTCGAGCTGGTAGAGGAACTGGCTGCGGCGGTGCTGCTCGCCGAACACCAGCCAGCTCCGGCCCCGGGCGCCGGTGGCCTCGCGATCCTGGACGAAGCCGCGAAACGGCGCGACGCCGGTGCCGGGGCCGATCATGACGATGTCGGCGTCGTCGGCCGGCAGGCGGAAGGCCGGGTTGGGCTCGATGAACGCGCGGATCGGATCGCCGTCGCCGACCCGGGCGAGGAAGTCGGAGGCGGCGCCGACCCGGCGCTGGCCGGCGCGGACGTCCTCGACCTGGGCGACGGTGAGGTGGGCCTCGCCAGGGCACGCCCGCAGGCTCGACGCGATCGAGTACGACCGGGGGCCGAGCGGGCGCAGCGCGCCGACCAGCTCGGCCGCGGTCCACGCGGCGGGGAAGCGCTGGAGGACGTCGATCACCTGATGCGAGGCGACCAGCGCGGCGAGCGCGTCGGCCGGCGCGTCGGCCGCGAGCGCGGCGGCCAGGGCCGACGTCGGGTCGGCGGCGCGGGCGGCGTGCGCGATCAGGAACGGGCGGTGGAGGCGGGTGAGCTCGAGCGCGTCGCCGAGCCAGGCGGCGAGCGGGCGCTCCTGGCCGTCGCGGCTCACCGGCGCGTCGGCGGCGCCGCCGATCGCCGCGATCACCTCGGCGACCAGCGTCGGCGGGTTGACCGGCCAGACGGCGAGCGCGTCGCCGGGCTGGTAGCCGAGGCTCGCCTCGTCGATCGCGAGCTCGAGGTGGCGGACCCGCTTGCGCGCGCCCTGGGCGGTGATCGGCTGGCTGACGAGGACGGTGGCGAGCGCCGGCCGGGCGCGGGTCGCGGCCGCCCCGTTGGCGGCGGGCTCGTCGACGATCGGGCCGGGCGGGTGGAGCGGGATGACCACGCCTTCGCCGCGCGCGGGCGTTGCCTCGGCCAGCCCGGCGGCGGTCGCGCCGTCGAGCCACGGCCCGGCGACGGCGTCGACGTCGAGATCGCACTCGCCGCGCGGTTGCAGCCGGCGGCCGCCGAGCGCGGCCAGTCGATCGTCGAGCAGACGGGCGACGTGGCAGAACTTCGGGTAGCTCGAGTCGCCCAGGCCGAGCACCGCGAAGCGCAGCTCGGGCAGCGTCGGCGCGCGTCGACCGAGGACGAAGTCGTGCAGCGCGCGGGTGTCGTCGGCCGGATCGCCGTCGCCGTGGGTGGCGACGACGATGAACAGGGTGCGCTCACGCGCGAGGTCGCGCGGATCGTAGTCGCTGGCCCGGATCAGGCGCGCGGTCGCGCCCCCATCGGTGAGGCGGCGGGCGAGGCGCTCGGCCAGGCCACGGCTGGTGCCGGTGTGGGTGCCGTACAGCACCGTGATCGGCGGCCGGGCGGCGACCGGCGGCGCGGCGGTCGGGGCGATCGCGCGCGGGGCGAGCGACGCGGGCTCGGCGCGGCGGGCGGCGGCCATGCCGGCGGCGTAGCCCGCCAGCCAGTTCAGCTCGTCGGCGGTCAGGGCGTGGACCTGGCCGAGCAGCGCCTCGGCCCGATCGGCCGACAGGCTCGGCAGCGGGTGCTGCGGCCGGGCGGTCACGCGTCACCCACCCGGCGCAGGTCGACGGCCCGCGCGTCGGCGACGGCCCGCGCGTCGGCGCTGGCGAAGGCGAGGAGCCCGGCGAGCTGGTGGTGGAGCGCGACGGTGGGGCCGACCACGACCAGGGCCGGGCTCGCGACGGTGGCTGCGGTGATCGCGAGATCGGCGAGCGGGGCGACCACCACCCGCTGGTCGGGCAGGGTGGCGCGCGCGATCACCGCCGCCGGCGTGGTGGCGGGCTTGCCGGCGGCGAGCAACCGGCCGGCGACGTCGGCCAGGCGGGCGCCGGCCATGAACAGCACCAGCGTCGGCGCGCCGGCGAGGTGGCGCCACTCGTCGTCGGCCAGCGGGCCGTCGGCGCGGGTCGCGGTCGCGAAGGTCACCGACGCGGCGACCCCGCGGTGGGTGACCGGGATGCCGGCGGCGGCCGGCGCCGCCAGCCCGCTCGACACCCCGGGCACGATCGCGTACGGCACGCCAGCGGCCTCGAGCGCCAGCGCCTCCTCGCCGCCGCGGCCGAACACGAACGGGTCGCCGCCCTTGAGCCGGACCACGGTGCGGCCGAGCCGGGCCTGGGCGATCAGCAGGCGGTCGATGTCGACCTGCGCGACCTGCGCGCCGCCGCCCTCCTTGCCGACGTAGATGAGGCGGGTGTGGGGCGCGGCGTGAGCCAGCGCGCCGGGGTGGACCAGCCGATCGTGCACGATGGTGTCGGCGGCGGCGATCAGCCGGACCGCGCGCAGCGTGAGCAGCTCGGGATCGCCGGGGCCGGCGCCGACCAGGTAGACGGTGCCGACGGTCATTGGCGGCCGCCGGCACGGCGCAGCGCGCCCGCGATGGTGACCGCGACCCCGACCAGGCCGGCGACGACCTTCATCCGCGCGCGCCCGGCCGGCAGCACGCCGCGCACCGCCGCCGAGCCGTGGGCGATCGCGATGTCGTCGTCGCCGATGGTGGCGACCAGCCGGCGACGCAGCCGGGCGGCCAGGGCCGGCGCCATGCCGCCGGTCGACACCGCCACCGTGATCGGGCCGCGCCGCCCGACCGACGGCATGGTGAAGTCGCACAGCGCCGGCTGATCGGCGACCGTGCACGGCACGCCGCGGGCGCGCGCGGCGGCGGCGATGGCCGCGCTGGCCGCGCGATCGTCGATCGCGACCACGACGATCGTCGCGCCGTCGAGGTCGGCGGAGCGCCACGGCCGCCGGCTGACGGTGATGGCGCCGGCGCGGGCCAGCGCGGCGAGCTCGTCGTCGATCCGGGGCGCGACGACGTCGACCTGGGCGCCGGCCGCGCGGAGGCCGTCGACCCGGCCGCGGGCGACGGCGCCGCCACCGACGACGAGCACGCGCCGGCCGGCGAGGCGCAGGCAGACGGGGTAGTCGATCGCGGGCGGCGAGGACGTGGTCGACGACGACATCGAGGACAGACGTATCCGTTATCACGGACGTCCGGCATTGTCCATCAGTCATCCGGTATGACGGATGCCGGATCCGGACCCGAGCCCGAGCCCGACCGCTACAGGGCGCTGGCGAGCACGAGGAACCCGTCGAAGCGGCGGGCGTCGTCGGTCACGCCGAACAGCGTCGTGAGGAACAGCTTGAGCTTCTCGCCGGCGAGGCGGGTGGCGATGTTGGGCCCGATCAGGAGCTGCTTCGACCAGCGATCGTCGTCCCAGTTGTCCTTCTCGAACGCGAGCTTGACCTCGGCGCCGAGGCGCAGCTTCTGACCCGAGACGGCGTAGCTGGCGCCGCCGGTGAGGCCGAGCTCGGGGTTGGGCTCGAAGCCCTCGGGGCCCTTGGTCACGTTCTGCTCGTAGAACAGGTTGACGGCGGCCAGCAGCTTCTCGTTGAGGACCTCCTGGCCGAGGAGCAGGCGGCCCTCGGCGCGGGTCGGCCCGAGGTGCAGCGGGTGCCACTCGAGGTAGAGGACGGGGTTGAGCGGGGTGCGGTTGTAGACCGGGTCGAAGGCGATGCGCGCCTCGATCTGGGTGCCCTCGCGCTGCCAGTCCTTGTCCGCGTTGCGGTTGGTCAGGTTCTCGTAGATGTCGATCTGGATGCGATCGGTGATCCCGACCTCGAACTCGACCTGGACGATGTTGAAGCCGTCGCCGAAGCTGGCGTCGGTCTCCTTGCGCTCGAGCTCGCGGCGGCGCCACCAGATCTCGAACTCCATCTTGCCCTTGTCGAGCTTCCAGAACCGGGTGCCAGGGAAGGTGCGGTCCTGCGACGCCTCGGTCGACGGGCCGCCCTCGCCGCCGCCATCGTCCTCGCCGACGGCAGGTGGCAGGTCCTGGGCGGCGGCGACCACGGGGGTCACCGCGAGTAGTGCAAGGATCAGGAGGGCAGTCGTTCGCATGCAACGACCGTATGGCAGGTCGCAGCGGCGGCCGAGTGTGCGCCTGTAACACGTCGGTTAAGACGCGCACGTCTTGCGTCGGCCTGGCATCGGAGCGCGGCGACGACGGGGCCGGTCGACGCGGTCGGCCTCGGGGTTCGACGCCGAGCGATCGCGGGCGGGCGACGGTCCGGGGCGTGCCCGGTTTGATCGCTCGCTGGTGGACGGGGTACGCTCGGACGCTGCATGGCCGGTCCCAAGCCGCACCCTACGGTCGAAGAGCTCGAGGCCCTGAGCGAGCAGCTCCGACGTGACCCGCGGTCACCGGCGTACGTGGAGCTGGGCGAGGCGTACCTCGCGCTCGGCCGACCGCGCGAGGCGATCGAGCTCGGCCAGGCTGGCCTCACCCACGCGCCCGATGACCACGCCGGCCGCCTGATGATGGCCCGCGGCCTGGCCGCCCTCCACCAGTGGAAGGAGGCCCAGGCCGAGCTGCTGAAGATCGTCAAGGTCGATCGCGGCAACCGCGCCGGCTTCGCCTTGCTGGGCGAGGTGTTGATGCGCCGCGGCGACTACGAGCGCGCGATGCCGGTGCTGCAGCACGCGCAGAACCTCGATCCCAGCAGCGCCACCGTGCTCGGCCTGTTGCGGGCCGCGCGCAGCGGCGCGCCGCTCGACGC
>Ga0075163_10011052_pt1 | contig 11770 bp, 8 predicted proteins | sample JI1023141ADNA_FD_71478 | JGI IMG/M metagenome (GOLD analysis project Ga0075163, IMG submission 71478) | Wastewater effluent complex algal communities from Wisconsin, to seasonally profile nutrient transformation and Carbon sequestration -... | ecosystem: Engineered > WWTP > Effluent > Algae... | reverse complement strand
AACAGTTGGTTCTCCCGCTTATCCTGTGACATTTTTACTTATATTTTAAGGCTAGCAGCAGACAAATGCTTTTCATAAGCGTTGGTTTCTAAAATTTCTTTAATTGCTTTAATAACTATTTCTAATTCTTCATCTTTGGTATAAAAATGAGGAGCAACACGAATTCCTGCTCCAGGACGATAATCTACTAATATTTCTCTTCCAATTAATTCCTTTGTTACTGCAGCACCATTAGCAATATCTATTACTACTGCCCCACCTCGGTCTTGTGGGTTAAGTGGAGTTGGAACACGCCAACCTTGTTCTAGTGCAGCATTTATTAACCAAGTTGTTTGACGAGTAGACTTTTCTCTAATCCTTTCTACACCAATTTCATTAATAATGTCATATCCAGCTTGTGCAGTATAAAGACAAGGAACATGTGGTGAGCCATGTAGAAAACGAAAGGCATTAGGAGCATAACGAATTGGGCCTGTTTCAAAAGCAAAAGGATCTTGGTGTGCTTGCCATCCAGTAGTTCTAGGCTCTAATTTATCTCTTAAGTCTGCTCTTACATAAAGATAACCTGCTCCAGGGCCACCACAAAGCCATTTTACTGACCCTCCAACAACAAAATCTACATCTAAATCTTTTACATCAATTGGAACAGTTCCAGCAGATTGATAAGTATCTAAAATTACATAAGCCCCTACTTCATGAGCACGCTTAATAATAGCTTTTGCATTTTGTAAGAAAGAGCTTTTAAATAAAACATGAGAAATTGGTACTAGTAATGTTTGTTCATCTATAGCCTCAAGCATTTTCTCTAGCGAAACTGTCATTCCATCTTCTGACTCAACTGTATGAATTCTCATAGAGCCATTACGGGCAAATGCTTCGTAAACATACATTACACTAGGAAAATTTAATGAAGAATAAACAACTTTATTACGTGGTGCTTTAGGTTCAAAACAAGAAATAATTAGTGATTGGGCTATAGAAACATTTTGGTGCATCACTACTTCGCCTTCATCTGCACCAATAATTTTGCCTATTTTATTACCAACAGTTATAGGCATATCCCACCAACCTTCTGCCCATGCTCTTACACCGCGAGTTGCCCACATGTCAGCAAATTCTTGTACTTTATCATAAACACGCCGTGGCATAGCGCCTAAAGAATGGCTAACTAGATAAACAGTTTTTTCTAAAATAGGGAATTCTTTACGCCACTCTAACAGTTGATCAGGCATAGGTTTATTTTTCCTTCGTAATTAATGATTTGGAGGGTCTTACTAGAATGCCCTGGATTTTATCATTGCTCTTAACTCGTTGCAAACTAAACAGTTCTTTAATTATTAAACTTAAATAAAAGAAAATATTAAGACCCCTAATTTTCTACTAGGCTATATTCCTAGTTAGAAAGATACTCTTAGCCCAAGTTGAAATTGTCTAGGGGAAAAAGTTCCTCTAAAATTCTCTTTTGGTAAAATAAAACGGCCATCTTCTTTTGAAGGTAAAGAAAAAAGTCTGGTACGTTTATCAGGTAAAAAGATACGATTAATTTGATTAGGGTCTATATTGACACGGTTAAATAAATTAAACGCCTCTATAAAAGCTTGAATTTTATAGTTTTCTTTAAGAGAAAAACTCCTTGTTAAACGAATATCAACGGCTGCAAACCCTGGAGTAATACCAGCATTACGCCCTAGCCCTAGAGGGCGATCAGCAGGAGGAAAATCCCCACTTCTATCTAAATCTATTCCTGCTAATAAATTATATGGTCGACCAGAATTTAGGTTAACAATAGTTGAAAACCGGTAATTACGTAAAAAAACATGTTTACTATAAGTTAAGTCCAACACGGCTGAAGCAACTAAACGGCTAGAAACATCTTGAATAGATAAGCCTCTTTCTAATCCTGGTTGTAGAGGGTTAGCAATTTCTTGAAATAGTGGAAAAAAATCTACAGTATTATCAATTGCTTTTGAGTAGGTATAATGAGCTAATAAGCCTAAACGACTACTAAAACGCTTCTCTATTAAAGCTGTAAAAGCGTGATAGTAGCTATCAAAAGCTGATTCTAGTTCAAAAACACTACCTTTATTGGGATCAACTCGTGATTGTAAGACATTTTGAACAAATTGCCCTCGGACTATTTTTAAAGCTGGACTAACTATAGGATTAATATCTCTTGATCCAAAAAGTTTTGTACCTCTTACATAATTATAATTTAAAGAGATCTTAGTTGAATTACTTAAAGAATAATCTATAGCCAAAGTAGCTTGCTGGGCATAGCTATTACGCAAATTACGATCAATATCAAAAGTTTGAGAAAACTGGCGAAAAAAGAAAGCTTGACTAGAAATTTCCTTAGGTATGTCATTGTCCTCTAAAAACCGATGGCCTGGCAAAAAATTGTAAGCAATAATTGAAAAAGGAAAAGGCAAAGTAAGGTTTGTAAGCCTACTAGAAATTTCTGAAGTAAGTATTACTCCTGCTAATGGTGAGCCAACAAAAAGCCCATAAGCTGCCCTAATATTCATTTTTGGTAATCTTGAAGGTTGATAAGCAATTGCTAATCTAGGGCTAAAACTTAGCTTAGTCTCAGGAGAAAATTTAACTGCATTAAGATCATAACGAACCCCTGCTTTTACTATTAAATTAGGGCGTAACTTTATATCATCTTGGATATAAGCACTAAAAAACTTATAGTTACTTTTCCCATTTGGATCGCCAAAACTTTGACTAAAAGCTATAGGAATAGCTAAGTTTTCTAGTGGTAAAAAAGGAAATTCTGGAACTAAGTTAGGTAAAGCTGTTGCTAAAGTCATTAAAGCAAATCTTTGTTTTGGGCTTCGTGAACGAGGTGAAAAAGCATCAAAAGGAACTAAAAAAGCTCCTTCAAAAGGGAAAACTCCTAGTAAAATCTGATTAATATCCAAGGTAGTAAAAACAGCCGCCCCGCCTTTTAAGGTTGGTACAGAGAATTTTTTTAGGTCTGTGTAAAATAAATCCACCCCAAATTTTATTGTATGCTGACCTCTAGGTAAAACCACATTATCAATAAACTGATAAATATTTTCTTCACGTGCTTGAGGTAAAAAAACATTTCGCCCAAATAAAACACTTCCTTCTCTAGAAGCAAGTTGTGTTTGAGGCCCATCACCAGAAACTGGTAGAACATCCTGTTTACGGCTACCAAACAATATTCTTGCTTCGTTAACTAAATTTAAGCTAGTGCTAATATAAGTATTACTAGCAGCAATAGTATTATCTGAAAGTCTTTGTATACCTCCAGAAGTTTCTTCTACTAATCCTCCAAAACTTTGAAAAGCCCCATCATAAGTAAAACCACCATTATAACGTACCCATAATGTGCTATTAGAAGAAAGCTGTGTATCAAAACGTGCTAGTAAAGAGTTAGTACCAAGAGCATAAGGAACAGGGCCATTTTTTAAATTAACCCCTTCTAATTGAGTAGCTCTTATTGCTTCTGGACTTAGGCTAACAATATTGCTTTGTTTAGCTGTTAGACGTTCAAAAGAAGTAAAAAAAAATGCTTTATCCTGTTTTATTGGCCCACTTAACAATGTACCAAATTGAAATTGATTAAGTATTGGTTTAGTAGGTGAAAAAGCATTTCGTGCAGAAAAATTATCATTACGATTAATAAAAAAACTATTCCCACGAAACTCATTACCCCCACCACGAGTAACAATATTTACTACCCCACCTAAAACACGGCCAAATTCTGCTGAGTAACTATCTGTAACAATTTGAAACTCTTGTATTCCATCTTGTCCAAATACTGAGCGAACCGAGCCTGTAAGATGATCATTATTATCTAGACCATCTATTGTAATGTTATTAAATCTAGCCGATTGTCCATTAGCAGAAAGCCCTGAAGTAGCAACTATTCCTTCATTTGGTAACCTATCCATAATTACTCTAGGAGAAATAATTGAAAGCTCTAGAAAGTTACGTCCTAGGCTAGGTAATTCTACAATACGTTCTTGTCCAATATTTGTACTATTTTCTGTGTTTGGCTCAAGGCTTTGTGAAGCAACTATTTCTACAGCATCCGTCCCTACTCCTTGTACTTGTAAAGAAAAATCTAATAAAGCTGTAGTGCCCAAAGTTAAGACTATTTGTTCTGATGATTGATTAAAACCTTCTGCTTGAGCAGAAACTCTATATTTACCTGGTGAAAGCTGGATAAAGATATAGTTACCATTTTCTTGTGAAACTGTTTCTTGAGTAAAGTTAGTTTCTATTTGGCGGGCAGTAACTTTAGCACCAGCAATTACAGCATCAGTACGGTCTTTTACAACTCCTACTAAAGTCCCTGTTGTTGCACCTGTTTGTGCATTTACTAAAAAAAATGTAGATAAATTGAGAATAAAAATAAAAACCAAGAAAACTTTTAAGACTACTGTTTGTATAGAAAACATATGTTTCCCCTAAAGGTAAACTAAACCTGGTCAACCAATTCTAGCTCATCCTTTAGGAAAGATAAAAAAAACCTGCCTATATTATACTTCCTTATTTACTTTGGATTACATTGTAGACTACAAAAATTATATTAGAAAAGTTCTCTTAATATATTTTTTAATTTTAATTTTACTATGGTTTAAGACATTGATTAGTTGGCACCCAAGGGATTTCTGTTGGAATATCCCAGTAAAGATCAACTACAACCCCTTGATCATCAAGTAGGACAGCAAGATAGCGTACAGGTGATTCATCGTTTGTTATCCAACTCATAATATGGGCGTTATGGAGTATTCCATCTCTTGTAGGTTCACCTAGTTGGCGGCGTAAATCAGCTTCAGTGGTCTTACAAAGGACAATAGAGCGAGCAACGGCACGATCATTAATGTGCGATGGTGTTTTAGAGGTTGTTGGTGTAGGGCGTACACATCCAACAAATAAAAGCCCAAAACCCAACAAACAAAGTAAGGGCGAACCTATGTGTTCGCCCTTCTTTATTTCTTGGGTTATGTGTTCGCCCTTCTTTATTTCTTGGGTTATGTGTTTGTCCTTCTTTAGAATCAACAAATTATTTTAGTAGCTGGTTAGCAATAACAATTTTTTGTATCTCTGAAGTACCTTCATAAATACGAGTTGCACGAATTTCTCTATAAAGTCTTTCTGTAATCGCTCCATGAATTAGCCCACTTCCTCCATGAATTTGTATTGCCTCATCAATAGCACGTTGGGCTGATTCTGTAGCAAAAAGCTTTGCCATAGCTGCTTGACGGGTAATTACTTGTCCTTGATCTTTTAACCAAGCAGCACGATAGACAAGTAACCTAGCAGCGTCTAGCTCAGTAGCCATTTCTGCTAACTTAAATTGGATAGCTTGAAATTCAGTTAAAGGTTTATTAAAAAGTATTCGTTTGCGAGCATAATTAATAGCTTCATCTAAAGCTCTAGTCCCCATTCCTAAAGCCATTGCACCAACACTAGCTCTAAAAGTGTCTAGAGTTCGCATTGCTAGCTTAAAACCTTCTCCTGGTAAACCTAACATTTGGCTACTAGAAATACGGCAATTATTAAATTCTAATTCTCCTATAGGATGAGCAGAAATTAGCTTAAGTTTTTTTATAGTAAGCCCTGGAGTGTTAGCATCTAAAACAAAAGCTGAAACCCCTTTGTTTCCTGCTGTTGGGTCAGTCTTAGCAAAAAGGGTGTAAAAGTCAGCAATACCAGCATTAGAAATAAAGCGTTTAGCTCCATTGATAATATAGTCATCACCATCTTTTGTTGCTGTAGTTTGCATAGACCCTGTATCAGACCCAGCATTTGGTTCAGTAATAGCAAAAGCAGCAATAAATTCACCACTAGCAACTTTAGGTAAATATTTTTGTTTTAGCTCATCTGTTCCAGCTAAAGTAATAGCATAACTACCTAATCCTTGCATAGCAAACATCAAATCAGCAAGCCCTGATCTATAACAAAGCCGTTCACGAGTTAAGCAAAGCGAGCGCACATCTGGAGTTTCAAACCTTCCACCAAAACTAGCAGGAACTACTAGCTTTAATAGCTCTGCTTTAGCTAAAGCCTTGATAGTGTCTAAAGCATGTTGGTCTTCGTCTTCTTGTTCAATATCAAGTAAATTGCTATGTTCACTAGTAAAAGTAGCTAATTTTTCTTGTAGTTCTTGATGATGAGAGTCAAAAAAAAACTGATTATCCATAAATTTTATTTTTGAAAATTTGCTTTTCGTTTTTCAACAAAAGCTTGATAAGCTTCGTTGTAATCAGGATGTTGCATACAAATGGCCTGTGCTTGTGCTTCGGCTTCTAATGCAGCAGTTAAACCCATATTAAATTCTTGGTTAAGCATTTCTTTAGTAATACCTATACCAAAACCTGGCCCATCTGCTAGTTTACGTGCCCAACTTTGGGCTTCTTTCATTAAATCTTCATTAGGAACAACTTTATTATAAAGCCCAATTTTTTCTGCTTCTTCAGCAGCAACAAAATCTCCAGTAAAAAGTAGTTCTGTTGCTTTACTTAATCCAATTACTCTAGGAAGTAAAAATGCAGCACCCATATCTGCACCAGAAAGTCCAACTTTAACAAATAGAAAAGCAATTCTTGCTTCTGGGCAAGCAATACGAATATCTGAAGCAAGTGCAATCATTGCCCCTGCTCCGGCAACTACACCATTAAGAGCAGTAATAACAGGTTTACGTAAGGCACGAATATTACCAATTAACTCGCAAGTCATACGAGTAAATTCTAATAGTCCAGCCATATCTCGCCCCATAAGTTGCCCAATAATATCTTTAACATCCCCACCAGAACAAAAACCCCGTCCTTGACCTGTAACAATCACACTACCAACACTTTTATGGTTTTGTAAGGTGCGAAAAACATCTGTAAGTTCTCGGTAAACTTCAAAAGTTAAAGCATTTAGACGATCAGGTCTGTCTAAGGTAATAGTAGCAACACGATCTTTTTCCTCATAACGAAAAGACTTTGTTTCTATCATTCTTTGATCCTTATAAATAATGTTTTTAAGATAAAGAAGGGCAAACACATAGGTTTGTCCCCACAAGATAAAATTAAATTACAGCCATAGCTTCAATTTCAACTTTTGCATTAGGTTCTAGCAAAGATTTAACCTCAACTAAAGCCATAGCAGGAAAATGCTTACCCATATGTTTACGGTAAAGAGCACCAACAGACTTAATTTCTCTAATATATTCTTGTTTATCAGTCACATAAATAGTTAGTTTACCTATATTTGCAGCTTCCCCACCAGCAGCTTTTGTTATTTCAACAACATTGCTTAGGGCTTGGTCAAATTGTAGGGAAAATTCTAGGCTTACCAAATTTTTATCTTTATCCCATCCAATTTGCCCAGCAACAAATAGTATTGCCCCGCCACTACGAGCAAGCATGCCATTGTTATAACCAGTAGGCTTAGCCCAACCTATAGGATTTATTGGTTCAAACTTATTTTCTGTCTGTTCAGTGTTTTTTGCCGTTGTAGGATTATCTGTATTTTCTTCCATAGTTTAATAAGGTACTGCTCCACCACAAATATTAATTGCTTGTCCGTTGATTCCTGCGGCTGAAGGTGATGCAAGTGCCACAGTTAAAAAAGCTACTTCTTCTGGTTGGAAAAGTCGTTTTTGTGGGGTCATTTGTTCTAAAGCTGATCGTGCTTGCTCTTTACTTGCTCCAGTTTTACTCATAATAGTACTCATAGCTTTTTCGCCCATATCAGTTTCTACATAACCTGGGCAAATAGCATTAATAGTAATATTTTTTGTGGCCACATCTTGAGCAGCAGCTTTAGTTAAGCCTAATACACCATGTTTAGAAGCAGCATAAGCGCTAATATAAGGAGCGCCTGCTTTACCAGCAATTGAAGCAATATTAATAATTCTTCCCCAATTACGAGTTAGCATTGTGGGCAAAGCTGCTTTCATACAGCGGAAAGTCCCTGTAAGGTTAATTTCCATTATTTCTGCCCAAAGCTCTTCAGAACATTTTGCAATAGGGGCACTAGCAGCAATGCCAGCATTATTAACTAAAATATCACAACCACCCCATTTTTCTATAACATGCTGAAAAGCTGCTTCTACACTTTCTAGTTTAGAAACATCCAAAGAAACAGCTAAAGCCGGGCGGCCTAAAGCCTCTATTTCTTTGGCAACTTCTTGGGTTTCTGTACTGGTACGAGCAGCTACAACAACCTGTGCTCCTGCACGAGCTAAAGCCAAGGCACAAGCGCGTCCAATACCACGCCCTCCGCCGGTTACTAACGCAGTTTTTCCTAATAGTTCCATAGTAGTTTTATTAAATATTTTAGAGTTATTGAAGAAAATTAATAAGCGTTTGCCAGCCTAACGCGAAAGTTAACTAGAAGTCAAGTTAGGCCAACCCTATCTAGCTATCTAGCCTATCTAACTGACCTAAGGCTTGGTTGGATTAGGCAAGGTTATATAAGGATTAAGCAAATACCCTTCACTTCCAATTTTCTTTATAGTTAATGGATCTTTCCACCAACCTGTTTTAAAAAATAAATTATCTCTCCAACACCAAGGAGGATTAGCCCCTGAAGAAAACCGATTTAGTGCTTGATATTCACCCCACATAGTTTTCTCTTCTGATTTTTTAGCAGGCATTCCACAACCTATATAAACAAGGTTATATTTGTGTTTACTTAAAATTTGACTAGCTTGATCAGTTAAAGGGTATGTGGATTTATCAAAATTAGGCGCTCTAAAAGTGTCATCACTAAAAAAATTGGCATATAAAATATATCGAGATTTTCTAATGTGACTAGCTCCATATTGCCCATGTCCTTTTGTTTCAACATATATATCTTGATGCTCTTTTGATTTCACTACACCATCACGACCTATATCTATGACCAAAGACCCATCTATTGGGCGCAAGTCATTACTAAATAATCCTCTTTCTTCTAAAGAAGGATCTACTAGAATCTGAATATTAGGTTCTTCACTAGAATCTAGGCTACGTACTTCTTGAACATCATCATGAGCTAATGTAAACGCAGCAACTATTTTTTCTGTACTACGGTCAACCACAATAGTAGTCCCTTCTAAATCAGCAGTATGACCAAATAATCCTTTCCAGTCTTCTGCATGAAAAACTATATAATGAAAAAAATAATGTGTTTTAGTTGTTATCACAGTCCAATAAACATAAGGTCTTAAATCTAGCTGATAGGTTTCTCCAAATTCTTTATCATTAACTTTATAAACTCCAGGGGTTTCTTTAACCTCTAAAATTTCTCGTTTGGGATTAGGTGTTAACAGGTTATCAAGAGAGCGATTACGGTCTTTTTTTCGTTGATCCTGGAATTTTGGTGGAATAGGCCAGTTAGTTCCCTCTGAAGTACGATCAAAATCATAGCGAACAAAAAAATCTCTCCAAGGATAAACCTCTGTACTTTCACCTATGTCTTGCCAAAAAATAGGAGAATATCGTTCTGCTAACTTTTCTAGTTTAGTAAATAAATCTGGACGAGACTTGGGTAAATTTCGTTGCTCTTCAATTGTTAATTTATTGTCATCTATGGTGTTATTGTTATTTACTTCAGAATTAACTATCTTTGGTAACTTAGAGGTTTCTACTATAGGGCGATCAATATTAAATTTTTCTAACCGTTCTTTTGCTTTTTCTTTCTCTGTTTTAAGTAAAGTTGCTTTTTTGTCTAAAACTACTTCAACAAAAACTTTTTGAACTGCCCAAGACATATCTGGCTTAGACTGAGAATTACTTTGTAAGAACCGTAAAATATCCCTTACCCCTTGTTTTTGCTGTTCATTTAAGGGCTGAAAATTATTAGGAAGTTTTAAGCTGTCTAGTTCATTCAAAGGAGAAGTTGTAACAATAGCTAATATAGTACTAGTTCCTAAAGTATCTGGCTTAAACTCATAGTTTTCCTTGTCATTTGGGATAAACCTATTTTGATTTGCTTGAATGCTATTATTTTTAGCAGCATAATTTGGAAATAACTCTACAACATTATCTTTATCATCAATATCTAGAATATATAAATAACCTGACTTATTACTATTTACTGCTAAAATAAGGTTTTCACCTTTTTCAAAAAGGTATTGATTGCTTTCTAATCTCAGGTCAAATGCTCCTAGAGACTGTGTTATAGCGATTTCTGTTGCTAAAGGTAAAGAAACAAACTGCTCAAAAGAGGTATTTTTTAACCCTTCACTGCTACTAATTGAAGGGGTTTGTGAGGTAAAACCCTGATTTAACATATCTTTACAAACGAGTTCAAATAAGCCATTGATAGTAAGTTTTTTTTGCCAATCTTTACCAGCTTGTTTAATGACACGAAAAATACTAGCACTTAAAGCACCATGCCTTTTACCTTCATATTCTCCTAGATCTGAGGCTGATTGAGTTGGTGAAGCAGCAGCAATAAAAACATTTTGTCTAGAAATATCTAATGAGTTTTTATTGCTAAGTCCAAGCCCTCTAGTAACTTCTTGATAAGGAATAGATAGGTTTTCATAAAGTGAACGGGAGTTGCTAACCTTTGTTAAAGAACGTGTAGCCGTTCCAGAATGACAGCTATCAAATATTACTAATAATCTACGACCTACTAGACTAGCAAAAATACTATTAATTTCATCATCGCTAATCATAGAAGAATTAGGTTCTGTAGCACGATCTTCTGGAAAACAGGTAACATCATAAGGTACTAGTACTTCATCATACTTATCATTAGGGTTTTGCATTGCTTCATCATTGTCTATATCTTTTATATACCAACCATGACCACTATAAGTAATTATAATAGTATCCCCTGGTTTAGTTTTATTAACTAATGAATTTAAGGCAGTTAGTATGTTTTTCTTAGTAGCTTTCTCATTAAGCAAAAGCTGGATATTATTTTCTGATACTTTTAAGTCTGAGATTAAGATCTCTTTAAACTTTAATGCATCATTAGTAGCACCTTTTAATGGTCGTACAGTAGCATAGTTATCAATACCAATAAGAAGAGCTTGTGTTTCGGCAAGAGTTGAATAATTACAGAATAAAATAACTAATAGAACAAAAATTAATTCAATAGTGAAAGCTTTAATAAAAGATCTAATAATTAATAAGCTTGTTAGCCTCATTGCTGCCCCTAATTGTTAGATAATATTTGAAATTGATTTTGCTTGTGATTCTAAGCTATTTATTCTATAAGAGTTAGAAAAATATAAAATTAGTTTAATTAAATATTTATTTGTCTACACTAACTCGTTTGGTATCTTTAATTTTTGCTAAGTCAAGTGGTTTTAAGGCTTGTATTTCTGTTTCTGCTTCCGATTTTTCCACCAAAACTAGTTTTCCATAAGCAATTCCTACAAAAGTTAACCCACCTTCTATCATATCAACTTTTACATAATATTTTTCATTGCTTTGTACTTTGATATTAAGCGAGGTTTTTTTATCACTACATTGGAATGTATAGTCACCAGGATCAAGCGATACTACAAAATAAGCCCCATTATCAGAATTAGCTAATACAACTTTGTTACATTTTACTTCTGGCTCTAGGGCTTTTCCAAGAAATTTAGCAGGACGATATATATAGACCTTTGCTTTTGCAGCATTTTTAGTAAGATCTTTTGTAGCATCTTCTACAAGATCTTTAGGTGATTTTATTGTCTCACTAGACTTTGTGTCTTCATTTCTTGTTTTAGTTTCGGTTTTTGCATTGTTAGTAGTGGTATTTGTTGTGTCTAAACTTTTTATCTTTGCTCTAGCTAGATCTTCATATAATCCATTAG
>Ga0075163_10011050_pt1 | contig 11771 bp, 20 predicted proteins | sample JI1023141ADNA_FD_71478 | JGI IMG/M metagenome (GOLD analysis project Ga0075163, IMG submission 71478) | Wastewater effluent complex algal communities from Wisconsin, to seasonally profile nutrient transformation and Carbon sequestration -... | ecosystem: Engineered > WWTP > Effluent > Algae... | reverse complement strand
AGTACCCAGGTAATTGGTTCCGTGCGCGAAGGACTTGAACGTCTGACGCCGCGGGTCACGCTTTGTGATCGAAGGGTCATGGTAGAACTCCTTGGCGATTTCGGTGTATGGGTCCAGGCCTTCCCGGAGCATGGCTTTCATCTCCGGCTCGTCGGACTCCCAGGTGACTATTCGCAAATCAGCAGAGCTGAGATCAATGTCGAAGAAGGTATGCCCCAGGTCTGGGACAAAGAGAGTTCGCACGTTCGGGAGGACAAGCTGATCCGGCCCGCCCCCGCCAGAAGGAATGTTCTGGAGATTGAGGCCGGTGCCGAAGGCATTCTTGGAACTCGAAAATCGGTAAGTTTCAGTTCCAGCGATATTGAACGAGCAGCGCAGTCGGTTGTCAGTGTCGAGAGGAGCGCTGACAAAAGTTGAGAGGAACACCCCGAGACTGCGAAGCTCCTGGATTTTCCGCACCAGCGGGCGGAGCAGAGGCTCTCGATCAGCAATCTTGACCAGAGCTTCATCATCACAGGTGATACCGCCGGTCTTGCGGTTAAACACAGGGCGCTGATTGAACATGCCATAGAATAGCTCCTGCATCTGCTTCGGGGACTTGATGTTGATTTCAAAGCCCAGTACGTCGCGGAGCCACTGCTCGCGGGCAGCGATTTCAATGAAGAGCTCCTGGGCAAAGGCCATGCGCCGGGCTTCGTCGACCCGGATGCCCTTGTTCATTGTCTGGAGGACCGGGCGGAAGAGCCGCTGTTGGAAATCATGCGGATCGCGCAGTCCCATCAAATCGACATTCCGCTGCTCGACCTCATCGACCTCGAAGGTCACGACTGCGTCTTGGCAGTTGTAGGCCCAGAGTTGGTCTTCCCCGGTCGAAGCATCCCAGTCCTTTCCATCATCCTTCCAATACTCATGATGCGCGCAGTACATCGAGGAGAGGAAATCGAGGGACTTCGGCATGTTGGAGAAGCAAACATGCTGAGCGATCATGGTATCCCGCTTGACGTTCGGGATGTAGTGCAGCCAGCGCCAAAAGTACTGCGCGTCGTAGAGGAAGTTTTGGCCGATGACTTCGCAGTTCGGGTGGGTCAAGAGGCGATAGAGCGCGTGCATGAGCACGGCTTCCTCCTCCTCCATCCAATAGCCGGACTGGCGTTCGACGCACAAGAGCGGGATGCAGAGCGCCTCAAGCTTCGACCAGGCGAAACCGATGCAGGCAATATGCCCGGCGCGGGTTTCAATATCGACAGCCAGGCGGAGGGGCTTGGATTCAGCGGCCTGGAGGAGCAGAGCGAGGTAGTCGCGGACTGTCTCGAAACTCGGGCGGATTATGAAGCGATAATCCGGCCGGGTTAACTCTCTCGTTTCACTGGCTGCCTTCGCCCGCTTCAGGTCATGGACGAGGATTGGGCGCCAGCTCCATTGCCGGAGCACCATTGCAGGGTGGTAGGCCGGGAGGACCTTGGGCTTGTAGTCCAGGCCAAGTTCAAGGTCGCACTCGAGCTGGGAGCCTCGCCAGGAGGTGATGCCGGACTTGCCGGTCAGCGCCCACAGGGCAGTATTGCCCAGTGCGATGATGATGTTCGGCCTGCACATTTCGATTTCTCGTTTGAGCAGGTCGATACCCTCCCAGACCGGCGCGAGACACATCTTGTCGCGCACGGCAGCGTGTTGGGGGGTGATATCCATCTTGCGCTGTGCGATGAATGCGCCAATGTCATTGCCAGGAGGGCGAATGCGAATGACGTTGGTGAGGAAGCATTGCGAGCGCATGATGCCGGCCTCTTGCAGCACGGCGGAGAGTTCACGGCCAGAGGTGCCCATGAAGGGCTGGCCAAGGCGCTCCTCCTCCTCGCCAGGGAGTTCCCCGACGATCATGATGGAGCTGGGGCATGGGCCGGATGGTTGGCAGATCACAAGGGGCTCCAATCGCTTTCATTGGCATAGCGCCAAGCATAGACTCGCCGGCCGTTCCAGGACAGGGCCATGCAAGGCTTGGTGGCAAGGTCGGCGCGGAGGGAATGGAAGCGGACGGTGCCCTGCACGGTGTCGATGAGCTGCACGCCATGCGGGCCACAATCCAGCTCGATGTTGTTCACCGCGCCCAGAGGCGGGAGCTCTGGATCAGCGGCTTGCGGTGCGGGGATGGGCTGGCCTGCGTCATGGGCTTCGCCGAGCAGTTTCGCCGACACGCGGGCGAGGCGCATGGCTTCGTCGAGCGCGTCGTTGATTTCCTGCGCCGGGGCCTCGCAGACATACAGCGCCACCGGGCCGATGATGAACAGGTTGCGCGATTGCTTGTGGTCGTAGGAAGTCGCCATCACAGACCTCCGAACAGGTCAGGAGCTTCGAGCTTTTTCAGCTCCGAAATCCGCTTCATCGACAGGGCGTAGTACTCAGGATTGAGTTCGCAGCCGACGGCAAGGCAGTGCATGGTGGTCGCTGCGCCGAAGATCGGCCCGGTGCCGGCGAAGAAGTCAACGACCGTGTCGCCTGGCTTGACCGAGCGTTGGAGAAGGTTCTGGTACAGTGCGACAGGCTTCTGTGCGCCGTGGGACAGGTTCTCGTCGCCGGTGACGCTGATCACGTCAGGGAAGATGTTGTTGACGGGTTTGTTGCCCTTGATCGCGTAGAGGATCAGTTCGTACTGGCGGCGCGGGCCGCGGTCGGGAAGGGGCACTCGGCCGGAGTTCTGCTTGTGCACGATCAGCGGGGTGCGGAAGACATACCAGCCGGCCAGCTGCATCATGGTCTTGAGTTCGTGGAAGCGGTCGAAGTCACAGAACACGTAGGCATGGGCCTGGGGCTTGCACACCATGAACGATGCGGAAGTCCAGGCCGTCATGAGAGACTTCCAGGACTCGTAGCTGTCATCGTAGTGGTGCTCAATGCCGGAGAGCTTACCCCCGCCGTCGCCGAATTGATCAGCCCCCATGCCGTAGGGAGGGTCGGTCAGGATGACGTCGAACGGCGCAGCCGACTTGTCAATGAGTTCCTGCATGTAGTCGAGGCAGGAGGCGTTGAAGAGCTTGTGGTTGTCGACGGAGTAAGTCGCGCCGACGGATTTCGCCAGCTCGATGTTCTTGGTCCGTTCCTCGTTGCGCTTGAGGATCTTGAAGGCATCGTCGAGGGACTTGGCCTTGGCGACTTCCGGGTTGTCAAGGTGCTTGGAGACAATGACCTCCTTGCGGAGGCGGTTCTGGTAGTCGCCGTCAGACCGGCCGTGGATTTCCAGAGCGGTGTCGGCGATGGTTTGCTTCGGCGCTTCAATGCCGAGGCCGAGTTCAGGGGAGAAGAGCTGGGCTTTCTGTGCCCCGCGGAGCTTGTGCAGCCGGGCGTGAGCTTCTGCGAGTTCCTGCCACGTCAAGTCTCGTCGACGAAGATTCTCGTCAAGCTCGGCTTCCTCGGCCTCGAGCCCTGACAGCTCGCCAAGATCTGTGAACGGAACTTCGGGTCCGCGATAAACCTTGCCGTCGCAAGTGAAAGAGCCTCCCAGCTCGAAAATCTCCCTGATCGCGCGCAGGCGACGCTCGCCTGCCACCAGGACTTGCCCGTTCTCCTCGCGCCGCAGGACAATGGGATGCAGCAGCCCTCGGGCTTCAATGCTATTGACGAGCTCTTGATGGGCAGTTTCGTCAAACTCCTGTCGCTGCCTGGCAGATTTGATGATGACTGAGTGATGAGAGATGGTGGGCACAGTGGGGCCTCCGGTTGAGGGAATTGCGCCGTGGCGCGGGGGGTGACGATGGGAGGGAATGCCAATTGCCGGGCCGGAATGGCACCATGCACGCGATATTCCATGCGGGAGGGGGTAGAGTACCCCTCATGGAAAAAACCGCTCAAAACGCCCGCATTTTTGACGTGGATTATCTTTTTTGGCACAGTGGCAACTACCTTCTGTGATTACGCTACATTGTGGAAGGCTCATTGCAAGCCCTCTAGAATGCCCTCAGATTACGCACTGAGGGGCTGCGACTCCATCAAACTGCCTCGACCTGACTGAGCTAACCGTAGGTCGAGGGCTTCTGCGGCGGCCTCACTTCCGCCACTGGTTGTTGCACGGGAGCTCGGCCAGGTCTTTTGGGTCGAGCTTGGTCGTCAGGCCGATGGGGCCATACCAGCTGGTGATGGTGCCGGTCTGGCAATCCACCGTGTTGCCGATGCGGGTGCTGAATTCGTCCTTGAGGGACGCACAGCCGGCAAGGGCCAAGGCGAAAATGAGCAGGAACAACCGCTTCATCAAAGACCTCCTTTCAGGAGTGGTGGGGGAGAGGGGCAGCTGGTAGCGAGAGACTGATCTGGCAATGCCCACGTTCTCGCGCTCTGCCCTGCTGATTGCTCATACCAGCTGCGATGTGCGGTCAGATCTTGGCGACGCCCTTGACTTCAGCGAAGATGTTGTCGCCGTCGAGCCGGTGCTTGATCGAGATCTTCGCCGGGCGGCCGACCAGGTGGGCGAAGGTGAAGGGCTGGCCCGCGACGTTGCAGCCGACGGCTTCGCGCAACCGGCCCAGGTCAGCGTTCTGGCCCTTGCCCATGGCGAGGCCGCCCTGCTCGGTCAGTTCCAGCATGATGCCTTGCTTGACGGTCACCTTGTCGCGGCCGAGGGCAGCCTTGACGGCTTCGTCTTCGACCGTCCAGGTCACGTCCAGGGCCAGGCCGCCGATGGACGGGTCGTCGCGCTTCTTCCACGAACGGACTTCTTGCTTCTCGACCAGCCCCATGTACTCGCCGATGGGCACGGGCAGGCGCTGGGTGTCGTTGGAATCAGTGACGATGATGTTGGCAAAGGCTGCGGGGTCAAAAGTGGACATGAAAAACTCCAAAGGTTGAGGAATGCGACTGACAGAAACCCGTTTTACACGCAGTCGCCACGCGTCATACGGGCCGGATTTGTAGGTTAACTAGCTCCGGCGGGCGTGTCAATTGGGCAGTCAGCCCGGAGGAGGCGGCTCGGGGGTGACCTCGGTAAGCTGGACGAGCGGGATCACGTAGAATGGGAGCTTGGCGGGGACTTCACACACAGCGACGTGGGGGAAGGACTGGAGTGCAGTCGTGCCACCCACGAGGCCGAAGGTGTTGCCGAGGTACTCGGACATGGCCTTGCCGCGGGGGAAACCGAAGCATTCTTTGCGGAGGCGGAAGGTTCTCATACCCCCACCCCGCCGCGAGCTTTCCACTTGTCGAAGATCGGCTTGAACGTCGGGGGCTGGTTGGCTGCCCAGGCGAGGTTGCGGGTCTTGAGGTCGGCCAGGGCCGAGGCCGTGTCCCAGGTCCACTTCGCACCCTCACGCACGGTCAGGATCACATCGCCGAACATGGATGGCAACTTCGGCGGGAGTGCCCGGCCTAGCGTGCTGACCATGATCTTCGTGCCGCCCAGGACCGGGTCTGTCTCGCGCTCGACATGGGCCAGGAGGATGAAATGGCAAGGGCAGTCGTCGCACATCCTACGGAGGAAGTTCTCCAGCAAGTTCTGCGCCAGCCCCCAGTCCTTCTGATCCCGGTCGGCCTTGCCGCCGATGACAGCCTTCATTGCCGCGTTGCCGAGGCCGGTCAGGCCGTCGATCACCACGACCTTGTTGGTCCCCCAGGTGTCAACGCTCCCCCACTTCTTGCCATCGTCACTGGTCACATCGTTGAACGTGCGCAGGAACTTTTCGAACTGGTCATACTTCGACCTGTTCGGGTCGCCCATCTTCTTCAGCGTCTCATACGGCATGGTGTTGACGTACTTGGCGTTGTCGGCCATTTCGGACCAGCTGGACGTAGCGGCCTTGACGGTGCTGATGTGGAGGTTGTCGGGGATGGGTAAGCCCCGGTCGGTGTAGTAGCCGCGGAGCGTCTCGCTGCCGGCCTCGAAGGCGAAGAAGTGAACGTCGTAACCGAGGTCAACGACTGTGCCGATGGAGTGAGTCTTGCCGGTGCCAGCAGGGCCCATGAGCAGGACGTTGCAGCCGGGGAGGGCTGCCGGGCCGGTCATGCGCCCTCCTTGGGCAGGTATTCTTCGGCCAGGTACTCGATCGAGTCGCGCTGGCGCTCGCTGAGCCGGTCGAGATTGCAGCCGTTGTTGGTGAACAGCCGCAGCTCTTCGAGCAGCTCGGCATCCAGGGCGTCCATGTGCTCCTTGCAGCCTTGCAGCCGCCGGAGCGTGGTGGTCAGGGTATCGTCATTCATGGCAGTCTCTTTCGTCATACCATTTCCAGAGGAGTTGCAGCTCTCGCATGAGAACCGCGGCAGGTAAGTGCTCGAGGGCAGATGCCCAGAACATCTTACTTAGATCGTCCCGCCGGTAGCGATAGCCGCCGCAGAGCGATCCAGGTAAGTAGTTCCAGTCAGGGACGCCTTGGGGAAGGTGCTTCTCGCAAGGCGCGTGGGTGATGGACCAATAGGGGCCTGCGAGAACCCTCGCCCAGACCTCCCCGCAGGTTGGGCAGAAGTAGGCGAGGGAATGCGGAGTGCAGTCTTGGCACTCGAACTCTGAGGAACCCAGATGCCGGGTGCCGAGAAAGTACTCCGCGCGGGCCATCAGCGGCAGCTGGCCGGGTGGGCCTTGCACTTGTCGATCTTGTCGGGGAAAATGCACGGGGTCTTCGGACAGCGGCCTTGCGGGGCCATGCTGACCGTATCGGCCCAGAGCACGGCCGGCGTGGCCAAGAAAGCCCCCAGAGTGGCGGCGTAGAGGAGGAACTTGGTCATGGTGAATGCGCCTTTCTGCGCGAGGAAAACTCGGCCGAATTAGCCGAGGTTAATTGACGAGGGATTCAATCAGGAAGTGTCTTGATAAGCCGCTCCATTTCTCCGATCGGGCAGTACTGCCCTGTGTCAGTAAAATACCAGCTCGCAGGATCCCGCTTGACGATTCGACGGGTGCGCCGTTCTTTCCAGAAAAAGAATGGGTGCCGTGTGATGTGATCGACTGCGCCTACTGACAGCACAAGGTCGAGGTTCTCTAAGCGGCCAGTTGCAATGAGCCTCATACCACATGCCCCCAGCTCGCTTCCCACTCCGGCACGGTGAGCTGCCGCCTGGCCAGAGGGTCCCAAACCCGCTGCTCGAAGTACATCGGGAGCCAGCTCTCGGGGTCCTTGCTCTTGCACACCTGCACCAGGGAGCAGCCGCCGTACTCGGTGCAGGCGGTGTCGAGCGAATGGTCCCAGTATCCATCCCGCCAGCACTGGATCATCCGGGCCACATCGCGCTCGACCTGGTAGACCCAGCGGTCGATTTCCCACTGGGCGCGGTTCGTGAGCGCTTGCAGGGTGTCGTACTTGGTCTTCAGGATCGAGACACCGCGGATAACGGTGCCCTGGGCCTCGACCCCAACCCGCCGGGCCGCCCACTGGTACCCGGTGAATTGGCTGCGGAGTTCCCACTGCTTGGCCCAGCTCGCGCCGAGTTGGCTGGTCGTCTTTTCGTCGACGATGTAGATGCCCCCGGCGAAGTGGGCGATCAGGTCGGCCCGGCCAGTGTAGATGATCGGGTCGCCGGTGACTGGGTGCGTGATATTCAAGGGCTCGGCGAAGGAGAACTCGATGCCCTTGCGGCCGTCGCTGCGGGTGATGGGGGTCATGCCATCAGCGCCGAGGGGATATCGGTCGAAGTAGAACTCCAGCGCCCCGGCCGTGCGTTCGAGGGACTTGGCCGATTCGGGCGGGCATTCGAAGTCCCCGTAGGCCACCATGAGGGCTTGGATGCCCAGGGCCTCGGCGTCAGCCTTCGATGCGCCCTTCTCGAAAAAGGCCATGCGCGCGACCTCGATGCCCTTGGCAAACGCCCCGCCGGCGACCAGATGCACCGACTCGGCCTTGGGCTTCCAATGCTCGACGTAGGTGCGGAAGGCCTTGTGGGGGCAGGAGCGGAACGCCGCGAGGATCGTGCTGTCGATCGTGGGAGGGAACATGGGGCGGGTCATGACTCCACCTTTCGCAGTTGAATTTCCTTGAAACCCGACTTCGTGCCGTTGGTGGCCCAGACCTCGAGACCCAGATGAGCGATCAACGTCAGCAGGAGTTCCTTGGCTTCCTTCTCGTCGAGGTCGTGGGGGAAACAGACAGGGGTCTCATAGACCTCCTGCCCATGTTGGTTGAGGTTCATATCACTCCCCCTTCGGCGTGTAGGTCAGGGCTTGGAGCTTCTTCAGCCCCTCTTCCAACGCCTGCATCTGCCGCTCATGCGCCTCCCGCAGCTCCGCCATCTTGATCGTGATGGCTTCGGCCGCGTCGTTGGCCAGGCTGTCCGGCGACACGTCAATGGTCATGTGCAGGTCGGTCTTGCCGAGGAGAACCCAGCCGGAGCTGCGCATTTCGGCGTCAGAGAGGTAGGCGTGTTCCCAAACGCTCTTCGGGTCGTCGAAGTTCATCTGCACAAAGTTGGCGGGATTGGGAAGCCACAGGGGCTTGTCACGAACGATCAGTTTCATCGTTGTTTCCTGTTGAGCGCTACAGGAGCGTAGCGGATTGGGCAGACTAGCCGCCCAAGGTCGCTGCGTTCGTCAGAGCTTGTCGAGTTCGCTCAGCAAATCGTCGGCATTCGGCTTCGGGGCCGTGGCCTTCTTCGCCCGGGAACCCGCCGTGGGTTGCTGGACCGCGGCGCGTTCCTCCCGCAGAATCCGCGCCGCCTCCCGCGCATCTTCCAGGGTCATTGTCCCGGCGCGGGCCTTGTTGCGCAGCTCCGCAATCCGGAGCAGGGTGCTGGTGGATTGGGTCATCGCGCGATCCTCTGCGCGTACAGCCGGGAGTAGAACCGCCGGTGCTGGCAGATATGGGCAATCTCCCATGCCAGCGGGTTGAAGGACAAGTGTTTCGGGTGGCGCATGACTGAGGCTCCGTTGGGTTAATCTATCGTGAGTTTTGCACACAATTCTCCAGTTGTCAACCCACAAACAACCGTTTCTTCGGCCGCGTGCAGGCTACGTAGAGGCACTGGAAAGCCTCGCGGCGGGTCTGGTTCAAGAGAATGTCCCGCATGTCGACCAGCGCGGTGTCGTAGGTCGAGCCCTGCGCGCGGTGGGCTGTGATGGCATAGGCATGCCGCAGGCTGTGGAAACTCTCCTTGAAGTCCCAGAAAAACCGCCACTTCCGCTTGTCGAGCTTCGCCGCCTCAGCGTACTGCTCGCATCGGCGCTTGTACGGCCCTTCGAACTCCGGGTGCAGCACCCGCGCCACGGCCACGCGGTTGTCGTCCAGGGTCACGGTCACGTTGTGCACCTTGAAGTCCGAATACCCCGGGTGCCAGGCTTCGGTGACGCGCTCGACCAGCCCTTCGTCATCCGTGGCGGCGATCTGCTCATCAGCCAAGTCCTTCGCCGGCGCAGTGAAGATCACCCGGTCCCCGGCCAGCCAGGGCTGCACCGCCTCGGCGCCGAAGATCGTGCCGCGGGCAAGGCGGTTGTACTTGTCGACTGTGACGTTCCGCCATGCGATGACCTTCGAAGCATCGGGGCGAGAGAGGTTGCCGGCCTGAGCCTCGTCCCGCACCCGCTCGATCAGCTCGTAGGGGTACAGTGACCAGACTCCTTCATCCGCCTCATGGTCGTTGACGATCTTGATCGTCGGGCTCGGCGCGTCGACCTGCTCGCGCAGCCGCGTCGCAAGCGCCAAGATCTGGTTGTCATGGCGCATGACCTTGACCAGCGACGCACCGTGCTTCACGCGCCAGATCGGGGACTTGACCTCCCCGACCGGCGGCAGCTGTGCCGGGTCGCCGAGGAACAGGAACTTGACATTGAACAGCGTCGCCGCGGACTTGATGTGCTGGCGGAGGTTTTCATTCACCATGCTGCCCTCATCCACCACCACGCAGCGATACTGCGACAGGTCGATCGGGTCTTCAGGGGCGGTCAGCTCCTTGACCTCGCCGTTGGCTTCCAACCGCAGGCCGAGCAGCGAATAGATCGTCCGGCACTCGGGCTTGTAGTTCGGCGTACTCACGGCCTGCCGCAGCACCCGCGTGGCCTTGTTCGTTGGGGCGGTGAAGACCAGGCGCCCGCGCATCTTGTCGGAGAGCTGGCGAACCAGCGTGGTTTTGCCGGTGCCGGCGCTGCCGCTGAGTACAAAAAACTGCTCCACATCTTCCGGCTTGAGCCACTTCTCAATGGCTTCCAGGGCCGCTGCCTGTTCGTTATTGAGTTCGATCATCACAGCACCTTGCAATCCGGGTGGCACAGGGAGTTCCAGACGCTCGCGTCCGGGTCGAGGTGGGATTGCAGGCGCTTCAAATGCACGCGCTGCTCGCGGCCGCGGGCCCAGACCCGCTGGTCGTCCGACCATTCGTACAGCCAGTCGTGCGCCTTCAACAGCGCCTTGTAGTCGTCCAGAGTCGGTTCTGGAATGGGGCAGATTTTGCTCACTTCAATCTCCATTTCTTGAACAGTTCATCTTCAATCGCGCGGCAGAGGTGGGTCACTGCCGCCTTGGGGCTCTCATCAGCTTCAATCGTCCGGCGAAGCTGCGCCACCCTCACGCAGAGGTCGATTTCCTCTGGCCTCAACCGCAGCCCGGCGGGCAGCACGGCGCTCCGCGAGCCACTGGCGGAGGAGGGGTTCGACGAGTTTCTGCCAGGCGGCGAAGGGGACTTTCCCTTCAACGTCGGAGAAGAGCTCAAGGTCGACCTCAATGAGGAGGTCTTCAGGGAGCTGGATTCCCTTTTTGACATAGCGAATGACCTTTTTGGTACGGGGCATGGTTAGTCCTTGCGGAGTAGTGAATCAACCGCAGCCAGCAGCATCGTTCGGTACTGGCCGAGGGTTTGGTAGGTGCAGGCCAGGCTGTCGTTGGCGATGGCATCGCGGAGGGACTGGAGTTCGGCCGCTTGGGATATACTTCTCTCGCCGTTCGCCATCGCCTGCGCAAAGGATGCGTCCCAAGCCTTCTGAAGTCGCTCCGAATCTGCCCGCAGCGCTTCCACCTCGGCCGCTTGGGATGCGAGAGCTGCTTGCCAAGCGTCCCACTCGCCGCTCGTCTCGCTGATGTGCCTGTAGGCATCTGCTCGCCAACGGTCTGATGCCCACGCCAAAAACGCGGCGCGTTGTGCGTCTGGAAGGCTCATCGCTCCCCCTTGGTGGCAATCGCAGCAGCGGCGCGGACGATGGCGCCACCGTTGCCAAGGCGCTTGCGCGGGTCCATCAGCGCCACGGCCATACGCGCCAGCACCGATTCAGGAACTTCGATGGTCGCCACGTCGCGGCCACCGTTGCCGCGCGAACGCACCGTGATCGTGTGGCGTCCTTGGTCGTCTCGGTTGATCGACACGTAAGCCGGGTATCCCCCTTCGGGCGTTGCCTCGGTGTGGGCAAATATGTTGCTCATCGCCGTCCTCTCGCTTCGGCACCAGAGGCCGAACTGGTTGTTCAAGCGGAGCGCCAACAGGCCTCCGCGCCTTCTTACTTCTTGCCGGGCGCCCGCTTAACGCCGACGTTAGGCCCGTCAATCCATCCGGCCCACATGGCGGCCGAAGAACCAGCGCCCCTCGTTGCGCGCGAACTCGCGGTCGGGTGGCGTGGCATCGGTGCTGCGGTACAGGTACGGGCGCTGGCCCTTGCGCCACATGAACACGTACCAGAAGCGGCCGAGCTTCACGTCCAGCCACAGCCACAGCGCGTTGTTGTTGCGGCTCATGTAGTTCACCGCGAAGTTTTTGCCAATCCTCATTTGTCGCGCTCCGGCTCCAGCCGCCCAACATTGCACTCAAGCTGAGCCCCAACGGCCCGCGAATCCGTACCAGTCATCGTCACTCCTTCGCGGGCCGCTGGGACCAGCTTAGTTTTACGTTAG
>Ga0075163_10011049_pt1 | contig 11773 bp, 6 predicted proteins | sample JI1023141ADNA_FD_71478 | JGI IMG/M metagenome (GOLD analysis project Ga0075163, IMG submission 71478) | Wastewater effluent complex algal communities from Wisconsin, to seasonally profile nutrient transformation and Carbon sequestration -... | ecosystem: Engineered > WWTP > Effluent > Algae... | reverse complement strand
GGGAAGGGGGCGCCGAGTCAGAGAACTGTGCGAGGGAACGATGTCTGGGACCAAGAACCCGGAGAGCATCTCAACGAAACAAGCACGGATAGCGAACATCGCACGGCAGCACCCGACGCAGGCCGCGGTTATTCGGGTTTTCCACGCCGTTCGCAGTACTCGACCCATTTCACCACTTCGGGGTCGCGGTGGTCCGCGCCCGCCGCAACACAATCGTTGAATCTCCGGAGCTCCATGTAGACCTGGATCTCGAGCTTGGCGTAATCGGATTTCGTCCAACACACGTGGCTGACGTTGACGTTGTTGCGGATCAGGTTCAATACACCACGAAAATCCTTGGCGAGCTTGGCCTTGTTGATCCGGTCCAGTAGGAACTTGCACTGTTCACTCCGCGCGCCGCCCTGGTCGATTCCGGGGTCAGGGTCATCCGCGTCGGCCTTCTCGAGGCCCTCGATCTTCTTGTCGTTCCACTGGGCCCCATATTCGCGCAGGAGCTGGTTCATCGGGTAGCTGTCGAGCGTCGGCGGCCCCTGACCGCTCTTCGGTTTGGGCGGCCGCCACGACCATCCGACGCCGACGGCCAGGACACCTCCGCCGCGGCCGAGGAAGGCCCTGATGGCGGCGACCTCGGCCGTCGTGAACGCTTCGCGTCGATTGGCGAGGATCAGCATGCCCGCGTCCGCCAGTCGGTCGAGAGTGGTGGTTGGCCCGTACTCCAGGGTGGTGAGATTCTTCTTGAGCTTGCCCAGCAGCGCGCTGTCGTCGGTATCCGAGGAGATGGCGATGACACCCCCGTCCCGCCCGCTAAGGAGCCACTTGCTGGTCAGCGCGAGGAAGACCGAGTATCCCTGCCGATCGGCGACGCCCAGGACGGCGTCATGGCCCGCCACGATGATCCGGCCACCCTCCTCGCGGACGAGCGAGGCCGCGAAATGCTGTCCCTTGCGCCCCAGCAACGGGGTCCAGCGCTCGTTGACCGTCACCTCGCCGGCGAGCGAACCCTCCTTGGCGAGGCTGTCCAGGAAGCTCCGCAGCGCGGCGCGAAAGGTGGCCTCGAGCAGCTTGTCATTCTCCTTGCGCGCTGTGACGGCTTGCGCCGCGGCCTGCTTGGCCGCCCCCCGGTCGACGACCGCCCGCTCCTCGGCCGCCTTCGCGGCGTCTCGCTGGCGGAGGGCGTCCTCTCCGGCTGCGACGGCCGCCGCCGTGGCCGTCTCGGCCTCTGCCCGTGCCGTCTCGGCCTCTGCCCGGGCCGCCTCGGCCGACTGCCGCGCCACCAGTGCGACCACCGCGAGCATCCCGACGACCACAGTGAGGATGACCAGCCGCCTGCGCGCCGCCTGCTTCCTGGCCTGCAGATCACGCGATTGGTCGAGGAACTCGCGCTCACCCTCGGTCAACAACGCGGGGTTGGCCCTGGCCCACGTCTGCGCGCTCCGCAGCGCCTCGGTGCCGAGCAGCAGCGCTCGCGGGCGGTGGCTGTCATCCCAGAGCCGCGCCTGCACCTGCAGTGGGTGCAGGTTCTTCACCTCCCACGCCTTGTTATCGAGTTGAATCGGCTCAACGAGGCGGTCGTGGCTCAGCTCGTACCAGTGGGCGCCCGCCCGCTGGTCGGCGCGCACGAGGTAGCTGTCGAGCAGATGGGCGATCTCTCGATTGTCGAGCCCCGCGCTCCGCCCGGCCCCCTGCCGCACCTGCGAGCGGATCCCGCCGACGATCAGCTTGCCGCCGACCCACTCCCGGATCCTCCGCTCGACGGCCGCGTCCCCGCGGCTGGCCTTCTTGACGGCGCCGGCGTAGTAGTCGGCCAGCGCCGTCGAGACGTCCGCGTCGCGGGTGACGTGCTCCTCGTCGATCGACAGGGCGTCGTCCGGCATCGCGTCCCACAGGCGATGACACACGACCTGCAACTGCACCGGCTCGACGTACAGGCCCTGCTCGGCGACGAAGGTGCCGTCGACCCGCTGGACCTGGATCATCGACAGATCGCGGACGAGCCGGTCGACCGCCGGGAACGCGCGGCCTGCAGCCCGCGCGGGCAGCTCGATCGCCTCGCGGGCCCCGTCCAGCCCCAACAGATCGAGGCGAAACGTGTTCGCTAAGTGCGTGGGGATCCGATCCCGGTACGGCGCGAATGCCCCGAGAAAGTCCTCGCGCACGACGATGAGCGCCCAGTAACGCTCGGCTGCGAGCCCCTCACCGACGGCCGTGAAGAACTCTGCCTTCTCCGCGAGCGCCAGCGGCGCGGTCGTCAACAGCTCCTCGAACTGGTCGAAGATCAGCGCCACCGAACAATCCGCCTGGGCCTTGCGCCGCGGTCGCGTCCGCAAATACTCGGCGAAGCTCAGGCCCGCCAGCCGCGCCGGGCTGCGGCGACGCTCCGCGGGCAGCTCCTCCTCGAGGCTGACCATCGCGCTGAGCAGATAGCGATTCGTGCCCGGCGGGATGCCGACGAGCCCATGCGGATCGAGGTTGACCCGGATCGTCCGCCACACGTCGAACTTCGCGTCCGTGAGCCGCGGGATCAGGCCCGCCTCGACGAGCGAGCTCTTGCCCGCGCCCGAGGGCGAGTGCAGGACCACGATGCGCCGCGCCTGCAGCAGGTTGAACAGCTCGCGCACCTCGCTCTTGCGGCCGTACAGCGGCTCGCCCTGCTGGATCGGCCGCGGACCGACATACGGGTTGCGCCCGGAGAGCCCACTCATCGCCGCCCTCGGCGGACGCCTCGATCACCCTGGCGACGGCCGGCGAGCTCCGTGATGAGATATTTTGCGGCCATCACCACCTGCCTGCGCGTCTTTATCGGACGGGGTAGGACTGAAGGCCGACGATTGCATGATCCGGAACGTGGTCGCAAGGGGCGCGCCGCGGTCATTGCGTCGCGGCATTCGCACGTGATCCGCCCGGACGGCGGCGTGCCGGCGGCCACGATCGCCACGTCATGTACGCGGTCGGGAACGCGCGCCACGCCCGGACCTGCGGTTGCCCGGGTGACCGCAAGTCTGATAGTCTGGCCGCCGGCGGACCTGCTCGTCGAACTCGTTGTATGCCCCCACGAACACGACAAGGTTCGCTCGTGATGCCTTCCATGCGCTGGATCCTCGTGCTCGTCACCGCGGTCGCGTGGCTATGTACGCACCCTGCCCAGGCCAGGCCGCCAGCCGCCGCCGCGCACCCGCGTGCACCGACGGTCCCGACCGCGGCGACACCGACGCCCAGAGTCTCCCTGGACCCGGCCGCCGCGACCTCGTCGCCCAGCGTCGCCCCGGATCCGGCCGCCGCCACGCCGCCCGCCCGCGACGCGGGCCCGGGGCCCGTCGACCGCTGTCTGGCCGCCTTGGCGCTGTCAGGCCTCGTCCCCGACGAGATGAGGGCGCTGGTCGACCTGTGCCAGCGACGCGGTCTCCCCACCGACAAGCTCGGGCCATCCCTCGCCCGCGTGGCCAGCCGCGGCAACTGGGAGCCCGCCGCGCTCGCCTACCTGCTCGACGGCGGCGCCCCTCACCTCGACCTCGGCACTGCCCCGGAGGTCGCTCACCACCTGTGGACCGTCCGCGACGAACTACGCAAGAGAGTTCCCGCCGGGATCAACGACAAGGGCTGCGAGAACCTCCGCCGCGCACTCAACGGCTATTACGCCGATCGCAGCGCCAAAGAGACCCCGACCCCGCCGTTCACGGCCGAGACGCTCCAGTGCCTGATCCCGGGCTCCAAGGATCTCGCCTTCCTCACCGTCCCCGCCGAGCTCGACACCCGGCTGTTCGTGGCGGCCAGCATCGGCAACCGCGTCGTCCTGCAGTGGCTCGGCCCCGACGAAGTCGTCACCCACGCCGGCCGTCGCACCTTCATCGTCGCCGTCCCTCGCTTCGCCGTCGTCACCGTGAGCGCCACCTCGCAGGCCAGCAACGGACCGCAGCTGTGGCACGGGTTCGTCACCGTCGATCGCACCGTCTGGGACAACCCGCCGACCCCCAGCTGCCTGCGTCTGTCCGTCGAACTCGACGAGGACACCGCCCTCCTCCTCGATGGCCAGGTCCTCACCCGCGGCAAGCGACTGGGCCACCACACCGCGGTCGTGTTGGCTGGGTCCCACACGCTCGTCGCGCTCCGCTGTGTGAGTAGGGGCGACTGCCATGTCAGGCACCGCGAGACCCTCCCCGCTGCCCCGACCAACGACATCTGTCAGGACATCGCCCTCGACCTGCATCAGCCCCGCAGCGTCGCCCTCCTCCCGTCCCGCGCCGCTCCCGGCTGCGACGCCGCCCTCGCCTGGCACGCCGGCGGCCTCGCTGCCGACTATCTCCGTAGCAACGAGAACAGGACCGGCCGCGTCTTCCGCGACCTCACGGTGGTACGCGGCGCCCCCCGCGACGGCCTCAACCCGACCGATGGGGACGCCGACGGCCCCGATAGCCTTGCCAGCGTCGCCAGGGAGGCGTGGCGCCAGGGCATCAGCGAACTCGTCGCGCTCGAGCTCCGCTGCACCAGCGACGGCAGCCGCACCCTCCAGGGCACCGCCATCTCCGTGCGCGAGATGCTCGAGCAGGGCGACGGCAATTTCGCCGGCCTCGACCCGCGGCCGGTCGAGCGCCTCAAGTCGGTCGAATTTCACGGCGACGACCAGCTCGAGTCGAGCGTCGCCAGCGTCCTCGACCAGCTGTCCGGGCGCAACTACCTGCGCTTCCACAAGGGCCTCACCTCCTTCTCCTACCGCCAGCGTGCCCGCATCGAGTTCGCCGCCCACAACAACTCGGACCCCAGCCTCACGCCGGTGCTCACCGCCCACCAGCTCTACGGGCCCCGCCAGCACTCTCCGGCCCTGTGCCGTGACCTCGCCTACGACAGACAGTTGCTCTACAGCAGCGTCCACCCGCGCGCCATCGCCGTCACCTCCGACCGCGACGAACTCGCGGTCGACCCCGACGGGCGCAGCATCGCCTCGCACGAGGTCGGCACCTTCCACGCCCGGCGCCCCGGCACCTACCTCGTGACCGCTCGGTGGAGCGACGGAGGCCCGATCGAGGACGCCAGGTGCGTCCGCTTCACCGTGCCCGATAGTGAGTTGTGGGCCAGCGTTACTTTCGCCGGCGACCTCACCACCCGCACGCCGATCCGCCACTACGCCGCCCGCCACCTGCGCGTCATGCTCGGCCACACCTGGTACAGGCCGCTTCCGTGGCTCGGCTTCGGCGTCGCCGGCGGCTACACCTATACCCGGTACAGCAGCGCCCGCGGCGAGCCCGCCTGGCAGGACCTCGACGTCGCTCCCGCCGAGACCCATGCCTTCCTCGCGTGGGGCCGCCATGCCGTGGTCGTGGGTCCGCAGCTCGAGCTGTGGTCGCGCCGAGCCTCCCTCCCCGTCGAGTTCCGCGGGCGCATGTCGCTCGTCGGCGGCGCTGCCGTCGTCAACATCGCCCGACTCGCCCACCTCCCGACGTTCGCCGGCACTTCGCGGTACGCCAACGAATCGCTGCGCGTGCGCCCCACCATCGACATCGTCGGCGAGTTCGGCTTCGGTTACCAGGCCGGACCCCTCGCCATCGCCCATGTCCTCAGCCTCGGCGCCGCCGCCATCAACGACATGGTCTCGCGGGCCCACGCCGCCGACGCTACCAACGGCGCCGCCCTCTTTCTGGGCCTCGGCCTGATCCTCGGAGGCGCCCCGTGATCGCGCGCCTCGTCATCGTCTTCGGCGTCGCCACCGTCGCCTCTGCCTGCGCCGGCCTCGACTTCGGCAGCGACGAGGGCTGCGCCGCCGCCTGCGCCACCGCCTCCGTCTGCGGCCTCCTCCCGTCCGCGCTCGGCTACGGCGCCAGCGAGGCCGAATCGATCGCCGACTGCGTGCGCCTGTGCAGCGACTCCCCGCGCGACGACCACGCCGGGTCCATCCTCGGCTGTCTGCTCGGCACCTCGACCTTCGAGGGCGACTCCTCCGGGTGGTGCGCGAACCCCGAGGATTCCAACTACGCGACCGGCACGTCGTGCTCCGCCGCCGTCGCCTGCCTGTCGAGCGCGTACGGGGACACCCAGGTGCTCCCCGAGATCGAGCTCGAGGTCGCCTTGATCACGCTCTCCGACTTCGACGCGACCTTCGGCAAAGGCGCCGCGGCTGCCCTGTACCTCGGCGTCGGAGAGGCCGTGCAGAGCTGCACCACGGCCCTGTGCGGCCGCTCGAGCTGCGAGCAGAAGGGTGGCGATATCGACGGCCTCGCCTGTGACGACGCCATGTGCCGCAAGGAGCCGCTGCGGATCCGCGAGACCTGCGCCGAGCTCGCCGCCAGGGTGATCGACCTCGCCGTCATCCAGGCAGACGTCCCGCCCGCCAACCAGGGTCTGCTCGACGAGTCCACGGCCTTCACCTGTGACGTGTCCTCTGCAGTATTTACCAGCGCCCAGTACCACCTCCGCCCCGGCCCCGTGCGGGCCTTCGCCGACGTCGCCGGTATCCTCACCGCCGCCGAGCTCGGCCTGCTCGGCTATCCCACCGGCGACGCCGCCGACGACGCCGAGCTCGAGTATTGCCTCCGATTCGCCGGCATGAACATGAACGCCCGCGGCGGCGATAACCTCCTGCTCGTCCCGATCGGTGACATCGACGATGTCACCGCGCACCTGACCCCATACGGCGTGACCGTCCCGCCCTGCGCGCAGTGACGGCGGAGTTCTCGGTCAGAAGGTCCACTCATCGGGGGCGTTCTCCGCGAGCTCCTCGATCACCGGGGGACCGGCGGCCTTGAGCTCGGCGTCGAGGGTGGTCAGGAATTCGCTGGCGCTGCCCCAGAAGATGTCGATGTTGGCCTGCTTGCCGAAGTACTCGGCCAGGTAGGCGCGCAGGCCCTCGGCGTCCTTGCTGGCCTGAAGGTCGGGGGCGACCTGGACGGCGACGTGGCAGTAGTTCTTGAGGCGTTCGCGGCCAGGGAGGCTCATCATCAGGCGGAACAGCACGCGAAAGCTCCAGTCGGTCAGGCGGAAGCCGAGGAACACGAGGGAGTTGTCGACCAGGGCGCTCTCGACCTCGGAGGGGACGAGGCGGTCGGACGAGGTGCCGATGAGGAAATCGAAGTAATCGTCCTCGGTGAGGACGAGGGTGTCGTCGGCGTCTTTGCCGAACGCGCCGAACGCGTGGTAGACGAGCGGCTCCTTCATGGTCGCCTCGCGGACGCCCTGGGCCGTGGCGGTCTCGGGGGGCCGCTGGTGGCGCCAGCGTGACACGACGGTGAGGGGTTTGCGGCCGTTGGCCCGGAGGGCGGCCTCGAGCAGGGGATCGAAGTTCGTGGTGAGGTACACCGAGGCCGGGAGGTCGGCCAGGATGCGGTAGGGGTCGCCCTTTGCATGTTGGAGCTGATGGCTGCCGACGAGGGCGATCAGGCGGCCGAGCTTCGGGTGCGGCTGTTTGGGGGGGACCTCGGTGTCGGGGAGCCAGTGGCGGTGCTGGGCGACGAGGTCGGCGGTCAGCTGGTCCTGGTAGGCATGCACGGCGTTGAAGCGCGACTCCTTGACGGCCATGAACTGCGAGACGCGCGGGAGGTCGTCCCACTGTTCGTCACCGAGGGGGAAGCGCGCGCGATCGGCGAGGCGGCGCGCCGTCTGGAACGGGGTGCCGCAGATCGACTCGAGCAGGCCGGGGCCGAGGATCGGCACCAGCTTGCCCTCGCGCACCGGCTTGATCAGGCGCTTCCAGACGCTCTGGCTGTCGCCGCTGGAGAAGCCGGGCGTGTACCAGATGCGGCCGCTGGTGAGGCGGCTCAGCAGCATCGGCATCCACGCGTCCGGCTGCTGGCGGACGACCCCGCGGGCCACCGCCAGGGCCCGGTCGATCTGGCCGTCGCGCAGCAGCTCGTGGAAGAAGACCGGCATCATCCGGGTGACCGTGGCCATCGATATGAAGCCCTGCATGGCGATCACGGCGGGAACGCCGGCGTCGGCCAGGCGCTCGGCGAAGGTCGCATGGACTACGGCCCGCGCCTCGGCGGCGCTGGTCTTGCCGTCGCCGGCGCTCTGGCACGAGGCCAGGACGACGAGGCGTGGGCCGGTCTGGAGCTCGGCGATCTGCGCGGACAGGTCGTCGCCCTTGATCATCGCCGGCACGCCGTCGGCGGTCTGGAGCACCAGCGCGGAGGCGCCGGTGCTGCGCTGGAACAGGCCGTGGGCGACGAGGTAGAGGATGTCGACGCCGTCGCGCAGGGCGGCGAGCAGGCGCATGACGGTGCAGGGGTTGCCGGGGCCGCCGAGGATCTGGACCGGGAGACCGGCGAGCATCGCCCGAACGCGCGTGACCTCGCCGTCGAAGTCCACGGGCACCAGCGCGAACTCGCCGAGACCGGCGGGCGGGGCGGAGACGGCGATCAGGACCCGCAGCTCACTGCGCGCGCGCAGCCGGACCGGGCGAAAGTCGCGCGAGACCATGAAGCGGGACATCAGGATCCGCTCCGAGCTGCAGAGGGCCACGTCGGTGTCCGGGTGGCGGAGCAGCTCCCACCGTAGGGCGTGGAGTTCCTGAGCCGAGGGGTCGATGCTCACGGAGAGCCGCAGAAATTGACCGGTCGCCTGCGCTGCGGCCTCGATGGTGAGGAAGCGTTGGCGGACCGATGGATCCGCGAACATCTGGCCGGACAGCATCGCACCGTAGGCCCCCGGGTTCTGCTCGAGCGGGAGCAGGGCGGCGGGGGCGAGCTCCGTGGGCCCGCGCAGGGCGGCCATCTGGGCCTGGCTGGCGGGATCGGCGTGGCTTACGGTCAGGTGATAGCCGGGACCCTGACGATGGATCGCTAAGTCCAGCGTGAAGTATTTTGCGTCCATCCCATTCCAGCCTTACACGAAGCTGGGGGACCAGAACAACCTTCCGACCACGCAAGCCTCGTTGCAAGGGCCGATTGGTCGCGCAATCTGCGCCGTTTCCTGCGGGCCGACGTGGCGCAACTTCGCTTTCGCGCCTGCGGAGCCGCGCCGCGCCATTTCGTGAGAAAGACACGCCTGTGGATTTCGCGCGGCCGGGCGACAGCTTGCCGCCCGGCCGCGCGCGAGTGCTCATTCCGCTACTTGGGGCGCTCGACGTAGGGACGCGGTGGAGCACGCGCCAGGCCTGATTCGGCTTGCTGCGATCGATCTGCCGCAAGGCGGACGCCTCCCCGCTGTTACCGGTGAGCCACTCGGGGTCGACGACGCGGGCGAAGAAGTCGTCGAAGTGGGCGGTCGCGGGCTCGAGCGCGAAGCTCATGAAGCGGTAGCGGTCGACCCTTCTCGCCGGGGACGAGCGGGCGATCCTGGTTGTCAGTGATGCCTCGGAGTCGATCCCGAACAGGAGGACCCGCCCCTGATGTGTCACTGAGGTTCTATGCTGAAACTTCCTGTCAGGTAGCTGCATCGGACCGCATCGTGGGACCCGGCGAAGAGATGCCTACGTGGACCCCCAGATCGTCGCCCTCGGTCATGCCGTGCTGGAGGCCCCGGGGCGGTCTCGAGGGCATGGCGACGTTTCCTGCGCCACAGCGCCGAGAGAATCGTCGTGTTGCTCGACGTCACCATGCCCGATTTGAGCGGCGACCACGTGTTGCGCGAGTTACAGCGAACGTTCCGACCTGCCTGCTGGTGATCAGCGGCGCGACCTGTTCACGATACCCGCGTCGCCCCCCCTATACCTCCCCCCGAGGCCGCCGCCAGCGCCTTCCATTCGGAAGCGAGCCTCCGACTATGCGAGGTGCCCGGCGCTGCATCCTTGCGGCTACGACCGACCCGGCGACGTCGCGCCTGCTCTTCGCATCGTCTATGTTGCGAGCGCTATCACGCCCCAAACCTGGGATCGACGCACGTGGCAGCCGTCACGGTGCCTCGGCGTAGCGCCGGACCGGCGTCGGTTCGCGGTTGCCGGCGACGCCCACGCGGCCCATGCTCGCCGCTACATGCTTCGACCAACGCGAAACCCCTGGACCTGGTCCTGGTCCTTGCTCGCGACTGCGGCCTGTTACGATGGCGCCTTCGATCTCGAGCCCCCGGACCAGTTCGCCCGCGAAGGCGTCAATGGTGAGTACTGCGAGAAGAGCGACTACAACTGCAAGCTCCGTGTCGAAGGCGGAAACCGCGTCGCTACGAACGACCCGAACGACGAGGACTACTGGGGCCTGAACACGGGGGTCCCAATCCGTGACGGCAATGGCGGTATCGTTGGTACCAACAGCTACGCCGCATCGACGTTCAACCACGGCCAGGTGCGCGAGTTCGGCGGTGAGGCACACGCCTTCGCGGTGTCGACATCGAACGGCAGCGCCGGCTGGGTTCCAATGTCGGCGATCAAGGGGCGAAGCTCGTTCGAGGCGAAGGTCGGCAGGGTCTCGGCGAAGGGCGCCCTGCTGCGCAAGATGGGCTGCTACCAGGTCCGCGATGGGCACGACCCAGCGATCGAAGCGCTGAAGGTTGTGCGCGGCAGCAAGTCCGCAAATGAGCGCGCGGGCGACTACCTCCCGCTCGTGCGAATGAACGCGCGGCGCTCGGTCAACCTCGCCTTCAACGTGCCGGGCTTCGGCCTCGGCGGCGTAGCCGTCGACCACTTCCCGGCCGGGACCCGCTTCCAGCGGCTCGAGGTAACGACGTACGACGGCCCGCCGTCGATCGAGATCGACCTGTACGGCCCCGACGGAAACGGCGACCACGTCGTGCCCGTCCGCAAGATGAAGTTCGTCTACGGCTACGTGATCGCCGCGACCGGCACGAAGCGCAACGGCTGGATGGCGCTAGACGCCCTCGAAGCCGTCAGCAGCGGCCCGTGCGACGGCGCCGTACCAGCGCCACCCGACGAGCCGCCGCCGCCACCCGAGCCGGCGCCCGCACCGGAGCCCGAGCCGCCGCCGCCGCCACCCGAGGACCTCCCGCCGGAGGAGCCGCCACCGCCTGAGGAGCCGCCGCCCGAGCCGCCGCCTCCCGAGCCGCCGGCCCCGGAAATCCCAACCCCGAACCAGTGCTACGTTCGCTGCTGCGATGAGACGCTCCAGGGCCCCGTCGACGTGCCGGACCCGACCGCGTGCCACGACAGCTCGCAGGCGATGTGCGACGCACACGAGCACGTCAAGCGCTCGGAGTGGAACGAGAGCCTCGTGTGGGAGCGCCCGAACACCTGCTGGGCGAAGTGCTGGAACCGCGAGGCCTACCATCAGGTCGACGTTCCGCAGGATTGTGCCGCCCACGCGGCGAACTATTGCGACGAGGGCGACCGCGGTGGGCTCGAGGATGCGGCCTGGAGTCAGTGCCGGCCGTAGGTGGGCCGGCACGGACACCACCGCTCCATCCCGTCGACCGGCGCTTCACCGCGGACGGTTCGCAGCTCACTCTCGGCGCGCTCGGCCTACTGCTGACGCCGAGGGGTCGGACCGCCGCGGACGACCCGCGTCGGGTCAGCCGACCGGGCCGGGCTCGATCGCCGCGGCGCAGCACACCGTCACTGGGTCGTTGGGCGCGGCGGCGCCACTCGGCGCGCCGCCGGCCGGATCGCACGCGCCGCCGTACGGCGGGTCGAGCGTGACGATCACCTCGGTATCGCCGGACTTCCAGGTGCAATTGGCTGGGATGCCGTATGCATCGACGTCGGGCACGTTGCAGCCGTTGCTCGTGTAATGAAACAGAGTCAGCTTACCGTCGCAGCGCGCGTCGTGTGAGGGCCCGCAGGTGCACGGCGCACAACCGCGGGCGTCGTCAACCCCCTGGTAGAACCGCCGCAGTTCATCGTAGGGCGCGCCTGGGCACTCGACATCGCCAGGGTGGGCGATGCAGACGCCCGGCTCGAACG
>Ga0075163_10011048_pt1 | contig 11774 bp, 5 predicted proteins | sample JI1023141ADNA_FD_71478 | JGI IMG/M metagenome (GOLD analysis project Ga0075163, IMG submission 71478) | Wastewater effluent complex algal communities from Wisconsin, to seasonally profile nutrient transformation and Carbon sequestration -... | ecosystem: Engineered > WWTP > Effluent > Algae... | reverse complement strand
GAAGATCTGCAGCATGTACAGCGTGGGCGTCAGCATCAGCAGGTTCGCGAAGAAGCTGAAGATGCACACCCATGCGAACTCCCGACGGAAGGTCCACAGGGCACGGCCGAGTTCGCTGCGCTCGAAGAAGCCCGCCCTGGACGCGGCGGGCGCTGTGGAACCAGGGGTTGCGCTGGTGGCCCCTGTTGCGATGGTGATCGAGTTGCTCATGCCGGGCTTCCTGGCAGGGCCGGCGCTGTGCGCGCTGCCACTGGTTTCTGTTGTTCGGTCGCGCCCTTGGCCTTTTCATTGGCCTTCTTGAGCGCAGCCAGCACGTCGTCGCGCGGTCCGAACAGGGCGACCTGTCCGTCGTTGAGCACCAGCACCTTGTCGGCGGCCGGCAGCAAGGTGGTGCGATGGGTGATGGCGATCACCGTGGCGCCGCCGGCCTTCAGCTTCATGAGCAATGCCAGCAGGTCCTTCTCGCCAGCCTCGTCGAGGCTGGAATTCGGCTCGTCCAGCACGAGCAGCCGCGGGCCGCCGTAGATCGCCCGGGCCAGGCCCAGGCGTTGTCGTTGGCCGCCCGACAGCACGGCACCTTCTTCGCCGATGCGGGTGTCGAATCCTTCAGGCAGTTGCTCGACCATGGCCGTGATGCCTACCAGGTCGGCCGCCATGCGGACCTGGTCCATGTCGACCTTGCCGAAGCGTGCGATGTTTTCGGCCACGGTGCCGTCGAAGAGTTCGATGCCTTGCGGCAGGTAGCCCAGGTGCTTGCCCAGCTGGGACTTGTGCCAGCTGTGCATGTCGGCACTGTCCAGGCGGACCTTGCCGCTGGCCGCTGGCCACAGCCCCATCAGCAGGCGCGCCAGCGTGGTCTTTCCCGCGGCGGACGGGCCGATGACCATGACCACTTCGCCGGGCAGCGCCGCAAAGCTGACGCCCTTGAGGATCGGGGCCGCCAGTCCGGGCGCTCCGGCCACCACGGCTTCGACGGTGAGCACGCCCTTGGGTGCGGGCAGCGGCATGCCGGGCTCGACCGGCGGAAGCTTGACCAGCAGGCCCTCGATGCGCCTGTACGCATCGCGGGCACCCACGACCGATCGCCACTGCGCGACCAACTGCGCCATGGGCGCCAGCACGCGACCACCGAAGATGGATGCCACGATCATCATGCCGCCGCCACCGATCAGCCCATCGTGCAGGGCCAGCCAGCACGCCGCGCCCAGCAGCAGCGAGCTCTGCGTGGTCTGGACGAGCTTGGCAGCCATCGTCGTCAGCCCGGCCGTGTCGGACGCCTGTGCCTGTCGGGTGAGGAAGCGCTTTTGCCGCTCCATCCAGCGCTTGTGGATGTTGCCGAGCATGCCCATCGATTCGATGACCTGGGCATTGCGCATGGCCCCCGAGGCGTAGGTCTGGCCTTCGATCGACGACACCATCGCCTCGCCGAGCAGGGGCATGGTCCTGCGCTCCGTGATGTAGGCCAACCAGACCTGCACTGCTGCGCCGACCATGGCCATCACGCCCAGCCAGGGGTTGATGCCGAACAGCAGCCCCAGGCACACGAGTGCAGCAGGGATGTCCATGACCGCCGTGACTGCCGGCGACGGGATGAAGTCGCGGATGGTGCGCAGGTCGTTGAAGACCTGGGTAGTGCCGCCCGGTATCTTTCGAAGGTTCGCTTCGAAGGTGACGTCGAAGACACGTCGCCTCATCTGCTCGTCCAACGATTCGGCCGCGCGGAAGAGCACCCTGGCCCGGGCCACCTCCAGCAACTCGAGCACCACGTAGACGCCGGCCACGGCCACCAGCAACCAGATGAGCGTGTTGGTGTTCCGGCTGTCCAGCACGCGGCCATAGACCTCGAACATGAACCACGAGGGTATGAGGAGGAGCAGACCGATGACAAAGCTGATGCGCACGGCCTGCGCATACAGCGGGCGCTGCGCCAGCAGCGCGGTCTTCAATGGGGGAGCGGAGGCCGGAGCGGGGGCGCGTTTGGCGGGCTTCATTGGCTGGCCTGAAGGTTGATGGCGGTTGGGGCGAAGATGGGTGCCGGGACGGTGGCGTCCTCGACAACCAGCATGTACTCGGGCAATTCAGCCGTTGCGGCTGGGGCTTCGTCCGGGATGTCGTCTTCGCCCAGGACGTTGGTGGCAAAGCTGAAGGTCAGGGTGAAGACCCCGGCCTTGGAGGTCAGGACGATTTCGCGCAGCTTTTCTTCGCGAAATCGGCGTTCGTTCTCCGTGTCCAGCGGAAGCTTGAAACGCATGCGACCGTCTAGCGTGAACAGGGAGATCTGGCCGTCCTTCAGGCTGAGTGTGTGCCTGTCGAAGTAGACCGGCGCCCTGGGCAGGAAGTGCACGCGGGGCAATCCTTTTCCAGCGAGGCGCTGGTGGTTGAACGGGCTGGCCGGGTGCTGGTAGACAAGGCGGCAGGCCCGGGAGACCGAGTAGATGGCGTTGCACACCATCTGGGAGCCCAGTTCCGGAAACTGTTGCCGCAGGGCCTTGTAGGCCATGTGATGAAGCGCCACTCGGTTCCAGCATGCGGTCTGCTGAACCAAGGGGGCCAAGGCGTTGCACACCTTGGCGAACGCCTCCTGCAACTCAACCAGACGCTGGCTCTGGCTGTCGCTGGTTTGCAGTTGTAGGCGGACAATGGTTTTCATATAGGAGCGAGATCATATACGACTCCTATATGAAATTCCAGCGGCTTTCGCCGTTCAGTGCAGGTGCGTTGCCGTGCTGGGTTGCTCCAGGGCCTTCTGCTCGAACGGCAAGCTCGGCAGAGCCCAACTGGCCGACTGAATTCGGCGTGTGAGCGCGTCGATGAGCGCGTGCAAGGTCTGGCTGCTGAGCACCAGGCTCAAGGACGGCAGATCACGGCGTTCGAAGCGCATCAACCAGCGCCCATCGGCCTTGCGGCGGCCGCAGACGATCCGGGTCACGAGCACGGGTTGTGGCGTCGGCCCGTCCGCTGGCGAAGGAGCCGGTTCGGTGCGCACCTGGGCCTGCCTGGCCATCGCTTGATGGTGGGCTTGCGAGATGCTGGCCTTGGCGGGCGCGTCCAGTCGCTCGGGGGCCTGTGCCGACATATCGACCATGGCTTGCAGGTCCTGGCGCCACACCCCACACAGCCTTCGTGTGAGGTGCAGCCAATGTTCTTGCGGTGCATCGCTGCCCGATTGCACAACCATGCGCAAGGCCATGCGGTCTTCGATTGGATCGAAGCGAATGCTGATGTTCTTGAGCATCAGGTTTTGTGCCCTGCCGGCTGTCGCGCCCGCAAGGCAGTTCACCTAGTCGTGGGATTTGTTCCGTCCGGGTCAGGCTGCGGGGGCTGCCGGGGCGGCAGCGGTGGCCTCGCGGGCCTGCTTTTCGCGGGCGACAAGTGCCTTGAGCATCTTGTCCTGCATCGCCACCGCGTTGGCAAAGGCTTCGAGGGGCATCACCACCTGGGTCGTGACTTCCATGCGCTGCGCGGGCTTGTCGTCCTTGCCCTTGACGGTGCCGGCGTTGACGGCCAGGTCGAGGCGGACGAGTCCATTCTGGAGGGAGAGGCCGACCAGGCGGTCGGAGAAAACGATTTGCTTGTTGGCCATTTGAATTGATCTTTCGCTTGCTGGGAGTTGCCTGGGATGCGTGCAGCGGTCTGGAAGCCGCCTGCACAAAAGAGATGGCCCATCGACCAGCGTCGATGGGCCATCCGTTTCTTGAAATTGGCGGGCGGCGGCCCCGGTTGGGGCCGCCGATTCATCCAATCATCAGCCCGCAGTCAGCACGTTGGCCGGATCGATTTCCGTGTTCGGCGTGAAGGTGCCGATCAGGTCAACCTGGTACGTGATGCCGGCGCCGCTATCGGAGTCCTGCACCATGTAGATCTTGTAGCCTTCGTTGGTCGCGTCCACGTTGCCATCCACGTCACCGGTAGTGATGAAGATGTGCTTCGTGTTGTTGTCAATGACGCGGCCCGTGACGCCACCGAAGTCATCAGCGGTCAGCGCGGCCTTGTCGTAGGTCACGTTGATCGTGTTGCCCGAGCCGATCAGGTTGTAACCACCAGACAACGGATTGTCCTTGAAAGTGGTGTTCAACTGGCTCACGCCCGACGCATTGGCGAAGTACGCGGCGAAGTTCAAGGTATCGAGCGAGTCGAAGTTCAGGATGGTGTCCTGACCGTTCAGCGCAGCCGTCGCCTCAAACTTGTAGGTGTCAGCGCTCTGGATCGCGGCGACGTAAGCCGTGTCAGCCACGTTGCCCAGCGTCGCGGTCACCGTGCCGCCCGTGACCGTGGCCGCCGTGAGGTCAGCCTGCGCGATACCTGCCGAGGAGGCAGATGCCGGGAAGCTGAAGATCAGGCGGTTGGCCGCGGAGTCGTAGGTGACCGATTGCAGCGAAGCGATTTCCGGAGCGGTCAGCGTCGTGCCGGCACCCGTGATGGCAAGCTTCCAGTTGGCCAGCGAGACACCAGCGAACGCGGCACCCACCGTGTCCGAATCAGCACCCACCACCACCGGGATAGCGCCGGCGACGTTCAGCGTCGGAGCGCCCGGGGTCGTGTCGGCTTCCACCGTGACGCCCAGGATTGTGACCCGGTCGCCGTCGGCACCCAGGACAGCAGCACCACCGTTCAGGCTGTACGAAATCACCGGAGCGACGGTCGGAACGAACGCGCCGTTCAGCGTGTCGTTGCCAGCGCCGCCGCGCAGCGTATCGGCACCAGCGCCACCAGTGATGGTGTCGTTGCCGTTGCCGCCGGTCACGTTGACAGCCTCGCTTCCCGTCACCGTAACCGTCACGCCAGAGGTGGCGTTCAGGTCCGTGGCGGCGCGCAGCGAACCACCGGTCTGCTCAAGCACCGTGCCACCGAAGCTCAGGGTGTTGGCCAAGTCGGTGAGCGTGATGGTCTTCGCGCCAGCAGTCAGGGTATTGGCACCCGTGTTGATGACGTAGCTCGTGCCGTTCTCGGCTACCGTCGCCTGGGTCAGCACCACCGACTCGAACCCGAGGGCCGAAGTGATGTTGTTGACCGCGCCGAAGACCACTTCGTCGGTGGTGAACTCACCCGAGGCCAGCGCGCCCGTCACGGTCGTGACGGTCGTGTTGGTGACCTTGGTGATGTCCAGCACGTCGAAGTCGAAGCCAGCGGCGGCGATGGTGCCGTTGTCGCGGATAGCGCCCAGGCTGATCTCGGTCGCACCGGCCAGGACTGCACCGCCGCCCAGGGCGTTGGTGCCGTCGAAGTCGATCGCGTCGTTGCCCACCTTGACGGTGTCATGGTCGGCTGCGCTGTCGATGAAGTTCAGGCCAGCACCGGCGTTCAGCAGCGAACCGAAGTCATAGACGTCGTTCGTGTTGGCGTCGGACACCAGCTCGAAGCCAGTCAGCACCACCGAGTTCTGAGCGGAACCGCTGCCCAGCTTGACGGTGATCTGGTTGTCGATCGTGCCGATTTCCGAGATCAGGAACACCTTGTCAGACAGACCGCCAGCAAACTTCAGCGTGTCTTCCGCGTCTTGCGAGGCGGCGATGCGCAACGAACCCGCAGCGATACCGTTGTTGGCGGTGTAGCTGGAGATGTTGTGCGTGGCCGAGCCAGCAATGTACGGGCCTTCAATGCCGGCACCGGTGCCGTCCTGGAACTGGACCGTGCCGGTGATCTTGCCGGTGGTCGCCGGGGTGGCGGCAACCCAGTCCGTCAGGCCGAGGGTCAGCGTGATGGACTTGGTCAGCTCGTTGTACTTGACCTGGTTGGCACCGCCGCGCAGGTTGAAGGTGTCCGCGTCCATGGCGTGAGCGCTGTTGGCGATCACGGTTTCGGCGTTGTCGCTGCCTTCGATGCGGTTCCAGGTGGCCTGGCCTTGCGTGACCGTGGCGCTGGTGCCGGCATCGCGATATTCGACGAACGTACGCTGCAGCGGGCTGGCGGTGGTGAGGTCAGAGATACGCACCGAGTACACATCGCGGTCCAGCGAAGCGACTTGTTGCGCAGCGTCGAACGCGCTCCACTTGATTTCCAGGCCCTTGGTCGAACCGGTCAGGTCCAGCACCGACTCGCCCAGCGAGGCAACGATGCGCTCGACGCTCACCAGTTGGTCAACGCGGTCGGTCGAGCTGGTCAGGTCACCAGCACCTGCACTGTAGAACGTGGCGCCATCGCCGTCGACCAGGACGTACTGGGTCGGCTTGGTGGCGTCCAGCTCGACCACGACGGAGATGTTGTCGTTGGCGTTGCTGTAGTCGACGGTGTCGGTGTCCGCGCCAGTGCCAGTCTTGCTCAGGTTGAACTTGAACTCGCTCTGGTTGACGGCGTTCTCGATCTGGACTGACGACTGGCTGGCGAACGGCTGACGTGCGTTGTTCACGCCGGGGTTCTTCAGCTGGTCAAAGTCCATGAACGTGGCGAGCGCCAGATCCACCGACGGCGTGGCGTTGGCGGTGTCTTCACGCAGGTTGTCGTTCATCGTGTTGGCGTCGGCCACGATCACGGTGTCGTTGCCATCGGCCCAGATGTTCTCGATCTGTGCGATGCCTTGGACGGTGACGTGGGTCGTGCCGCTCAGGTCCTTGACGGTGCCATCGATGTAGCTGACGACAGCGCCAGCGGACATGCTGGTGACGTCGAGGACGTCGTTCTCACGGCTGCCAGCAGCGGTGTCGTTGCTCAGCGAGATGTACTCGACGCCGTTCAACGTGTCCACAGCGACGGTCGTGCCCACGCGGCCAGCAGTCATGGTGACGGTGTCGGTGCCACCCAGGGAGGCGGCAACGTTGTCGACCTTGATCGTGACGGTCGGCTCGGCAACGCCTTGCACGTCGCCGGTGTACACGTTCTGGTAGTCGATGCGGTCGGTACCGGCGCCAGCGCTGAACGTGTTGTTCTTCGCGGCTTCGGTTTCGTCGATCGTCAGCAGATCGTCACCCGTGCTGGCCAGCACGCTTTCGACGCCGTCAACCTTGATCACCAGCGAGTCATAGTCGCCAGCGATCGGGAAGTCGAGGTCCACAGGGGTCGTGAGGATGGCGTCGGTGCTGTACTTGACCTTGCCGGCATCGGCGCCGTTGGTCAGGTCATAGCTGATGCCACCAGCGCCCGTGGTGGTCGACGACAGCAGCGTCACGTCGAGCGTGTCGTTGCCTTGGCCGTCACCGGCCACGGCATTGCCCGTGCCCGACACCGTGCGGATGTTCTCGAAGTTGGTGAACTTCGTCCAGTTGTCGATCGTGCCGTTGCCGTCAACGTCCACGCCGACCGTGCCTGCGCCGTCGTTGCGCAGCTCGACCACGCCGCCGGTGACCGTGAAGTCGGTCAGGGCGACGGTGAAGCGCGTTGCGCCCGTCGTGAAGTTCTTCTGGCTGAACTGCAGGGTGTCGTCAAACTCCCCGCTGATCGTGCCGGTGCCGGATTCGGACTGGTCGATCAGGGTGACCGACGACAGCGTCAGGCCGGTCAGGGCCGTGACCTTGGACGGGTTGGCAGCTTCCCACTTGTTCAGCACGTAGACGCGCGCTTGGGGCTCGCCCAGCACTTGCACGGCGTAGAAGTTCTTGCCGCCGTCCAGCAGGTCCCAGGTGGTCGAGCCATTGCCGCCGATCGAGCCTTCGACGCGGTCATCACCGGTACCACCGTTGATGACATCGAGGCCGTCACCGCCCAGCAGGAAATCGTCGCCATGCACGGCCACGCCATTCGGCACGGTCGACAGGGGCGCGTTCGAAGCGGTGTTGTTGGGGATCGCGGTCGTCGTGCCGAACACCACGTCTTGCAGGTTGTCTGCGCCGACGTCGATGACGATGGCTTCGTTGCCAGTCTGGGTGCCGCCGGCCGTCAGGGCGGTCGACAGTTCAGAACGGCTGACGAATTCCTGGCCCACGAACAGCACGTTGGTCTCGTTCAGGCCCGCATTGCGGCCATCGAAGTCCAGCAGTTCGACTTCGTGCTGCGAGGTGTTGGTCACCGTGACCGAAGCGGCTTCACCGCCCGACAGGTTCTGCAACGTGACGACCGGCTTGACCATGAACACCGTCTGCTCACCGTTGTAGGTGCGCTGGGTGACGGTCAACGTGTCCGTGCCGTTGAAGGCGGAGTTCACAGCGCCGGCGACGGTGTCGTCGTCCATGAACGTGTTGATGAAGGCGTTCAGGCGGGTCAGGAACGCCGACTGAATGTCGGCCTGGGTGTCGCCCACGCCATCTTCAGCAGCGATCGTGTTGCCGTCGAGGTCCACACCCACTTGCAGGTTGTACTTGACGCCGTTCACATCAACCGTGACCTTGTCTTGCGTGGTCAGGTTCGTGAACTTGATGGTGTACGACTGGTCTTCGGCGAGGCGGGTGGTGGCCAGGCCATTGCCGTCTTCGTCGGCAAAGTTGATCACCAGATCTTCGGCATAGGCGTCGACGCCCAGCGAGATGATGCTGCCAAGGAAGGAGTCGTCGTCCACGCCTTCGTTGTCCAGACGGTCTTCGTACGACTTGTAGATCAGGCGATCCTTGGTCGTGACGGTACCGGCGGCATTGAAGGTGGCCAGGGCCGAGAACGCACCGTTCGACACGACGCCGCCCACAGCGTAGCCTTCGGCCACGGTGTCGGAGATGTCGCGACCACCGGTGTCGGTGACGACGATGGTGTTACCCACGGCAGCGGCGGTCACCTTGGCATCCAGCGCCTTGTAGGCGGTGTTGACCAGGGCGGCAACTTCGGCAGCGCTGTTGGCGGCCAGCAGGGCGGCTGCATCGGTCACGGCGAACGTGGTGCCGCCGATCTTGATGGTGAACGAGGTCATGGCCACATCGGCCGATGCCAGGTTGGTGGTGCCCAGGTCAACCGTCAGCGAGGACGAACCGGTGATGCTGGTGCCGCCGATGTTGAAGTCGCGCTCGAGCAGGTTGGACGTGCCGGCAGCATTGGTGTCCCAAATGTTGTCGCCGTTGGCATCCTTCTGGCGATGGATGACGTCGACGCCGTCGCCCGTTCCGGTCTGCAGGTAGAAGTAGAAGTCGTCGTTGCCGTCGCCGCCCGACAGGTTGTCGTTGCCGGCACGGCCTTCCAGCACGTCGGTGCCGTCGTTGGCATACAGCGTGTTGGCGCCGTCGGTGCCACGCAGGTCCAGATTGCCGTGGTAGGCGAGCTGGTTCTGCTGGTTGGTGAACAGCAGCTCAGGCGTGTTGGCGCCGGCAGCCTTGTAGTCGATGTTGCCCAAACCGGTGGCAACAACGCTTTCCATGTTGGTCGTGGTGACACGGCCGCCAGTGATGCCCGACTTGTAGTTGGTCTGGTCTTGCGTACCGTCGACGTTGGCGCCGCCGTAGCCGGCCGCATCGGCCAGCACTTGCGACTTCAGGTCGAAGCGCAGGACGCCGTCGCTGGTCAGATCGGTCGCACTCTTCGTGCCGAGGCTGAGGTTCGTCAGGAACAGGGTGTCGGTATCGGCACCACCGTCGATGACGCCACCGTCGGCTTCGAAGATGATGCTGTCGTTGCCGGCGGCACCGTAAAGCTCGTCGCGGCCGTCGTTGACGATGCCGACGAGGTTCGGGTTGTTCAGTTGGGCCAGGTTGCCGCCCATCAGGATGTCGTTGCCTGCGGCGCCGTCAACGTAGTCGTTGTCATAGCCGGCAACGATGATGTTGCCAACTTCGCTGCCGAAAACGCGCAGTTGAGCCGAAGAGCCGTAACCGTAGTTGTGGCCCACGACGGCGTTGCTGGCGTCGCGATCGTCGGTGGCACGGCCGCCGATTTGGACGTCCATCCCATCCAGGAAGCCGTACAGGTTACCCGAGGCGTCGAAGTTCTCGACGTCACGCAGGGTCATGGCTTCGCCGGAGCGCGACTGGACTTCAGACGTGAGGGGCGTGCCAACTGAACCAGGGTTCTCGTTCAGCGAGATGATGACGGGCTCATCGTCGTCCGAGGCTTCGAACAGCAGCCAGTCTTGGTCTTGCGAGGTGGAGTTGTTGACTGCACCAGCGCCCGTGACACCAGCCGACGAGTTGTCGGCCGTGTTGCCGCCGTCGACCATCAGCGTGTTGAGCCCAGTGTCGCCGCCGCCATCGGTGGCGTCAATGCCAGAGAACTCGGCAAAGAAGAAGTCGGCATTGCGGCCGCCGCGCAGAACGTCACGGCCACCGTGGCCTTGGGCGATTGCGCCACCCGCCAGGAAGTCGTTGCCGTCGCCGCCGAAGGCCACGTCGGCACCCAGACCGCCCAGGAAGACGTTGCCGTTGGTGCTGACGCCGTCACCCTTGAAGCCGGTACCGTCGAAGGCGATGTCGCCCAGGAAGTTGTTGGCCGAGTCGGTGTGGTTCAGCGGGTTGCGCGAGTAGGCGTCAACGATTTCGAAGTTGGCGCCGCGATCGGCTGCGTCGAAATTGGAGCTGACGTTCTCGATGCCGTTGGTTTCGATCAGGCCATCGCCGTCCAGGTCGAGACCGCGGACCTGGTTGGCCGGGTTGGTGAAGTCGATGCGGACATCCATGCCACCAGTGATGTGCATGACGTCGACGCCCAGCGCCTTTTCAGCCACCAAGTTGAAGGTGGTTGCGGCCACCACGGTGGGCGTGTGGATCACAACGTCAGCACCGCCAAACGACGAGGCGTAGGCCAGGGAAGCCGTGACCTGGGAGTTGAACGCAGCAGCGGCCGTGTTGTAGGCAGCAACCGGGTGGTTCGTGAGGCCGGCGTAGGCATTCATCAGGCCGACGAGCGTCGCGCCTTCCTTGCCAGCGCCAGCGGCGGACAACTGACCGGCCACGTAAGCGGCGGCGTCAGAAGCGCCCGTCGTGATCCCGATGTTCTTCACAACGACTGCCGCGACCTGGGCATAGGTCATGCTCTTGAAGTCGCGGTTGTAGACGTCCTGCACCAGGGCAGAAACGCTACCGCCATAGGTGACGCTATCGACGGCGTTGAGCGCCCAGGTCATGCCAGCGTTGCCGAGTTGCACGTCGTACAGAGCAGCGGCGACACGAGCGATGACAGCACTATTGAAAGATGCCATTGATCAAACTCCAGTTTGGTTTAGGTAAGGTGATTTCTCGAGGGAAGAAACCTGAGCATGAGTGACCGGGCTCTCACCCACACTCGACTCAAGGCCCAGCCTGGCGGCTAGGCACTGAGTCGAATTGGGCGGAAGTCTGATCATCATGGGCTCGAAGTTTGCGTCGGCTCCTTTGCCCACCATGTGATGGTCATCACATGAGAGCGCTGGATTTCAGAAGGTCCGGGCTGCTGATGCAAACGCACCACGCCCGATCCCCACTGCCGGCAGCGTGGCGATTATGTCACCTGAACCGGGGGCCCCCGGTGGGTGGAAAGCCCGGTGCAGCAGGGACAAGCGGCCCGAAAGTTGCCGGAGAACAACAGTTGTGGGCCTTGCGCTCACCAGGACCAGCGAAGTCCGCCGTAGCTGGACACCGCCGAGTAGCGGAAGACCGCCAGGTTGCTGCGCTGGTGGATGCCCTGGACCTGCGCAATCGCCTCAGCGTTCAGCCAGCCGGGCAGGACGACGGGCCGGGTGAGTTCGATCGAGAGTTGTGTCTGGTGTAATTGCCTGCGTGCGTTGTCTTCGAGCAACGCGCTGTAGCCGTCGTCGTCGCGAATGCGGCTGTATCGCAGGTTGGCCTCGAGGCGCATGCTGCCGCCGATGGGCCCGGCCAGCCGCGCCCCCAGGCTCCACAGGCGTTGATTGCCACCAGCGCGCTCGGGGTCGACGGGGCGATCGATGTTGGCCCGGACGGCCGCACCCCATGTCCAGCCGTTGGCAGCGGGCAACGGGCACTGGCTGCTCCATA
>Ga0075163_10011047_pt1 | contig 11774 bp, 11 predicted proteins | sample JI1023141ADNA_FD_71478 | JGI IMG/M metagenome (GOLD analysis project Ga0075163, IMG submission 71478) | Wastewater effluent complex algal communities from Wisconsin, to seasonally profile nutrient transformation and Carbon sequestration -... | ecosystem: Engineered > WWTP > Effluent > Algae... | reverse complement strand
TCGGTCTACCAGGTCCTGATCACCGGCATCCTCGTGATCCTGGCAGTCACTGTCGATCAACTCTCGCGGAAGGGAGGCCGCTGATGGCAACCGCTCAGATCGTCATGCAGGCCAGGGGCCTGGTGAAGCGTTATGGCCAGGTCACCGCGCTGGACGGCGCCGACTTCGAGCTGCGCGCCGGCGAGATCCTCGCCGTCATCGGCGACAACGGCGCCGGCAAGTCATCGCTGATCAAGTGCCTGTCGGGGGCCACCGTCCCCGACGAAGGCGAAATCAAGCTCGACGGCAAGACCATCCACTTCAAGGGCCCGATCGACGCACGCCGCGAAGGCATCGAGACGGTGTACCAGGATCTTGCTGTGGCTCCGGCGATGACCATCGCCGAGAACCTGTTCCTCGGCCGCGAGATCCGCCGAGAGGGTTTCGCCGGCAACGTGCTGCGCATGCTCGACAAGAAGAAGATGCTCGAGATCAGCATCGCCCGCATGAACGACCTGAAGGTCGGCATCCGCTCGATGACGCAGGCTGTGGAAACGCTCTCCGGCGGGCAGCGCCAGTGCGTGGCGGTGGCGCGGGCAGCGGCCTTCGCCGAGCATGTCGTGATCCTCGACGAGCCCACCGCCGCGCTGGGCGTGAAAGAGGGCAACATGGTGCTCGAGCTGATCCGCAGGGTGCGAGACAAGGGCCTGCCGGTGATCCTGATCTCGCACAACATGCCGCATGTGTTCGAGATCGCCGACCGCATCCACGTGGCCCGCCTGGGGCGGCGCGCCGCCGTCCTCAACCCGAAGGCCATCAGCATGAGCGACACGGTGGCGGTGATGACGGGCGCGATGCCCCCCGAGAAGATCCCCGCCGAATGTCTTGCCCATTGACCAGGACCCCGCCATGCTGAAGGGCATCGATCCCCTGCTGACCCCCGAGCTGCTGAAGGTGCTGGCCGAGATGGGCCACGGCGACGAGATCGTCATCGCCGACGCCAACTTCACTGCCGCCTCGCTGGCGGCCGGCAAGCCGATCGTCCGCCTGCCCGGCGCCGGCGTCGAGCGGGCCAGCCAGGCCGTGTTGTCGTTGCTGGCGCTCGACGCGGCGGTGGCCCAACCGGTGGCCTTCATGCAGGTCAGCGAGTACCCGGCTGGCACACTCAGCGCGCTGCAGCGCCGCATGTTGGCCTGGCTTCAGCAGGCCGGTCACGCCGAGCCGGCGCAGTGCGAGGCGACCGAACGCTTCGCGTTCTACGACCGGGTCCGTGGCGCCTTCGCCATCGTGCTCACCAGCGAGCTTCAGCCCTACGGCAATTTCCTGTACAAGAAGGGCGTCATCGGAGAAGCCCTTGTCCCCTGAAGCCGCACCCGCCCCACCCACCGAGGCCTCCCGCCTGCGCCCGCGCGGCTCGAGCCAGGGCGGGCTGCGCCAGTACAACGAACGCGTCATCCTGCAAGCGATCCGCCTGCACGGCGCGCTGCCCAGCGCCGATCTGGCTCGGCTCACCCACCTGACGGCCCAGACCGTCTCGCTGATCACCAAGCGCCTGATCGACGACGGCCTGCTGCTCAGGGGCACGCCCCAGCGCGGCAAGGTCGGGCAGCCCTCGGTTCCCTTGTCGCTGAACCCGGACGGCGCCTATTCGATCGGCGTCAAAGTCGGTCGCCGCGGGCTCGATGTCCTGCTGATCGATTTCGAAGGCCGCGTGCGCGAACGCTCCTCGCGCGACTACGCCTTCCCGGACCCCGAGCTGGTGCTGACCGAGATCACCTTGCGCGTGCAGGGCATGATGCGGCGCCTGGGTGAGAACGCCCGCGACCGGGTGCAGGGCGTCGGCGTGGCTGCCCCGCTGTCGATGGGCGGCTGGCAGTCGCTGCTGGGTTTCCCGGACAACCTGGCCGAGGCCTGGACCCGCACCGATCTGCGTGGCGAGATCGAGCGTCAGACCGGCCTGCCGGTCGACCTCCTCAAGGACACCGCCGCCGCCTGCGTGGCCGAGCTGGTCGCCGGGCGAGGGCGCAGCGTGAGAAGTTTTCTCTACGTCTTTGTCGACACCTTCATCGGCGGTGGCCTGGTGATCGACAGCCACCTGCGCTCCGGCCTGCACGGCAACGCCGGGGCCATCGGCTCGCTTCCGCTGGGCCTGGCGTCGGCGGGAAGCAGCGCACCGCCGCCACAACTGCTCAGTGTGGCCTCGCTGCTGAACCTGGAAGCGCGCTACCGCGATGCCGGGCTGGAGCCGACGGCCAGCGGCGACGAGCGGGCGCTCGAGCCCCCGTGGCGGCCCCACACCCAGGCCTGGATGCACGAGGCGGCCGCGTCCATCGCGCTGGCCGCCAACAGCGCCGCCTGCCTGCTGGACCTCGACGGCGTGATCATCGACGGCAACTTTGCCCGCCCGGTGCTGACTGCCCTGCAGCGGGAGATCGACGCCGCGCTCGCCCGCTACAGCTGGGAAGGCGTGGTGCGGCCGGAGCTGATGCCCGGCACCATCGGCTCCGACGCACGGGCCATCGGCGGGGCACTGCTGCCGCTGTATGCCAACTTCGCACCCGACCGCGACCTGTTCCTGAAGGTTGCCGAGAGCTGAGGTCCCTGGCGGGCTGCAACCATGCTGATCGAGCTCGAGACCCCGCGCCTGCGCCTGCGTACATGGCGCGACAGCGACCGCAGCCCATTCGCCGCGCTGAACCAGGACCCGCGCGTCATGGAGCACTTCCCCGCGCCCATCCCGCGCGAGCGCAGCGATGCCTCGATCGACGCCTGGCAGCGCGATTTCACCGAGCGCGGCTGGAGCAACTGGGCAGTGGAGCGGCGCGACTCAGGGGAGTTCATCGGCTTCACCGGCCTGTCGATCCCGCAGCGGCAATTCAGCTTCTCGCCCTGCGTGGAGATCGGCTGGCGCCTGGCCCACATCCACTGGGGCCAGGGCTTCGCCACCGAGGCAGCGTGCGCAGCGCTGGCCGCCGGCTTCGAGCGCATCGGGCTGAACGAGATCGTCTCGATGACGGCACTCACCAACCTCCGTTCACAGGCGGTGATGCGGCGCATCGGGCTGGCCGACGCGCGACACACCTTCGATCACCCGGGCGTGCCCGAGGGCCACGCGCTGCGGCCGCACTGCCTCTTTCGGCTCACCGCTGCGCAATGGCGGGCGCAGCGCGGCACAGCCTGATCCGGTATCACTTGGGGCGGATTCGGTAGAGCGTGCCCAAGCCGCCCGCGCCGTTCGCCCCGGTACCGCCGTAGAACTCGCCGTCGGCCAGTTCCACCAGCCCCGCGAGCGGGTGCCGGCCATCGAGGCCGTCCGGGTTGAACTTGTGCATCAGCGTGTAGGTGCCGCCCAGGCTGATCCGGTAGACCACGCCGCCGTCGTGTATGCCGCCGCCAGCCGTGACGCCGTAGAACTGGCCATCGCCGCCCAGGTGCAAGACCCCGACCGGCCGGTGGCCGCCATGCCGGGGGTTGAAGTCGTGGAACACACTGAACTCGCCATCGCGGCTCAGGCGGAACAGCATGCCATGCTGGGTGGCATCGCCGCCGGTGGTCGTGCTGCCGTAGAGCATGCCGTCCGGGCCCTCGACCAGAGCCGACGGGTAGTGGCCGCCCTTGGGCCGCCTCCAGCCGAAGGCGTGCAACACCTTCACGTACCCGCCCGTGTGCATGGCGAATGCCGTGCCCAGGCGGTTGCGCCCTCCGGCGTAGGTCGTTCCGTAGAGCCGGCCGTCGCTGGCCTGGATCAGCGCGGTGGCGGGGTAGGCGCCATCGGCGTTGTCGAACGAGTGGACGATGCTGTGTGCCCCACCCAGGGTGATGCGGAACACGCTGCCGAAGCCGAAGGTGCCGCCTTGCCGGGTGGTGCCGTACAGGTGGCCGTCGTTGGCCTGCAGCAGGCCCGCCATCGGCGTCCAACCGTCGCTGCCGTCGGCCTGGAACGAGTGCAGGAGTGTCACCTCGCCGTCGGGGCGCATGCGGAACACGGTGCCCAGGCCGTGCAGGCCTCCAGCGGCCGTGGTGCCGTAGAAGTCCCCGTCGGCGCCCCGGATCAGGCCGTTGGGCTGGCTGCCGTCGCCGACATCGCCAAAGTCGTGCAGCACGGTCAACTGCCCGCCGGGCGTGAGCCGGAATGCCGTGCCGCCCCCGTGGGCGCCCGCATGCCGCGCGGTGCCGTACAGCCGGCCATCTGCGCCCACGGTCAGCGCGGCGTCGACCGAACTGCCGTCCGCTTCGGCGAGCGCATGCGTCACCTTGAAGGCTGCCGCGGCCGTGGCCCCGTGAACCGGTTCGGCGCTGACGCCCAGGGGCGCCCACAGGGCCAGGCCGACGCAGGCCACCAGGGGGAAGGTCCAGCGGATGTAGGGTGACCAGCGCATGCCATGCTCGCTTTCGTGGCCGGGCAGCGAACGGCAGGCTTGCCGTTCGTGCAGCCCGAGAGGGCCACCGTAGTCGACCAGGCGACGGTGCGGATTGACGCACCTCAAGCCTGCACGGGCCGCTTCAGCGCCGCCCGAACATCATCTGCTTCGCCAGCGCAGACTTGACCGGCGGCAGTGCCTGCAGCAACCCGATGCCGAGCCCGCGCACCGCCGCCAGGCCGGGCCACTGCCAGGTGAAGCTGCGTGCCAGGAAATCGGTCGCGGCGATCATGCTCCAGCGGTCTGGGGCTCGGCTCCACTCCACGCGGCGCAACGCGGCATCCAGGTCGCCCGCTTCACGCAGGCTCTGCACCAGCACGAAGGCGTCGCGCAAGCCGAGGTTCAGGCCCTGGCCGGCCACCGGGTGCAGGGTCTGCGCCGCGTTGCCGATGCGCACTTGCCGGCCCGAGACCAGCGTGCGCTCGGCGTTCAGGCCCAGCGGAAAGCGCTTCAGCGGGCCCACCTCGCGCAGCGTCCCAGCGGCCTGCGGCAGCAAGGTGGCCAGCACGCTTCGGCGCTGGGTGTCGCTCAGCGACTCGACCGGGTCGTCGTCGCTGGGGACACACCACACCAGCGCAGCGCGGCGCTCGCCGGGCGCATCGGCTGTTCCGGCCTTCAGCGGCAACAGGGCCACTGGCCCGTGGCGCGTGAAGCGCTCGAAGGCGGTGCCGAGCTCCGGCAATGCAGACAGCGTCACCGTGCCCACCCAGGCGGTTTGCCGGTAGTCGTGCGTCAGGCCCTTCTTCGCCTGGTCCGCGAAGACACCACCCTCGGCGATCACCGCCAGATCGAAGGGCTCGGCGATGCCGGCGTCGATCTCCACCCCGCCGGCCACCGGCTTCACCGCGGCCACCGGGCTGCCCAGGCGGAACCGGCAGCGCTCGGGTGCGGCCGCGCACTCGGCCTCCCAGGCACGCTGCAACGGCGCGACGATCTGGCCGTAGCGCAGCACGGCGCCCAGCTGCGGCACGCCCTCGTCAGCCGCACGGATGGTCAGCTCCGGGCGCAGCGGCACGCCGGTCAGCGTGGGCGGCGCCTGCGAGACATGCACCTGCAGGATCGGTTGCGCATCGTCGGCCGGCCAGACCTCCAGCCGCTGCAGCAGCTGCACGCTGCCCAGGCTGAGCGCCAGGGTGCGCGGGTCGCCGGAAACATCCTTCTCCGCTGGGCGGGCGTCGAACACGGTCACCTGCGCCAGGGGCCAGAGCCGCGCCGCGTACAGCGCCAGCGCCAGGCCGACCGGGCCGGCGCCGATCACCGCCAGGCGCACAGGCGCCGGTTCGGGGGAAGCAGCGATGGGTGAGGTCATGGATTGCCTGAGAGTGAGGGATGCCGCGCGTATTATTCGCCGCATCGGCAACCAGCCGGCCACATCCGGGAGCACGCCACCATGGGCCTGATGGATTTCATCAAGAAGCAGTTCATCGACATCCTCGAATGGACCGAAAGCGGCGATGGCACGCTGGCCTGGCGCTACCCCATGGCCGACAACGAGATCCAGTACGGTGGCTCGCTGACGGTGCGCGAAAGCCAGGTGGCCCTGTTCGTCAACGAAGGTCAGGTGGCCGATGTGTTCGGCCCCGGCATGCACAAGCTGACGACACAGACACTGCCGATCCTCACCTACCTGAAGAACTGGGACAAGCTCTTCGAGAGCCCCTTCAAGAGCGATGTCTACTTCTTCAGCACCCGCCAGCAGGTGGATCAGCGCTGGGGCACCAGCCAGCCCATCACCATCCGCGACAAGGATTTCGGCGCTGTGCGGCTGCGTGCCTTCGGCAACTATGCCTACCGGGTGGCCGACCCGAAGAAGTTCCACACCGAGATCTCCGGCACGCGAGACCGCTACACGGTGGAGGACATCGACGGCCAGTTGCGCGGGATGATGCTGCAGCACATCAGCGACGCGGTCGCCGCCAGCGGCATCCCCTTCCTGGATCTGGCGGCCAACCAGGTCGAGTTCGCGCAGCAGCTGAAGGCGGCCACCGAGGCCTCGTTCGACGCGATCGGCCTGAAGCTCGAAAGCGTCACCGTGCAAAGCGTGTCGCTGCCCGAGGAACTGCAGAAGGTGCTCGACCAGAAAATTGGCATGGGCATGGTCGGCGACAAGATGGGCCAGTTCATGCAGTACCAGACGGCGCAGGCCATCCCCAAGCTGGCCGAGGGCGTGGGCCAGGGCGGCGGTGGCGTGGCCGGCGACGCGCTGGGCCTCGGTGCCGGGGTGGCGATGGGCCAGATGCTGGCCCAGCAACTCAGCCAGGGCCTGAACGCCGGCGCGGCCCAGATGCCTCCGCCGGGCAGCGCCGCCGCGGCGCCCATGAAAGCCGACGAGGTGATGGCCACGATCGAGAAGCTGGCCGAGCTGAAGGCCAAGGGCATCCTCACCGACGAGGAGTTCAGCACCAAGAAGGGCGAGCTGCTGAAGAAGCTGGTCTGACCGCCGCCTTGAGGCAGAGAGTCTTTCACCTTGGCGAACGAACCGCCACATAGGGCCTGGCGCGCCGCGTGCCCGGGCTGCGGCGCGCCGGTCGACTTCGCCTCCGCCGCGTCGGCCAGCGCGGTCTGCAGCTTCTGCCGCAGCACGGTGGTGCGGGAGGGCGACGCGCTGCGGCGCATCGGCGTCAGCGCCGAGTTGTTCGACGACCACTCCCCACTGCAGCTGGGCGCCGGCGGCACCCACCAGGGCGTGGCATTCAGCCTGGTGGGCCGTCTGCAGTACCGGGCCGCCGAGGGCACCTGGAACGAGTGGCACGCGCTGTTCGAGAACGGCAAGTCCGGCTGGCTGAGCGAAGACAACGGTGCCTATGTGCTGGCCTTCGACCGGCCGCCGCTGGCCGAGTGGCCGGCATCGGACGAGTTGCACGCCGGCGAGCGCCGGCTGGTGGATGGCAGCGTCTGGAGCGTGGCCTCGGTGGTCAGCGCCTCGATGCTGGCGGCACAGGGCGAGCTGCCGCGGCCACCCCGCATGCAGGGCAGCTTCACGGTGGCCGATCTGCGCAACGAGCGCGACGAGGTCGGCACACTGGACTACGCCGACCCGGCCGTGCTGGCCTGGTCGGTCGGCCGCGCGGTGCGGCTCGCCGAGCTGGCGCTGCAGGGGCTGCGCGACGGGCCGGCCGAGAAGACGTTGAACGTTCGCCAGGTGCCGTGCCCGAGCTGCGGCGCCGCGCTCGCCCCCACCCTGGCCAGCAGCCTGTCGATCAGCTGCCCGCAATGCCGCGCGGTGGTGGATCTGTCGCAGGGGGCCGGCGGGGACCTCCGGCACTACGCGCAGAACAACTCGGGCGCTGGCGGGCTGGAGCCGCAGATTCCGCTCGGCAGCAGCGGCCACCTGGCGCTGGGTGCCGAAGGGCCGCTGGATTGGCAGGTGGTTGGATACCTGGAACGCTGCGACCTGCCCGAGCCCGGCGGCGACGATGAACAGACCTTCTGGCGCGAGTACCTGCTGTACCACCGCAGCACCGGCTTCGCTTTCCTGGTCGACACCGACGAAGGCTGGAGCTGGATGCGGCCGCTCACCGGGGCGCCACGGGCCACCGGCACCGGCGCGAGCTGGCAGGGCCTGGCTTTCTCGCAGCGCTGGCGCTACGACGCCAAGGTGACCTGGGTGCAGGGCGAGTTCTACTGGCGCGTGCAGCGCGAGGAACGCGCACAGGTGACAGACTATGCCGGCCCGCGCGGAGCGCTGCTGTCACGCGAGCAGGTCGGTGACGAGGTCACCTGGTCGCTCGGCCAGCCGCTGGACGCCGCCGTGGTGGCCAGCGCCTTCCGCATCGCGCCGGCCGCGCGTGCCGCCCTTCACCGCGACAGCGCGCCGCTGTCCACCCTGGGCACCCTGGGCGGCGGTTCCGGCGGCCTGAACCAGGGCGTCATCATGCTGGTGGTGGTGTTGGCAGTGGTCGCGATGATGGCCCAGTGCGGCGGCAGCGACGATTGCGACGAGGCCAAGGCCACCTTTGGCGCGGCGAGCACCGAGTACCAACAGTGCCTGAACAACCAGCGTTCAGGCGGGTTCCGAACCGGCGGCGGCAGCTTCGGCGGCTACTCCAGCGGCTCGGGCGGCCACAAGTGAAGTGAAAACGGAGGTCCTCCATGATGGGCATCGAATGGCTCAAACCCGGCGTCTTCTTCGGCTCGATGTTGTTCGCGCTGATGGGCGTGCTGATTTTCTGGATCTGCTTCGTGATCATCGACAAGTTCACGCCCTACGACCTGTGGGACGAAATCGTCGCCAAGCACAACATGGCGCTGGCCGTGGTGGTGGCAGCGATGTGCCTGTCGATCGGGCTCATCGTGGCCGCGTCGATCCACGGCTAGCGCGAATGATCGTCAGCCACGGGCCGCAGGCCGGGCGGGGACGGGGCGTCCGGCGCCAGCACCCCGCACGGCTGCCAGGGGTTGCGGCCTGCGCCCAGGAGCCCGGCAAGGTCTCGCACGGCCCAGCCCAGATCGACGCGGTGATCGCGCAGCCCCAGCAGGCTGAGGGTGGCATCCGTGGGCCCGGGCAGGAAGGGCCTGGGTCGGTCTCGGGCCCAGACTTCGGTACGCATCGTCGGCCGGCGCGCCCGGGCCCGCTTGTGGAACCCGAAGGTGTCGGCAACGATCAAGGTGTTGGCCGGCACCGTCAGCCGAGCCGGGTGGCCCAGGCCCAATGCCGCAAGGTCGTTGCGGTCGATGTGCGCCGAACCGTGCGCGGCATGGCGGTCGCCCTGGGCCGGGCCGCGCAGGCTGCGTTCATGCTCCCAGGCCAGCCGGGCCGGTGTCAGCCGATGCGAGCCGGGCACGAAGCAGAACGGCGAATCGTCGTTGCCCACGTCGGTCAGGAAATACCAGGCCCTCATGGTCGGGTGGAAGCTGTCGGCGTGCAGGTGGGTCTGCGGATCATGATCGCCCAGCGTGGCGTGGGTCTGCACCGATTGCACACAGGCCATCGGTGCCTGGTCGCAGGCCGCCACATAGCGGGTCAGGCCGTTCCACAGCGGCCCCTGCAGCAGCGCGGCCAGGCCGGGTGCAGCACGCAGCAGCCCCGGGTTCACGGCGATATGCCGCGTCACCGTGTCGCCGTGCACCCTCGCACGCGCCGGGGCGCGGTGGCCCAGCACCTGGCGGCGCAATTGCTGGAACTCGTCGTCCGGCAGCACATTGCGTTTGATGATGAAGCCGTTGCGCTCGAACGTGGAGGCGTCCATGCCGTCGAGCAGGTCGGTCAGCCGGGCCCGGCGCCGCGCGGCCAGCACATGCGAGGTGCAGACACGCCACCGGTGCAGGCCCCAGGCGTTCAGGCGGGGCGAACCGAGCAGTTGGTTGTCGACGAAAGACTTCTCGGCACTCAGCACCGACACGGCCCACCAGGGCGACAGCACGGCGGCACGCGCACCCGACTGCAGGGCCGCCCACCACTCGGCCGGGGCTTGCTGGCTGAGCCGGTGACCCATGCCACACCCTAACCCCGCCAACCCCGGATGCCAACCCCCCTGATTGAAAGTCCGGAGGCCCCGGCCCGCGTGCAACCGGCCGAGGTGCTGCTGCTGGCCTCGGTGTTCGTCATCGCCGCCTGCGGGCTGGTCTACGAGCTGGCGGCCGGCGCTCTGGCCAGCTACCTGCTGGGCGACTCGGTGCTGCAGTTCTCCACCATCATCGGCGCCTACCTGTTCGCCATGGGCATCGGCTCGTGGCTGTCGAAGTTCATCGAGCGCCAGCTGGTGGCGCAGTTCCTGAGGCTGGAGCTGATGGTGGGCCTTCTCGGCGGCTTGATGCCGGCCGCGCTGTTCGCCGCCCATGCCAGCCTGCCGGCCAGCGGAGCCATGGCGTTCAGGGTGCTGATGTACGGCGCGGTGGGCACGGTGGGCGTGCTGGTGGGCCTCGAGATCCCGCTGGTGATGCGCATCCTGAAACGCCAGTTCAGCCAGCGCTATGCCCTGAAGGACCTGGTGGCCCAGGTGCTGACCTTCGACTACCTGGGCGCCTTGGCCGTGGCGGTGGCCTTCCCGCTGCTGCTGGTGCCGCATCTCGGGCTGATCCGCACCGGCCTGGCCTTCGGCCTGCTGAACGCTGCGGTGGCCGCCTGGGCCCTGTGGATGTTCCGCGGCGAGCTGCGCCGCTGGAACGCGCATGCGTTGGCCTGTGTGGCCGTGGTGGCGCTGCTGCTGGGCGCCTTCGCAGCAGCCGACCAACTCACCACCTGGGCCGAGGACCGCTTCTATGGCGAGTCCATCCTCTTCCGCGAGACCAGCGACTACCAGCGGGTGGTGGTCACCGGTGGCCCGGCCGGCGTGCGCCTGTTTCTCAACGGCAACCTGCAGTTCCACTCCAAAGACGAGTACCGCTACCACGAGGCCCTGGTGCATCTCGCGATGGCCGCCCATGGTGCGGCGAAGCGGGTGCTGGTGCTGGGTGGCGGCGACGGCATGGCGGTGCGCGAGGTGCTGCGGTACCCGACCGTCGAGCAGGTCACCCTGGTCGAGCTGGATCCGCGCATGACCGCGCTGTTCAGCCAGCAGCCCCGTCTGGCCGAGCTGAACCAGCGCGCCCTGCTGAGCCCCAGGCTGCGCATCGTCAACGCCGATGCCTTCGGCTGGCTGGAGCAACAGGCCGACACCTACGACGTGATCGTGGTCGATTTCCCGGACCCCAGCAATTTCGCCCTCGGCAAGCTCTACACCACCAGCTTCTATGCGCTGATGGACCAGCACCTCGCGGCGGGCGGCTACGCGGTGATCCAGACCACCTCGCCGCTGATCGCCCGGCGCAGCTTCTGGACGGTGGTGGCCACCGTCGAGGCCGTGGGCCTCACTGCCACGCCGTACCACGCGCATGTGCCCAGCTTCGGCGAATGGGGTTTCGTGGTCGCCAGCCGGCGGCCCTGGCGCCAGCCCACCGCCTTGCCGCCCGACCTGCGCTTCCTGACGCTGGACGGCATCCCGCCGCTGCTGAACTTCCCGCCCGACATGGCCCGCCTGCCAGCCGAGCCGAACCGGTTGTCCAATCAGGCGCTGGTGCAGACCTTCGAGGCCGAGTGGGGCCGGGTCCACGAATGAGGCGGCGCACCCTGCTCGCCGCCGGCGCGGCCGGCCTCGCGGCCTGCGGGCGCGACGAGGCGCCCGCCTTCACCAGCCGCTGGGTCGGCGCCAGCGCCGAACGCGGCCACCGGCTGCGGGACAAAGCCGGCTCGTTGCCGGCGCCGGCGGTGAGGCGGCGCGCTGGCGCGCTGGTGCTGGGGGGCGGCATCGCCGGGCTGTCCGCACTGCGCGCCCTGGTGCGTGCCGGCCACGACGACGCGCAACTGCTGGAGCTGGAGGACGAGGCCGGTGGCAACAGCCGCGGCCATGTCCTGCGCGGGCGGCCCTGCCCCCTGGGCGCACATTACCTGCCGCT
>Ga0075163_10011044_pt1 | contig 11778 bp, 7 predicted proteins | sample JI1023141ADNA_FD_71478 | JGI IMG/M metagenome (GOLD analysis project Ga0075163, IMG submission 71478) | Wastewater effluent complex algal communities from Wisconsin, to seasonally profile nutrient transformation and Carbon sequestration -... | ecosystem: Engineered > WWTP > Effluent > Algae... | reverse complement strand
GCAGGCGCTCGGCAGTCGAGTGCATGTGATTGAGAACAGTGAGCCGAACCTCAAGATCACCTTTCCAGCAGATCTGGCGTTGGCGGAGAAGCTGCTCAGCGAGCGGTGATGCCACTGTTTCGCACGCGCACGACGCGCAGTGCAGCCCAGCCGAGCAGTGATCCGACAAATCCACCAAGTGTGTCGGCCAGCCAATCATAGGGGTCGTTGCCGCTGCGGTTGGGCACAAAAGTTTGGTGCCACTCATCGAATGCGCCAATGGCCATGCAAAACAGAACGGCGGCGACGACTGCGGCTCGACCTGTGGCGGCACTCTGTCCCAGACGCCTCGCGAGATAGACGCACGCTGCGCCGAGGGAGTAATAGACGGTGTGCGCAATCTTGTCCTCGAAGGGAATCTTCGGTCCCGGCGGCAACTTCGGCATTGATGAGAGCAGGAAAAGCGTGATGAACCAGGCCACGACGAGCGACCGCCACAGAGTGGGATTGCGCACCATGGCCATGAAGCGTGCCGTCACGAGCTCGTCTGGTGCGTTAGAGTTAGTCCTTGAGTTCCTGCTCCATCCGCTCGCTGAGCCACTGCTTGATCATGCTCTGGTAGTTCAAGTAGCGGCGCCGGGCGATGCGCTTGATGCGGGAGAGCATCCGGGGGTCGAAGCGCAGGGTGATCGTGGTGGACTCTCGCACGTCGGGCCGGTGAACGGACATTTGCATCAGACGAGCCTCTAGCTGGTGTCCCGCCCAGAAACGGGCCTCTGCCTCGTCGGACTCAAAGGCAGGAACATCCTTCCAGGCCCGGACGATCTTGAATGTGGACTCTGCCGGACTGCCGGTGGGGTGTGAGCTGTGTGGATCGGCGTTCACGGTATGGGGTCAGATTTCTTCGGCTTTCTTGCGTTCGTAAAAATCAGACTCAGTCTGCGTCATGAGCCGTGCGTAGATCACGCGGTAGCGTTTGCCGTCGGTCCAGAAGACGCTGAAGACCGGCTTGCTGTTCAGCGACTTGCCCAGGCAGTAATAGCGTGCGCCGGACTCGTCATTGTGTCCGTCGGGCAGCAATTTCAGGGAGAAGGGGTCTTCGAAGCTTTCCTCGATGTCCTTCGGGGGCAGCGGAGTGAGATCGAATGAAACGTCGAGCCAGTCAAAGTCCATGAGTGTGGGAGTGTCGCGGCTTGTGCCGGTCGGGAGAGGGAATCAGTGAATTATTTCCGATATTGGATCAACTCTATCTCATAGCCCTCCGGCGCGTCAATGAAAGCAAACACACCGCTCGAACTCTCCGTAGGACCGTCGGAAAGAGGATAGCCAAGCGCGGCAGCGTGCTTGGCAAAGGCATCCAGGTCCTCCACCTCAAATGCGAGGTGCGTCAGATCGCTGCAAAACGAAACCGGCCCGCTGGCAGGGAAGCTGCAAATCTCGATCAGTTCGTCGCTGTTCGGCGTCTTCAGGAAGACCAGCTCCGATCCACGCGGCGACTTGTGCCGACGAATCTCTTCAAGTCCGAGCACGGTGGTGTAGAACTTGATCGTCTTTTCCAGATCATTCACGCGGTAGCGGGTGTGGAGGAGCTTTTTGACCATGGGATTTCGGGAGAGCTTTTTGATTGAAGAAACCGGCGGGCGCAAACAAGGTGGCTACCCGGCCTCCGGCGGTGCGCATTTGTCGCATACCACTGGAGCGCTGGCAACCTTTCCACCACCATGTATTTCCTCGGCATCGACAGCGGCACCCAGAGCACGAAGGCCATCGTGCTCGATCTCGACACGGGCAAGATCCTGGCCAGCGGCAGCAAGAGCTATGACCTCATCAAAGGTCTGCCCGCGGGTCATCTCGAGCAGCATCCGCAATCGTGGATCGACGCCGTGGAGTCGAGCATCAAGCAGTGTCTCGCGAAGCTGGGCAAGAAGAAGAGCCTGATCCGGGGCATCGGCGTGAGCGGACAGCAGCATGGCCTTGTGGCGCTTGATGCGAAGGATCAAGTCGTGCGGCCCGCGAAGCTGTGGTGCGATACCTCCACGCAGGCGCAGTGCGAACAGATCGCGCATGAGTTTGGCGGACAGCCAGGCGTGATTCATCTCGCGGGTAATGCGATGCTGCCGGGCTACACGATCCCGAAGCTGCTGTGGATGAAGCAGAAGGAGCCGAAGAACTTTGCGAAGACGAAGACGATCCTGCTGCCGCACGACTACATCAACTTCTGGCTCTCCGGTGTGAAGCGCATGGAATACGGCGACGCCTCCGGCATGGGAATCCTCAATGTGCGCACCCGCCAGTGGTGCCACGAGATCACCGACTTCATCGACAAAAGCGTGCGCGACATGCTGCCGCCTCTTGGTTCTTCCCGTGCCGTGCATGGCACTCTGCGTCCCGACCTCGCGAAAAAGTGGGGCCTTGGTGCAGACGTGTTCATCAGCGCCGGTGGCGGAGACAACATGATGGGCGCGATCGGCACCGGAAACATCAAGCCCGGCTTGATCACCGCGAGCTTCGGAACCAGCGGCACCCTTTACGGCGTGGCTGGTGAACCAGTGGTCGATGGTCAGGGCGAAGTCGCCGCATTCTGCGATAGCACAGACCAGTGGCTGCCGCTCGTTTGCACGATGAACGTCACTGTCGTCACCGAGCAGATGCGCACGATGTTCGGCTGGGATCACAAGAAGCTCGAAGCCGCCGTGAAGTCCGTTCCAGCCGGAGCGGATGGCCTCCTCATGCTGCCCTACTTGAATGGCGAGCGCACACCGAACCTGCCCAACGGCACGGGCGTGCTGCACGGTATGCGCACCACGAATACCACTCCCGCCCACTTCGCTCGCGCTGCGATGGAGGGCGCGACACTCGGCCTCGCCTACGGCTTGAAGCGCTTCCGAGACCTCGGCATGTCGCCAAAGGAAATTCGCCTCACGGGCGGCGGGAGCAAGAGTGCCGTGTGGCGGCAGATCGCGGCGGATGCCTTCAATGCGGAGGTCGTGACGCTTTCTACAGCGGAAGGTGCCGCGCTCGGCGGTGCGATCCAAGCCGCGTATGCACAGGCCGGTGGCAAGGTGAGCTACGACAAGCTGTGCAAGCAACTCGTGAAGCTGGACGAAAAGACGCGCTGCAAGCCGAACAAAAAGAACGCCAGCCTCTACGCCGCTCAGCTTGAGAGACAGATGGAGCTGACAGGGCGGCTTCATCAGGCGGGGTGGTTGTAGGATCCGGCTTCATTCTTACTCATGAAATCGATCGAACATGATTGTGTTCCACTGGAAACACGAACCTTGGAATTGGAGCGTTGTATTCGGCAGGCTTGGGCTGTGGCGTTTGTTTCGCTGACGGTTTTGAATCTTCTCGCCTATACCTCGATCCCATTCTTCAGAGACGTCTACTATCGCATTTTGCCAGACAGAGAACTGGAGGACTATCCTGTTGCGTTCAAAGCGGTTGGCGGTTGGCACAAGGCGTATTCGATAAATCTACCGTTCGCAGTTGTGGCAATTGGGTTTCCTGCCTGGCGCTTGATGAGAACTCATTCTTTGACCAGCGTCGGAAGAGCGATGGTAGTGATGGTTGTCTCGCAAGTCTGCCATTTGGTGGCCCTGACCTATGCTCTATTTGAGCCGGTGTTTTTCGTGCTACAGCATTTCTCGCGTCAAATTGCAGGTTGATTGCGAGCTTGACCGTCTGACCTCAATTCTCGATGGCCAAGATTCGCATCAAATCAGCAGGCACGATTCTCTCGTGGCTGGTGCGGGGCATCGCCGCGACGATGAAGTTTGAGGTAGAGGATCGTGCGGCAATGTTTGGCAGAAAGGAAGGAGGCATCATCTGGGCATTTTGGCACGACAGGCTGTTCCTCGTTCCGTGGTTCTACGAGCATTGGTTCCGTCATATCCCCGGTCAGATTCTCACCAGCCCGAGCGCCGATGGACAAATCATCGCCGACCTGTGCGCTGCGTTTGGCCTTGAGTCGGCACGTGGCTCCAGTTCGCGTCCGAGGCAAGGCATGAGCGCGTTGATCGACATGGCGGAGAAAATGCGCGCTGGCTACGGCATCGGTCTCACACCCGACGGACCGCGCGGGCCGAAGCATGTGCTCCAGCCCGGCGTCATCAAACTGGCCCAGCTCACTGGCGGAGCAATCATACCCATGCACATTCAATACAGCCGCGTGATCCGTTTCAACACATGGGACCAGTTTATGCTGCCGCTGCCTTTCTCCTCGGTGAGGGTCATCTTCGACGCGCCGCACACCGTTCCGAGGCGGCTGACAGATGAAGAATTCGAAATGCATCGCACCACCGTTGAAAAAGCGATGCTTTCTGGGGTTGCCTCTTGAATGTACCAAAGGCGAACAGCCTGAAATAGATTTCCATTCCGTGTATTCCGTGTATTCCGTGGTTCCACATGCAGCTCATCAAAGGAACTGAAGTCGCCGAAAAAGTCCTCGCCGAATGTCGGCGCGACATTGCCGAACTCGCGATACAAGGGAAGATGCCCGGACTAGCCGTCGTGCTCATCGGTGATGATCCCGCCTCGCGCGCTTACGTCCGATCAAAGGACAAGAAATGCAAAGACCTCGGGTTGCACTCCGTGAAGCACGAACTGCCTGCAAACACGACGCAGACTGATTTGCTCACGCTTGTGCAGCAGCTCAACAACGACCCAGCCATACATGGCATCCTTGTGCAAAGCCCGCCGCCGAAGCACATCAACGAAGCCTCCATCGTCCGCGCCATCGATCCAGCGAAGGATGTGGACGGCTTTCATCCACTCAACGTCGCCAAACTCGTGCTTGAGGATCCAACTGGCTTCGTCCCATGCACGCCGCTCGGCTGCCAGCGTCTGCTCATCGACGCCGGCATCGAGACCGACGGCGCGCACGCCGTAGTCGTCGGTCGTAGCATGATCGTCGGCAAGCCGATGGCTTTGCTCCTCATGGCGAAAGGGAAGGGGGCCAACGCCACCGTCACCGTCGCGCATTCCCGCACACGCGATCTCGCCGAGATCACCCGCACCGCCGACATCCTCATCGCCGCCATCGGTCGTCCCGACTTCATCCGCGCCGAGCATGTGAAGGACGGCGCAGTCGTCATCGACGTCGGCATCAATCGCGTGGACGATCTGATCGCCGAGAAAGGCTACCGACTCGTCGGCGATGTCGCCTTCAACGAAGTCGCCCCGAAATGCCGCGCCATCACGCCCGTGCCCGGCGGCGTCGGGCCGATGACCATCGCGATGCTGATGGCCAACACGATCAAGGCGTGCCGGATGGCCGCTGTTTGACAGAGGAGGTGTTCGCCGCCTGCTTAAGGACTCGTCACCTTCATTCGCACAAACATCCGTTGATTGATCCCGACAGGGACGCTGAAGACATGCGTACCCCCGGTGCCTGTGTCGGGGATAGTTGTCCAGTCCGCCGGATTCGTCGAGAGTGCGGGGCTCCACTCGGCGCCGTAGGTGATACCGCTAATTCCGGCAGGTGTTGGGAAACTGATGACGAAATCCCCGCCTATGACCTGTCCCTGCGGTAGTTGTATCGAGGTTCCCAGCGTGGGATTCAGACCAAAGGCAAACTCAATCAGATTCACCAGCCCATCCTGGTCGAAATCAAAGGTATCCGCCGCGTTGCCTGTGTTGCTCGAAGTGCCAAAATGGAGCTGACGCCAGCTCTCCTGCGGCGTGTTCACAGCGAAGCTCTGCGTCACCTCCGTCACATTGTTGAGCGAATCATAGATTCGACCTTTCAAGGTGTGTGATCCAGGGGTGACTGGCCCTGTGAAGTTGCGCGAGGCCGACGTTCCTTGTGCTCCAATGATGATGTCGTCGATGTACACCGAGTAGGTGAGCGGCGCGCTGACATCCGTCCAGTCTGTGAATGCCACGGTCAGCGCGGTAGAGGGATCAAAAGGAGTCGCGGGAGTGAGCATCATCGTGCCCCCTGCCGGACCCGTCACATCATTGCCGGTGCCGGTAAGGCTGATGTCGAAGGTGTTCTCGTCTCCATCATTGCTGGCAACGTGAATCGCGGCGGCTCGCGATCCGACGCCGGATGGCGTCATCGTCACCGTGAAGGTCGTGCTCGCGTTCGGAGCGAGGCTGGCGCTCATCAAGCTAGTGCTCACCGCAAAATCACCAGCGTTCGCGCCGTCCTTCGTGACGGCGAGTCCCGTGAGGTCCGCTCCACCCATGTTGCGAATCGTGAAAGTCTTCACCGCGCTGGCTGAACTGACAGCCACCGGACCGAAACTGATCGATGAGGTTCCATCAGCAAGGCCCGAGCCTGATGGATGCTCAATCACAATCTCAGGTTGGGGAAAGGCTGCCAGCCCGTTGAGTCCACGATTGTAGAGTGCTTTGATTTCCTCGTCACGGAACCAACGTTTTGCGACGACGACCTCGTCCAGCAGACCGTCCCAGTAGCGGGTACCAACTGAATAATGGCGACCGAGGAAGAAATCCGTCGTGGTATCTTTCATCTCGGCTGTCTGCGCACTTGAGTTCTCCATCCGGGAATCGACCCAAATCGATTTGCTGGCTCCATCCCTAACACCCACGACATGTTGCCACGCCCCCATACCTGCCAATGTGGTGGCCACGATGGTTGATCCATAGGTCTCAAGAAAATAGGCGCTCCCTGCGGTAGTGTTCAGGGCATATCCTTCGCCATTTCCATTCTTGTCTAGAAAAGTGAGCGCAGAGGTGGACTCAGGCTTTACCCACGCGATCACGGTGAGATCCCGCGTGATGTCCAGTCCGGTCTGCGTCGCGTCTGCAATGCTCAGGAATTGATTGCTGTCCTTTTCAAAGTCCGCCGCGTGGCCAACAACGCCCATAGCATTTCCAACTCCGTTGATCGGCGATAAATAATTTGCACCCACACTGTCATGGCGGGTGCCACTCGTCTCATCCAGGCCCCAGTAGGAAATCACCCCTGTTTGCTGCAAGGGCAGCCCTGTGGCGAGGGCTTTGATCTCAACATCTGTCAGGACATGATTCCAAACGGCAACATCGCTTGCGCCTCCCGAGTAGTAATCCGCCCCACTCACCGCGCCTGAGTTCACTCCTATCGTGAACCGACTGCCCAATGTGTTCCCGACGCCCGCTGCGTGTGAAGTCGTGGCAGCCAACTTCCCATCTACATAAAGCCGCACCTGATTGGCGGCCGGATCGTGAACACCCACCAAATGACTCCACGCCCCGGCCCTGACTGCATTGACGGGTGACTGGGCTGCACCGAAGCTCCCACCTCGGCCCACAAAGAAGTCTGCCGAACCATTTGAGTGAAGCATCAGCCCGTATCCGTTTGAGTCGGCATTACTCACCACCTTCGCGAGAACCCCAATCGTGCTCAGTCCAAGACTCGCCGGTTTGACCCACGCAGACACAGTGAGTGCCGCCTCTTGGGAATCAAAGGTCAGATTCGATTCCTGATTATCCTCGATCACCAAATAATCGCCGCTAAAAGATGCGCCAGCCCCCTCCACGAATCCACCGGCACTTCCCACCGTGCTGACATCCGTTAGGTTCAGTTGGAAATTGGCAGTTGAGTCCGGCATGGCAGTTGCACCATCCGTTCCGTCGAAATGGAGCAGGAGACTCGTCTGATCATCTGCGGCAAACGGAGTGGACGGCGGCGTGAAATTGCCCGTGTAGCGGGCGATGCCCTTGCTGATGCGAAGTTCGTCCATCCATCCATTCACAAAGGCCGAGTTGTTCGCCGCTCCGATGTCCACGTCACTGACGAAGTTTGGGCAAGCGGGCGCATAGGTCACGCCAACGCCCTTCAACTGGCCGTCCCGATACACCTTCCAGGCACTACCTTGGCGCACAAAGGCGACGTGATACCAGACGTTCGAGGAGAGCGCGTCAGGCTCCTGAATGTTCACCTGAATGACATTGTTGTCCTTCAGAGCAAAGTACCAAGTTTCGCCGGCTCTTCCACAGACGATGTAATTCCAATTGTTCGCCTCACGGTTCACCATCACGGGATACTGGTTTCCACCGGTGGAGGAAGCGAAGCGCATCCAGAATTCGATGGTGAAATCACTGGAACCGAAATTAAGACCATCAGCCATTGGTGTGCGCAGGTAATCGGTGGAGCCGTTCAACTGCAAGGCGGCACTTCCGAATTTGGACTGCGCCGTATCGAGTTGCGCCGTGCCAGCGGGGCTGATTGGATGCGGGCCTGTGATAGAGTTCTTCCGTGTTCCGGCCAGTTCATTGAGTTTCCACCATGCCGTTGGTGGAGCAGACGTATTCCCCGGACGATAGGCTGACGCCAGATCGACGCCAAAAGCGAGGGATTTTACTTCGAGAGAAGAAAGCGCGCGGTTCCAAATGGCAGCGTCCTTCATCAGGCCGTCGAAGGTGTCACCCAGAATAAAATCCGCTGCATTTGCCGAAGGTGATCTGGTTTCGCTCCGTGAGGCAATCAAGTTTCCGTCCAGGTAAAGAAGCATATACGAGCCATCGAACACGAAAGCCATGTCATACCATTTTCCCGTCGCGAGGGTTTGGGATGCGATGAGATCAGGCGAGCCACTGCCAGAATTGAAGAGCGCCCGGAGTACACCTGTGGACTCCACCAAAACATAGTAACCGGCAGACCCATCAAACTTGCGAAGCAGCACACCGCCATTCGCAGCCTCGCGTTTGAACTGGCAATAGAACGTAAATGGTCCCGTCATTCCGAGGCCGGTCTGGCTGGCGTTGGAAATCGTCAGACGCTGCGACAGATCCTGCTCAATGTCGGCCGACGGTTCACCTGTTCCCCAATAATCGTCATTCGCACTGCCAACGCCGTTGACACTGCCAAGGTGATTCCCGTTGACCGAGGAATCGAGCCGGGATCCCGATTGCTCATCCAACTTCCACCAACCCACGAGATTGGCACTCAGACTGCCGGGCCGGAACAACGGATTGCCGATTCCCGAGAGGTTGACATCAAACGGGTTCTCATCCGCGTCATTGCTAGCCAAGTGCAGCGAGGCGCTCCTGCCGCCTGCGGCACCGGGGCTGAACCTCACTGTAAACGTCGTGCTGCCTCCCGGCACCACAGGCGAAGTCGGAGCGGCGCTCACCGTAAAGTCACCCGCGTTTGCTCCATCAAACGTGACGGCAAGTCCAGACAAGTCTGCCGTGCCGGTATTCCGCACGGTGAAGGCCAAATCCCTGAAGCCTCCAACCAATGCGGTGCCAAAATCCGCCGTGGCCGATCCATCCGCCAAATCCGTGCCCGCAGGCCGCTCGACGACGATCTCCGGCGCGGCATCGTTGTCGGTGATGGAGACATTTACACCTTCAACAGCCACGCCATTGTAGGTCGGGTCAGGGCTTGTGGCGGCATGGGTGACGGCGCTTGCATGGGTTCCTTCCGGAAGGACATCGTCAACAGCGGTCACGGTGATGATCTGCGCGGCGTTCCATGTTCCTGACGTGAACACCACCGTGTTACTAGCCAAGGTCGGTCCGGACACCGACACCTGTGAGCCGGGATTGATCGCCACAGTCACGTTCGCGACAGGCTGCGATGTGAGCACGATGGAATACGAGTCAGTCGTGCCGCCCTCGGTCACGGCGGTCGTTCCTCCGCTTTGCACGATACTCACGCCAGCCGTGTCATTGTCGGTGATGGCGGCCGTGAAACCTTGGACACTTGTGTTGTAGTTCGGGTCAGCGCTGGAAGCTTGATGAGCGATCGTCCCCGCATGACTGCCTTCCGCCACCGCATCATTCACGGCAGCCACAGTGATCGTCTGGGCGGCACTCCAGTTGGCCGGCGTGAAAGTGATGGCGTTCGCGCTGACTGACGGCCCCGACACGGAGAGCTGTGCCGCAGGATCGATGGTGATGTTAACATTGGCACCAGGCTGCGAGGTCAGTGCCACCGTGTAGCTGTCCGTGGCACCGCCTTCGGTGACGGCGGTATTGCCATCACTTTGCGTCACGAGCACACCAGCAGTGTCGTTGTCGGTCACATCTGCGGTCACGCTGCCGATCCCAAGGGCATTGTACCCGATGTCTGCGCTGCTGCTTGCATGAGTGATCGTGCCAACATGCGTCCCCTCGGCCACGGCATCATCAGTCGCCGTGACCGTGACAGCTTGCGGAGTGCTCCAGTTCGCATTGGTGAAAGTGACGGCGTTTCCGCTCAATGTCGGCCCTGAGACGGACAACTGACTGCCTGCATCAATCGTGATCACTACATTTGCAGACGGCTGGCTGTCCAGCACCAGGGTGTAGCTGTCGGTCGCGCCGCCCTCAGTCACCTCGGTCAAATTGCCGCTTTCCGAGATCGTTACTCCCACACCCGGGATCGCCCAGCTTGGATGGCTGTCCGTGGCGGCATGGTTGGTCAGCCGGGCCAGCGCGCCCCCTGTGCCGTCCATGCGGTGGATTTCGGGGTTGCCGTCTCTCGCCGAGACAAAAGCCAGGGAGCCGGTGACGCCGAAAGCCGGCGCGTCATCTGAGGCGGCATGATTCGTCAGTCGCACTGCACCGGTGCCGTCCGCATTCATCACATAGACCTCTGGATTGCCATCGCGGTCGGAGACAAAGGCCACCTTCGTTCCATCAGAGTTGAAGGCTGGCGCGGTATCCGAAGCCGCGTTGGTCGTCAGCCTGACCAATCCGCTGCCGCCTGTGTTCGTCACATAAATCTCCGCATTGCCGTCGCGATCGGAGACAAAAGCCACCTTGCTGCCGTCGGGACTGATGGCGGGTGATGTTTCGTTGGCCGCATCCGTCGTCAGGCGCGTCTGCGCGCTGCCGTCGGTGTTCATCACATAGATTTCGCCATTCCCATCCCGAGTGGAGCGGAAGGCCACCTTGCCGCTGCCGATGGATGGTGACGAATCATCCGCCGCGTTGCTCGTCAACCGTGTCGTGACCGCGGTCGTGCTGTTCACGAGGTAAATCTCATTGTTGCCATCGCGGTTCGTGGTGATCGCGATCTTGCTGCCGTCCACGCTGAAGGCAGGCTCGGAGTCCTGCGCCGGGTTGTTCGTCAACCTGAACAGGCCCGTGCCGTCGGCATTCATGAGGTAGATCTCCTCATTGCCATCGCGATTCGAGGCAAAGGCGATCTTGCCCACCGCCGAGTCATCATCGGTGATGATCGCCGTGACCTGCTGGGAGCCAGACTCCGTTCCATTCGTCACCGAGGCGATGTCCACGATGACCGTCTCGTCCGTCTCATGGGTCAAATCATGAATACCTGTTAGCGTGATGCTTCCCGACGTGCTGCCCGCAGGGATCGTGATGCTTGTTCCCGAGCGCGTGTAGTCACTGCCGAGGCTGGCTGTGCCGGAGAAGGCCAGGCTCACCGTGACATTGGAAACGGACGCCAGCGACAGCGTCGCCGTCACCGTTCCATTGCCGCCATCCTCAGACATGGGTGAGCCCGACAGCGACAGCGTCACATTCGGGCTGATGACGATCAGATCGAAAACTGCGACCACGCCCCACAGGCCGTTGTTGCCCTTGGCCTTGACTTGGAAGGTGTGCGTTCCCACCGGCACGTTGTTCCAAACCGCCCCAGCCGAGCTGCTGTCGATGGTATTGTCGGGCGTCTGGTCAAAGGCATAACTGTAACCGGCGATGCCGTTGTCCGTGTCTGGCGCGCCCCAGGCAAAGACATGGTTCACCGCCGTGGTCGTCACGCCGTCGTCCGCGTTGTTGCTGTCCAGCGCCTTCACCGGGCCGGGCGCGGTCACATCCGTCTCGGTGTTGCTCACCAGCCGACCAATCTGGTCATAGGTGAAGACGATGGGCGCGGCATCCGGCGGCGTCACACTTTCG
>Ga0075163_10011043_pt1 | contig 11778 bp, 8 predicted proteins | sample JI1023141ADNA_FD_71478 | JGI IMG/M metagenome (GOLD analysis project Ga0075163, IMG submission 71478) | Wastewater effluent complex algal communities from Wisconsin, to seasonally profile nutrient transformation and Carbon sequestration -... | ecosystem: Engineered > WWTP > Effluent > Algae... | reverse complement strand
CCCTCTCCGTGGGTGAGCGAACCGCCGAAGTGCCCGGCCACCGTCACCACAACGATGGTGGCGGTGAGCGCCGGCAAATACCAGCGCGACCGGCGCAACAGCCAGGTCGCGCCCGCCAGCGCGGCGGCGGCCATGCCCAGCCACTGGTGGCGCGTCAGAATGGCTTCTTCGTAGCCGCCTTCCTGCGCCAGCAGCCAGCCACTGCCGGCTGCCACGGCGGCGGCCAGGGCGCCGAGGCCGACGCTGAGGTCGAGCGCAGGCCGGAGCGCGGTCGTTTTTTTCAGTTGGGCATAGGCGGCCAAAGCGCCGGCCAGCACCAGAATGCCGATGGGCAGGTGCAACAGGATCAGGTGCAGGCGACCGAACAAGGCGAGCAGGGCGTTCATGACTGAGAATGACTTTCGGTTGGCCGGTTGCGTTCAGCGAGGTGCAGGCCCTTCACTGTGGCGTTCAACTCGTTGGTGGACCAGATATTGAACTTGACGGCGCTGTACAGGAACAGTAGCGCCAGTTTGATGGCTGCCACGGCGCACAACACCCAAATCCAGGCCGATGCCGGCTCGAAAAAAGCGAGGCGCAATCCGATAAAAACCGCGATGAGCAAGTGCACGAGCGCCATGTTGTGCGACATGAGCGAATAGACGTGCCAGGATTCGATGTGCCGGAAATTGTTGGGGGAATACTCGCGCACCAGGACAAAACGTTCTGAAACGGACATCAGCGGCTGGCCGTTTTCGGGCACGTCGAAACTGTATGCTTGTTTTTTCAATCCGCCTTCCAGAATTTTGTCGAGCCAGTTGAAAAGAGCCTGGCGCTGGAACATCCGGTACATTTTTCTGCCGACGGGGGTGACGGCAAACCCAACAACATAACCCAGCGCCAGCAACAACACGCCGCTTCCCGCCTGCAAACGTTGTGCAAAACGCAGGAAGTCTTCGCAGGTCTCGTTTTGCGGGTCCAGGAGCAGAAACGACAAAATGAGGAATGCGCCCGGCAGCGCATAGGCGAAAAAGTCGAATGCGGAATTGATGATTTTTTCCATAAAATCAGGAGTTCGCACAAACGTAAAAACATTTGAACAATCACCGGGTTTTTCTCATAAATTTGCTCATTCTGAAAGGATTATGTCAAAGCAATTATTCCGGATTACCTGCATTTCCCTCTTGTCCGTCGTATTACTGGCCAATTCCGCCGACCGATGGCTGCACCCTTCTCCCGATCACATTCCCGGCACCACCTACCTCGAACCCTCCGCCCAGCGCAGCGGCGATGCGGCGGCCGGGTATGAATATCTGATTTATGGCGACTATGTGAGCAGTGGCATTCCGCTGGGCATTTACCGGCGCGGCACCCGGGACAGCCCCCACGACCTGGGTCGCAGCGGCGACAACGCGGGCATCCCCTTCCAGTTCAATGTGGTCACGAGCGCCGACGGCGCCAAATTAGTGGTACCGACCTGTCTCACCTGCCACGCCGAATTTCTCAACGGCCGCCTGGTGGTGGGGCTGGGCAACAACACCGACGATCATACCCGCAACGAACCGGGCCGTTTTCAGATGGCGGCCATGGCCATTACCATGCAATACGGCAAAAAATCGCCCGAATGGGCCGGATTCGAGCCGGTGAACAACGCGCGTAAGGCCATTGGCGATTACATTGTTACGGCCGTGCGCGGTGTGAACCCCGCCGACAAAATATTTGCCTCGCTGGCGGCCCACCGCGATGCCGCCGACTTGCACTGGCTCGAAACGTCGCAATTTGACGTGCCCACGGAAGTGATTCCGACCGACGTGCCCGCCTGGTGGCTGATGAAAAAGAAAAACGCGCTGTATTTCAATGGCCTGGGGCGGGGCGATTTTGCCCGGCTCTCCTCGGCATCGGGCATGCTGACCCTGCGCGACAGCAACGATGCCCGGCGCATTGATGCGCGTTTCCCCGACGTCATGGCCTGGATTCGAAGCCTCGAAGCGCCGAAATACCCGTATCCGGTGGACCGGGAACTGGCCGCCGCCGGGAAAAAAATATTTGAAAAAACCTGCTACAAATGCCACGGCACCTACGGCGATTCTGTCAGCTATCCCAACCTGCTGGTCAGCCTCGAAAAAGCCGGCACCGATCCCTACCTGTCGATGGCCTATCAGAAATACCCGGAATATCACAGCTGGTACAACAATAGCTGGTACGGCCAGGGACCGAACAAGGGCCGGCTGGAACCCAATGATGGCTATGTGGCGCCCCCGCTTGACGGCATCTGGGCCACGGCGCCCTACCTCCACAACGCTTCGGTGCCCACGCTGGACGACCTGCTCAACAGCGCCCGGCGGCCCACCTACTGGAAACGGACTTTTTCCAACACCGAAGCCAACTACGACAAGGCCAAAGTCGGCTGGATATATGAAGTGCCGGACGGCAAAAAAGACTCGGAAACGTACGACACCACCTTGCCCGGATATGGCAATGGCGGGCACAAATTCGGCGACAAACTATCGCCCGAAGAGCGGAAAGCGGTGATTGAATACCTGAAAACCCTGTAACCTCAACCGGGCTCTGCCAACTCCAGCACAACTTCCAGGCGTTCGTCCGGTTCCAGGGCGCCTTCCGTGAATTTGCGATCGAACCAGAACGAGGTAATGCGCCAGCGGTCGTCGCTGCTGCGAATCAGGTCAAAATCGTAGGTGCCTACTATGGTGCGGGTTTGGGTGTTGTCGCCCACCCGTTGGTGGTGGAAAGTGATGCCATAGCAATAGACATGGGCATTGTCGTCGCCGTGCAGGTCCACCACAAAATTGCCAACCTGATGGTGGAGTGCGGTCAGGTCGTGCAGGTCTTCATCCCAGCGGGCGGTTATTTCCTGCGGGGTGAGCACCTGTGCTTCTCCGCCAGCCAGTGAAGTCATGTCGATGTCGACGCGGTCGGCAAAACATTTCTCCACCATGAGCCAGTTGCGCTGGTCGGTCTGGATAAACAGTTGATTGACCGCGTCCACTACCTGCTGGCGTTTGATGAGCATTTCTAAAGAGTAATGCATAGAACAAATTTGGCTTGTTAATTGAACGGCACGGGTATTGCCGGATACAAATGTCCTCGCCAAGGGTGTAAAAACACATGATTTGCATCAACCCGTTTGCTGATGTATTATGTTGATTTGTATAACAAAACTCGTTTTTTCCAAAAAATCCCGGATGTTTGCCGCCTGTTTTTCAGCCACCTATAATTTTTCCCGGATGAACGTTTTACGCTTGCTCCCGATTCTGTTTCTGATCGCATCCTCTTCGTCTGTTTTCAGCCAGAATGCCCTCAGGACACCCGACGAATTTTTCCCCCAAAAACGGGGCGAGCAATTCACGCCGCACTACCTGCTCAACAACTATTTCGACTACCTGGCAGCCAATGCGACGACCACGATGCGTCTGGTCAAATACGGCAATACCAATGAGGGCCGTCCGCTGCAAATCGCCATCTTTTCCTCTCCCGAAAACATGGCGCGGCTGGAGCAAATCCGCCTCAACAACCTCCGCCTGACGGGCCTGACCGACGGGAAAGCCGAAACGACCAATCCCGTTGCCATCGTCTGGCTAAGCATGAGCGTACACGGCAACGAACCTTCGGGCTCCGAGTGCAGCCCCGAACTGGCCTTCCGCATGGCGGCCCAAACCGACCCGCAGATGCGCGAATGGCTGAAAAACACCGTCGTCATACTCGACCCCTCGCTCAATCCCGACGGCTACGACCGCTATACGCACTGGTACCTCATGGCCAGCAACCTGCTCAAAACGGCCAATCCCGACAGCCGCGAACACCGCGAACCCTGGCCCGGCGGTCGCCCGAACCACTACTACTACGACCTCAACCGCGACTGGGCCTGGGCAACCCAGGTGGAAACCCGGCAGCGCCTCGCCGTCTATCAGCAATGGATGCCGCACATCCACGCCGACGTGCATGAACAATACATCAACAACCCCTATTATTTTGCGCCGGCAGCCGAACCGATGCACGATTACATCACCCCGTGGCAGCGCGATTTTCAAACCAAAATCGGGCAAAACCACGCCCATTACTTCGACCAGAACGGCTGGCTTTATTTCACCAAGGAAACCTTCGACCTGTTTTATCCCTCCTACGGCGACACCTACCCAATGTTCAGCGGAGCCATCGGGATGACCTACGAGCAGGCCGGCAATGCGATGGCCGGCAGGGCCATTTTCACCGCCATCGGCGATACGCTCACCCTGCACGACCGCATGGAGCACCACCTGACCACCAGCCTCTCCACCATCGAGATGGGCAGTAAAAATGCCGCCAAAATCGTCGAAAATTTCCGCGACTATTACAGCCGCTCCACAACGCAGCCGCAGGGCCAGTACAAGGCCTTCATTATCCGCGAATCCAATGACCCCAACAAGATCAATGCCTTGTGCCGTTTTCTCAACTTGCACCAGATCCGCTATGGCAGGGTGGGTGCAGGTCTGTCGGGCGTCAAAGCCTTCGACTACGGCAGCGGCAAAGAAACCAGCGTATCCATCAATCCCAACGATGTGGTAATTTCGGTTTACCAGCCCAAATCGGTCCTGCTGAGTGTGCTTTTCGAGCCGGAATCGCGCCTTTCCGACTCCCTTACCTACGACATCACTGCCTGGGCTTTACCCTTTGCCTACGGCCTCGAGGCCTGTGCGTTGAAAGAACGCCTCGAACCCAAAAAAGCCTTTGAACCTTACAAAACCCCCGAAGTCAAAATCGCGGCCTCGCCCTATGCCTGGTGCGTCCACCGGCGCTCGCTGGCCGAAGCCGTTTTCCTGAGTGAAATTTTGCAAAAAGGAGTGCGCGTGCGCACAGCCACCAAGGCATTTACGGCGGCCGATCAACAATACGAAGCCGGCACTTTTGTGATCAACCGGGGCGACAACCGCCTGATCGCCGCTGAACTCGACAACATCGTAAAAACCGCAGCGACCAGGGCCAATGTGCAGGCCCACCCGATTTTTTCGGGCTTTTCGGGCAAGGGCAGCGACCTGGGGTCGGAGACTTTTGCCCCGATTGACCAGCCTTCGGTAGCCCTCGTTTACGGCGACGACGTCGATGAAAATTCCTTCGGACACACCTGGTTTTTCTTCGAACGCGAGTTGGGTTATCCGATCGCACCGATTCCGCTGGACCGGATCCATCGGGTCAATTTGGATGAATTCAATACCCTGATTTTTGCCAGCGGCTCCTACAATCTGACTGACAACCAGTTGAAAGTTATCCAGGAATGGGTGCGCAGCGGCGGCAAACTCATCGCTTTCGACGGCGGCGCCAAGGCATTTGCCGGCAAGGACGGATTCGAACTGAAACTGAAAGAAGAGCCCAAAAAAGATACTGCGGCCGCACCGGCGCCCTATGCACTGGGTGAAAGGGAACGCATCAGCGACCAATTGCCGGGCGCTGTCGTAAAAGCCAAAGTGGACAGTTCGCACCCGCTCGCTTTCGGCCTTTCTGAATATTATTTTTCGCTGAAAACCGGCGCTGAAGCCTATCAGATTCCGGAAAAAGCCACCTCGGTTATTTACCTCGAAGACAATTATCAATCCTACGGATTCATCGGCAGCCGGGTCAAGCCGCGACTTAAAAAGACACCCATCGCAGCCGTGCAGAAGATGGGCAACGGCCAGGTCGTGTATTTTGTGGACAACCCGCTGTTCCGCAGTTTTTGGGAGCAGGGCAAAATGTTGTTTGCAAACGCCCTGTTTTATTGAAAGGGGAAACCTTCAATCGAGGGATTCATACAGTTCTTCCGGGCAGCCGCAAACGCAGCCCCGCATGCGGTTGATCCAGAGCATCGGGTCGCGGTTGTTCCGCAACTGGCGATGCACCCGCCAATGGTAATAAGGCTCAAATGTGCTGGAAACCAGCCAGTTTTCACCGTCGGAAAGATGAATGGTCCAGTTGTCGAGTTCCAAATTGATGAACTGGCGTTCGATGGAATAGCCGACCGCGTGCTGCAACAGGCTGTCCTGGTAAAACCGGATGCTGTCTTTGTCAATCTCCATGACGCGTTCGCAGCAACACATTTGGGGCTCATTGCCGGTGCCCCAGTTCGACCCGCTCCAAAGCCAGCGGTAACGTCCCTGCAAGTTGTTGTGGAAATCGTTGTACCGGGCGTCGAGCATTGAATCCATCCGGGGTTTGAGTTTTTGGGCAAAAGGCGACAGGGAGTCGTACTGGCAGAAGCCGCCGTAAATCCGAAGGGCTTTGTCTAATTGGCCCGTGCCTTCCAGCCGGACCGCCCGGTTGTAGAATTCCAGTTCCGCCATCGTAGGATCTTCCCCTTCCTCCTGCCCTGAAACGGGCAGTGCAGCACAGCAGATCATCCAGAATATATAAAGCAAACGCATCGGACAGTTGACGCCGGAGTAGCAGTCATGGTTGTATGACCTGTCCGGCGCCCGATATAACGCAGTTTCTTTTCAAATATGATCCTGCAAATCCGGTTTCAGGCTTTCTCCTGCCGCCGTTTCTGCCAATAATACACCGGCACTCCGAGCAGCACGATGAACACCCCCGACCAGGTATTCTGCGGCTTGGTGATGAGCAGGATAACACAGATTGCGCCGGCCACCAAAATATACAGCGCCGGAATCCAGGGATAACCGAATACCCGGTAGGGCCGCTCGGTCTCGGGCTCTCTGCGCCGCAGGATAAAAATACCGCCAATGGTGACGATGTAGAACATCAGTGAGGCAAAGGTGGCATAGTCCAGCAGGTCGCCGTAGGTGCCCGACAGGCAGAGCACACTCGCCCAGATCGCCTGGATCACCAGGGCGAAGCCGGGCACATTGCTGGTGTTGAGCGTTGCCGCTTTTTTGAAAAACAGCCCTTCCTGTGCCATGGCGTAATAAACCCGGGCCCCGGCGAGGATGAGGCCGTTGTTGCAGCCGAAAGTGGAGATCATGATGAGTCCCGCCATCAGCCCGGCAGCTACATTTCCAAATATCATGGACGCTGCGGCGGTACCTACGCGATCGGTGCCGCTTCCGGCAAACTGGATGCCCTGCCCGACGACGTCGGTGGCCTGCGCGTCGCCGTGGAGCGGCAACAGGGCGAGGTAGGCGAGGTTGGCCAGGATGTACAAAGCCGTCACAATGCAGGTGCCGAACAGCAGGCTCAGTGGAATATTGCGGCGCGGATTTTTCATTTCACCGGCGATGAAGGTGACGTTGTTCCAGGCATCGCTCGAAAAAAGCGGTCCGATGATCGCCGTGCCGAAAGCCATGAGCAAAGCCAGTCCGGTGATGGACGTTGTGATCCATTGGCCTTCCACCAGCGTGGTTTGGGTTGCCTGCCAGGCATTTTGCATGTTTTGTGAAAAAACGTCGCCTTTCAGCCCGACAGCCAGGCCCAGCACGACCAGCGCCAGCAGGGCCACCAGTTTGGCAGAAGTAAACACCAGTTGAATGATGCGCCCGTTTTGAATGCCCCGGCTGTTGACGATCGTCAGCAGGGCGATCATGGCAATGGCGAAAACCTGGCTGGCCGCAATTTTGAAGTCGCCGGCCCGGATCAACACGTTGTCGGGGCTGAGCACCGGGAAAAAGAACCCGGTGAATTTGGCAAAAGCCACGGCCACGGCTGCGATGGTACCGGTTTGGATCACCGTGAACACCGTCCAGCCGTACAGGAAGGCCGGCAACTGGCCGTAGGCCCGTTGGATGTACACAAACTGACCGCCGGCCTTCGGCATCATACCGGCCAGTTCGCCGTAACTCAGGGCGGCCGTGATCGTGACCGCGCCGGCCACCAGCCACAGCAGCAGCATCCAGCCCGACGAACCGACCATGCGCGCACAATCGGCGCTGACGATGAATATGCCGGAGCCGATCATACCGCCGGCCACCAGCATGGTGCCGTCGAGCAGGCCGAGCGAACGTTGGAATTCAGGATTCGGGTGGGTGTTTTCCATCGGAAAGAATGTATGCAGGACTTGAAATGAAGAGAGGGGTGGAGAAAGTTGAGGCTTTTTCAGGAAAAACTCAACCATCTCCACCCCTCTCCAGTGTATTGGGCAGACCCGATTTTATTGCAATTTACTGTGGTGGCGGCTGTAAGCGAAATACACCACGAGGCCGACGATCATCCAGCCCAGTGCGCTCAGCAAGGTGGGGCCAGGCAGGCCGACGATCATGGCCGTGCAGATCAGCATGCCGAGAATCGGCACCAGCGGCACCAGCGGCGTGCGGAAAGGACGGGGCGTATCGGGGTCGCTGCGGCGCATGAGCCACACGCCCAGGCTCACCAGCACAAAGGCGAACAAGGTGCCGATGCTGGTCAGGTCGCCCGCCACGCTACCCGGGATGAATGCCGCAAAGGCGCCCACGAACAGGAACAGGATCATGTTCGATTTGTAAGGCGTGCGGTATTTCGGGTGCACTTCAGAGAATGCCTTGGGCAGCAGGCCGTCGTTGCTCATGGAATAGAACACGCGGCTTTGGCCCATCAGCATCACCAGAATCACAGATGAAAAACCGGCCAGGATGGCAACCGTCACGCTGGTAGCCAGCCATCCGTAACCCGGCATGTGGGTGTTGATGGCATAAGCGACGGAGGCTTCTTTTCCCGCCAGCATAAACTCTGTGTAAGGCGCCACACCCGTCAGCACGTGCGAGAACAGGATGTAGAGGATGGTGCAAACCACCAGCGATCCGAGGATACCGATCGGCATGTCGCGGCTCGGGTTTTTGGCTTCCTGGGCGGCTGTGGACACAGCGTCGAAACCGATGAAAGCAAAAAATACGATACCTGCGCCAGTCAGAACACCACCCCAGCCGTGCCGGAAAAAGTCCGTATAACTGTAGGAAGTGCCATCGGCCAGAATAGCCGGAGGCGCATCGGCTGGGATCATATAGGGAACGTGGTTGGCCGGGTTGATGAACTGCCAGCCCAGCGCGATGAACAACAATACGATCGACACCTTGATGATAACGATGATGCCGTTGACAAATGCCGACTGCTGGGTGCCACGAATCAGCAGCAGGGTCAGCAGCAACAAAATGACCAGAGCCGGGGCGTTCATGATGCCCGTCTGGCGGACGCCATCGGTGAGTATCGATTCCATGGGAGAGTGACACCACTCATACGGTATTCGTAATCGCCCGTCTGATAGGTTTTGTATCAGCAGGTTCAGATATTCGCTCCATGCGATGGAAACGGTGGCAGCGCCGAGCGCGTATTCCAGTACCAATGCCCATCCAATGATCCAGGCAACGAGTTCGCCCATGGTGGCATAAGCATAGGTGTATGCGCTGCCCGCAATGGGAATCATGCTGGCAAACTCCGCATAACACAAACCGGCGAATGCACAACCAACTGCTGCTACGATAAAGGAAAGGGTGACCGCTGCACCTGCGTGACCTCCCGCTGCGGCGGCTGTGCGGACAAAAAGGCCGGCTCCGATGATGGCTCCAATGCCAAGCAAAATGAGGTTCCATGAGCCGAGCGTTCGTTTGAGACTCTTGTCAGAATCTCCAGCTTGCGCTAAAAGTTGGGAAAGCGGTTTTCGTACCCAAAGATTTGCCATAAGTTGATTGATCGTTTTGAAAGGAAGATGTTTTTCGGCGGGAAAGATAGAACGGTTTTTGGATTTGGAATTTTTGTTTGTTGATTTGTTGAGGGCTTGTCCACTTCAGGCAAATAATATTTTACTTTACCACGCCAAATCAACCCTTTACCCCGTAGAGCGGCCTGCTTCCGGCAGAATGACAAATGTAACCCTTCAACAATTCAACCCTTTACCCCGTAGAGCGGACGGCTTCCGGCAGAATGACAAATCAACCATCTCAACAAATCAACCCCTCAACAAATCCCCATTCAAAATGACCGCCTTCATTACCCGGGACCTGCCGGATCATTCCGAATTCAAAAGTTTGCTCACCGCTGCCGGCTGGGAAGTAGCGGGCCAGCTGCTCGTCGAACTATCGCCCTTGCCATTCGGTCCGGTTCCCGAAGCCGAGTGGATGTTTTTTTCGAGTCAGAATGCCGTGCGGTTTTATTTTGACAATCAGGCAAATGCAGCAGCCCCCTCCCCGGAGCGGATCCGATGGGCGGCACTCGGACCGGCTACGGCCAGGGCGTTGTCGGAATACGTCGAGCCGGTGGATTTTATGGGCACCGGCGAGCCTGAATCGACGGCGCAATCTTTTCGGCTGGCTCATCCCGGCGCAGGGCGTATTCTTTTCCCCGCAGCCCGCCATTCGCGGCAGAGTGTCATGGCTTTTTTGGCGCCTGATTACGAGTGCCTGCACTTCCCGATTTATGACAACCGCCCGCTGGCGAATCCGCCGCACTCCAAGGCCGATGTGCTCGTTTTTACCAGCCCCCTGAACGCGGAGGCATATTTTTCCAAACACCCGCTGGAGCCGGGGCAACAGGTGGTGGCCATCGGCGATACCACCGGCGCTGCGTTGCGGCAACTGGGCATCGCCGGGATCAGCGTGGCTGCCCAGCCCAGCGAGCGCGGCCTGGCCGATGCTGTGCTGAAATTCGAAATTTGAACCGGCCGCCCGGTTCAGGAAAAGGAGATTGCAGTTCAAGTTTTGAAGGATGCTGCGTTTGCAGAGGCGAATTTTTACTTTTGCCGCTTCAATCCCGCGCCGCGCCTGCTTTGCCCGATTTTCCGGGAACAAGGCACCGGCAAAAGCCCAGTGAACAGCACCATCCATACAGCATCCAAATCATGGCGAAAAAACCAGTACCCGGCAAGGCTCAACAACGTCCGCAACCCCGCCCCCAAACCGCAGCCAAAGCAGCTTCGGCAGCCACGCAAAGCAGCGAACCGGCGGGTTGGCTCACTTTTGCACTCGTAGCCCTGGCCATCACGGCGCTTTGCTACCTGCCCTCGCTCTCCAACGGACTCGTCAACTGGGACGACGATCCCAACATCACCGAAAATCCCAACCTCCAGCGCATCAACGAGGACGGTCTGGCCAAGGCGATCCCTGCCATTTTCGACGTGGACAAGGGTGCTGTAATCGGCAACTACAACCCGCTGCCCATCCTGACTTTTGCCATCGAGAAATCGCTCGCCGGCGGATTCGGGGACAAACATACCCGCCTCATTCACATCAACAACCTGCTGCTGCACCTGCTCACGGTGTTTTTTGCCATGAAACTGCTGGCGCGCATGGGCATCGGCAACTGGGGCTCTTTTGTCGGCGGATTGCTGTTTGGCATACACCCGATGCGGGTGGAATCGGTGGCCTGGGCGACCGAGCGCAAGGACGTGCTCTTCGCCGTGTTCTTTTTTGCCGCGCTGGTGTACTATGTAAAATGGCTCCGGCAAGGCGAGCGGGGCGAATCGCGCACCGGTTCGTACCTGATAATGATTGTGTTCGCGGCCCTGTCCTGTTTCTCTAAGGTGCAGGCGGTGACCTTGCCGCTTTCGATGCTGGTACTGGATTACTGGTTCCGTCGTCCCATCAATTTCAAACTGATCTGGGAAAAAACGCCGTTCTGGGCGCTCTCGCTGGCATTCGGTCTGATCAACCTGTACACCCTGAAGCAACAAGGCTCTACCACCGACGACGTCACACAGTTCAGCCTGCCGGAGCGCCTGTGCATTGGCGCGTATTCCTTCGTGGTGTACCTGTACAAACTGGTGTTCCCGTACCCGATGTCGCCGCTGTATCCCTATCCCAAGCCGCTTCCCTGGGAAGTATATGCCGCTCCTGTGGCCTTCCTTGGTTTCTGGTATTTCATCTGGCGCATGTGGAAAAACGCGAGCGCGGTGCCTGAAAACGAACGGTCTGC
>Ga0075163_10011042_pt1 | contig 11779 bp, 8 predicted proteins | sample JI1023141ADNA_FD_71478 | JGI IMG/M metagenome (GOLD analysis project Ga0075163, IMG submission 71478) | Wastewater effluent complex algal communities from Wisconsin, to seasonally profile nutrient transformation and Carbon sequestration -... | ecosystem: Engineered > WWTP > Effluent > Algae... | reverse complement strand
ACCGCTTGCGGGACTGATCGCGGAGCGCGGGCTGCCGATCGCTGAATGTCAGGTTCCCGGGGATCTGCATCGCCAGGTACTGCTCGTACTGCCGCTCGAGCTTGCCGAACCGCGACTGCGCGTACCAGTACAGCGCACCGCGCGTGTCGCCGGTGATCCCGCCCTTCTCGTACTCGGCCATCGCCGCCGCGTACGCCACCATCGCCGCCTTCACCCTGCGCTCGTCGCGCGGGACCATCACGAGCTCGCCCTGGGTCTCGTCGCCGCAGCGCTTCGGGATCCCGTCGGACGTGACGCGCAGCTTGCGCGGGATCGACGCGATGCGCGTCAGCTTCATGCACGTGCCATCGATCAGCGGCACCGGACACGCCGACCGCCACAGCACATCGCCGAGCTTGGCCTGCGCGATCACGCGCCGGTCCGCCCCACCGACGGCGCCCCATTGCGTCAGGTACGCGCGCAGGTGCGCGGCGAGCTTGTCGAGGTCACCGGCCTTCTCGTGGATCGCCGTCATCGAGAAGAACGCCGTCGCGGCCTCGGCCTGGCGGGACTTGCCGTACAGCTTGACGAACTGCTGGGTGTCCGCGAGCGCCTTCGCGTCGTCGCCGATACCCTTGCGGAACTGCACCGCATCGGAGAGCGCGAGGAACGCGTCCTTCTCGCCGGCGTACTTGGTCGCGAACTCCTCGTGCTTCTCGGCTGCCTCCTTGTAGTGCGCGATCGACGCATACGCGTTACCGAGCCGCACGATCGACTTCGCCGACAGCTCGGACTTCGGGAAGTGCTGCTGCAGCAGCAGGTACATCCCCTTCGCCGCGCCGATCGACTTGCCGTCCTCGTAGCAGACGCCGGCGTTGTAGAGGATCTTGTCGCCGTCGCTCGCGAGCGGGTCCATGTTGTAGGCCTCGACGTACTTGCCGGCGCACTCGACGTAGAGCGCGATGTCGTTGGCTGCCTTCGCCTTGACCTGCAGCCCCTCCGCCTGCTTCTGCAGCTGCTGCCGGCGGAGATCCTTGATCGTCGCCTCGGCCTCCGGCCACTGCGCGACCACCTTCGGCGGCACCTTCTCCGCGAACGCGAACATGCCGTCGTAGTTCTTGATCCGGTTGTAGCTGTCGAGCACCAGCTGGAACGCCCACGGCGCGGTCTCGTGGGTGCCATGCTTCAGCACGATCTCCTCGAGCGCGGGGAGCGCCTCGGCGAAGTGATCGAACCGCCTCAACAGATTTGCGCGGTGGAACATCACATCGATCCGCTCGCTGTCGTTCGGGTCCTTGACGTGCTCGAGATAGCCGTCGAACGCCGCCAGGAGCTTCGCTTCCTTGTCGGGGAGCGGCTTCGGGATCGCGACCTTGTCGTACTCCTTCTCGTCGACCTTCTGCTGGACGACGCGCGGATCGATCTGCAACGACTTCATGCGCGCGAGCATCGCGGCGTCGGCGGAGACCTGGATGAGCTTGGGCGACAGCTTGCCGCCCTCGATCACCGCGGTGAACGCCTCGGCGGCGGCGTTCCACTTCTCGACGGCGAGCCGCTGATCCTTCTCGAAGTCGGCGAACACCCACGCCAGCTCGGCGTGGAAGTACTGGGTCTCGGCGTAGTCCGGGTTGCCCGGGAAGCCCTTGAGATACGCGCGATACAGCCGGCCGGCGAGGCGCAGCTGCTCGGGGTTCCGGGTCTTGACACCCTCCTGGTGATACGCGCGCGCGAGCTGCCCCGACATCTCGGCGGCCGCATCGCGACACTCGATCGCCTCCGCCTTCGGCAGCGCCTTGCCGACCGCGCTGTACAGCCTCACGAGGTTCTCGATCTCGGTGACGCGATCATCGACGGTGCCGGTGGTCATCATCGCGCGCGCGACCGAGTGCTCCCAGACGCAGACGTCCTTGTGCTTGGGCTGTAGCGTCATCAGCTCGCGCAGCACGTAGATCGCCTTCTCCGACTTGCCTTGATCGAGGTAGTGATCGGCGAGCTTCGCGAGCATGTCGAAGCCATCGCCGCCGCTGACGCGCTTGAACGCCATCAGCGCCTTGTCGGCCTTGCCGATCTCGGCGTACGCGCGCACGAAGTCCTGCTTCGCCGAGCGGTGCAGCATCTGCTTCTCGGGATCGTTTCGCGTCGCCTGCATGACGTCCACCCAGGCCTGCATCGCATCGCCGAACTTGCCGAGGTTGAAGGCCACCCAGCCGAGCTTGTACTGCGCGTAGCGGTACACGCTGCTCTGCGGGAACTTGAGGACGAGCTGGTACTTGTTCTCGGCGTCGGCGAGCTGCCGCTGCTCGAAGAACCACTCGCCGAACGCGAGGTGGGCCTCGGGGATGTACTTGCTCTGCGGATAGGTGCGCAGCAGCTTGTCGAACGCGGCGCGCGCCTCCTTCATGTAGCCGGCGTTCTGCAGCGTGAACGCCATGTAGAACAGCGCGACGTCGACCTTGGGCGCTGCGACGAAGATCGGGTTGTCGACGAACTTCTGGTACGTCCCGACGGTGTCGAGCAGCGCCTGCTTGGCCTGCGCCTTGTGCTCGGCGATCGACCTCTGCAGCTGCGCGCGCTTCTTCGGGTCTCGCTCGCTGGTCAGCGCGATCTCCTCCTCGGTGCCCTTGAGGCGATGCAGCTGGTGCTGCTTCGCGTAGATCTCGCCGAGCCGGAAGTAGTAGTCCGCCTTCTCGGTGACCGCGCTGTCCGGCGTGTTCGGGATCAGCTCGGTCTTGAGGATGTCGATCTGCTCGCTGTGGATCGTGCCGAGCAGCCCCTTGATCTGGAGCAGCTGCGACGCCGTCGGCGCGACCGGTGCAGTGTCCTTCTTCGGCGGCGCCTTCGAGCGCTCCGTCAGGGTGATCGTCGGCTTGACGTCCGAGGTGTGGGTGAACTTCTGCGCGTGCGCGGCGGGCGCGAGCAGGCCGAACACGACCGTGGCGAGAATCGTTCTCATGCGGCCGTGGACAGGTACGCAGCAACCCGGTTGCGCGGTGTCCGGCCGAAATACCAAAGCGTGACAGCTACATGATCAGGTGATCACGAGCCGCCGCCCACCGGTCACAACTTCGCGGTCTGGCAGATCTTCTTCGCCTCCGCGACCACGGCGTCGCGGACCTTGGGGATCTTGTTGTAGTCGTCGGACTTGTAGAGCGAGCCACCGCAGTTGATCCGCTTGTCACCTGCAACCACGACGTAGCGAAAGGCGTCCTCGCTCTCGTAGTAGTGGCCGTTCGCGGTCTTCTCGTTCTTGGTCACCTTGAAGCCGCCCTTGTCGAGCACGGCGGCGTACTCCTTCGGGTCGGTCGGCATGTCCTTCGGCTCGAGCGCGTACTCGAACACGAAGCTGGCGTTGTCGACGGGGAACTTCGAGTCGTTGACGGCCTCGAAGGTGTCGAGCTTGCCGCCACCCGCGTCCCAGCCGTCCGGCAGCTTGTCGAACTTGATGCCGTCGTCGGGAGCCGCGCTCCCACTGCCGCTGCCCGCCGCCACGGTGGCCGAGCCGCTGCCCGCCGCCACGGTGGCCGAGCCGCTGCCGGTCGCGGCCGAACCAGAGCCCGCCGGAGCGGAGCCCGATCCAGCGCCGGAGGCCGTGCTGGAGCCAGGGGTCGGCGTCGGCGTCGGCGCCGTCTCCTTACCTTCCTGCTCGTTCTTCTTTCCACCACACGCCGCGAGCACCAGTGCGATCAACGCAAGCTTCTTCATGGTCGTCCTCGTTCGATGTCGTCGAGTAACTCCACGAGGCGGCTGACGCCCTCCTCGGGAAACGCGTTGTAGATGCTGGCACGCAGGCCGCCGACGCTGCGGTGGCCGCGCAGGTTCGCCAGGCCGCGCTCCTCGGCGCGCGCGAGGAACTGCTCCTCGAGCTCCGGCGTGTCGCCGCGAAACGTCACGTTCATCAGCGAGCGGCTCGACTTCGCGGCGTGCCCGCGCCAGCGCTCCGAGCGATCGAGGAAGCTGTAGAGGATCTTCGCCTTCGCCGCGTTGCGCTCCGCCATCGCGGCGAGCCCGCCCTGGGCCTTGATCCACGCGCAGACCTCGCCGATCACGAAGATGCCGAACGTGTTGGGCGTGTTGTGGAGCGACTTCTCTTTGACGTACGTGCGGTACTGCGAGAGCGGCGGCAGATCCTTGTCGCCGGTCTCGACGAACGCCTTCTTCGCGATCACCAGCGAGATGCCCGACGGGCCGAGGTTCTTCTGCGCGCCGGCGTAGATCAGCGCGTGGTTGTCGAGCACCAGCGGACGGCTGAAGATGTCGCTCGAGGCATCGCAGATCAGCGGGGCAGGGGCGGGCGGCGGCTCCGTCCACTGCGTGCCGTAGATCGTCTCGTTGCTCGTGTAGTGGACGAACGTCGGGTTGGCGGACCAGTCGAACGTGGTCGGCGTCAGGCTGAAGTCGGGCTCGCCGGTGCACGCGATGTGCGGGCTGCCGTAGCGCTTCGCCTCCTCGATCGCTTTGCCGGACCACACCCCGGTGTGGCAGTAGTCGGCGTAGCCGCCGAACTGCTCGGGGATCATCGCGAAGTGCTGGGTCGCACCGCCGGTGACGAACAGCACCGCGTAGCTGTCGTCGATCCCGCCGAGCTCGCGGATCAGCGCCTCGGTCCGCTCGAGCACGCGCAGGAACTCTTTCCCGCGGTGGCTGTGCTCCAGGATGCCGATGCCCGAGCCGTCGAGGTCCAGGAGCGCGGTCTGCGCGCTGCGCAGCACCTCCTCGGGAAGTGTCGCGGGCCCAGAAGAGAAATTTAACTTCCGCACGGTACGCGTGCAGAAGCTAGCACTTAGCGGCGGGCGTCTTCCGCGTAGAACACGGTGATCGCGATGCAGTGAAACGCTTCGTCACTCGACTGCGTGATCACGATGTCCGTGACCTTGAGATGCGAGTTGTTGTGCATCCACGCGGTGACCTTCTCACCGAGCTGATCACGGTCTGCAACCATCGTGGCCGAGAACACCTTCACACCGTTGAACTTGACGTCCCGGCGTAGCGTGAGCTGACCCGACTGGTTGGCTAAATTCGCAGACATCGCAGGCAAACTATCCCAAATCCGCTCACTCGGAAAGGATTGTTGGGGTAGTTGGGTGGGTCGGTGCACACCCACGAGGCAACTCGCCTCGTTCGCGCAACCGCTGCGTCAGTCTTCGTCGTCGAGGGCGCGATCGAGTGCGTTCGCGAGCTTCTCGGCCTCTTGCGGCGACATCGACGTGGGGGTGAACGCCTTTTCAGCGGTCTCGACCAGCGCCAGCATGCGCGCCTGCTCGACCGAGATCCCCGACGAGTCGTTGGTGATCCACTCGTCGAGCTCCTCGGTGAGTCGCTTCTTGGGTGCGCGCGCTTCTTCGCCCCGCGGCGAGATGCCCGGCACCGGCGCGCCGTGGCGGCGGTAGCTGATCGAGCCGTACGCGTTCGACAGGTCGCGCCGGAACTCGGTCATGTTCTGGTAGCGACGCCCCGCGTCCTTCTGCATCGCACGCAGGATCACGTTCTCGGCCATCTCGGTGATCTCGCGGTGCGGCGCGAACTCGCGCGGCGACGGCGGGTTCTGATGGATGTGCATCGACAGCACCTCGCTCGATTGCGGGGCCTCGAACGGCGGGCGGCCGCACAGCATGTCGAACAGGATGACGCCGAGCGAGTAGACGTCGGCGCGGTGATCGACATCCTCGCCGCGCGCGGCCTCGGGCGACATGTACTCGGGCGTGCCGAACACCGCGCCCTGCACGGTCTCCGCCATCAGCTCGTCCTGGATCAACACCTTCGCGATGCCGAAGTCGAGCACCTTCACGAAGTCGTACGATTCTTCGCGTTCGGTGATCCACGAGTGGTCCGGCGCCATGCGAACGAGATCGCGGCGACCGGGCTTCTTCATCAGCATGATGTTGTCGGGCTTGAGGTCGCGATGGATCACGCCGACGGCGTGCGCGGCTTCGAGCGCGAGCGCGATCTGGTTGGCGACGTTGAGCGCGCGGTGCAGCTCGACGGCGCCTTCCTTCTCGATCAGATCCTCGAGCGACTTGCCCTCGAGGTACTCCATGACGAAGTACACCGGGCCCTCGGGCAGGATGCCGAAGTCGGTGACGTCGACGATGTTGGCGTGGTTGATCGACGTCGCCGCGCGGGCCTCGCGCAAGAAGCGATGGATCGCCTCCTGGTAGCGCGCGAACTGCGGGTGCAGCACTTTCACCGCCACACCCTTCTTGATGTAGATGTGCTCGCCCGCGTAGACGGTGCCCATGCCGCCGCGGCCGAGGATGCGGTCGAGCCGGTAGTTACCGATCGACGTGCCGAGGCGCGCGATGTCCTCTTCCTCGACGAGGACCGCCGAGTCGTGGAGGCAGAACCGCTCGCCGTCGGGAAAGCGCGTGTAGCAGCGAGGGCATACTTTCAAAGCTAGTACCTCGCCTGGACGTACATGTTCATGAAGCGCTGATCGATCGGAGAGGGCGCTTCGGCGGGCCCCGCATCGCCGTCGGGATCGATCGGCTTGAGGTTCAGGAACTTGAACTCGAGGCCGATGTCGAACTTCTGGTTCGGCGAGAACTGGACCCTCGCCGTGGCGGGGATCGTGAACTGGTTGGTGGTGTCGAAGTCGCGGATCTGGAGCTGCGCGAACAGCACCAGCGACAGCTGGGGGATCGGGTTCGAGGCGATGCCGAGCGACGGCGCGAGGTCCGGCTTGACGCCATCCTCGGTGCAGTTGTTCTGGTCGACCGTCTTCACGCCGTCGGGGACGGCGAAGCACGACTCGAGGTTGACCGCGGGGTTGCCCTTGCCGTTGCCGCGCTTGATCGCGTTGAAGTCGAAGCTGATCAGGGTCTCGAGCGCGACGATCGCGATCTGCGGCGTGGCGGCGTAGCGGAACGGGAAGCCGAGATCGACCGAGAACTGCGGGCTCGCGCCGGCGGCGAAGTTGGTGGGCACGCCGGTGGTGCCCTCCTCGGCGGACTTGTCGTCGCCGGTGCCGAACAACGGCGGCAGGCCGTCGTCGAGATCCGAGACCGCGGCCGGGCGGTAGACCCGTGCCTGCACCTTGATATCGAACAGGTCGTAGGCGAGCGCGCCCTCGAAGCCGGCGCTGATGTTGAACGCCTTGAAGTTGTAGTCGCCGGAGAACCCGCCGACCAACGTGAAGTTGTCCTGCAGGCCGTAGCGCGCGTCGAGCGAGACCCCGAAGAACTCGAACGCGGTCTTCGCGCTGAGGTCGGTGCCGAGGCCGAGCCGCAGCTGGGTGATCTTCTGCGTCATCGTCAACGGGCGCTGGAGCTCGTTGATCGGATAGCTCTTGATGGTGAACAAGCCGCCGGACGTGATGGCTGGCTGGTCCTTCGGATCCTCGGGCTCGTCACCCTCGGGCTCGTCGGGGTCGCTCGTCGTCGGCTCGTCGCCGCCGCCGTCATCACCCTCTTCCTCTTCTTCGGCCCACGCTCCGCGAGGAGCGGCGATCGTCACCGTGCCGAGCGCGAGCAGGAACAGCAGTCTCCCACTGAGCGAACCATTAACTGGCTTCACCACCTTCGCGAAATGCTAACCCAAAACGTCGGGCGGATCGGCATTTGGTGCGGCGAGATGCAGGTCCCGGCGCGGGATGCGCGCGGCTGCCACGATCGCTCGACACGCGCGTGAACTCGTGGGCGGTCGAAAATTCGAAGGGCCCGACGATCACTCGTCGAGCCCTCCGCATCGTCAGTCGAAACTAAATAGTCGTAGTAGTGCGAGAGAGAAGAATTACTTCTTCTTCTTCTTCGCAGCGCCCTTCTTGCCGCCCGCCTTCTTCGCGGGGGCCTTCTTGGCTGCTGCCTTCTTCGCGGGAGCCTTCTTGGCCGCCGGCTTCTTGGCCGCCGGCTTCTTGGACGCTCCCTTGCGCTTGCTACCGCCGACCTGACGCTCCTTGCGGGCGACGTCGCCGTCGCCGTCGAGGTAGTACAGGTACGTGCTGTAGTCCATCTCGATGCCGGCATCGGCGACTTTGCTCGCCTTGCCCTTCGGCTGTCCGGGCTTCTTCCGGGGGGTAGCCCAGACGTCGCCCTTCTTGATGTAGTACATCAAATCGTTGTCACGCTTGATACCGAGCTTCGCGATCTTCTCACCCATGATCTGAATCCTCCCTAAGGACTATTGGGGTGCGCGAACCGTATCCGAACCGTCTGACAACCGCAGCGGCCTGTGACCACGAAATCGTCGTCGGGAACGGGAGAGATCTCCGTCGAGGAATCCGATCCGGCGCCGCGGCCCCCAGACTCTCGACGAGAAACGCCTGTGGATAACTGGTTCCTCGTCGGAGATCCGAAATGATCTAAATCCTCGACGGGAAACGGGAATTCCTCGTCGAGAAAACTCGCTAGCGACCCGATTTTCGACGAGGAACGACGGCCTCGCAGACGAGGATCTGGCTGTCCGAGGTCGGGCCGAGGGGCCCCCCAGAAAAATCGCCGTACCGCTCGACCATGACCATCCCGGCATGGGCCACGAGCGCCTCGAGCTCCGCCGGGAAGAACTTTCGCTGCGACAGCTGGACGACGCGAGGGGGTGTGGGGGCCCCCTCGATCGGGTCATAGAAGATCCGGATCAACGCGATCTGGCTGACCGGATCGTAGTCGTGGTTCGTCGAGTACATCAGGCGGTGACCGGTCGACGGGTCGGTGAACTTGGTGCGCGCCCACCGCTTCGACGGGTCGCGCGACAGCCACTCGAGGTCGGGGAGCTGGACGTCGAACGCGAGGGCGCCCCCGGGCGCGAGGTGCGCGAGCACGCGGCGCAGACAGGCATCGACCTCGCCGCGCGTATAGAGGTGCTCGAACACGTTGAACGCCGCGATCACGAGATCGAACGTGCCGGGCAGCTCGAAGGTGCAGAGGTCGCCCTCGACCGCCTCGACGCGCCCGCGCGAGGCCTCGGGCAGCGCCAGCGTACGCTTGCGCAGCTTCGCGAGCATCGAGGGGGCCTGATCGAGCGCGACGACGGTGTGGCCGTCGCGCGCCAGCGGAATCGTCACCCGACCGCTGCCGGCCCCGAGCTCGAGGATCCGCTTCTTCCCCTTCCCGAGGCGGAGCTTCGCGAGCTCGCGATAGAAGTTCACGTCGGCGCGCCGGCGGCGGTACTCGTAGTCGTAGAGCGTGGCGTCGGCGTAGTGCTCGCGCGCACCGGCGTCGATCAGGTGGCCGATCAGATCGTCGTCGGGCTCGCGCCGTTTCACCTGCGGCGACCACCGCGGCGGCGACGGCGGCGCTTGCGGGGCTCGCCATCGGCGTCGACGTCGGGATCGGCCTCGTCGGGGCGGCCGTCCTGCGGCGACACCGCGACGATCTCCGGCACCTCGTTGCCCGCCGCTCGGTTGAGCAGCTCGAACAGCAGCATGGCGTCGTCGATCAGGTCGCGCCCGCCGGCGAGCTCCGCCTGTCCCGCGCGCTTCTTCGCCGCCGACAGCTTGCGCTGCGCGAGCAGGATGTACCGGAGGCGCTCGCTATCGCGGCGGGTGACGTGCAGCTGTACGATCATCGGCTGCGCGATCTCCTGCACCACCCCGTGCAGCTCGCCGCCGCGCAGCTCCTCGGGGAGGAACGCGCCGAGCAACGCACCGAAGGCGACGGCATTCGACGGATCCCGGCCGTCGTTGACCGCCTTGTCGATCCACGGCATCACCGACCAGGCGAGCTCGCGGCGCTTGACCAGCTCGGCGCTCGACGCCACGAACGACAGGCGGACCGGCGCGGCCGCGGCCTGCCGCACGGGAGGCTCGTCGGCCCACACGCGGTGCCAGGCCTGCTCCTCGTCGTCGAGCGAAGCGACGCCCTCGGCGGCAGCCTCGACCTCGGCACCGTCCTCCGCCTCGTCGGCCTCGTCCTCGTCGTCCTCGTCGTCCTCGGCCTCGTCGGTCTCGGCGTCGGCGTCGGCGTCGACCTCCTCGTACTCGACCCGCGCCACGGTGGGGCGCGGCGCGGTGGCGGCGATCGGCGGGGCCGACGCAGGAGCGCCAGGGCCCTCGAGCAGGCCGGCGAGATAGGGAGACAGGATCGCGAGCACGCCGGTCTCGACCAGCAGCTCGAACGAGCGGCGGCACGCTCCGCCGCGCATCAACCGGTGCATCTCCTCGAGCAGGCGGGGCGGAGCGCACTTGCTGATCTCGCCGCGCCACCGGAGCATCGCGCGCCAGGTCGCCTCCTCGAAGCCGAACTCGAGCCGCGCGGCGAACTTGATCGCGCGCAACATCCGGACCGGATCCTCCTGGAACCGCACCTCGGGATCCCCGATGGTCCGGACCAATTTCGCATCGAGGTCTGCAAGTCCTCCGACGTGGTCGATGACTTCTTCACGCTCGACGTCGTAAAACAGACCGTTGATGGTGAAGTCGCGGCGGCGGGCGTCCTCGGTCTCCGTTCCAAACACGTTATCGCGTCGGATCAGGAGGTCGTTTTGATCCTCGTCATCGCGGGGGTTGGCTCGGAAGGTCGAGGTCTCGATGATCTTCGAGCCGAAGAACACGTGGGCCAGCCGGAACCGGCGGCCGATGATCCGCGAGTTGCGGAACGTGGCCTTGATCTCGTTGGGGGTCGCGCTGGTGGCAACGTCGAAATCCTTCGGGGTCTTGTGGACCAAGAGGTCTCGTACGCACCCTCCGACGAGGTAGGCCTTGTAGCCTGCGCGGTTGAGCTTGCGAACTACACGATCGGCGTCGGCATCGATCGCTGTTCGATCCAGCGAAGGCATCGATGTCGCCAGCCGTACCATGCGGTTGGATCGCATGACAAGTACGCGATCCCACAAGGCTCCCAGGTGGGTCACTAACCCATCGATCACGGTAGGGACGCCCAGCGCGCCCGGAAGACCGGATAAACCGGCCGACTCAGACCAAAACGGTGAAGCGGTATTCTCTCCCCCTCGACGCGGTTCCCGTGGCATCGCTGCTCGTCCAACCGGACGGCACGATCGCCGGGGCGAGCCCTGCTGCGACACGTCTCCTGGGCGATGTGGTCGGCCAATCCATTACCAAGCTGGCGCCTGCGGTCCGCTGGTCGGCCCTGTTCCAAGGGGCTGTCGGGGGGGACGTCTTCGAAGACGGCGTGGTGGCAACCCGCGAGGGCGAGCAGACCTCCCGGCTGTACGTCAACCAGGTCGACCTCGAGGGCACCAAGTTCGCCTGGATGGTCGTGATCGAGCGCTCGGATCCCAAGGATCCCGCGAACCAGCGGCTCGAGAGCCTCGGCCTCGTCGCCGGTGGAATCGCCCATGACTTCAACAACCTCCTGGTCGGCGTCCTCGCCGAAGCCAGCGCGGCCCGCGAGGAGCCTGCGCTCACCGAGGGCACCCGTGAGGCGCTCCGCCGGATCGAGGCCTCGGCCCGCCGGATGGCACAGCTGACCCGCCAGCTCCTCGCCTTCGCCGGTCGCGCCCAGTTCGTTACCGTCCCGGTCGACGCCGACGAGCTGCTCTCCGAGTCCCGCGACTCGCTGACCCGCTCGGTGCGTACCGAGCTCGCCTTCTCGATCACCGCCGGGGCTCCGCGGGCCGTGGTCGAGGCCGACCCGCACCTGCTCCGCCAGGTGCTCGCGAACCTCGTCAGCAACGCCTCCGACGCCGCGTCCTCCCGGGTCGACGTCAACACCCGCCTGATCTCCCGCGACGGCATGTCCTACTGGCAGCTCGAGGTCGCCGACGACGGCCCGGGCATCGATGCCAGCGCGCTGCCGCGGATCTTCGAACCCTTCTTCTCGACCAAGTCCGGCCACCACGGCCTCGGCCTGTCCGCGGTGCACGGCATCGTCCGCCGGTTCGGTGGCGACGTCGAGGTCGATACCCGAGGCGG
>Ga0075163_10011041_pt1 | contig 11780 bp, 8 predicted proteins | sample JI1023141ADNA_FD_71478 | JGI IMG/M metagenome (GOLD analysis project Ga0075163, IMG submission 71478) | Wastewater effluent complex algal communities from Wisconsin, to seasonally profile nutrient transformation and Carbon sequestration -... | ecosystem: Engineered > WWTP > Effluent > Algae... | reverse complement strand
GGGTCCAGCGGCCCATCGGCTTCGTCCGAGAACAAGGCGCCATAACGGCGTCCCGTGTTCTGGGCGAGATACAGCGCCACCGCCCGGATCAGGCACTCGTTGATCCACACCCGTTCGCCACCGCTCATCAGGCCGACGCTCTTGCTTTCGCCCGAGTCGCCGTCGTGCACCTGGATGTCGAAGCCTTCCTTCTGTTCGCCCTTGGCGGTCTCCACCTGAGTCAGGATGGAGACCGCGAAACGGGAGCCGTAGGAAGCAAGCAGCAGATCGTTGGCCAGTCCCGCCAAGGCTGGTCCGGCATCGTCGATGGCCAGGGCAATCAAGCCATCATTGCTCATGCACTTGGCGAAGAGAGTCCAGTTACCAAACTCGGACTGGACCTTGGCGATACGGCTCGCCACCTGTGCCTGACGAGTAGCCAAGGCTGTTGCCTGCTGCGTCAGGGCAGCGAAGTTTTCGGCATCCCGCACAGCGTCCAGGTAAGTCTGTTCTGCGGCAGCAACCGACTGCGCCGCCTCTTCCATTTTTATGCCCGATTTGCTCAAACACTGCTCGTCGTAGGGTGGAGGCAAGGCTGCCAACACCTGCTTGAGCCGGTCCAGCGTGGCGCGGTAGTGCTTGGCCTGTTGTTCGTGTTGGGCGGCAATCACCTGCCGCGCGGTGCCGATTTGTTGGCGCTCGGCCAACTCATCCGGTGTTTCCGTCCGTTGCTGACCGGACGATGTTTCGCTGCCCAACGCCGTCAGTTCCGCCTCAATCTCTGTAAGTGTGTTCTTCGCCCGGGCCTGTTCTCCCGCCTTGGCTGCCTGTAGCGCATACCGCGAGCTTCTCGCGCCGGCCACCTCGGCACGATGTTCAGCCCACGCCAACTTCTGGGGCGCGGCGGCAATCCCTTCGTGCTGTCTGTTGAGCACCGCCAATTCCTCTTGTTCAACTGCCTTTTGATCTGCCAGGCGCTTGATGGCTGCCTGGGCACCGGGAACCAGCGCCTGGGCTTCCCGTGCATCCCCCAAGAGTTGGCATTGCCCCTGCAGATCGGTACCGGCGCAAGGCACCACCCCGGCAAGGCCGAAGCGCCGCGCCAATTCCTCGGCTTTGAGCGCCGCCTGTCCGGCTTCGTGCTCAATCCCGGATAATCTTTGCCGGACTAGATGCACGGAAGCTTGGCATTGGGTCAGGCGCTGGGTCTGCTGGCGCCAGTGGCCGACCCGAGCCAGGCGTAGCGACAGGACCTGATCGGCCATGGGCAGACGGACCTCGGCATGCCGCACGCTCGGTACACAGGCCAACACATTGAGGCATTGTTGACGCTGATTGTGCAAAGCCTGCCGGCGATTGTGCTCCTGGGTCAGGCGTTGGGCGATACGCTGCTCCAGTCGTTCCAGGCGCTGAGACTCGCTCTGCTCCTGGGTCTTCAAGGCTTCAATGGCCTCAGTGCCAGCCTGGATCACCGCACTGCATTCGCCCTGAAGCTGCGTCCGACGCAGTTCAACATCCTGTGACTGCTCCCGTTCGGCCGCCAATTGCGCATGCTGGCTTCGGGCAGTCTCCAGGGTGGCCTGAGCCCCTTGGCGTACTGTCAGACTCTGGGCAACGCGGCCCGCAGCGCCTTCAAGGCGTCGCTGCTCCCCGGCGATGCGTTGCGCCTCAGCATCCAGTCCGGACTGCTCCTGCCGAATCGCCGTCAGACCAAGTTTGAGTAGCCGCACTATTTCAGCCGCTTTCTGGCCCAACGCCCGGATTTCCTCCTGCCCCAACAGATCGGCCAGCAGGGTCTTGATCTCGGCATTGCGGTAGGCACTCAACTGCCGTTTACCCTGAGCGGAGAACACCGACGTGAAGAAGGTGTCGGCATTGCCGCAGATCACCTCGACGCAGCGGGTATAGGTCTCTACCTTGCCGTCTGCGACGGTGCCGTCTTCCAAAGCCATGGGTTTCCACGCACCGTCAGCAGAAAGGGCAAACAAGAATGCTTCGGTCTTGCGCCGGCCGTTGAGGCGGATCACCACCTGCGAACGGTAGGTTCGGCCAGCATGGGACCACACCAGGTCCTTTTCGTTTTCCGGAAGGCAGACATGGTCGTAATAGGAAAAGCCACCCGGGCCCGCCGCCGCCCGCGAGGGCATGGTGAGATAGGGGTGCATGTTCTCCATCACCGTGGTCTTGCCGCGCCCATTGGCACCGGCAATGGCAACCAGTTCGGCACCGTCGGCCAGTTGCTCGAAATCCAGGGAGAGGACATCGCGTCCCAGGCCATCGCGGATGCCGCGAAAACCTTTGAGGGTGAGTGAAAGCGGTTGCATAAATGGACTCCTACAAGGTCACCAGAACAGTCTGCGACAGCCATAAAGGTCGGCAAGGTCGATCAGGTCAGAACAACGACAGGGGTTCGGGATCGGTCATTGATACGACCGTCGTGCTGCTCTCGCCCCAGGGAATCTCCTGTCCCCGTAACACATGCTCGACGATGGCTTCGGACTCCTGACCGGAAAGCGTCTGGAGGCAAGCAAGCAAAGGTTCCGCCCTGACCTCGGTTACCTGCGCCCATACCCGCAGTTTGTCTGCCAGATGCGCCAACTGCGAGATACCGGCAGCCCGTGTCCGTACCACTGGCACGATGCGCCCCTCCAACTTGGTTTCAGCGGCACATTCCAGCAAGCGCTCAATTGCCCTGCGGTCGACTTCATGACGATCTTCATCGGTAACCGTCCAGCGCACGCGCACGAAGGCACCGGCGATGTTCTGTTGCGAGATGGTAGTTCGGAGCGCATCGAGGTCTGGCTTGCCGGGGAACACGATATCAATCGTTCGTCGCGCCGGCGTCGGCTCCAAGGCAAAGCGCGCCTGATCGGCATCGACATCCCATACCAGAAACCCCTTATCGCCTTCCTCGCCGTAGTGAAAACGGCCGATTGAACCGGGATAGGCAATACACTGCCGCCCGGCCCTGCCCTCCTGTTCCCAGAATTGATACCGATGGATATGGCCGAGCATGAAGGCTTGTGCCTCGGCGGCGAACAGCGCCCCGGTGGTGAATTCATGATCGAAGCCTGCCATTGGCACGCCGTGCTCGCTCAGGCAGCCGAATACGGTGCCGTGCGAGATGCCGATGGTGGGCAGGCCGATCAACCGTGCGGCCCGATTGATCAACACAAAACCCCGCAGCAGGACGGCCAGATGCTCGCCAACGGCCTGTGCCGCGTCCGTCGCACCGACCGTTGCGGCGACCACTGCCTTGTTCACCGTGGGTACGCAGGAGAACAAGGCACGAGAACCGGCCGGAAGTTGGTCGAAGCACCAGTTCGTCGAAACAACCCATTGCCCCTGGGCGGTGAGTACCACTTGTTCAATACGCTCGGCCACATGGACCGGATAGCGGCCGCCCAGCAGCTTGAAAATAGCCAGGGTGCCCGGCGGTTCGTGTGAAAACGTGCCCTGCAACATCAGCACCGGACAATGATCGGCCAGTCGCCGCACCTGAGCGAACAGTCGTTCGGCGGCCGGCGCATGCAAGTCCAGCGCATGGTCGGTGGCATCCCCCGACAACACAGCTGTTTCTACCCCCAGGGCAATCGCGCGGTCGATGGCGGCGCCGAAACAGCGATCCGCCTCCGCCCGATTTTTGGAGCCGTAGTGCAGATCGGAGAAATGTGCGATGCGGATCATGTTGTTCTCCCCCGCAACGCCAAATGCATTTCACTCTCGATCTTGTCGCGGTAGCCCTGTGGATCGTTGCCATAGCGCTCCAGTTCATTCCAGGCCTGGGCGCGGCCATGTGGGTTGATCTTCCAGCCCGGCCCCCAGCGCCGGTTAGCGTAGGCCAGGTACTGCTCAGGCACGATGCCATAAGCCTCGACCCGGTCCATCAATTGTTCGAAACTTGGGCGACCTTGGCGCATCGGTGGCTCTTCGCTGGGAGTGGCATCAAGCGCCCCAGTGTCCTGCACGTCGATGGCATCAGTTCCCTGCGATGGCGAGTTGGTATTCGACGGACCACCTTGCAGCACCTGCGTCGCCAGTTGTGCCTGCAGCAAGGCCGTCTCGGTATCCTCGTTATCGCGTAACAAAGCAGTCACATCCACTGGCGCCTCCACATCGATGATCCACTGTGGTACGCGCACGGCTCGGCCCTGCTCGTCAATATGGGCGACATCCATCAACCTCTTGGTCAGATAGAACGGTGTGCGCTGCCGATCAAGGAAACCGGAGATGCGTCCGCCGCGCAGAAAGCCTACAGTCTCGAACTTCTGGATCGCCGCATTCATCGCGTAGAAACTGTTGGTGTGCAGTTCAAAGGCGCTGATCGAACGGATGCCGGGTATGAAAAACAGGAAGCGCCCGGTCAGGTTGCACTGGCGCTGCTGGTACTCGCGACAGGCCTCTGGTTCGCACAGGCCATTGTTCTCCTCGCGGACCACGGTCTTGCGTCCCCCGAAAAGGCGAATCGTGCGCCGCCCCGTATCGTCCACCGGCACCGGCGCATGGCACATGCAATGGCGCACCCGGCCATCGGCCGAGTATTGAGACCAGTAGTGCTTGTCGTTCATTCCCCAGGCCGCCAGTTCGTGCGGCATCACGGTCTGCCAGTAGTCGGAAGGGAATACCACCGGGAAGCGATACAGGTGCCGCCCCTCGCCCCGATCCTCGGCGTAGGTCGCCAGAATCTGCGCAGCGATTTCGGGATTGGGAAAATCCTGGCCCCGCACAGTGAACCAGGGCACGTTGCGCGGCACCAGTGGCATCTTGAGGGCGGGCAGCACCTCGGTGATAGCACGCTCGATCTGATCGAAGGACTGGCCAGCGGCCACGCCCTGGTCGTATATTGCCTTGGCCTTAGGCTGCTCGGCAGCTTTCTTCGTCAGCACCTTGATACCGGCGCGGATTTTGCCGCCGGTCGGAATGCGAGCGGGGCTTTGCCCGAGCAGGGTTGGTGTGATGCCGCCACTCTGTATGGCGATCGCTGGATGTCGGTTGAGATGGGCCATGACGGCGTTCCTCCATGAAGGTCGGGATATTTCGACAATTCATGCTCTCGCAACTTCCATCCGCTTCAACCCCTGTGGAAACACTAATGGCCAAAGCCCCCCTTTGCCGACGGTCACCTCAGCCTTAAAATATCGCCATGACCCGCTCCGAACTCATCGCCCTACTCGCCGAACGCTTTCCACAACTGGTGCAGAAGGATCCTGAGATGGTGGTAACAGAGATTCTCGGGGCCATCCACGCGGCGCTGGTTCACGGTGACCGGGTTGAGATTCGCGGGTTCGGCGTTTTCGACCTGAACCACCGCACGCCCCGCCAGGCACGCAACCCAAAAACTGGTGAGTCAGTAGCAGTACCGGCAAGATGGGTTCCCGCCTTCAAGGCCGGGAAGGAATTGCGTAAACGAGTGATGGCGACAACTTCTCCTCAACGCTTACTGATCGCCCTGCCCGTCTATGGTGCAATCACCGACACCCGTCAGCGCGAATCTGAAATGCTTTTCAAGGATGGCATCGCCTGATCTGTCAACCATACCCAGGCCAACTCTCCCTCCCTCGCAATTGCTTTCTCCTTCACCGCCCGCTCCTTGGGGTTCATGAACACGCTCAGCACATGCAGCGGCATGGGTGATGGCCCGGTATCCAGCAGTAGCGCATTCGGAAATGGCGCGGCACTACGGGCATCGTAGCGTAGCGGCTTGACGAAGCGACGCTGCTGAGCGACCAGGGCATCAATCAGTGGAAGTTCATGCACACCCTCGATCGGTATCCACTGCTCGCTGGTCAGCATCAGGCTTACCGAATCAATCTCGTAAGTGTGTTCACGGCGGGCACAGATCAGTGCGGCGATGACCAGCCTCACCGAGTGGCCGATGTCGGCATCGCGTGCCTCGAACAGTGGTGCAAAGACCCGTTCAATGCGTTCCCAAGTATGGCCGGCGATCAGTATGGGCGCATCCGGCATGTGGCGAATCCAGACCCGGTGCCCCTGGGCTGTTGCCTCGCTGGCCTTGTATTCGCCGATGACGATAGCCAGCGGTGTCTGGCCGTCGCGCGAGCCCAGCACCGCCAACTTCTCGCGGCGGCGCTGGGCTGCTTCGGCCTTGCCGGATTCGCTGAAGGGCTCAGGGACATACAGGCGCTCGGCCAGCGGCACGCCCTTGATCGTGATCTCCTCGGCTGCCTCGAGCAGGTATTTACGCAACACTCCCTGGTTACGCTTGCCGGCCATGGCAGGACTCCAGCGGTTGAAGCCGGCACGCTCGAACAGGAAGTGCATTAAGGCGCGCAGTGACATGCGCCGACACGGCACGCCCACCTCCGCTACGTCCTGCGCTTCGCCGCGCGGCACGCTGTGCCCAAGCACTCGCTCCCACGGAAAGTCCACGCGCAGTTCGACCCGACCCGATTCAGTTTCTAGCACCGCATCTCCCAGCAGTTCACCCAAGCCCGATTGCTGGCTTTCAAGCTCATAGGACGGGCAACCGGGATGGTGGGCCCTGCCGCTGTCTGGCATACGCTTGACGACAAATAAACGGTGTCTTGCCACGTACATATCCACGCCACCCGGCACGCACAAACAACGCGGCCGTTCGGGCGTTTCGTAGACTTGAGCCAGCGCTTCCTGCAACTGTGGATCGTCGGCGCTGATCACCTGTCCCTTGATGGCAAAGCTCTGGGTATCCACGGTAATTCGAGCCGACTTACACCAGTTCGTCGACCAGTTCGGCCAGCATCGGCCGCGGCCGGGGCAGGAGTTCCCGTACCGCGCTGCGCTCACCTATCCCCAAGATAACGCCAACCTGATCCTCGTCGGCACCGCGATCATACATCCGCGATATCACCGTTAGCCGCGCCGACTGGGCGCTCAGCCCCTTGAGGTCGGCATAGCGGAATAATTTTCGGTAGGTCTCCAGCAGCGCTCGGCAGACGAAGCGGTTCTGCCCCGGCTCGCCGTTGTTCGGTACGATCCGGTAGGGTTCGCCGCAGGGTGATAGAAACAAGCGGCTGTCTGGTCTCAAGCCACGGTAGCAACCAGATATCCCGACGCCATGTCCGCAGTCGCATCGCTCCAGGAAATATGCGCGGAGCGCTTCATCAAGTCGACTACTGCTGAAATACAGTGGCCGCAACTTTCCATTGATCGCCGCCTCGGCGCGCAGTTCAGATTCGCGACAGATGCTACCGTCGGCATTCAGGTAGTCGCGGACCTCAAGGCGGGCTATTTCGAGGGGACGCAAACCGGTAGCAAACAACATGTAGTAGAGCGCCAAGTCATGCCAAGGGCGGCTGGTACGGCCCTTGATACGAACTGCACCTAGGGCCACCTCCGGTACCGACAAGACCCGTGCGGGTCGCGTACCGACGGGCGGCAGCGGCTCGAACCCATCCAACGCGACCAAGATAGCATCGCGATGCAGACGCAGCCGCCGCACGAACGCAGCGCCCTCTTCCTTGAGCCCATCCACACCCACCACCTGAGTGAGTTGAATAGCGACCGACTTGATGCGCCGCTCCACCGCCGTGCGCGAAACACCGAAGTGCCCGGCCACCACCTCGTAGGTATCGCCATCGATGATGGCCCGTAGCATCTCGACCGATTGCAATGCGTTGTCGTGGTGCTTGTTGACCTCATGATTGTCTTGCATGGCCTGCTTCTCCCATCATTTGCGACTGACATCCGTATGAATATTCGGACGCCGACTTGCCTATTGCCAGGCGAAATCGCTTGGAATGGCGCGGGATTTCGTCATCAGGGATGAGTGCGGTAGAGCCATTGGCAACATCGGCCTATCGGGCCTGAGACGCTATGCACGCGAAATTGGGTGGATCAGTGCCCCCATGATCAATGTGCAAACACTTGATGTGCGCCGAATCCAAGCGGCCTTCGGTTTTGGAAACGGCCATCAGATCGACTAACCCTGTTGAGCGATCCAGAGACGAATCTCCTCGACGCGCCAAACGGTCACCTGCTCCGAGAGTTTTATCGGCTTGGGAAAGGATTGAGCCTAGATGCGCCACCACAGTGTCGACTTGGAAACAGGTACAAAAACCAGCACCTGTGACTGGCGCAGACAGCCTGTCTCGGGCCGGATCAGCGTCGAAACCTGAAGTGCAGACGAAAAAGAAAGAGCGTTGGTAGTTGCCGCCATCACCGCTTTCGAAGGTGTCCAGACAATGCCGACGTTGAGGGTGGCATTTGAGGTACCAAAGTCACTCCGACATTGCCACCGTTACCCGAACAGCCACGGCCGCCAAATGGATTACAGCACTCGTCGTTCACCGTCTGGTCGTTGATGTGCAGCATGCCGGAATCGATTCGCTCTCCCAGTTTCATGGCACGGCCAACGTCGGCGGAAATGATGCCTGCCGATAGCCCATACTCGGTGTCGTTGGCGATGGCGATGGCTTCGTCGTCAGTTTTGAAGGTGATGATGCTGGCGCATGGGCCGAACACTTCTTCATGGTAGGCACGCATGCCCGGCTTGACGTTGGAAAGCACCGTCGGCTTGTAGAAAAGTCGTTCATAGGTGCCGCCAGTTTCAAGTTTGGCGCCTGCTGCAATACTGTCCTGAATGATAGCGTGAGCCCGATCACGCTGGCGTTCGCTGATTAGCGGTCCAAGGGCGACCTGATCGGTCGCTGGGTTGCCGACTGGGAGGTGGGCGGCCTTAGTTGCTAAACGATGGGTGAATTCTTCGGCGATGCTTTCTTGGACCAGGATGCGACCGGAAGCCATGCAGATCTGCCCTTGGTGCAGGAAAGCACCCCACGCGGCATTGCTGGCAGCAATATCAAGGTCGGCGTCGTCGAGAATAAGCAGCGGGCTCTTCCCGCCAAGCTCGACGGTAACCTTTTTCAAGGTACGGCCAGCAGCCTCAGCGATCAATCGGCCAACGGCGGTGGATCCCGTAAAGGCAATCATCTTGACGAGCGGCGATTCGCAAATCACCGAGCCCGGCTCGGCCCCGCCAGGCAGCACGTGCAGCACGCCTTCCGGTAGGCCGGCGGCTTGCAGTACGGCTGCAATCATTAGACCGCCGCTCACCGGCGTTTGCGGATCCGGCTTTAGCAACACCGCATTACCTGCGGCCAGAGCCGGCGCGACAGCACGCATCGACAGTATTAACGGCACATTGAACGGTGAGATGACGCCAACGACACCGTGCGGTACGCGCTTGGCGTAGCTTAGACGACCTGCCTGGCTAGGCAAGACGAACCCCTGATTTTCATGCTGCATGGCGGCTGCCATATTGAACAGTTCGATGGCTTCGCGGATTTCGAGCTGGCCCTTGGGGATGATGCCGCCGGTTTCGCGGACCACCCACATGACCAGTTCGTCAAAATGCTCCTGGAGGATGGCCGCCGCGCGGCGGAAGATTCCGGCGCGCTCGCGCGGGGCAACTTTGGCCCAAACGCGCTGTGCTTCGACAGCAGCCTTGATAGAGCTTTCAGCATCGGCGGCATTGGCTTGGCCGATTTCTGCCAGTACTTCGCCGGTGGCCGGTTCGCGCACGGTCAAGGTACCCCCCAGAGCTGCACGCCATTGACCATTGAAAATATTGCCTTTCCATTGATCAGGGTTCAGGATTTGTTTAATGTCAGGCATGGTGTCTCCATTTCAGTTGAATACGGGTAAATATTTCTACTAGGTGGATATGTGACAGATACATATTAAAACTCGGCACCTAAACATTTTTCTAATCAGGCTTCGAAATCATGAAGCAACTAGAAAGCCGAAATCGCAAATATGGCTAATTTACATATTTGGATAAGTGGGACCTTCTCCCCCCTGCGGGGTCACCCAAATAATGTTTTGATTCGGATCTTTTATATCGCAGGTTTTGCAATGAATACAGTTTTGAGCGTTAATTTGTAGGCGCGGGTTGCTGCCTTGTTCATCGCGCAAAATTTCATATACTCCAGCCGGACAAAAACGTTGTTCGGGAGCGTCGAATAACAGCAGATTTACGTTAATCGGAACCGCCGAATCTTTTAACTGCAAATGACAAGGCTGGTTTTCTTCGTGATTTGTGCCCGATAAGAAGACCGATGACAGGCGGTCAAAGGTGATGATTCCATCCGGCTTTGGATAGTTGATTTTAGGGAATTTGATTGCGGGTTTAAGTTTTGCATAATCTGGCGTTTTATTGCGAAGGGTCCATGGTGCTTTACCACGAAAAATGTTCTGATCAATGCCGAACATGATCGAACCAAGTTTCAATCCCTTGCTCATCCATGGTTTAAAGTTTCTAGTCTTATGAAGTTCTTCATATAGCCAGCTTTTTTTGAAGGCTTCAGGATAGGCAACTAGTTCATCATGCTGGCGCTCATCGGAAATCGCTGCAAAGCAGGCTTCAGCGGCCAAAATGCCGGATTTGATGGCGCAGTGCGAACCTTTGATCCGAGCTGCATTGAGAAAGCCAGCATCATCTCCAACTAGAGCTCCTCCTGGGAAGACCAGTTTGGGCAAAGATTTAAGGCCACCAGCCGTAAGTGCCCTAGCCCCATAAGCAATGCGTTTACCGCCTTCAAGGAATTTACGAATTTCTGGATGCAACTTGTAACGCTGGAATTCCTCATAAGGCGAAAGGTGTGGATTTTCGTAGCCAAGGCCAACGACAAAACCAACCGCAACTTGATTATTTTCTAAGTGGTAAAGAAAACCACCACCATAGGTAGTGTTGTCCATTGGCCAACCACCACTATGTACGACAAGTCCAATTTGATGTTGCTCTGAGGGAATTTCCCAAAGTTCCTTAATGCCAATACCATAGGTCTGGGGATCAACCCCATCATTCAGGTTAAATTTATCTTGTAACTGTTTTCCGAGATGGCCCCGGCAACCTTCAGCAAAAAAGGTATATTTACCGTGCAGTTCCATGCCCAATTGGAAATTTGGACCTTCTGATCCATCGTGAAGACGGCCCATTTCACCGGTGGCGACACCCTTAACTGCACCGCATTCATTAAATAGCACTTCAGCACCTGCAAACCCAGGATAGAGTTCTACTCCAAGCTCTTCAGCTTTCTCGCCGAGCCAGCGGCAAACATTTCCAAGGGAGATAACATAATTACCCTCGTTATGAAAACATTGGGGCAAAATACTATTCGGGACTTTTGTCACACCTGTTTCTGAAAAAACATAGAAACGGTCTTCAGATACTGGAGCATTGAGCGGCGCGCCATCAGTTTTCCAGTTAGGAATTAGCTCAGTTAGGGCACGTGGATCCATCACGGCTCCAGAAAGAATGTGGGCACCAATTTCGGCGCCCTTCTCAATTAGGCAGACGCTGATTTCAGTGTTGTTCTCAGCCGCCTGTTGTTTGAGACGGATCGCTGAAGCCAGTCCAGCCGGGCCGCCTCCAACAATAACGACATCAAACTCCATTGCTTCCCTCTGCATGCTAATTCTCCTTTTGGTGGTCTTTTTCTAGTAATAAAACTCAGTGTCGAATATTTTTGCTTAAAAAAAGCCGGCTCGGCGGGGATGCCGCCGAACCGGTAAAAGTCGGACAACACGAAATGACGATCGTGGTCCGCAGAGAGACACTTTTAAGCGACGGAGCTAACCAGTTCGGGCACTAGTTCGAAGAGATCCCCAACCAACCCATAATCCGCAACCTGAAAGATTGGTGCATCCGGATCCTTGTTGATGGCGACGATGACTTTCGACTCCTTCATGCCAGCCAGATGCTGGATGGCCCCGGAGATGCCAATAGCAATGTAGAGCTGCGGGGCAACGATCTTGCCGGTCTGGCCGACCTGGTAGTCGTTCGGCACGAAGCCGGCATCGAC
>Ga0075163_10011040_pt1 | contig 11780 bp, 12 predicted proteins | sample JI1023141ADNA_FD_71478 | JGI IMG/M metagenome (GOLD analysis project Ga0075163, IMG submission 71478) | Wastewater effluent complex algal communities from Wisconsin, to seasonally profile nutrient transformation and Carbon sequestration -... | ecosystem: Engineered > WWTP > Effluent > Algae... | reverse complement strand
ACACCATGCGCCCACCCAACGACCTTGACCGGCCAGGGCACGCCGAAGATGTACTTCAAGGGCATGGCAAAGAACAACAGCACCAGGAAGCTCCATCCCTCGGCGATGGCGACGGTTCGGAAACGGCGGATGATCGGGTCGGTTGACATGGGGCGCGAAGTTATCCGCGCGGCCGATCCTGTTCGCGTGACCTGCGCCATGCTTCCTCAGCATAGATCCCGGCGTCAAGAGTGACCAAGACGCTCAAGTGTTGGGATTTGAACGTGGCATCGAGGAAGTGGATCTCAAAGTGATCGTCAACGAATTTCAGCTGCTCCACTTTGGCGAAGGGGATGCGGAATACCGGTCCGAAGTCGTCGTTCAAGAGTTGGTACATTTTGTAGACCCCGAAGCCGATCAGTCCCAGAGCGAGGACGATGGACCCGCCACTCGACGCGGATCGCAATTTCCCCAAACTGAAGAACAGACCGCCGACGATGACCAGCGCAGCACCGATCAAGATCCGTGGCAACTGGCCTGCCCTTTGCTTCGGTGAACGCTCCTTCGCACCGTCAGCCTCCTGCCAATTGCCGGACCGCGTGAAGATCAACGCATGCTCATCGATGTTGAGGTAGCCCTGCGCGAGCTTGAAGTGCTGGCGTTCCATGCTCACGGAATGCGGTTCTCGGGCTTGTCCAAGAAATCCACAATGGCAAGGCAGCCCGCCCACAAACCGGCACTATGGTCCTCCAGTTTGAAACCGGGTAGCATCTCTTGATCGATGATCCGTTGGCAAATACTATCGTGCAGCACCGTCTCCATTCCGTAGCCCGTTGCGATGAAGACCTGCCGCTTGGCTTTGCTGAAGGCGATCGTGATACCGTTGTTCCGGTCCTTCTTTCCTACGCCGACCGAATCGCCGAACCCCACGGCAAAGTCCTTGGACGTTTTTCCATTGAAGGTCGCGTTCGTCACAAGGGTGATCTCATTGCCGGTGCGTGCTTCGTGCGCGTTGAAAAGGCTGTCGAAATGGGCTTCCACCTCCGTATCGAATACGCCCTCGCCGTCGTATACGAAGTGCGGTTCGGTCGGCTTCTGGGCCGAGCAACCGATCAGGACCGCAATGATCAATGCTGAACGCATAGCTCGAAAGTAGCTCAGCCGGAAGTGTCCGCTCAACTGAGGCGAGCGATCATCTCCTCGATGTTCTTCCGCCAGACAGGATAGAGCTCGGTGTTCTCCTCCCACAGTTCCCGCAACTCGGACTTGTGACCAAGCACCCTTTGCAGGTTCAGGACCGCAGTAGGTCGAAGCTCGATCGGGTCGTTCTCTTTCAACTCGGCCACGACAGCGGCAAGGGCTTCTTCATCATCACAGCGCTGGATGGTCCCGTTCAACGCGGCATCGATCACCGCACCGGAGACCAGCATGCACAGGCAGTCCGTGTATTCCAGATAGTCCGTTCCCAGCACTGCGCCATACCACTCCGTGATCTGCCCGAGCGCATCGGTATTGGCCAGTGTCTCCAACACCTCGTACGCCGTGTCGTCATCGAAAATACCGGTGTCCCAAGCGCCCATGGATGTTCCGTTGATCAGCTCCGCACCGGCACCCGCACCGCGGAGAACGCCCTTTGCTGCACGCTGTAGCTGTGGCCCTTGGAGATGATGTGGACCTTCATGCCTTCAATGGAGAAAGGCTCGCCTTCTTCAACATCCGCGTAGTCGCTGTAGCTGATCTCGTGACCGTCGAAGATCATCACCTGTCCGCTGCCGATGGTCTCCAGCATGTCGGCGTTGGTGATCACCACGCCGGTGTCCTCGCCCAGCCCGATACCGATCGCCGCAGGATTGGCGGCCACGGCCTGGCTAAGACGGCTGAAACGTCCGCGTTCCACGAAATGGCTGTCGATGATCACATCGTAGATCAACGCAGCCCCGGTGGTCATCTTCACGCCGCCCTTGACAAGGCCCGAGGCGCTATGGCCTTGGTAGATCATCGTGCTGCTCATGCACATGGCGCCCGCACTCGTACCGGCGATCACGAAGCTTGATTCCTCTTCGTAGCGGCGTTTCATCAGTTTCAAAAAGGCCGTTCCACCGAAGATGGTGGTCAGGCGTAGCTGGTTGCCACCGCTCATCATCACGCCATCGGCCTTGGTCAACCGCTTGATCATGTCCATCTTCACCTGGCTGCGATCACGGATGTCCATGATGTCGATGTTCGTAGCACCCAGACGCCCGAAGGCCTCGATGTAGTTCTGGCCCACCTCTTCCGGAACACTGCTTGCGCTGGTGATCACGGCGATGCGGGCGGAAGGGCCGCCCATTTCGTCCACCACGCGGCGGAGGATGCCTTCTTCGATGAAGTTGTGCGCGAAGACCTTCGAGTTGTGACCGGCTTCCGGTTCCTTGCCCTTGTCCTCGTTACCGCCGATGGCGATGAGCTTGCCTTTGGGTATCATTCCAGGTGTTTATCCCCCGCCCCCTGGATCCGTACGGCCTAAGTGCCGCAGGATCGACCAATGCGAAAGTAGCGGGATCGTACCGGGGCGTGAAGTCCGCGTGAAGTTTTGATGAACAACGGGCTGTCCCTATCTTCCGCCGGTGACGGCCCGAGCGCTCCAGTTAAGGCGGTCAAACACAGCACACTTACCATGCGCATCCTCGAACTAAAGGCCATGCGTGGCCCCAACTACTGGTCGGTAAAACGCCACAACCTCATTGTGATGCGCCTCGATATCGAGGAGCTTGAGGAAAAGCCGACCGACAAGATCCCCGGGTTCTACGAGCGCATCCAGGCCATGCTGCCCACGATGGTGAGCCACCGCTGCAGCGAGGACCATGAAGGCGGTTTCTGGGAACGGGTGAAGCGCGGTACATGGATGGGCCACGTGATCGAGCATATCGCCTTGGAGATCCAGACGCTGGCCGGCATGGAAACGGGCTTCGGTCGCACACGGAGCACTCGGGAGAGCGGGATTTACAATGTCGTCTTCAGCTACATCGAAGAACCCGTGGGCATGTTCGCAGCGAAAGCAGCCGTGCGGATCGCCGAAGCACTGATCAGCGGAGAGAAGTACGATCTCGCCGACGACTTGCAGAAGATGCGTGAGCTGCGCGAAGAGTCACGTCTCGGACCTTCCACTGGGAGTATTGTACAAGAGGCGGTTTCGCGCGGGATCCCTTACCTGCGGTTGAACGGACAGAGTTTGGTACAACTCGGCCACGGCATCCACCAGAAACGGATCCGCGCGACGATCACCAGCAAGACCAGCAACATCGGGGTGGAGATCGCCTGCGATAAGGAAGAGACGAAGCAGTTGCTGGAGAGCTACGAGATCCCGGTTCCAAAGGGCCGCGTGGTACGCACCGAAGAAGGGCTGGAAGCAGCCATCGATTCCGTCGGGTTCCCTTGCGTGATCAAACCGATCGGCGGTAACCACGGCCGCGGCGCCACCATCGGGATCAAGACACTGGAGGAAGCGAAAGTGGCGCTGGTCAAGGCGAAGGAGATCAGCCGCAGCGTCATTGTGGAACGGTACATCACAGGTCTGGATCACCGCTTGCTGGTGATCAACCACCGTTTCATCTGCGCGGCTAAGCGCACACCAGCATGCGTGGTGGGTGATGGCAAGAGCACCATCGCCCAACTCGCCGATGAAGTCAACAAGGACCCTCGTCGCGGCTACGGCCATGAGAACGTTCTGACGCGCATCGACATCGACGACCACACGCTGAAGTTGATCGGGCTGAAGGGTCTCACTCCTGATAGCATTCCCGCAAAAGGTGAGACGGTGTATTTGAAAGCCACCGCCAACCTCAGCACAGGTGGTACGGCCGATGACGTCACTGAAGTGGTACACCCCTTCAACGTCTTCCTCGCTGAGCGCATCAGCCGCATCATCGATCTGGACATTTGCGGCATCGACATCATGACCGACGACATCAGTATTCCGCTGAACGAAAGTGGCGGTGCCGTTTTGGAAGTGAACGCAGCGCCGGGCTTCCGCATGCACTTGGATCCAACGGGCGGCATTGGCAAGAACGTGGCCGAACCGGTGGTGGACATGCTCTTCCCGCCGGGCACACCGAGCCGCATCCCCATTATCGCCGTTACCGGTACCAACGGTAAGACCACGAGCACACGCCTCACCGCGCACCTCATGCGCAGCGTGGGCTACAAAGTGGGCATGACGTGCAGCGACGGTGTCTACATCCAGAACCGCCTACTTATGAAAGGCGATTGCACCGGCCCGGCCAGTGCGCAGTTCGTGTTGAAAGAGCCGGTGGTCGACATGGCCGTTCTGGAAACAGCGCGCGGTGGTCTGGTCCGCAGCGGTCTCGGTTTCGAGCATTGCGATGTGGCCATCGTCACCAACGTAGCCGCGGATCACTTGGGCTTGAAGGACATCCATACGTTGGAAGATCTGGCGCATGTGAAGAGCACCGTACCGCGCAGCGTACGCCGCGATGGTTACGCGATCCTGAACGCCGATGATGAACTGGTGATGGCCATGCGCAAGCAGTGCGATTGCAAGATCGCCCTATTCAGCTTGGACGAGAATAACCGCCTGATCCGCCAGCACTGCAAGCTCGGTGGCCTCGCCGCGATCTACGAGAACGGTTTCATCACCATCAGCAAGGGCGAGTGGAAATTGCGGATCGAGAAGGCCGTGAACATCCCCATCACCTATGGTGGAAAGGCGGTCTTCAACATCCAGAACGTACTGCCCGCCGTGCTCGCTGCGTATGTGCAAGGCGTGAAGATCGAAGAACTGCGCGAGGCGCTGATGACCTTCGTGCCGGGTGCCGCCCAAACTCCGGGCCGCTTGAACCTGTTCCAATTCAAGAAGTTCCAAGTGGTGGTGGATTACGCCCACAACCCGCATGGCTTCGAGGCGCTGGGCAAGTTCCTCAGCAAGATACCGGACAGTCCGAAAGTGGGCGTGATCGCGGGCGTCGGAGACCGCCGCGACGAGGACACAGTGAACCTCGGCCGCCTCAGTGCGCAGATGTTCGACGAGATCATCATCCGCCAGGACCGCAACCTGCGAGGCAAGACCGACGACGAGATCATCGCTCTGATGGTGAAAGGCATTAACGAGATCGACCCGAACAAGAAGGTCACGATCATCAAGAAGGAGGACGAAGCCATCCGCTTCGCGATCAGCAACGCCAAACCCGGCAGTTTCCTAACGCTCTGCAGCGATGTGGTTCCCGATGCGCTCGCCCTTGTGCTGAAGCTGAAGGAAGAGGATGAGAAGGTGGCGTTCAACACAGATGATATCCCGAACCGGAACAAGGAGTTGGTGGGGTGATGTTTAGGCCTTCACAAAGTTGGTCCATCGCGTGCATAACCAGTGTACTCCTGGCCACCTCTGCCTGTCAAGACCATTCGAAGGAAGTGGAGCGGGAATATGTCGAATGCACTTCGCACCTGTTCAAGGAGAGAATTGAAGGGGTTATTGACCATATCGGCGACTTTGATGGACGGCACCGCGCGTCGCGATACGTGACGATCCAATTGCTTGATTGCGACTCTCTGCAGTTGCCGGGACGGTGCCATGAACTATTCGAGTATGACAAAGCGAGGTGCCGCTTGCGTCTTCTCGTGAGCCAAATGGTGATCAAACACTCACAGGTCGAATTCGAAGTCGGTAGCCGAGTGATAAAGCCTGCGCAAACTGATACGGTGGTGCTGTACGATGCGAAGGAATCCTTCAAGATCCGTTGGCAATTGTTCGATGTTGTGAGTTCCGAGCGAGAACCCGGTTGATGCTGGACTTTTAGACCATCGCAGGGTGCGGCCCCGCTCTCAAACCTGGACCTTTAAGCCTCTGCAGGGTCTGTCCGCGCATTTGGCTGACGACCCCGCAGGATCGGAGTCGAGTTGGTTACCTTTCGGAATACGCCCAACAAGGACGTGTGCCTGATCGCTCCATGAAACTGATCCTTACCATTTGCATCGTGGCATTGTCGCTTTGCCAAAGCGTCCTGGCTTGCAGCTGGATACCGGTCCCGTTCTGTGGGACGAGCAATGCGCGCCCTGACGATGTTGTTCTAAGTGGGAAGATCGTCAACGTGGACATGGATGGGATCGATGTGGAAGTGATCGATGTGCTGCGTGGTGCGGAGAACCGGGATACCATCCGCATATGGGATGGAACCGACTGGGATTGCAACGGACTATTCTCCATGGCTGCTTCCGACCTCGGCGGAGTGCATGATTCGATCGTCGTTATACTGCCGCTGATCGGAACCATCGAGAACAACTGGGATGTTCTGGGCGATTACAGGAGGCCGGACTATTTCGAGTACGAGCCATACTTGCGGATCAGCGATGGGTTGGTCATCGGATACATCAATGGCCCCCCGGGGTCACCCATGTATGAGATGCCCTATGCCGACCTGTTGGCACTTTGGAATGATGGTACTGGCGGATGTTCCGATGTGTCCGTTGACGGTGTGCGACAAGCGCAGCCTTTCGAGGCGCATCTGGTGCATTCCATGCTGAACCTGACCGTTCCAAGCGACATGGCATCAATGTCCACGATCCGGATCCTTGCGGTGAATGGCCATGAAATGCTTGCCCTGAAGAGTGCTCCTGGCACCACGTGGATCGATCTCGGTGGTTTCGCAGCGGGCGTCTATCACATCGTCCTCGTTCAACACGATGGTACGCGAGCATTCGCAAGGGTGATGAAGCTATAAGGTTATCGCTTGCTGGCGCGGATCTGAGATCCATGCTCCCCAAAGATCCTTCTCGCAATTTGGACTCAGAGCGGCTCTGTGATCACGGCAAGGAGTTTAGTCCGGTCGTTCTTATAAGCTTCGATCTTGCCGGTGCTTTCAAGAACGAAGGCAACGAGCGTTTCGGAAGCCGCACCGGATAGGACCTTACGCTTTTGGCCGTGGTTCTGGACAAAAGCCTGGATGGTACGGATCGGCCCCCAAGGGAAACCCCACCAGCCAGCGAACAAGGAGATGACAGAGGCCTTGTTGCACCGCTTTCGCAAGCACTCGATGCACCCGATCACGGGTGTCCGATCATAATTGGTCATGATGATGAAGCTTATCGCGCGGCTGGCAAGAACGGCGTTGAGCGGTGCGGAATTGTTCGCACAGATCGGACAGGGAAGGGATCGTAACAAGGCAAGTTGTTCATCGAACTTGGCGCTATTGGGAGGTCTTAACATCAGATCCATCCCATCCAACACTTCGGGGCTTACGTTCCTTGCCTTGAGCATCGCACGGATCACCACCTGTGCTTCGGGCCGAAGGGTATGGGCCGCCTTGGTAGCTATGTGGATCAACTCCTCGGTGTTGTATTGGGAGTAGATCCGTTCCAGTTCTTCAGCGCTGGGTTCCATGGACCAATGTTAATTCATGGCAGGGTGTGCGCCAAGTACCGCCGCGCTTCGCAACCTAATGGACTGTGCTGAAGCGCCTGTGAAGTCCCTCATTGGGGGCGTACGCATCAAGTGCTCAGGCCAAAGCTCCTTCATCTCGTTGCCGCCATAGTTACCCGGCTATGTCATTCGCGCGCCTGCCGTGCGACAAGATCGGGGAGTGGTTTCCCCACGGGACCAAAAGAGGTATTTGATCGATCTTCAGCCACAGGCCTTGTCGGAGCTATGCTAAAGGCCATGTGCGCCATTCGCGGTGCATTCCTTGCGGTGGTCATGGCATGTCTACCGATAAACACTTCAATGAGCAAGGTGGCCTTCCCGAACCTCTCGAGGACCACGAGTCTACCGATCTACCGGCGACCAAGACGATGTTCGTTGTTCTGGGCGTTGTTGCGTTCCTGAGCTTGGCGGTGCTGGTCACGTTGCAGATCGCAGTATAGGCGTTCGAGCGACGCTGGGCTGGATCCACAAGCTGGAGTACGGTCGTCTGTGGCCAAACGGACACAAAATGGCGATCGAAGAAGGCCGTACCCTCTCCGGGCACGTTCAGGTATTGCTTCTAGGCAGATCTTGCCTCGATCACCTCACTCCTTAACGACGCGTACGCGCAGGGGAGTTCCATCCGTTTCCTTCAGATCGAACAGATACATACCCGTTGCCAGGTGTTCAACGGTGACCATGCCGCGCAAGAGATCTTTCGAAGCGATAGGCATTCGACGTCCATCCGCAGCGATGATCACGCCGCTTTTGATCTCCGCAGCTCTGCCATTGCGCAGCACTTGTACGTCGGTACGCGCCGGGTTCGGAACCACTCCGACCTCAATTATCATCTGGTGTTGGATCCCTTGAATGGTCTGCACGGTCACCACGGAGGTGTTGGTGGTCACAGGAGGATTGAGGTCGAAGTAGATCGCGGCGGTATTCTCGATCGCGTCACCAACGTTCAGTGATGCGAACGGCTTGATCCGGTAGGCGACGTAGCCATGGCTGTTCGGCTCATCGTTGGTGCTGTCGGGCAACTGGATGTCCGGGAAGTCGAAGCGGAGTGTACGGTCATCGAAGTAGGCGGCAGCGAACTCATGCGAGGCTCCGATGATCTGGATGCTGGCCATGTCGAGCAGTTCGCTCAGCGTGTCCAGGATGTGGACGTCCTGCGCAGGGAAGTTGCCTGTGTTCTGGAAACGGATGGTGTATACGATGTCTTCGTCGGTGGCCAGGAAGTAGTCCGTGCTGCTGCCTGCGGTGGTGCGTGCAGTGATGTCATTGGGGTCGTAGGCACCGACCACTTCGAATGCGTTGTTGGCATAGTACGTGTCTCCCGCGCTGGTGATGGTGGCCGCTGCGGTGTAGGTCGTTCCGATCAGGTCTGGATCCGCCGGCACCTGTAGCTGTACTTCCACTTGTTGGTTCGCGAGCGGTCCGAGGCCGGGTAGTGACCACGTGACATTGCCGGAAGCTATACTCTGCGGCACCTCGGTACTACTTACGAACGTGAAAATGGCTTCGTGGTCGAACGACAGGGTGATGGGTGCGGTCGGATAAGGCGAGTGGTTCGTAACGGTGATCCAGGTGGTTTGTACGAACCCCGGGATCGCCCAAGAGCTTGTGAATTGCACGGACAGGTCGATGCCACCGGTCACCGAATCGGCGAGAAGAACGGTATGCACGGGTGAGCCTGCGCTGAGATCGAACGGGTAGGGGTTCGATAACGGACACAACTGGTCCAGATCCGGGTTCGGTTGTTCCACCGTGTACGAGCCGTAGTCCAATGGGATATTGAAGCCGCCGGTCGCATTGGTGAGCCGTACGATGTTCCCGGGTTGCACCATGATCGGTTGATGAACGAGAACAGGGTCGTTCGGGCCGTTCATGCAATCCTGGTCAAGGTCCACGAAGGCCATTCCCGTGATCGCCCCGCAGTTCGTCTGGTCCGTGATGGTGAAGTAGAAGGGCTCCACGCACGCGTAAGAGGGGACCAGAACCTGCATCCGATAATCACCTGGGGAAAGGCCGTCGTAGAAGAAGTCATTGCCATTGGCGGGGATCGTGTCCTCCGGTCCCGGACCGATGAGCACGTTGGAGGTGGCATCAGTGAAGAACCAGCCGGTGAGGTCCACTTCGAGCGAGCCGTTCGCTTCGCCCGCGCAAGCATTGGTCACTGTGGTGGTCGGTGCCGTGTAGGTCGTGTGCGGGTCCAGGGCGAAAGTGATACTGTCCCTGCAACCATTGCCATCGGTCGCCTCGAACCACATCAGTTCGCTGCCGCAGATGCCATCCAAGAAGAAAAGCGCAGAGCCGCTAGCTGTCCCAGTGGTCTCCGTGCCTCCGACAACGCCATAAGCGTATGAATAGGGGCTCTGTCCACCCGTCTGTCCGAGGTAGGCCCGTATCCGTCCGTCGCAGCTTCCTGAGCAATCCGGTCGGGAACTGGTGATGTTCGGCGCGAGGTTGAGGTTGGGTAGTATCTCGATGGTTGTGGAAGCGGAAACGGTTTCTCCTGATGCGTCCGTCACGTCCACGGAATACGTTCCGGGGGACAGGTTGTACATGGTGTTCGTGGTGCCACCATTGCTCCATGCATAACTGTAGGGAGGTACTCCACCGCTGGGTATTGCCCACACATGGCCGGTGCTGTTGCCGCAGGGGGCATCGTTCTTCACGATGGAAACCGTGAATGCGTGGAGGTTCAAGCTCGCAAGGAGCAGGCAACAGGAGAGAGAATTCCGCATGACGGTGGTCTTGACCGGTCCGTTCGGAAGACGAGGCTCGCCGCATGGGTTGCTTGGTCGTCCAAGGAGCAACGCATGGCCATACGGTCCGCCATTCGCTAAATGAGCGATCGTGGATGGAAGAAATAGAAAAGGCCCCGCAACTGCGGGGCCTTTCGATGTGCTTGACGCGTGGTCTACTTGACCACCTCGGCGGTTTCGGAGACGGCTTGGCGTTTCTCCGTGATACGGGCACCCTTGCCGCGCAGGCCGCGGAGGTAGAAGATGCGCGCGCGGTTCACTTGGCCGCGCTTGTTCACGTCGATCTTGTCGATGAAGGGGGAGGCGATCGGGAAGATCCGCTCCACACCGATGTTGTTGCTGATCTTGCGTACGGTGAAGGTGGCGGTGCTGCCGCTGCCTTTGCGCTGGATGACCACACCTTGGAACTGCTGGATACGCTCCTTGGCCCCTTCCACGATCTTGTAGTGAACGGTGATGGTGTCGCCTGCTTTGAAAGCCGGGAGGGCGTTCAGGGGGGCGTATTCCTTTTCGAGTTGCTTCATCCGGTCCATGACCTTGTGATTTTAGGGGAGTTCCCAGCGCCTACGACACGTCGGAGGATTCGGATCCCGTTGGATTTGGGGCCGCAATATTAAGCAACTTTCATGGATCCTTTGCCCCAAGGTCATCCCCGGTACCGGCCAAGAGGTCCGGCCGGCGTTGACGGGTGCGCTCCAAGGCTTGCTGGTAGCGCCAGGCATCGATGTTGGCCTGATGCCCACTGAGCAGGATTTCCGGCACTTTCCAGCCTTGGTATTCTGCCGGGCGGGTGTAGTCCGGTGGGGCTACCAGACCGTCCTGGAAACTGTCGCTCAGGGCCGAGGTCTCATCACCCAGCACCCCGGGCAACAAGCGGATCACGGCATCGCTGAGCACGGCCGCGGCCAGTTCCCCGCCGCTTAGCACGTAGTCCCCGATGGAGACCTCCCGGGTGATCAGGTGCTCCCGAACGCGTTCATCCACCCCCTTGTAGTGACCGCAAAGCAGGATCAGGTTCCCCCTCGTGCTCAACTGGTTGGCGAGTCCCTGGCCCAACAATTCCCCGTCCGGGCTCAGGTAGATCACCTCGTCATAGGCCCGTTGGGAACGTAGTTCGGTGATCGCGCGGTGGATCGGATCGATGGTCATCACCATACCTGCACCGCCGCCAAAGGGATAATCGTCCAGCCGCCGGTGCTTGTCCGTGCTCCAATCGCGCAGGTCATGCACGCTCACCTTGGCCAACCCTTTCTGTTGCGCGCGTTGCAGGATACTCTCGTTGAACCAACTGTCCAGCAAGCGGGGTACGGCGCTGAGGATATCGATGTGCATCAACGGGAATGTGAAAATGCTGGAAAGAATGAGGAAATGTGGAAATGCAAAAGTCGAGAAGGAAAATGGCGATGCGAAGGTGCGGAAATGTGGCTCCATCGTGGGGCTATGGAGGCGTAAGCCCACATTTCACCACCGGTGTATGCACATCTTCACATTCCCGCATTTCCATATTCGCGCAGCGCCCTCCTACCTTCGGCATGCAACTTGCCTTGACCGGCCATACTGCACACCCATGAAGACCATTCTCCTTTCTTTCGGATTGCTGGCAACGGTCGCCACCCAAGCGCAGAAGCACGTCTATGAGG
>Ga0075163_10011039_pt1 | contig 11780 bp, 5 predicted proteins | sample JI1023141ADNA_FD_71478 | JGI IMG/M metagenome (GOLD analysis project Ga0075163, IMG submission 71478) | Wastewater effluent complex algal communities from Wisconsin, to seasonally profile nutrient transformation and Carbon sequestration -... | ecosystem: Engineered > WWTP > Effluent > Algae... | reverse complement strand
GGACGGCGGGATGGACACGGTGGTCCCGACCTGGCCGACGGGGGTGACCATGCCGACCGGCCAGAAGACGCCGTTGCCGCCGACGAGGTCCGAGGTGCCGGCGTTGCCGAGCGGGATGGACTGGGCCGGGGCGTAGGCGGCCTGGAAGTGGGCCTCGAAGTCGCCGCCGAGGGCCGCGACCTGGTCCTCGTACTTGCTCCAGTTGTACTGGCCCTCGTACGCGTACTCCTCGCAGCTCATGACCTCGTTGCCGTTGGCCTCCCACTGGGCCCGGCGGGCCTGGCTGAGCAGGCTGAGGCCGTGGATGGTCGCGCCCGGCGACGACGCGCGGATCGACTCCTTGCGCCGCTGGGCGGCCAGGCTGGCGGTGCCGCCGAAGTGGTGCATGTTCGGCGTCGCCGAACGGAAGTGCATGGTCTCGTCCTCGGTGGTGAACGGCTCGTAGCTGGTGGTGGTGCCGTCGGCGACGGTCATCGCCATCGGCACCAGGCGCCGCTCGGTGGCCGATGGCGGCGCGTCGCGCATGGCCACCACCACCCCGTCGGCGGTGGCGGCGATGTCGGCCTTGGCCGCCGCGCACGCCGAGGGCGGGGACGACGCCTCGCCGCCGTGCGCGGTCGCGTCCTCGACGTAGGCGTTCCACCGCTCGATCTCGATCTGGCCGCAGTAGCTCTCGAGCCAGCGCCGGTCCTCGCAGCGGGCGGCGGTGATCGCGGCCTGCTCGGCGGCGCCGCGGCAGATGTCCTCGCACGACGTCCGGTCGACGCCCGAGGCGCCGCGGTCGCGCGCCACGCAGCCGTCGTTGCACAGCTCGGCCGGCGTGGTGCCGGTCACCGGGCACGCGCCGGGGCCGAGGCGCACCGGGCCGTCGTCGCCGACGCCGTCGCGGAGGTCGACGATGCTGAACACGGTCTCGCGCGACGCCGCGTGGCCGGCGCCGTCGACGGCGGCGACGATCAGGACGTGGAGGCCGGGGCGGGTGACCCGGGTGCGGCCGCTGAATGGCACGCCGTCGATCCAGGCGCTGAGCGTGGTCCGGGTGGCGTCGTCGACCGAGACCGCGAGGGTCACCGGGCCGTCGCGGACCTCGCGCTCGCCGACGCCGCCGATCACGATCGCGGGCGGCGTGCGATCGATGGTGAAGCGGGTGGTGGCGGTGGCGGACGGTTGGTGGCAGCCGGCGGCGGTCACGGCGAGCACGTGCTCGCCCTCGGCGCCGATCTCGCCGCCCCGCCAGGTCTCGCCGTCGAGGATCGCCGCGGCGTCCAGGCCGGTGAACCCGTAGCGCGGCAGGGTGCTGGCGCCGACGATGGCGCCGTCGGCCGGCGCCGACAGGGTCACCGTCGGCTGCTCGCCGACCTCGGGCAGGGTGATCGCGATCCGGGTCAGGCCGGCGGCGGGGTCGCCGGCCAGGACGCGCAGGCCGAGCCCGTCGGTCAGCACCACCGCGCCCGGTCCGGCGCCGCTCGAGCAGCCGCTGAAGGTGTACGCACCCGGCTCGCTGCCGACGTAGGTGCAGGTCACGCCCGGGGTCCGGTCGAGCGCGAACGACAACGTCGCGGTGCCGCCGCCGCTGCGACCGCCGACCACCGGCAGCCGGTCGGGGATGGCGACGTGGACCGGGCGGCAGATCGCGCGGGTCCCGGGCAGCTCCTGCGACGGCGTGTACCAGCGGGTCGCGGTGAGGCTCTCGTCCAGGCAGGCCGGGCACATCGGCGCGGGCGTGGCGCAGTAGGTGGCGAGCGCCTCGGCCGGCCCGGCGGCGCAGGCGACGGCCCGCAGCTCGGTGTCGGTCAGCGCGCCGTCGTACACCCGCACCTCGTCGAGCTCGCCGGTGAACGCGCGCCGGCCGACCGCGCCGCCCTCGTCGAACGGCGCCGAGCCGAAGCGCAGGCGGTACTCGGGGCGCATCGGCGCGACCCGGCCGGAGACCGCGGTGGTCCGCTCGAGCACGCCGTTGACATAGAGCCTGGCCGTGCTGCCGTCGAACACGCCGGCGACGTGGGTCCACTGGCCCTGCCGCGGCGGGGTCATGCCGCCGACGAAGACGTTGTACGTGCCGACCCGGACGCCGAACTGGTAGGAGGGGGCGGCGCCGCTCGCGGTCCGCAGCCAGAACAGGCCGGCGTTGGCGGTGAGCGCGTTGACGGTGGCCGTGGTGGTGCTCGCCTGCGACACGATCACGGCGTTGGGCGTGCCGGTCGCCGGATCGATCGTCCACTTGACCCAGGCGCTGACCGTCAGCCCGGCGCCGTCGCCGACGCCGAGGTCGCCCGGCACCTCGACGGCGGCGCAGGTCGAGCAGCCGGGCGCGCTGGCGAACACGCCGTGGCCGGCGACCGGCGTCGCCCCGCCGCTGGCGAGCCCGGGGTGGTGCCCGGCGGACGCGTCCGCGACCGCGTCGGGCTCGGGTCGCCAGACGTCCTCCTCCATCGACCAGGCGCCGACGAGGGTGGCGGCGTCGGCCGCGGACGGGGCCGCGGCGACCAACAACAGGGCCAGGACGGCTGAGCGCATGAACACCTCCGGACGAGACGAAGCGCGAGGTCACGCCTCGCTCGTCCCCCCAGACGGGCTCACCCCGCCGAGTGTGCACGGGCTGGTATCGATCGTCGGGCGCCCGCGGTCCGACCGTCAGGGCGCGGCGGCCGGCGGCGTGTGGACGACCTCGTACTTGAGGCCGTCGGGGTCCTTGAAGAAGACCGCGTAGTAGCCGGGCGGGATGTACTCGGGGTACTCGCGCGGCGGGGTCACGATCGTGGCGCCGATCCGCTGCAGCTCGATGTACAGCGCGTCGACCTCGGCCCGCGACCCGGCCTTGAACGCCAGGTGGTGCAACGCCCCCGGTCGACGACGGTGGACCGGATCGGCCGCGAACGCCGCCCGCGGCGAGGTGATGGCGAACGCGAGCCGCGGGTGCTGGTACTCGACGACCTCGAAGTCGTGGGCGGCGATCGTCGCCCTGCCCTTCTTCATCGGGACGAAGCCGAGCAGCGGCATGAGCTGGTCGTAGAACGGCTCGGCGACGGCGAGGTCGCGCACGGTGATCTGGATGTGATCGATCACGGGCTCCATCGCCGGCGATGATACGCCCGCGGGCGCGGCCGGTGAGCGCGGCCGACCGGCTACAAGACGAACAGCACCGGCACGGCCGGCGCGCCGGTCGCGGCCGCGATCGCCGCGGCGTAGGTCCCGACCTGGCCCTCGTAGCGGCCGCGGGCAGCGCCGAGCTCGCCGTCGGTCTTGAAGTCGACGACCGTCCAGGTCGCGGCGCCGTCGGCCGCCTCCTCCGCGAACGCGAGGTCGACGACGCCCTCGATCAGGCCGTCGGGCGCGGCGACGACCACCGGGACCTCGCGCCGGAGCGCGCCCCGCGCGGCGGCGGCGGCGGCTCGCCGCAGCACGGGGTGGGCCTGGGCGGCGCGGACCACCGGCACCGCGGCGGCGCCCTCGTCGGACGTCGCGCCCAGCACCCGCGCGGCCGCGGCCGCCATCGCGATCACGTGCGGCTCGTCGCCGTCGAGATCGATCGTCGCCAGGATCGCGTGGACCAGGCTGCCGAAGCGCTTGCCGGTCGGCCGGCCCGCGGCCGCCGCCGCGCCGTGCACGACCTGCACCGCCGGCCCCGACCACGCCGGCGGCCGGGTCGGGTCGGTGACCGCGCGGACCGCGACGCTCGGCACCACCGCGGCGGCGATCGCGGCGGTGCGGCGGGCCTGCCAGGCGGCGTGGGCCTGCTGGCTGGCGAGCGCGGTCACGCCAGCGGCGTCGGCCTCGAGGACCTGGCGCTGCCGGGTGCCGGCCGCCGACTCGCGGGCGAGGTCGAGGATCGCCGGATCCCACCACACCACCCGGTGGCTGCCGGCGCGCGGCACGTGCTGGCCGGGGGCGACCGCCTGGTCGGCCAGGTCGCGAGCGTCGTCGGGCCGGTCGAGGACGCTGTCGGTCCCGAGCTCCGGGCAGCCCGGCGCCCGGGTCGGGTGGCGCCGGCTCGCGGCCGCCGGGTACACCACCGGGGTCAACGGCTCGAGCCACTGCGGGCGGGCGACCTCGTCGCCGATCACCGGCACGACCAGCAGATCGCGGGCGCGGGTGGCGGCGACGTAGACCAGGCGCTGGATCTCCTCGGCGTCGCGCTGGAGGACGAGGTCCTGGCGCTCGCGCAGCTCGATCGGCGTGCAGAACGCGAGCTGCTCCAGCCACACCCGGCGCTCGACGTCGATGAAGCGCGACGGGTGCGCGGCCTGGGCCGGGGCGGTCGGATCGCACAGGATCACGATCGGGAACTCGAGGCCCTTGGCGGCGTGGACCGTCATCACCCGCACCCCCTCGGTGCCCTCCTCGGTGACCGGGGCCTCGCTGTGGCGCGACTGCTCGGCGTGATCGTCGAGGCTCTCGACGAAGGCGCGGAACGAGGTCGCGCCGGCCGCCTCGAAGCCGCGGGCCATGTCCAGCACCCGGGCGACGTTGGCGAGGACGCGATCGCCGGCCGACCACAAGGCCAGGCCGGCGTGGGCGCGGGTCGCCGCCAGCAGCCGGGCCACGGTGTCGGCGATCGGCCGGCGGTTGCGCCGACGGTGGAGGTCGGCGAGCAGCGCCAGCGCGGTGGCCAGCTCGGTGCCCGGCGCGACCCGGGCGAGCGGGTTCAGCCGACCCTCGGTGTGCTTGAAGCCGATCAGATCCTCGTCGTGGAAGCCGAACAGCGGGCCGCGCAGGGTGGCGTAGACGCTGAGCTCGTCGTCGGGCCACTCGATCGCGTGGAGGGCGTTGCGCAGCGCCTCGATCTCCTCGCGGCCGTGGAAGGATCGGCCGCCGATCAGGACGTGCTCGAGCCCGCGGGCCTCGAGCGCGCGGACGTAGGGCAGCGTGAGATCGGCGCCGCGGAAGCCCTGGAAGCGGCGGAACATCAGGCAGACGTGGCGCGGCGCGACCGGGACCGGCGTCGGCGCGCCGGCCTCGGTGACCCGCCAGCCGCTGGCGTCGACCAGGTGGGCGACGAACGCGGCCACCGCGCCGGGGTACGACTCCTCGATCGCCGCGTTGGCGATCCGGCGCTTGCCGTAGGGGCTGGGCACCGGCAGCGCCACGATCGCCGGCTGACCGGGGAGGTCGGCGCGCCGGGGCGCGAGCGCCACGTACTCGGCCTGGCCGTCGCCGCGCATCACCGGCTCGAATGCCGCGTTGACCGCGACCTGGATGGAGGTGACGCTGCGGAAGTTGGTCGACAGGTGGAGCAAGCGCGCGCCCTGGCGCAGCAGGCGGGCCTTGACCTCCTGGTAGAGCGCGATGTCGGCGCGGCGAAACCGGTAGATCGCCTGCTTGGGGTCACCGACGATGAACAGCTTGCCCGGCGACGCGCGGATGGCCCGGGGATCGGCGTCGGCGGGGTCGTCCGCGCACAGCAGGAACAGGATGTCGACCTGGAGCGGATCGGTGTCCTGGAACTCGTCGACGAAGAAGTGGGTGTACCGCGCCTGCATCTCGCGCCGCACCGCCGGGTGGTCGCGCAACACGTCGCGGACCCGGACCAGCAGGTCGTGGAAGTCGAGGATGCCGCGGCGGGCCTTGAGCGCCTCGTAGGCCTGCACGAACCCGAGCAGCTCGGCGTGCAGGCAGGCGGCGAGGTCGGCCTCGGCGGCGGCGAGGAAGCCGTCGAGCGCCACCTTGGCGGCGTCGCGCTGGACCAGCACGTCGGCGCGGGCCAGGCCCTTGCCGAACAGCTGGCCGCGACCGCTGTCCTTCCACGACCACCACCGCTTGATCGCGGCCAGCTCGACCTCGAGGCCGTCGTGGTCGCGCGCTTGCACCAGCTCGCGGCGGCCGACCTCGTCGATCCAGGCCTGGACCTCGCCGAGGTTGCGGGCGAGCGGGTCGTGGGCGCTGCTGGCGTGGCCGGCGAGCGCGCCGAGCGCCGACAGCTCGACCAGCAGCTCGTCGAGCGCGGCGTGGCGATCGAACGGATCGCGCCGCCACGCGCCCGGGAAGTCGCGCCGGTCGAGCAGCCCGGTCGCCGCCGGCCGCAACAGATCGAGCGGGCTGTCGCGGCGCAGGATCCGGCGGAGGCCCTCACCGGGCGCCGCCAGCGCGGCCTGGAACCAGGCCCCGAACGCCTCGGCGGCCAGCCGGTCCTGCTGGTCCTTGTCCGCGACCTCGAACAGCGGATCGATGCCGGCCTCGATCGGGCGCTCGCGCAGCAGGTCGGTGCAGAAGGAGTGGATGGTCCCGACCCGGGTGACCTCCAGCTCCTTGAGGGCGCGCTCGAGCCGCTCGCGCTCGGCGCCGCGGGCGGCCTGGTACGCCTCCTCGAGCCGGGCGCGCAGCCGCAGCTTCATCTCGCCGGCGGCCTTCTCGGTGAACGTGACCGCGACGATCCGCTCGAGGGTCGAGGTCCCCGACGCGATGACCGCGATGATGCGGCTGATCATCGCCGTGGTCTTGCCGGTGCCGGCCGCCGCCTCGACGACGAAGGTGACGTCGAGCTGATCGCGGATCGCCGCCCGCGCCGCGGCGTCGACCAGCGTCACGGGGCCTCCCGCAACACCGCCAGCCGGGCCAGGGGCTCGCGTTGCTTGCGCCGCGCCCGCAGCTCCTCGTGCGGCCCGCACACCCGGCGGAAGTCGCAGTGGGCGCAGGCGCCGGGCGCCGGGGCGGCGGGGAAGAAGCCGCGCGCGACGTGGTCGGCCACGGTGTCGACGACCAGGGTGGCGGCGCCGCGCGCCCGGGCGTCGAGCGGCACCACCCGGTCCTGGAACGGGCCGCGCGAGGTGCAGTAGTCGAGCCGGCCGCCGACCACGACCGCGCCCGGCACCAGCTTCTCGAGCGCGAGCGCGTAGAGCACGGGCTGCAGGCGGCGCCCGCCGTCGATCACCCGCGCGTCCTCGCTGGCGCGCCCGGTCTTGTAGTCGGTGGCCCGCAGCGCGCGCGCCCCGTCGATCTCGACCAGGTCGATCGAGCCGCGCAGGGTGAGGCCGATGTCGAGCGTCACCGGCTCGGCGACGCTGGCGGGATCGCGGCCGCCGCCGGCGTCGATCCCGAACGCGAGCTCGAAGCGCCACGGCGTCCACACCAGCTCCAGCGCCATCCGCCGCAGCCACTCGCGCAGGTCGCCGCGGATCGCGGCGATGGCGTCGGTCCACACCCGCTCGATCGCGGGGCACAGCTCGTCGTGGTAGCGCTGGGCGACGGTGGCCAGGGTCTCGTCGAGGCGGCGCCAGGCGTCGTCGAGGTCGGCGGTCCGCAGCGGCAGCGCGCCGGCCGCCCGCAGCCGGCCGAGCAGCTCGAACTGGACCTCGTGGATCAGCGACCCGCGCTCGAGCGGCCCGAGGGTCTCGATCGGCGTCGGCACCTCGCGCGGCGCGAGGCGGCCGATGGCCCGCAGCGCGAACCGCAGCGGGCAGGCGGCGAACTGCTCGAGCGCCGTCGGCGAGAACGAGCGCGCGGCCAGCCCGTTCGCGGCCAGCGTCGCCCGGCCGAGCTCGCCGCTGACGATGAAGCCGTCGGCCGGCTTCCACGCCTTCACCGTCCACCGCCGGGCGCGGGCGCGGATCGCGCGGGCGAGGTGAGGATTGGCGGCCATCAGGTAGTTGCCGACGCCGGTCGGGGCGTCGGCCGGGCTCCGCAACAGCTCCTGCAGCAGGCCGAGGTCGTGCTCGGCCTCGTCGATCGCGTCGCGCGGGTCGGCGGGCGCCGGCCAGCCGACGTGACTCTGGACCCGGGTGGCCGCCCGCCGCGCCAGCTCGTCGAAGCCGCTCAGCACCCCCTCCGCGGCCTCGAACACCTCGAGGGCGTAGAACGACGGCACCCGCGGTCGGCCAGCGTCGAGGTCGAGGCGCGGGTACGACAGCACCACCTGCCGGGTGGCGGCGCCGAGCGCCAGCCGCAGCGCCAATCGCTCGCTGGCCAGGCGATCGTCCCGGGTCTCGAGCGGGCGGCCGAGGTCGCGCCGCGCCTGATCGAGGAGCAACGGATCCTCGAGCAGCTTCTTGGGGAACATCTTCTCCGCCACGCCCGGCACGAACACGACGTCGAACGCCAGCCCGCGGGCGGCGTCGATCGGCGCGACGAAGACCTTGCCGTGACGCGCGCCGGCCGGGCGGACGCCGAGGTTGGTCAGGCTGGGCGCGAGGACGTGGAGGACCTCGGGCAGGGTGACCGGTCCGACGGCGGCCATCGGCTGCAGCGCGGCCAGGACCGCGAGCACCCGCGCGGGATCGCGCAGCGCCCGCGTCGCCAGCGCGGCCAGGCGATCGAGCCAGATCCCCCACGCCGCCGAGGTCGGCAGCGCGGCGAGGTCGGCCAGGAGCGGCAGCGCGAACCCGCGCAGCTCGACCAGGTCGGCGAGCATGCGCGCGCGGCCTTCGCGGCCGTCCTCGCGATCCTCGAGCCGGAGGCCGGCCTCGAGCCCCTTGAGCCGACGCTCCCACCGGTCGACGCCCCCGATCACCGAGGCCTCGACGATCAACCGCTCCCAGCGCCACGGCGCCCGCACCTCCGACGGCGCGGCCGGCGCGGCCGGCTCGTCGGCGTCGTCGGCGTCGTCGGCCACGTCGGGGCGCCGCGCCTCGTCATCGTCGTCGGCGCGGACGAACCGCTCGTCGCTCGTCTGCGCGGGCGGCGGCGCCCCGTCGGCGGCGACCGCCGGCACCTCGCCGATCGACAGGTACTCGCCGAAGCGCCGCGCCGACAGCCGCTCGGCGGCGCAGTGCAGGAGCGCCACGAACGCGCGGCCCGACGGATGGGGCAGCACCGTGCCGCGCTCGAAGTACGCCGGGATGCCGGCGCGCGCGAACGCCTCCTCGAGGTGCAGGCGGTAGAGCTCGGGCGACCGCAGCAGCACGGCGATCCGATCGAACGCCACCCCGTGCCCGGCGTGACGCAGCACCGCGCGCGCGATCTCGACCGCCTCGCGGCTCTCGCCCGGCGCGGAGAAGATCGTGACCGACTCGTCGCTGCCGGCCTGCGGCGCGCCGCGCTGGAACACGTAGCGCTGCACCCGCGCCAGCGCGTCGACCGGGCCGGCGCCGTCGATGGTGCGGGCGTCGACGCCGAGCAGCGCGGCCAGCGCCGTCAGCGCCCGGTCGTCGCCCGCCGGCACGGTCGCCATCGCCGACGGCGCGCCGGCGACCAGCGCGGCCAGCAGATCGCGCTCGGCCACGCTGCGGACCGCGACGTCGAGCAGGACCAGGTGGCGGGGCGGTCGCCGGGCCGCCGCGGTCGCCAGCGCGTACACCGCGGTGCGATCGGCGAGCCGGGCGGCGGCGAGCTCGTCGCGGAGCGCGGCCAGCGCGCGGTCGAGCTCCGGCGCCGACGGGACCGCGGTCACGCCGGCCATCCGCAGCTCGCCGAGCGTGCGGGCGAGCGCGCGCGCCAGGCCCGGCTGGCCGGCGACCGCCTCGAACCGCCCGAGCGCGTGGGCGTCGGCCATCGACTGGATGACCCGCGCGCACAGCGCCTCCATCGCCAGCCCGGCGGCGGTGGCGAGGCCGGCGGCGGCGAGCGCGGGCGCGGCCAGCTCGGCGGCGAGCCGGTCGAGCGTGAGACGGTACATGCCGAACACCGCGCCTCGCCGCGCCGCGACCGCGCGGATGGTCTCGGCCGGGCCGTGCTGGCCCGCGCCGACGACGTCGACCTCGTCGCCGCGCGGCAGCCCCGCCGTCCAGGCCACGGCGGCGGCGATGCGATCGGCGGAGGAGGTCGAGGTGACGAGCAGGCGCGACATGCAAAGCCCCGGGACGGCGATCCCAGCGTTGCCCGTGGCGGGCGAACGGCAAGCCTAGAGCTGTTCGAGCTCGACCACGCCGCGCAGCTCGACCGCGACCGCGTCGAGCCCTTCCTGGAGGGCGCCGCGCGGCAGGCCGGGCGGCGCGTCGACGACGAACAGGAACTCGCGCCGCATGAACCGGTTCTGCTCGCCGATGATCTTGCAGCCCATGCCGGCGATGGTGTCGCGGTAGGCGCGGACCGCGACGTGGAAGGCGGCCTCGGTCACCCCCGACACCCGGATGATGCCGGCCCGCTGACGCTCGAGGAACCAGATCACGATCCAGCCGATCGCGGTGGCCGGCACCGCGACCACGAAGATCTTGAGGCCGCAGCACAGGCCGACCACGGTCACCAGGATGACGCGGCCGGTCTCCTTGGCGTTGCCGACCTCGGTGCGGAAGCGCATCAGGCCGCCGATGCCGAAGATGACGAACGCCATCGCCGGCTGGACCTCGACCATCAGCGCGACGATCGCCGCCACCATCGCGTACATGAGGACGGTCTTGGGCTGCTCGACGTCGTCGAGGCTCGACATCCGCCGCCGGGTCGCTGGGTGGTAAGCGATGGTCGCCCCCAGCAGCAGCGCCAGGGTCAGCACGACCAGCATGTCGAGCAGCAGCCAGCCGTTGCCGAAGGCGCGCCACTGGCCGAGCAACCGCTCGATGCCATCGACGGCGGGCAGCGCGGCAGGATCGGTCGGCTTCACGGGCGCCGAGCTTCGCGCGCCGCCCCGCCGGGGGCCAGAAATCGGCCGGCCGGCCCCCCGGGCCGAGGTCGGACCGGCCCGACGACGGCGGGCGGGCGGCCGTGGGCGCCTCGACGATCGCCGCGGGCGGTCGAACCAGAGAGCGAGCCATGCGCGCGCCTTCGATCCTGGCCGGGTTGCTGACCTGCGCGGCCGCGTGCAGCGGCGGGCCGACGTCGCCGCCGACCCTCGATCCCGCGCATCTGCCGGCCGAGCTGCGCGGGCTGATGCCGGGGGTGGCGACCGAGACCGAGCTGGCCGCGGCCTTTCCCGACGCCGCCGCGGTCCGCGATCAGTCGTTCGGCGGCGGCAACTCGGTGCACATGAGCGGCGAGCCGGCGATCCAGGTCCAGTCGCGCGCCGCCACCGCCGAGGCCTGGCTGGTCTGGATCGATCACGATCTGCGGATCGGATCGATGTTCGCGCGCATCCGGCGCTCGTGTGAGAAGGTGATCGGCGAGCTCGGCGGGCGGGTCCAGCGCGGCCCGTGCAGCCCGCGGGCAAAGGCGGCCCGCGAGCACCCGTACTGCGCGACGACGCCCGACGGTCGCTTCACCGTCGACCTGTCCTGCTTCGACCGGGCCAAGGGCCACGCCGGCTGGATCTCGATCTACGTCAACTTCGCGCCCGCCACCGCGCGCCGCTACTCGATCGGCCCGCCCGCCGACATGGAGGAGTGAGCGCCGCGCCGCCGCGCGGAGGGCCTCAGAGAACCGGGTGGCGGGAGATCACGGTCCAGTCGAGGTGGCCGTCGCCCGCGGCCATGGCGACGTCCATCCAGGCCGCGATGGCGGGGACCAGCGCGAGCGCGAGGCCGGCGGCGTCGGCCTCGGCGGTGATGAGGCGGGCGTCCTTGCGGGCCATCGCCAGCTCCCACGACGGCGGGCTGAACTGGGCCTCGGTCATCCGGGCCAGCCGCGGGTTGACGGTGGTGCCGGGCTTGAAGTGCTCGAACAGGGCGGCGATCGCCGGCGGCTCGATCTTCATCGCTCCGGCCAGCGCCAGCATCTCGGCCAGCCCCGAGGTCATCGCCATCAGGAACAGGTTGCCGCACAGCTTGTAGGCGGCCGCGGCGTCGACCCGCTCGCCGAGATCGAGCAGCTTGCCGGTCATCGGCGCCAGCAGCGGGCGCGCGCGCTCGACCACGGCGCGGTCGCCCGACATCAGCATCAGGCCGGTGCCGTCGAGCGCGTTCTGCGGGCCCATGAACACCGGGGCGTGGAGGTAGACGTGACCGGCGGCGGCCCAGGCGGCGGTGCGGGCCAGCGCGCCG
>Ga0075163_10011038_pt1 | contig 11781 bp, 3 predicted proteins | sample JI1023141ADNA_FD_71478 | JGI IMG/M metagenome (GOLD analysis project Ga0075163, IMG submission 71478) | Wastewater effluent complex algal communities from Wisconsin, to seasonally profile nutrient transformation and Carbon sequestration -... | ecosystem: Engineered > WWTP > Effluent > Algae... | reverse complement strand
AGGCCGGCCTTGCGGATTTCGTCGACCACCACCGCGTCTGCTTCGCGCAACGTGTCGAGGGCGGGACGAGAGATCGGGCCAATCACGCGGATGGCGAGACCGGGGCCCGGGAAGGGCTGGCGGAAGATGAACTCCTCTTCGAGCCCGAGTCGCAGGCCCACCGCCCGCACTTCGTCTTTGAAGAGTTCGCGCAGGGGCTCGACCAGCTTGAAGCCGAGGGCCTTGGGAAGGCCGCCCACGTTGTGATGGCTCTTGATGACCGCCGAGGGACCCTTCACCGACTGCGACTCGATGACGTCGGGATAAAGCGTGCCCTGAGCGAGGAACTTCACCGGGCCGATCTTCTTGGCCGCGGCCTTGAAGACATCGATGAACTCCTTGCCGATGATCTTCCGTTTCTTCTCGGGATCGGTGACGCCCTTGAGCGCCTTCTCGAAACGTTTCGAGGCGTCGACGCAGACGAGGGGCAGACCGAGCTTGGCTTCGAAGCGCTCCTTGACCTGGGCGGCCTCGTCCTTGCGCAGAAGACCGTTGTCGACGAACACGCAGGTGAGTTGCGACTTCACCGCCTGATGGACGAGCACCGCGGTCACTGCGGAGTCGACGCCCCCGGAAAGGGCGCAGATCACCCGCTCCTTGCCCACCTGCGCCTTGATCTTCTCGATGGTTCCGCCCACGAACGACGCGGGATCCCAGTCGCGCGCGCAGCCACACAGGTCGAGGAAGTTCGAGAGCACCTGCATGCCCTGGGTGGTGTGCTTCACCTCGGGGTGGAACTGGATGCCGTAGAGGCCCTTCTTCGGATACTCCATCACACCCACCGCGGTGTTCGAGGTGGAGCCGGAGATGGAGAAGCCTTTGGGTGGACGCAGAATGGAGTCGCCGTGGCTCATCCACACCCGGGTCCGCGCGGCCAGGCCGCGCAGCAGGCGCGACTGGGGCGAGGCTTCGAGGTCGGCGGGACCGAATTCCTTGGCGTCGGCCTGGACCACTTCGCCGCCCAGGACCTTGGCCATGATCTGCATGCCGTAGCAGATGCCGAGCACGGGCACGTTCACGCCCTCGATGACCTCGCGGGCGATCTGGGGCGCTCCCTTGTCGTAAACGCTCGACGGGCCGCCGGAAAGGACCAGGCCTTTCGGCTTATAGGCGAGGATGGTCTTGAGCGGAGTACCGGGAGGGATGATCTCGGAATAAACCCCGAGTTCGCGCAATCGTCGGGCGATCAGATGGGTGAATTGAGAGCCGAAATCGACGATGAGTACGGAGTCCCGGGTCATCGTCCGGAGTATAGGACCAGTTCGACTACACTTTGGAAGATGGCGATGGGTGAGCGGAAAACGGCACTTAGGTCCGTCCTCTGGACGGTTCTGGGCGCGTTGTTGGTGTCTTCTGCATGCGCCAAGGCGAAGATCCTGCCCCCGAATGCGCCGTTTCCCGCTATCTCACGTTGGGAGAAGCCTCTCGAGGTGCCTCTCGCGTCGCCTCTGGCCACCGACGGAACTCTCATTTTTGCGGCACTTTCCACAGGTCCGGTGCTGGCCCTCGACCCGGGCACCGGCGACACCGTATGGACCCGCGCCGGAGTGAAGACCGGATTCATGGCCGCCCGGCCTGGATTTGTGGTTTTCGTGGAGACAGGAGGGGTGGTCTGGGGCTTGAGCCCGCAGGACGGGACGGCCCAATGGAAGACCACCACCGCGGTGACCGATGTGCAGTCGGTCCGGCTCGACGGAAACCGGGTGTTCATCGGCGGCGCTTCCGGGTTCGCGGCCCTGGTCGTCTCGACCGGCGAACTGCGTTTCGATCTTCCCGCGAAGGATGTTCGCGAAATCGACGCGGCGGGTGACCACCTCGCCTCGCTCGAGCAGGGCGCGGTCCACGTCCGCGAGCGGGAGACCGGCGCGATCCGGTTCCGTCTCGCTTCCCCCGAGGGGGAATTCGGCGCCCCCGCCATCTTCGCGGACGGCCGGGTGGTTCTGGGTTCGGGGTCGCGCCTGGTCCGCGCCATCTCGAAAGAGGGCGATTTCACCTGGCGTTTCAAGGTAGGCGCGCGGGCCAAAGACCGGCCGCTCGACTACCTCGACGGCAAACGCGTGGGAGTGTTTTCCTTCGAGGGGGTTTTCTACGAGGTCTCCTTGAAGGGCGGAGACATGCGACGCCGCGTGCTTCTCTCTTCCCGGCCCTTCGCTCCGCCCCAACTGCGGGCGGGCCGAATCTGGGCCCCCATCTTCGAGGACGAGATTGCGGTCATCGACCCGCTCACCCTGAAGCTCGCCGGACGCGCTCGGTTCGGCGGAGGTTTCCTCTCTCCTCCGCTTCTGGTAGGGGGAAGGCTGGTGGCCGAGATCGCGGGGCCACGCCGCATCGTGGCCCTTGAAACGGCGCCGCCGGCCTGATCCGAAACACCACCTGAATGTCTCGCACCGGCGCGGCTATCATCACCCCAACCCCGCCGCGGGGGAAGGCGGGCATTCAAGGGGGCCGGACCTGTAGAGCGGGAACTCTGTGATCGGTCGAAAACTGGCGTCGCGATACGAAATCCTCCGGGAGGTTGGCCGCGGAGGCATGGGAGTGGTGTATCTCGCCCTCGACCCCGTGCTCGAGCGCGAAGTCGCGATCAAGATGCTCACCTCCGGCAACCTGCAGGGAGATCAGCGCGAGCGTTTTGAACGCGAGGCCCGGGCCGTGGCCAAGCTCGATCATCCCGGCATCGTTCCCATCTACGACTTCGCGGACTACGAGGGCAACCTGTTCTTCGTCATGCCCTTCGTCGAGGGCAAGACCTTGCGCGCGGTCCAGAAGGACGAAACCCTCAAACCCTACGAGGTCCTCGAGATCGGCGCCCAGGTGGCCGAGGCCCTCAACTACTCGCACCAGCGCGGCATCGTGCATCGGGACATCAAACCCGAGAACATCATGGTGACCAAAGAGGGTGACGAGTGGCGCGCCAAGCTGATGGACTTCGGCATCGCCCTTGGGCCCAAGGACTCGCGCATGACGAAGTCCGACATCATCGTCGGAACTCTCGCGTATCTGCCGCCGGAGTCGATTCTCGACTCGTCGAGTTCCCCCGCCGCCGACATCTACTCCCTCGGGGTCGTGCTCTTCGAGGCCCTCTCCGGAAAGCTGCCTTTCTCGGGAGACACCCAGACTGTCCTCTACAAGATCGTCCACTCCGAGCCCGAGCCCCCGGGGCTGCTCGCTTCGCTCGTCGACATCGAGACCGAGAACATCATCCTCTCCTGCATGGCCAAGGCGGCGCCTGCCCGGCCCAAGGACGGAAACGAAATCGGGGGCGTCCTGCGGGAGCTCTCGCGACGGCTGAGGAACCCCGAGACCCAGCTGTCGAACGCCATCGTGGTCAAGCGGGCGGGTTCGGCCATCGTCGGCCGGGCCCATGAAATAGAGGATCTGGTCAAGTCTTTCCATCGCGCCCAGGCGGGTGAAGCGCAACTCGCTTTGATCGGCGGCGAAACCGGTTTCGGCAAGGCTTCGCTTCTGCGCGAACTCGAACGCATGGCCAAGAGCCGCGGCGCGCTGGTGCTGCACGGCCGCTTCGTCGAGCGCATGGATCCCGCTTTGCCGTACCAAGGCTTCGGCGAAGCCTTCCGCGAGTACCTCGACACGGATCCGGCCGAGGCGACCAAGGTGCTTGGTGATCTTCTGCCCGAGCTTCGCATCCTCTTCCCGGAAATCGCGGAAGCGGTGCGCAGTGAATCACAGCCGGTGAAGCTGGCGCGGCGCGAGGACCGGACGTTCACCCTCGACCTGCTGGCGCGCACGGTGGGGCGGCTCGCGGCCAGCAAGCCGCTGGTGCTGCTCTTCGAGGACCTGCACCTCGCCGACGCCTCCATCGAGGCCATTCAGTACGTCTTCCATCGCCGGTCTTCGTCGCGGCTGATGATCGCCTCGACCTACGTCCAGGCCGGGGGCGGCGACGGGGATCCGCTGTCCCGGCTGGTCAAGAGTCTCCGCGGCGATCAGGGAACCCTGCTCATCCAGTTGAAAGCCCTCGAGGCCGACGACTGCCGCGAACTCGCCGCGGGGATTCTGGGCAAGGATCGTGTTCCCGAGGATTCAGGTCCTCCACTCCTCCAGGCGACCGGCGGCAATCCTTTCTTCGTTGCCGAACTGGTGCGCAGCCTCGCTCCCGACGGCCGTTTCGAGGAATTCCTCGTCGCCGCTCGGCGGGGGGCGGCGCAAGGCCTCGCCCTTCCGAGCTCGCTCCAGAAATTCATGGAGGAGAAAGTCGCGGCGCTGAGTGCTCCCGATCGCAGCGTGTTGCAGGCGGCTTCGGTGATCGGCGCTTCCTTCGATCCCGCGGAACTGATCGAGCTCTCCGGCCTCGGGGCTTCCGCGGAATCGGTGATCGAAGGTCTGATGGAGCGCGGCGTCTTCCGCGACGACTCGGTTTCGGGAGGGTCCCGGCTGACCTTCGCGAGCACCCTGTTGCTGGATGCGACCTACCGAACCTTGAACCAGGTCCGTCGTCGCGCGCTCCACCGCTCCTACGCGGAGTTCCTCGAGACCCGATACGCCAAGCGACTCGACCGTGTGGCTCCGGTGCTCTGCCGCCATTTCTCGATCGCCGGACTTCTCGATCGCGCCGCGCACCATGGGCTCGCGGCCGCGCGCAGCGCCTTCGCGGGAGGCGCCTACGAGGAGTCGCGCCGCCTCGCCCAGACCGTCCTCACCCTGGTCGAGAGCGAAGACTGGCTGGGCGATCAGAATGTCGAGGCCGACATCTGTCTCGTGTATGCCCGCGCCGCTCTCGAGGCCTTCGAGTCCGAGGATGCCGGCCGCATGGGCCGCCGCGCCGCCACCCTCTTCGCCCGGGGGCACGACTACGTCAAGCAAGCGGAAGCGCTGATCCTCGCCGCCGACGCCGCACTGCGCGCGCTCAAGCTCGACGAGGCCAAGGCGCTTGCCACCGAAGGCCTCGATCTCGCTCGCGAGCATCGGTTGACCGGGCCGGTGAGCCGGTTTACCGAGATCCTTGCCGCGGTTCAGCAATCGCGCTCTCAAGGCTCCGCCCCCGCCGCGGTCATCACGACGAGCCATCCCACTCCTCAGGTCTCGGCCGCCCAGTTGCGCCCGCAGGCGGCGCCCCGTCCCACCGCACTGCTTCTGCTCGAAGCCGAATACCTTGCGGCTGAGGAGGCAACCGAGGAACGTTCGCGGCGCTCCGATCCGACGTCGGCCGAGGAGGAGGTGGCGCACCTCATGCGCTTCGCGGACCTGGCCCTGAAGATCGGACGCCTTGGCCCCGGCCTCGACGCCTGCCGGCAGGCGCTCAAGCTCGCCACCGCGGGGGACGTGGTGACCATGGCCAGCCTCGGGTTGCTCCATACCCGCCTGCTCCTTCGTACCCTCCAGCTCGACGAAGCCCTCGAGGCCGCTCGCACCGCGGCCGCCCCGAACTTCATCATGAGGGGCGCGATTCCACGCGCTCTCGCGGTGCAGATCGCGGCCCACGAAGCGGAGGCGTTGGTTCTCCTTGGCGAGCCCGGCAAAGCGCGGGAACGGCTCGAGGCCGAGGGCCTCGATGGCGACGGTGGGGAAGGGGATCGCTCGATGCCCCTCTTCCTCGCCTATGCCGAGGTCCTGGCTCATCTGGGCGATCGCTCTCTAGCCTTCGATCGGGTCAACGAAGCGCTCTCGACCGCCGAATCCCGCGGTGACTCCCTCGCCGTGGTTCAGGCTCTCGACGCGCGCGCGCGCATGTTGCTGCTGGCGGGCACGCCGGATGCGGCGATCGAGGATGTGCGAAAGGCGCTGGCACTGGTGGCCGAAGTGCCCGACGCCCTGCTGCTCACGAGCGTGCGCCTTTCCCTCGGTCGGTGTCTGGCCGATCTTGGAGCCGTGAGCGCGGCCGACGCGGAGTTCCTCGCTGCGAACCGGGAGGCCGAGCGTCTCGGCGCCCGGGTCCTGCTGCTGGAAGCGCAACTCGGGCTCTCGGAGACCAATCGTGTGCGCGGCCGATATCTGGCCGCGGAGATCGCGGCCCGGGTTTCCCTGCAGTTCGCCACCGCGGCTTCGGCCAAGCTCTTGCAGTCGCGCGCGGAGTTCGCCCTGGCCCAGGTGTTCCGCGACAGTGGAGCGGCCAAGGAAGCGATCCATTCCCTCGAGCGAGCACGTTCGATAGCCCGCGATGCCGGAGAGGTGTCCGTCCACATCGACTCGCTCATCGAACTCGCCCGCCTGGCCCGCCAGAATGGAGAGATCGCGCATGCCCGCGACCTGGCGCTCGAGGCCTGGAACGAGTCCACCGAACACGGCGACCTGGTGCGCCGCGGCGTCACCATGCTCGAACTTGGACGTCTCGAGATTCAAGGTGGCCAGATCGATGCCGCGGTTACCCGCTTCCGAGGCGCCCTGGCCGCGGCGGTGGGCAGTGGCGCGCCAAGGCTCGCCACCCGGCTGTACAGCGGCCTCGTCGACTCCCAACTGAAGGCCAACGACATCCAGGGAGCCTTGCGTTACGCGGAAGCGGCCGAGGTCTCCACCGCCGGTCTCGGCGAGTTCGGCGTCAGCGAGCAGATCCAGACTGCGTTTCTCACCGCGAGGATCCAGCGCGTCGCGCAGAACCTGCCCGGCCTGCGCGAGGCGGTGACCCGAGCCATGAAGCTCGCCGACGAGAACGGTGACCGTCTGCTTCAGGCGCACACGGCGCGCGAGGCCGGGGGGTTGTGCATCGAAGTGGACCCCGACCTGGCTCTCGTCATCCTCGAGAAGGGCCTGCTCCGCGCGCGTGAAGCCGATGCCCTGGCCATCGAAGCCGCCATTTCCGGCCACATCGCCTCGATTCAGATCCGTCAGGGCTCGGTGCTTGAAGCAAGGCGGAACTCGGAAGCGGAGATGGACACCATGGGCCGGGCCGGAATGGTCAAAGGCTCGCTCCGCAACCGCCTCCGCCTGGCTCGCTGTCTCGAGTTGCTCGGCGAGTTGAAGGAGTGCGCGGACATGCTCGAGTCCGAGGCTCCGCCCGTCGAGGACCCCGCGAGTGCGGTGGGCTTCTTGTCCTATCGCTCCCAGATCAAACTTCTGCAGGGCCGCCTTAGGGGCGCTTCCGAAGACGCGGAGGCCGCGGTTCGCCTGGCCACTCGAGGCCCCGGTCGGTTCCTCGCGGATGCCCTGCTCCAGCGCGTCGGTTATCACCTCGCCACCACCGATGTCGCAGCGGCCGCCTCCGACCTCGAGGGGGCCAAGCGGGCCTCCGAATCAGCCGAGGGCGTGCACCGACCGTTCGAAGACGCGCTCCTCGCGTACTCCCAGGCCCTGATTCTCGTGCTCAAGGGTGAACCCGACCGGGGTGTGGCGCCCGCCGAAGCCGCCGGTCTGATCTTCGAGCGCGGCTCCCATGAGATCTTCGCGAGCCAGGCTCGCCTGCTCGCCGCGCGTTGCCTCGCCCGCACCGACAGCGCCGCCTCCGATCGCCTGGCCGCACGGGTCGAGGCCTTCGCCCGCGAGCGATCCCTCCTGCCTCTGCACGTTCAGGCCCTGACCCTTCGCGGCCTGCTGGCCCACGACCTCCTGAAGCTCGACGAGGCCGCCCAGCTCGCCTCACGAATCGGCTCTCCGTGGATCCTGGCCGGGATCGCGCATGTGCGCCAGCGCATCTTCACGCGCCGCAAGGACGAGAAGGCCTCGGCGGTCGAGAACAAGGGATTCCTCTCCCATATGGTGATCGTGTCTTCGGAGGTGGACGCGGAGACCCGCGCGAGGATGCTGGCCGCCGCCCAGAAGGGCGAACACCCGTACCTGCTCTGAGCGTATCCTCCGCGAGTCCCCCAAACACATCCTTAGTCGCGCGGAGTTGAAACCATCCGGAAGTTTCTGTGAGTGAGCCCTTCGATGCCAGCCGTGGAACCGCACCGCGGGAAGTGATGGTTTCGTCCCGAGGTATTGCCCGGCCCGGCCCTCGTCCCATTGCGGACGCCCTGCTGGTTGACGGCGACCCGGCGCGAGGCCCCGCCCTTGTGGCTGAACTCTCGGCTCTGGGGGTGTCGTTCCTCCTCGCTTCGACCACCTCGGAAGCCGCGGCCCGGGCGACGGACGTGCGCGTCATCCTCCTGCGCCGGCGGATCGGGGACACCGATGCCTTCACCTTCGCCCACGCGCTGCGTCGATCCACGGTGGCGCCCCTTCGCATCCTCATCCTGGGCGACGCTCCCAACGGCGAAGACGCCCTGCGGGCGATCGACGCGGCCGCGTTGGGCATCGCCTTCGAACCTCTCTCCGCCGACAATCTGGTCCGGCGGATTCGCAAGGCGATGGAGATGGATGTCGCGGAGCTGAGCGACGCCGCGAACGACGCCCCGGTCTGTCGGGTGCGACGGGGCGGCGTGGTGTTCAAACTGAAGGCGCACCCCGAGTTGCTCGTCGACTACCTGCTTCAAGCCACCGAAGCGCCCATCGTTGCGTCGGCGAAGCCGCCGTCGCCGCCGGCCCCGCCCGGCGCCGGCCAAGCTCTTCCCCCCGAGCACCAGACCGGCGCTTACCTTGTGGTGCGCGCCGACCGCCAGGTGATCTTCGCGAATCCCGCGGCCCGGTCGATGTTGGCGCTGCCGGAGGATCTCGCCACCGCCCGCTTCGACGAGCCGCTGGACGTGGAGAAGGCAATCGAGAAGAAGATCAAGTCGGGCCGACGGTCCCTCGACGTGATCATCCGCTCTCGCGAAATTATTTACGAAGGCGAGAAGGTCCTCGGAATTTCTCTGCGTGACGTGACCGAGTTGCGAAGTCTTGAGAACCAGCTCCGGCTTTCGAACGAAATCCTCGATCGTGTCCCCGCGGTGGTTCTGGTGGCCGACCCCGAAGGCCGCGTGGCCTACGCCGGTCCGGGCATACGGGCGCTATTGGGCTACGATCCCGCGGAAGCCACCGGCGAGGGCTTCTGGACCCGCGCCTGGGTTCATGAAGCGGACGCCGAGGCCATGCGCCAGGAGTTCATTCGCGCGCCCCAGCACGAGCAGGCGGGCCGGGCGCCTTTCGAGGCGAGCCTTCTCGCCCACGACGGGTCGCCGCGGATCCTTTCCTTCCAGTTCGCGAAAGGTCCGGGCGCCACCCTGATCGCGGTGGGCCAGGATGTGACCGCGCGCAAAGTGGCGGAGAGCGAGAGCCTGCAGGCGCGTGAATCGGCCGAGGCCTCCACCGCGGCCAAGTCCGACTTCCTCGCCAACATGAGCCACGAGATCCGCACTCCGATGAACGCGGTCATCGGCATGACCTCGCTGCTCCTCGACACCGAGCTCACGGGCGAGCAACGCGACTACGCGGAGATCATCCGCAAGAGCGGGGAAACCCTCATCTCCCTGATTTCCGACATCCTCGATTTCTCCAAGATCGAAGCGGGGAAGTTCGAGCTCGATCGCCACAATTGTTCGGCCGAAGGCCTGATCGAGCAGGGCCTCGACCTCCTGGCTGCGCGAGCCTCCCAGAAGGGACTCGACCTTGCGGGCTTCGTCGACGTGAGCGCGGCCATCGAGTTCTGGGGCGACGGCACGCGCATCCGCCAGATCCTGGTGAATCTCGTGGCCAATGCGGTGAAGTTCACCGAATCCGGCGGGGTGCTCGTCGACGCGCGACTGCAGAACGAGACCCGCGAACGGCCGGAGGCGCCGCTCTGGGCTGAACTCATCGTGACCGTCACCGACACCGGCATCGGCATTCCCGATGAGAAGCTGGCGCGTCTGTTCAAGCCCTTCTCCCAGATCGATCCTTCCACCACCCGCCGCTATGGCGGCACCGGGCTCGGCCTCGCCATTTCCCGGCAGCTCGCGGAGATGATGGGCGGCAGGATCACCGTCGACTCCATGCCCGGAAAGGGGTCGCGGTTCACCCTCGCCCTTCCCGTGGAAGTGATCTCGAGGACCCCGCAGGCTTACTCCTCCCCTTCGTCCTGGTTGGACGGCAAGCGTGCGCTGGTTGTGGCCACAGGCTCGATGACCACCGATGTGATCGGCCGGTTGATCTCGCGCTGGGGGGGGGGCACCGTGCGTGCCTCGATCAGCGAAGCGAGCGGTCGGCTGGCGCGGGGCGAGAGCTTTGACCTCGCCATCGCGGATCACGCCCGCACTCTCGACGAGAAGGCGGCCGCCGCGGCCGAGCGGGCGCTGGTGGCCCTCAAGGAGCGTTGCAGCGAGAACCAACTGCCCGTGATCTCGCTCCGGCCCATCGCGTCGCGCAACGTGGTGGCGACCCAGGGCATCTCCATGGCCACCACCATGACTCCGGTGAAGGCCGCAGGCCTTTACCAGGCCATCGAGCGGGCGGTCTCCGGCCCTCGCTCTCGTCGCCCCGATGTCCCGGGGGCGAAGCGTCTTTCGCCCGATCCCGATTTGCAGGGTTCCTCGCTTTCCGTTCTGGTGGCCGAGGACAATCTGGTCAATCAGAAGGTGGTCCAGCTGACCCTGAGGAGCATCGGATTCCCAAACGTGGAGGTGGTGGCGAACGGGCGCGAGGTCCTGCGCGCGCTTCTCGCCCACAAACACGACATCGTTTTCCTCGACCTGCACATGCCGGAGCTCGACGGTCTCGAAACCACCCACGCCATCCGAGGCGACTCACGCATCACGAGGCCCTGGATCGTAGCCCTCACCGCCAGCGCCCTTGCCGGTGATCGGGAGAGGTGCCTGAACGCGGGCATGGACGACTATCTGACCAAGCCCCTTCAACGAGAGGCCCTGGCCACCGCGATGGTGCGGGCCCAGGACGCCATTCAAAAACGGGACGCTTCCGGCTCGGGCTCGAGGAGCGTGGCGGCGGATCCTCAAGAGGGCCCCGCCCGAATCGGCGCGGTGGCTGCTCGGGTGCGGCTGGATCTTGTGGCCATCGAACGACTGCGAAAGCTGGGCCTTCCCGCGGGAACCTCGGGGACCGACCTCGTCACCGAACTGGTCGACGGATTCCTGCGCGAGGTCCCGGACAAGTTGAACCGCATCTCAAAGGCCCTGTCCGAAGGCGACTACCTGAAGGCCCACCGCTTCACGCACTCGTTGGTCGCCCCCGCTTCCAATCTCGGTGTTCTGGGCGTGGTCAAGGCCGCCCGCACCCTCGAGAGTGTGTTGAGGCTCAAGAGCCCGCAGGACTCGCAGCAGGCTCTGGGCGCGCTGATGCAGGAGTTCGACCTTGCCGTGCCGGAACTGTCACGCGAGCGGCAGAAAGTAAACTGAGGCGGTGCGCCATTTCCTGACCCTGATCAAGGTCCGTATCACCGCCCTCGTCACCCTCACCGCGATGGCGGGTTATGGCCTTGCGCCCGGGCGTGAAATCGACGCCGCCTTCTGGGCCACCGCCCTAGGCGTCTTCCTCATCACCGCCGGCGCGTCCACGGTGAACATGTTCCTCGAACGGGGAACCGACGCCTTGATGAACCGGACGATGAACCGTCCGCTGCCCCTCAAGATCCTCACGCCAAGGGCGGCCCTCGGCATCGGCGCGGTGTGCAGCGTGGCCGGCCTTGCGGTTTTGTGGCCGCTCGGGCCCTTGCCCGCGGGAATCGCCGCGCTCAGCTGGGTGCTGTACATCCTCGTCTACACCCCGATGAAGTCGAAGACTTCTCTCAACACCGTGGTAGGCGCCATACCCGGCGCGTTGCCCCCGCTCATCGGTTGGACCGCGGCCGGCGGGCCTCTCACCATGATGGCCTTCGTGCCCTTTCTGCTGATGTTCGTGTGGCAGGTGCCCCATTTCCTCGCCCTCGCCTGGATGTACCGCGATGACTACGAGAAGGGCGGGCTGCAGATGCTCACGGTCGAGGACAAAGAGGGCGGGATG